>Ga0210410_10003863_pt1 | contig 13239 bp, 10 predicted proteins | sample IncBWC4MmetaG_FD_161058 | JGI IMG/M metagenome (GOLD analysis project Ga0210410, IMG submission 161058) | Forest soil microbial communities from Barre Woods Harvard Forest LTER site, Petersham, Massachusetts, United States - Inc-BW-C-4-M | ecosystem: Environmental > Terrestrial > Soil >... | reverse complement strand
GCCAAAAAAGGCTGGCAGTCTTCCTTCGGCTGGTTGCGCGGCTTGGCTTCGGCCCGCTTCGCCTATTACGCTGTCTCGGTGGCCGCCACTTTGCTGATTCTTCTCACGGCTGCTGGCTTCTCGTGGCGCAAGCCAAAGCTCGCGGACCTTTCTCCCGTCAACCTTTACCACAGCGCGGACCGCCAGGCCCACCGCGCCTACGCACATAGCGTCAAGTTTGTCAGCGACCTGCGCGTCGTCTACGAAATCCAGTCCCGCTTGAATAAAGACAACGAACTTCCCACGACGCCAGAGAGCACCGTTCCGCGATCGGCCCCGGGAAAATCACCGGGCAGCACCGACGGCACTCGCCCGACGACTCCCCGCCAGCAGAACCGCGCCAATGGCCTCGGCAGAGAACTTGAAATTCTTGCCACCGAAGTTCCCGTGGTCAGCTGTCCATGGTGCGGCCAATTGCTCGGAAGGAGAATTCCATGAAGTGTGCCGTCCATTCTGAAGTGGACGCAACCGGCTACTGCCGCAATTGCGGCAAGCCCATGTGCCCGGCCTGTATCCGGCCTGTGCGCGATGTTCTCTACTGCGAAGATTGCTTAGCGACGATCCTGGGCCATCCAGCGCCACCTTCGGCGCAAGCTGCACCAGTGGGTTTTCTGCCGCAGCCGCCCGCGGCAGCCGTGCCTCCGACCGTCGCTGCGGGAATCGGTCCGAACCCGGTGTTAGCTTTCTTCCTTGGATTTTTGCCGGGCCTGGGCGCTTTCTACAACGAGCAGTACGGCAAAGGCATGATCCACCTCGCCATTTTCCTGGTACTTTTCATTGCCGGCGTAAATGGCGCGATGAGCGGCGGTGCCGAAGCCGCTCTGTGGATCTGCATTTCCGCCCTTTGGATCTATATGCCCATCGATGCCTTGCGCACCGCGCAGGCCAAGCGCGCCGGGCTTCCTTTGTCAGACCCTCTCGACAATCTCACCAAGCAGCGTCCCATCGGTCCGATCCTTCTGATTGGTGCAGGCCTTCTACTCCTGCTCAACAACTTTGATTGGTTTCCGTGGTATAGAGTCTCGCAATTTTGGCCCTTAATTCTGATTGCCGTAGGCATCCTTATGTTTCGCAACCGGGTGAACCGCCAGCCCTAGGAGGCTCCTTCGGGAGGTTCAAGACAGATGAGCAATCGTATTCGTTGCACCTGCCAGCGTTGCAGCATCCGCGGCCTCATGGGGCCGGTCATTGTTGTCACCGTCGGCGTACTTTTTCTGCTGCAGGAGATGCGCGGCGGCTATTTCGACTTCGGCAACACCTATCCCGTCATCCTCATCGTAATCGGTCTCATCAGCCTCGCCTCCGCGATGGCTTCCGACGAGGGCCATGTTTCTTCCACTCCCCCCGTCCCGCCAGCGATTTCCCCGACGCAGGGCGTGCCACCGTCTCCCACGAGCGCAGCGCCCACCTCTTACCCAGGACAAGGGCAATAGCTTCGATATGGCTAGGAGCCGGCAGCGCACCAGCGGAATTTTCACAGGCCTCGTTCTTCTAACAGTCGGCTCTCTCCTGCTACTCCATAACTACCGTGGCCTGGAGCTAGGCGACGTGCTGCTCCATTGGTGGCCCCTCGCGCTCATCTTCCTTGGTCTCATCAAGCTCTATGAGAGGACCGTCGCCAGCCGCGCCAACGATCCCGGCTCAGCTCGTATCAGCGGCGGCGAGATCTTGCTCGTCGTCGGCATGATCACGCTCATAAGCTGCGTGGTGGCCATCGATTACGGCAAGCGCGTCATCGGCGGCGACAAGTTCCCCCCTGGCTTATCTGGCGACCCCTTTCCTTTCGACCTGGACGTCGTACCGAAAACTGTGCCGGGAAACGCGCGCATCACCGTTCGCGGCGTACGCGGCGACATTACTGTGCGCGCCACGGATACTCCGGAGATCCGCGTTGCCGGCAAGAAAAACGTCCATGCGTGGAGTGAAGACGACGCCCAGCGCCGCGCTGGTCCAGTTTCCGTCGAAATTGTCCAGAACGGCGATGGCTATGAAATCCATCCCACTGGCGCGGGCGCCAGCGACTCTCGCATCCACATAGACATGGACATCCAAGTCCCCAAGAAAGCCTTGGTCACCGTCCGAAACGACAAGGGAGACATCAGCGTCTCCGACATGACCACGCCCGTATCCGTAACCAGCGCCAGCGGCGACGTGGAAGTTCGCGACACTTCGAGCGACGTCACCATCGAAATGCACAAGGGCGACGTAAAAGTCTCCGACACAAAAGGCGATATCAAGATCTCCGGGAAGGGCGGCCAGGTCGACGTCACCTCAGCCACCGGCAGCTTCACTCTCGACGGTGAATTCTACGGCCCCATCCGCGCCGACAAAGTCGCCAAAGGCCTCCGTTTCATCTCGCAACGCACCGATCTCACGCTCACTTCGCTCACCGGCCACATGGAAGCCAGCTCCGGCAATCTGGAAATCGTCGATGCCCCCGGAGACATCACCTTGCGCACCAACCGCTATTCCGTAACCATAGAAAACGCTACCGGCAAAGTAAAAGTCGACAACCGCGATGGCGACGTCGAACTCCGCTTCTCGTCCGCGCCCAAAGCCGACATCGAAGTCACCAACACCAACGCCAGCATCTCGCTAACTCTTCCCGAGTCCGCAAGCTTCAACATTCTCTCCGACTGCCACTCCTGCGATATCGAATCAGAATTTTCCGCCGACACCCTGAAGAAAACTTCGGTAGAATCCGGCGACTCTCACCTAGAGGGAAAATACGGCACCGCCCGCGGGCCCAAAATCAGCCTCAAGACCAGCTACGGCGCAATCTCCATCCACAAAACCAGCTAGCAGGCTGCTCACGCGAACCGCCGGAACCTAGTGCCAGGGAATGACGAACCCGCTGCGCCATTCCTCGCCCATATTGTCGTCCGTAATGATGCGCCGGCCTTTCAGCCGCTTTCGCAGCGAATCTCCTGATTCCATGCCGAGAAAGCGCGGTGGGGCGTTCACGGTGTCCGCCAGCGCCACATAAGCCGCGAGCACCCTTTCTGCTGCGGGATTTGCCGGATCAAACACCGTTTTGCCGTCGATTTTGTATCGGCGCAGGATGTTCATCCAACGAATCCTGTCGATCACTATGGGGGAATCGCTTACTGCGGCAAAGTTGATGACCCGCAGCCCGTATGGGAACACCTGGAGCGCCGTGGCGATGGTTTCGTCGGACTCTGTAGAATTGAAGTAATAAACGCCGCCGGTATTCAGATGCTCCCGGATTTGTTCTAGGTATTCGACAGACAGCAGGCCCGTGCTGTGGTCTCGCCAGTTGAAGGTACTATTGGCGATGATGGCGTCGTAGCGCGTCTCGCGGTGCGCCACGAGCCATCGCCTTCCATCATCGGCATACACGTGCACCTTGGGATTTTCAAGAAAGGTTCGCACCATCGGATACTGCGGAATCAGATTCAGGTAACCAGGGTTGATCTCCACGGCATCGAGACTCTCGAGCTGCGGTTGATTTGCAAAAATCTGGGCCCATGATCCAGTAGCCAATCCGATGACGAGAATGCGTTTTGGAGACGGACAAAAAGCGCTGAGTGCATACGCCCTGGCAACCAAATTCTTGTCGTCCGTGGGGTCGATGTTGAAATAGCCGTCGTAGACGCCTCCGCCAAACACAGCTCCGTCCGCCGTAACTGCGATGACCCCGTTTCGGTTTTCCACAATGCGCTCGAAGGGCTTTGTGGCCTCCGCTCGTTTCCCGAAGATGAGCCGCTCGAACAACAGCCTGTAGACTCCTCTGGACGCGGGGACAGCAACGAACGCTGCCGCAATCACCGCCAGAGCCCACCGCGGAGGCCAGCCGGCTCGTCGCCTGCTGAAGAGGAGAAGGGCAGTTCCCGCCAACACCGCGGCGAACGCAAGCCCCATCGCAAGAGGATAGAACCTGACGTGCTGCATCAAGACGAAGCCAATTCCCAAGCTGCCCGCCGCCGAACCCAGGATGTTCGAAACGTAGACCAAACTCACTCGGCGTCCCGCTCGTTCGTCGGGCGAAATTGCCACGCTGCACAGAAGCGGCAGAACCGCTCCCGCCAGCGCCGCCACCACAAAGAAGGCTGGTGCGCTCATCAAAAAAGAAATGCCGTGCGCCATCAACATGGCCACAAGCGGAGGCAGATACGCTGACAGCGCCCCCGCAAGAACCAGGAAGACGCCTATGAGCTGAACGATCCGCGCCCGGCCGCACCGGACCGCGAGCTTCTCAGACAAGAAGCTCCCGGCCGCAATGCCTGCAAGATAGGTGGAAAGCAACAGCGCGAAGGCCGGAGCCCGATCCGAGGAAGCCAGTACAAACACCCGGAACCACGCGATCTCAAAGCCCAAAGCGATGAATCCTGAAAACCCGGCGAGAACCATCGCCGTCCCCAGGGACATTTCCGTGAAGCCTGTGTCCGGCTGGTTCGTCTTCGGCGTGACCGGACCGGACTGCGGCCCTTTTCGTCTCCCATAGACGTAGGCGAATGCGCCCACCAACGCGTTCAAACAAGCGGCCAGCGTCACGGCGCCAGACTGCCCAAAATCGCGCAACAGAAATGTCGCCGAGAGATAGCAAGCGACCGCGGACCCGAAGGTATTCACGAAATACAGTGTGGAAACGGAAAAACCCACGCGGTTGGTCCGCAACACCAGGTGCTCGACGAGAAGCGGCAGCGTGGCGCCCATCAGCACAGTGGGAATCAGCAAGAGCACTACGCTGAACAAAATGACTGAAAATAAATTCGCTCCCGCGGTATAGGTTGCGACCCAGTGAAAAATGCGCAGGGAAGCCAGACCAAACGCCGCAACGCCAAGTTCGGCCAGTCCAAAAATCAGAATCCCGCTTCTCGGGAACCGCGCCGAAAGACGTCCGCCAACCAGGCTCCCGATTCCCAAACCCAGCATGAATGCGGTGACCACCACCGCGACCGACTGCGCATTCACACCATAGATGGCAAACAGCGCGCGCTGCCACACCACCTGATAGATCAGCGCCGGCACTCCCGAACAGAAAAACAATACGTTGAGTAAAACAGAATCCCCGGGCCTTTCTTCCCTGTCGCTCAACACACTGGAGGCTAGGAGGAGAGCGGCGTCGAACACCAGCAACACCAGAACCGGCGCAGAATTCATAGCCCTCCACGGAGAATTCCAAAAGGGGTCGGCCGCGCAATCGCCACGGGTGCTGCCATTTTCGGAAATTAGAAGAGTGCTTTGTGGGATTCCCGTTCGGCGTGTCTCTTTGTCGTTACTACGTGACGAGAATCATGGGTGGATATTTTCTCTATCGCACGGCGAGCCGGTTCAAGTCCTCAAAAAACTTGGGGTAGGATACCCCTGCGCACTCCGCATCGCGAATCACTGTCTCACCTTCGGCGGCCAACCCCGCGACCGCAAATGCCATAGCAATCCGATGATCCCCGCGGGGCTCAATCTCTGCTCCATGCAGCTTTCCCGCGCTCCGCCCCGCGACTTTCAATCCGTCAGGCCGCTCTTCGACCGTCGCCCCCATCCGCCGCAAATTCTCCGCGAGCGCTGCGATGCGATCGCTCTCTTTTACACGCAGTTCCCCCGCATTCCGAATCTCAATCCCTTCTTCCGTGTACGGCCCCAGCGCCGCGAGCATCGGCAGCTCATCGATGACCAGCGGAATCTGCTCGCCCTCGATCACTCCGCCTCTTAAAACCGCACCTTTCACAGCCAGGTCCCCAATAATCTCCCCATGCGAACTCTGCAACGAAAGCATCTGAATCGAAGCCCCCATCCCCGCCAACAAATCCAATATGGCCGTCCGCGTGGGATTCAACCCCACGTTATGAATCGCGATGTTCGAATCGCCCAGCAACGATGCCGCCGCCATAAAAAAGACTGCCGAGGAAATATCGCCCGGCACATCCAAAGACTTGGCCACCAACTTCCCCGCCCCATGCTCCCCGAAAAGCCCGTGAATCTTGGTTGTCCGCCCATGCCGTTCGACAGCCGCTCCGAACTCTTCCAGCGCAAGTTCCGTGTGGTCGCGCGTGCGCGCCGGCTCGGTAACGCTAGTCACACCCTCAGCAAACATCCCGGCAAGCAAAACCGCCGATTTCACCTGCGCGCTAGCCATCGGCATTTGATAGTCAATGGCGTGCAACCGCGCGCCTTTTATCTCCAGCGGCGCGAAATTATCATCCTTCGCGCGAATATCCGCGCCCATCTCCCGCAGCGGTCCGACCACTCTCTTCATCGGCCTCTTCTGCAACGACCCGTCGCCCGTCAGTTTTGTAGTGAATTCCTGCCCCGCCAAAATCCCCGCGAGCAAGCGCATGGTCGTCCCGGAATTTCCCGCATCCAGCGCCCGCCAGCTGCTCTTCAATCCGCGCGGCCCGCGCCCGGTAACCCGCACTAACTCTTTCTCGACGCTCACCTCCGCGCCCAGCGCGCTCATACACGCGAGCGTGCTGTGGCAATCCGCCGCCGCAGAAAAATTCCGCAGCGCGCTGGTCCCTTCCGCCAAACCCGCCAGCATCGCGTAGCGATGCGAAATCGATTTGTCTCCCGGCGGCTGCACGCCGCCCGCTAAATGTCTTGCAGGTTCGACCGTTTGCTTTTTCACGCAAGCAGTTTATCACGCCGGCCCAGGCCGCTCTGTCATCCAAAACTCTTCTCCCGGCGTGTCCCGATTCGCTCCCCTTCTCGCACACGATTTTCCCTGTCCCTCCGGACAGTCTTCCGCAGGAACGCTGTAACGCCTTCTCTGAAATGTTCATCCAATTCCCTGCGTATTATTAAGTGAGGAGAATCGTAATGTCAGCGCGCAGAACGTTGCTTCATCTCGCCGCCAAAACCGCCATGGTTTTCGCCGCCATCTTTGTACTCACGGTTTTGCTGGCCGCCATGCCCGGCCACCACGCCCCGGTCGCCAAAAGGCCCGCTGCGCAGGAAGCCGCCACGCCGTCTTCCAAATCCATGCCCGGAATGGATATGGGCGACGAAAAAAACAACGAACGCGCCGCCGTGCAAGACATGACACCCGGCCACAATGACGCCCACGCCCACCACATGTTCATGACGGGCATGCGCACCGAAACTCCCGAAGATCTTCAGCGCGCCCACGAAATCGTCACGCAACTTCGCGCCGGCATCGATAAATACAAGGACTACCACGCCGCGCTAGACGACGGATTCAAAATCTTTTTGCCCAATATCCCGCAACCCGAATATCACTTCACCAGCTATCGTAACGGATTTCTCGAGGCTCTCACGTTCGATCCCGCGCGTCCTACTTCCCTCCTCTACAAGAAAACTGCGACCGGCTACGAACTTGTCGGCGCTATGTACACCATGCCCAAGCACGCTACCGATGATCAGCTCAACGCTCGCGTCCCTCTCAGCGTCGCCATGTGGCACCTGCACACCAATCTCTGCATGCCGCCGCGCGACCAAATCCGCAGCGCGGACTGGACGAAGTTTGGCCTCCACGGCTCCATCATCACCGCGGATGCCTGCTCCGACGTCGGCGGGCGCTTCCACCCCGTCATCTTCGGTTGGATGGTCCACGTCTATCCCTATGAGCAAGGCCTGGACAACATCTTCGCCACGCACCACCACATGGACTAGCTCTGACCGCTTTGGCAAATCCCTTCTACGGACGCAGCACGCTGCGCCCCAGTTCGCAGGAACCTGGTGATAGTTTGGGCAGAGGAACTACTGTCTTTGTCCGGAACGCTATTCTTGATTTTTGAGCTTCAGCTTGCTCTTGTTCTCTTCGAGAAACGCCCGCAGTCCATCCGCGACATCTAGTAAACGTATCCACTGCTCGTAATAAAGCGTGACGGGAAAGCGTCCAAGTCCATACACGCTCACGCCCCCCTTTTCTCCCACTCGGAATTCCAAACTCCCTTTCCTCTTCGACCCCGCTTGCTTTTCCAATTCCGCGATCCGCGCCAGCAATTCTTCCTTACTCGGTTCTGACATTATCTTCGCTCCCTTTTTCTGACTCGACCGACACCGAGGTCCCCGGACATCGGGACAAATCCTACCAGTTTTAGCTCTTCCAAGTCTTCGCCCGGCTCGCTCCTTGCCGCACTCCCTAGCCCCCAGCAGCCTCTCCCCTCGTTCCCCTACCGACACTTCCAGCACACCACAGCACACCACCGTTGCCTCGCCCGCCCCCACGGTGTACGATACGCCCCTAAGCGGGTCTCTCGACTCTGTGCGACTCCCGGTTTTCGGTCCCGAAGAGGTTTTGGTCAAAAATGAAACGGATTGCATCTTTCGCTCACAAATTCCTTGGGTGTGAGGAGCACTTACTTATGTCACGACTTTTTCGCTTTCTTTGTGTTTCATTCTTAGTGATGGCCCCTTGCGCGGCCCAGCAGCCGGCCACTCCAGCGGCGGCCGCGCCAGGTGCAGCTCCAGCTGCAGCACCGCAGCCGCAAGGGCCCAAAAGGCTTGTCGCCGTGATGAACTTTGACTACGGCACCGTCAGAACGGTTGTTGCCTCCATCTTCGGCACCGACCAGGACGTCGGCAAGGGCATCACCGACCTCATGGTCCAAAAACTCGTCCAGGACGGCAAGTATCGGGTCATCGAGCGCGCCGCTCTCGACAAGATCATCTCCGAACAAAACTTTAACAATAGCGACCGTGCCGATCCCACCAGCGCTTCCAAGATCGGCCGCATTCTCGGCGTCGACACCATCATCCTTGGCTCCATCACCAAATTCGGACGCGACGATAAGCAGATTGGCGGCGTTGGCGGCGGCCACAGCGGCTGGACCGGCGCCCTTGCCGGCGTGGGCAAAAAGGAATCAAAGGCTGTCGTTGCCATCACCGCTCGCCTCGTGAATACCACCACCGGCGAAATCCTCGCCTCCGTAACCGGCAACGGCGAATCCTCCCGCGGCGGCTTGTTCCTCGGTGGCGGCGGAGGCACCGGCTACAGCGGTGGCGGCGGCGCCTTTGACATGAGCAGCAGCAACTTTTCCCAAACCATCCTCGGCGAAGCCGTAAACAAGGCTGTCGCGGATTGCGCCACGCAACTCGACAACGCCGCCGGAACCCTGCCCATCATTAAAGCCACCTATTCCGGCGTAGTTGCCGACGTCAGCGGAAACACCCTCATCATCAACATTGGCAACAAGGTCGGCGTGCGTGTCGGCGACACCATCGATATCAGCCGCGCCATCCGCACCGTCAAAGACCCCACCACGGGTAAAGTTCTCAAGACCGTCACCAACAAGCTCGGCAACGCAACGGTGACCGACGTCGACGCCGACTCCGCCACCGCCACCTATTCCGGAGCAACTCCGCCCAAAGTCGGTGACGTCGCAGCCAGCGCGGCCAGCACTCCGTAACTCGATCGACCGCCGCAATGGCGGCGCATACATGCTCTTTTTTGATACTCTCGGTGCTTGATCGCAATGGGCGAGGCAGCCTCCTAGACTTCCTCGCCTTTTTTCTTATTGGAAGGGAGCCACACCCATGAGCCAGGACTACACAATCGGACAGCGCCTCGGTGATTACGAAATCCTCGGCGTCCTCGGTGCCGGAGGCATGGGCAAAGTCTACAAGGTCCGCAACACCATCTCTGACCGCGTCGAGGCCATGAAAATTCTCCTCCCCGACCTCGCCGGCCAAAAAGATCTCGCCGACCGCTTTCTCCGTGAAATCAAAGTCCTTGCCAGCCTCAATCATCCCAATATCGCCGCGCTGCGCACCGCTCTCACCCTAGACAATCAACTCGTCATGATCATGGAGTTCGTCGACGGCGTCACTCTCTCGTCTCGCCTGCACCAAGGCGCCATTGCCCCAGCCCTGGCAGTCAAATATATAGACCAGGTTCTCGACGCCCTCAGCTACGCCCACAAACAAAACATCATCCACCGCGACATCAAGCCCGCCAACATGATGCTCACTCCCGATGGCTCCGTAAAACTCATGGATTTCGGCATCGCCCGCTCCGCCACCGATCGCAGCCTCACCATGACCGGAACCACGCTGGGCTCCCTCAATTACATGCCGCCCGAACAGGTCAAAGGCGATCCCGCCGACAATCGCTCCGATCTGTACTCCCTCGGCGTCTCCCTCTACGAAATGGTCACCGGCCAGCTCCCCTTCCAGGCCGACAGCAACTACGCTATGATGGCCGCCCATCTCCAGGAGGTCCCCAAACCTCCGATCGTTCTTCGTCCCGGCATCCCCCAGGCACTTAATCAGATTATCGTCATGGCTCTCGCCAAGGACCCCGGCCAGCGTTTCCAATCCGCCGACGCCTTCCGCGGCGCTCTCAAAAGTGTCTCCCCACAAGGTGGAGCGGCTGAGCCCGGAGTCGATCTGCGCACCTACGCTCCCTCTCCCACGGCTAACGCAGGCAGCGCAACCGCACTCTTCCAGGGAACTCCTGCGTCCCAATCTCCCACAACGGTCGTGGACACCCCTGCTTACCAACATACCGAGCGTGTAGCAGCGGCAACTCCGCCTTCGGCCGCAGCAGCCGCACGCCCTTCCGCCTCGCCACAAGCGCCGCCTCCGCCCGCCGTCAGCGCCGGCGGGCATCGCGGCCTGTACATCGCCCTGGGCGCTTTCATCGTCGTTGCCGTCCTGTTCGCCGCCGGCCTCTATCTCCCCAGCCGCATAAAGACTCTCGCCGGCGCCGGCAAGACAGCCGTTCCGAACAAGGCATCGCAACAAGCCGATTCGTCAACCACCGCTCCAGCGACCTCCGGCGACGCCACGACCTCGCCGTCGTCTGCTACAACCGATCCCGCTGCACCAACCGCTGGCGGCACCACTGGTTCGCCCTCCGGTTCGGCAGGCGCACCATCGCCGCAGTCCGGCCAGTCCTCGCCGGACTCTTCAAACTCCTCTTCTACCCCCTCAAGCGACGCTTCCTCGTCGAATTCCAGTTCGGCCAGCTCCGGCGGCAACGCTCCCCAGCCTCCGAAGAAGCCTTCCGCCGGCAAATCCAAGAAGGACACGCAAGCCGCCGATGCAGCCGCCCAAGCCAAGGCCGAAGAAGCCGCGCAAGCCGAAGAGAACGAACACCGATATGACGACATCGACAGCCGCTCCAGCGCGGTCTCGCAATCTCTCGATAATCTCCAGAAACAACAAGCCGCCTCCGGTTACGGCCTGCGCGGCGACATCGTTTCCGCCCAACAACGCATGAAGACAGACATCTCCAAAGCGCAATTCGCCATGCAAAAGCAAGACACCAAAAACGCCAAAAAGTATCTAGACATGGCCGAAGCCGAACTACAAACCTTGGAAAAGTTCCTGGGCCGCTAACTCCCAACCCTCCTCGAACCTTAGGTAGGGGGCGCTCGGGACAAGTTGGCGAAACGCAAGTCCCTTGGACTTAGACGAATCCGGCAAAAGCGCATCAACGCAGGCGAAGTTTAAGTTCCTGCTGGAGGTCGTTAAGCTCAAGAGATTTTCCAGGTCGCGCCCTCGTTGCCCTGTTTTTCCTTTCCCACATTTTCCCCTTGCTTACCGAGCGGAGTACATGTCTTTTGATCTCGGTAACCGAGGAGACCCCTAGGGAAAACAATGAGCAGACCTTCCGACCTGGTTCAAGGCACTCTCGACCTTCTCCTCTTGAAGATTCTGGCCCTCGAACCCCTCAACGGCTACGCCGTCAGCCTCCGCCTTAGACAAGTCTCGGGCGACGTCCTCCAAGTGAGTGACGGCTCCCTGTACCCGGCGCTGCACAAACTCGAACAAGAGGGGTGGATCACTGCGGAGTGGAAGCCTACGGAAAATAACCGCCGCGCCAAATTTTACTCGCTCACCGAGCTGGGCCGCACGCAGCTCGAAAAGGAATCCGCCAACTGGAGCCGTCTCTCGGTTGCGATCTCCAATGTAGTGAAACTCAAAGAGGCCTGAACGCTTCTCGTCGCAACAAGGAGCCATCGTGCATCCCAAACATTGGTTCTACACTTTGCCGCTGCGGTTGCGCTCCCTCCTCAAGCGCAACCAAGTCGAGCAGGAACTCAGCGAAGAATTGCGCTACCACCTCGAACAGAAAACGCGGGACTACTTAACCGCTGACCTTACGCTGGAAGAAGCTCACCGCAAAGCCCTTCGCGAATTCGGCGGCGTCGAACTCTCCAAAGAAAATTGCCGGGACTCTCGCAGCGTAAACTTCCTCGAAACTCTGGCGCAAGACATGCGCTTTGCCTTCCGCATGCTGCCGAAAAGCCCCGGCTTCACGGCCGTCGCCATCCTCACGCTCGCTCTCGGCATCGGTGCGAGCACCGCCGTGTTCAGTCTGGTCGAAGCCATTCTTCTGAAGCCTCTTCCCTACCCCAATCCCGACAGAATCGTCCTCCCCGAGTTGGTTTCCCCGCCGGGAGTGAATCTCGGGTCCGAGTATTTTCCCTGGGGCCAAATTCAATTCCGCTTATTAACTCGGGAATCCCACCCCTTCCAATTCGTGGGCGCTTTCCAAAACGATTCTTTCAATCTCACCGGCTCCGGCGAGCCTTCGTTTCTGGACGGCTTTCGAGCCTCTGCCGAGTTCTTTCCTGCTCTCGGAGTCGTCCCCGCCCTCGGACGCACCTTCACCGCCGAGGAGGATCAACCGGGCCACGAGTACGAAGTTATGCTCAGCGACCGCCTCTGGCGCGAACGCTTCAGCTCGCGCGGCGACATTTTGGGCCGCGCGGTGTACCTCAACGGCTACGCCTACACGGTTGTCGGCGTAATGCCCCCTGGTTTCGAATTTCCCCGCGCCGAGGAAATGCCCAGCAGTTTTAACTTTCCGAGCGAACCTCAGCTCTGGGTTCCTCTTGCTGTCGCCGCACAGCCAAAGGGCGGCCCATCCGAGCTTGCCGTTATCGGCCGCCTCAAACCTGGCGTTTCTTTCGAACAGGCGCAAGCCGCTATGGACCTAGTCACCAAACGCGCCGAGGCGAGAGATCCACAGTGGAAGGGCTGGTTCAACACGCGCCTCGTGCCGTTAACGCGCCAAGTAGTCGGCGACACGCAACGCCCCTTCGAACTCATCCTCGGCGCCGTAGGAATCGTGCTGCTCATTGCCTGCTCGAACGTCGCCAACCTCGTGCTCGCGCGCTCCCTTGGCCGAAGCAGAGAATTCACTCTTCGAGCCGCTCTCGGCGCCAGCCGCTCTCGCCTGGTCCGTCAGCTCCTGACAGAAAGCCTCCTGCTAGCCATCGCCGCGGGAGCCGTTGCCACGCTCATCGCGAACGTAGGTATTGATTTTGT
>Ga0210410_10003862_pt1 | contig 13239 bp, 10 predicted proteins | sample IncBWC4MmetaG_FD_161058 | JGI IMG/M metagenome (GOLD analysis project Ga0210410, IMG submission 161058) | Forest soil microbial communities from Barre Woods Harvard Forest LTER site, Petersham, Massachusetts, United States - Inc-BW-C-4-M | ecosystem: Environmental > Terrestrial > Soil >... | reverse complement strand
GATAACGGACTGGTGGACACGCTCAACTCGCGTCTCGGAGAGCTTACTACGCGGCATTCTTTGTCCGTGATTCCGATGAACTCCACGATCGAGAAACGCGTGACGACGGTCGACGATGCTCGCGAACAATTCGGGGTAAACCTGGTGCTCGTCTTGAACATTCAACGAGCCTCCGGGAAGGTGCGGGTGAACTACGCGCTGGTGGATGCGCGTTCCCATCAGCAGGCTCGCGGCGGGAGCGTAACAGCGTCGATGGCGGACCCGTTTGCGCTGCAGGATCAGGTGTTTGAAAAAGTTGCCACGGCCCTGGAGTTGCAACTTGTACCACAAGAAAAGCAATCCCTGGCTTCCCATGGAACCAATGAACCCGCTGCTTTTGATTTTTATACCCAGGGACGCGGCTATCTGCAGGATTATGTTGTCCCTGAAAACGTGGAAAATGCGATTACCCTTTTTGGGCGGGCTTTGGAAAAGGATCCGAAGTACGCGGCCGCGACAGCAGGGCTCGGTGACGCCTACTGGAGAAAATTTGAATTGACGCACGATCGTCAATGGTCCGAAGCGACGGTGTCTACCTGCCAGAAGGCCGCCGAGCTGGGCCCAAATCTTGCCGCGGCCCATTCGTGTCTTGGCCGCGCTTTCGAATCGAGGGGAAGTTACGAAAAAGCGGCCGAGCAGTACCGCCACGCCCTCGATCTGGATCCCGGCAGCGATGAGGCTTACGGCGGATTGGCAAGGACTTACGAAAGCCTGGGCCGCGTTGAGGAGGCGGAGAAACTATACAAAGAAGCGGTCACCGCGCGGCCGGCTTATTGGGCCACATACAACTGGCTCGGCATCTTTTACATGGAACACGCGCGTTACGACGAAGCTGTCGCCATGTTCCGTCAGGTAACTTCACTCGCGCCGGACAGCTTCGTCGGTTATTACAATCTCGGCGGTGTCCGAGTGCTTCAGGGCAAGTATGATGAAGCCATCCCGTTTCTCGAGCGGTCCTTGAGCATTCGGCCGACCGCAAATGCCCTCTCCAACCTGGGCACAGCTCACTTTCAGATGCGGAGGTATGCGGAATCCGCGACCGACTTTGAACGAGCAGTGAAGCTTGATTCAAAGAACTATGAAGTATGGGGCAACCTTGGCGATGCTTACTATTGGACGCCCGGGCGACGTGACGAAGCCGCCGGCGCTTACAGCACCGCGATCAGCCTGGGAGAAGAGAACCTGCGGCAGAATCCGCGTAACGCACAACTGCTGGCATATCTCGGCGAATATCACGCGATGCGCGGAGAACGAAAACCCGCTCTCGATAAAATTGACGCCGCGCTCCGCCTGCAGCCCAAGAGCCCGGAGGTCCTGCTTGCCTCAGCGATTGTGTATCAGCAACTCGGCGACAGCAGCAGCGCACTAAACGCGCTGGAAAAGGCGGCTTCGGTGGGGGTCGCACCCGAAATACTTCGCGACACCCCGAACTTTGGCGCGCTCAGCGGCAATCCACGATTTCTCGCTCTTGTCCAGGGTAACCATCCAGGTCAGACACACTAAAAAGGAGGCAGCATGCCGATCTATCGAATCATGTCAGGGTTCGTGGGGCTAGCCGTTTTGATCTCGTTTCTAGCGTTGCCAACCAGTTGCGGTGAAGAAAAGCCGAAGTACGTGCAATACAAAATAGTTTGCGCGGCCTCGGTGGACCTGAACGTCGACACGAACACCGGCGTAGACAATGTGGATGCGTACGTCTGTAAAGGCACCGTTGTGAATTGGAAGGCAAATCATCACACCTTTTGTGTGGTGTTCAAAAACGGCTGTCCCTTCGGCACAAACGGCTGCAACCAGATTGACACCGATCATCCCTCGGCCACGGTAACAGTGAGCCACAACCCGCCCAAAGTTTATGACTACGGAATTCTGGTCGACGGTAAGCTATTTGATCCGCACATCATCCCCGGGGGTGGTTAGTGCAGGGGCTTTCCTGCCGGCGGGTAATTGCCCTGCATAGAATCAACCAGCGATTGTTAAACGATATTTCGGGAAAAGCGATTTTCAGCTGAAATTAAACGCCGCAGCAAATGCGGCAAGAACGCTATAATTTTATTCATGCAATCCGACGCAGAGGTTTTGAAACGGTGGAGCGGTTCGGCGCCGTTCTGGGAGAAATACCGCGAGAACATTCGCGAGATGTTTGCGCCGATTGCGCAAGCACTTGTGGAGGATGGCCAAATTGGCCTTGGGAACACAGTCCTGGATATCGCAACGGGGCCCGGAGAACCAGCGCTGAGTGTTGCGGGCGTGGTCGGACGGGAAGGCAAGATCATTGGAATCGATCCGGTGCCCGAGATGATCGAAGGCGCCCGCCGGGCGACTGCCAATCATGGGATAACAAATGTCCAATTTGAAGTTGCCTCAGCGGACCGGCTCCCGTTTCCGGCCGATACGTTCGACGCGGTGATCAGCCGTTTCGGCGTCATGTTCTTTCCCTCCCCCGTGGATGCAGTCCGGGAGATGTTGAGAGTGCTCAAGCCGGGGAAAAAGCTGGCACTGGCGGTCTGGCATTTTGCCGAACGAAACCCGTTCCACTATTCGCTGTCACAAGTCATGGATCGGTATGTCCATACGGAACCGCCTGGGCCGGACGCCCCGGATGCTTTTCGGTTCGCAAGTCCGGGCAAATTGCTGGGGATTCTGAAGCAAGCGGGAACGATGGCTCCAACGGAGCGCCTGCTGCAATTCCCAATCCAATCGCCGCTCTCCGTCGAAGACTTTCTGGCGCTGCGGCTGGAGATGTCTGACAAACTGCGCGCAAAGGTGCGCGCGCTTTCCGAGCGGCAGATGGCCGAAGTAACTCGCCAGGCGCTGGAATCTTTGCGTAGGTACTCCACAGATCGTGGGATGAGTTTCCCGGCGGAGGTGCTGATCGTGAGTGGAGCCAAGGGCGGCCCGAGATAACATGGCCGTGGTCAATAATAGGAGCTTTTCGAAAACGGGAAGGGGTTTGTTTCTTGATCCTTGCCCGCAAAGCAAATTAGATTACAGATTGGCTGGACACAATGCTACCGCCGCAGCACGTGATGGTAAGACACCCATTTCTTACTATGAAGTTCGAACCACTTTTGAAGCAGCTTTAAGTTTTTGCAAAGCATCTAAAGCAAGAAGTTCCAAATCCTGAAAGAGACAGGTTCTCAATGGGTACCTCGAATTGTGCGGGATAGCGGGATTTACACACAAGAATTCGGAGCCGCCACAAGAAAAAGTTCGAGCCATGGTGGCAACTCTGTTCCACCGGGGTCCTGATCAACAAGGGATCTTTACCTCGGATTTCTTTTCCGTTGGCGCCGCCCGCCTGAAAATCATCGATCTGGAGGCTGGAAATCAACCCATTCTTGAGAATGACGGGGAATGCGGAATTGTTTTTAACGGTGAAATTTATAATCACCTGGAATTGAGGGCGGAACTTGAGAAAGCAGGACACAAGTTTACCTCGCATTCGGACACCGAAACGGTGCTTAAAGCATTCCTGCAATGGGATACGGGGTGTTTCGCCCGGCTGCGGGGGATGTTCGCCGTCGCGCTGTGGAATCTTGAACAGAAGCGACTGGTTCTTGCCCGCGACCGCATGGGAATCAAACCGCTTTATTTTGCGAAGCGTGGCGAAGATTTATATTTTGGCTCTGAACTAAAGGCGATACTTGTACATCCGGAAATTGAGCGAACCCTGAGCCGCGAAGGGCTGGATTGCTACCTCTCGTTGAACTACATACCTTGTCCCTGGACGCTGATTGACGGCGTTCGGAAAGTCCCACCCGGCACCTGGATGGAGTGGAGAGACGGACAGACGAGAACCGAGAGCTACTGGCAACTGCCCTACGGGATAATCCGGGAAGTATCGCTCGAAGATGCCAAGGAGCAACTGGACACGCTGCTGGCGGATTCGGTTCGAGAACATTTGCTTTCCGATGTGCCTTTGGGAATCTGGCTCAGCGGGGGAATCGATTCCACTTCAATTTTGCATTACGCGGCCCAGGCAAGCTCTTCCCGGCTGAAATCATTCTCCATTTCGTTCCAGGGACGCAGTTTCGATGAATCGTCGTACATCCGGAGAGCGGTACAAGAATATGGCACGGATCACGACGAAATGGATTTGAACCCCGGCGTAGATCTGCAGGGCGCAATCGAAGAATTCGCCTACTATTCCGACGAACCGAGCGCAGATGCCGGAGCTTTGCCGGTCTGGTTTTTATCGAAACTCTGCAAGCGGAAGACCACCGTAGCACTAAGCGGTGAAGGCGCTGACGAGCTGTTCGGGGGGTATCTGACGTATCGCGCGAACCGCATTGCCCGGCAGCTTCGAAAGTTTCCACGCGCGATGGTATCGGCAGGGCTGTCTGCCTTGCGGCACTGGCCGGTATCCGACGAAAAGATCGGATTCGAGTACAAAGTGAAGCGACTGTTCGAAGGAGCTCTGATGCCGCCGGAGCGCGCACACGTTCATTGGAACGGAACGTTTGCGGACGAGGAATTGAGCAATCTTCTGTATGAGCCACTGCCAAGAACGCTGGATGAGATTCTGAGTGAGCTGAGCATGCTACCGAAGGTCGATGACGACCTGGCTCCATTTCTGTGGCTGGACCAGAAATACTATCTTGCGGACGACATTCTGACAAAAAGCGACCGCATGAGTATGGCGCATTCCGTGGAAGTCCGGCCGCCGTTCCTGGACCACCGGATCGTCGAATTCACAGCGAGTCTGCCAGCGAAGCTCAAGATCCGGGGTTCACAACAGAAGATCCTCTTGAGGGAATTAATGAAGGATAAACTTCCCACCTCGATCTTAAACCGAAAAAAAATTGGATTTGATATTCCGGCACATGAATGGCTTCGCGGGTCCCTGAGAGGATTGCTGGAAGAAGCTTTGCAATTTGGGCTGTCGGAGTATCCTCAGCTTTTCCGCCGAGATGGCATCGAACGACTCATGAGGCGTCACGTTCAAAGGGAAGCTAACGTTGGGTATCATCTCTGGGGTCTGCTTATTCTGTTCTTGTGGATGAAGAGATGGCAGGTCAAGCTTTAACTGGCCAAAGAGAATGAGCGAACTCTTCCAGCGCCGGTGGTTCCTGCTTCTAATAGTCTTCCTAATCGCAACCGCGATCTATCTCGGCTGTGTGCTCTCACCTCCTTCCCTAATGGACGATGTTGACGCCGTGCAGGCGCAAATCGCCAAGACCATGCTGACAAGCGGGGATTGGGTGACGGCGCGGCTGGACGGAGTCCTCTATCTGGAAAAAGCTCCTTTAATTTATTGGTTGATGGCGATCTCTTACAGGATTTTCGGCGTCTCCGATTGGGCCGCGCGGCTTCCCGTGGCATTCGCGTCGATCGCTTTAGCGCTCCTCACGGCGCTTTTCGGAATGTGGGCGTTTGGAAAGCGAGCCGGTTTTTACGCGGGCTTGTGCATGTCCACGTGTGTTGGTTTATTTCTTTTCACGCGCATCCAGATCCCGGATGTGATGCTGACATTTACGATCGCGCTGGCGATGTGGGCATTGTTGCGTGCCCTGGACGAAACCGAGCAGAGGCCTCGACTCTGGGCAGCGATTCTTGCCGCAAGCCTGGGAACGGGACTGTTACTGAAAAGCCTGGTTGGAATCGTATTTCCGGTGGCGGCAGGGCTGATCTACCTTTACGTGTCCAAGCAACTCTTCCTGCGCAGAACTTGGCAGCGATTGCGTCCGATGAGCAGTTCTGTGATCACCTTGCTGATCGCGGCTCCCTGGCACGTTTTGGCGACATTGCGGAATCCGCCGTATTTTGCCTGGACATTGAAAAGCGGACCCGGGTTGTACCACGGATTCTTATGGTTCTATTTCATCAACGAACAGTTGCTGAGGTTTCTTAATTTAAGATACCCACGCGATTACAATACGGTTCCGCGGCTGTACTTTTGGCTTTTCCATTTGCTGTGGCTGTTTCCCTGGAGCGTGTATTTGCCGGCCGTTGCGAAACTCTCTTTTAAGCCGGTGGATCGCGCAGGGCAGGCACGGCTTATGTCGCTTTGCTGGACCGGGTTCATCCTTGTTTTTTTCACTTTTTCAACGACGCAAGAATATTACTCGATGCCGTGCTATCCGGCGCTGGCGCTTTTACTTGGCTGCGCAATGGCGACAGAGGGCAAATGGATTCAGCGCGGCACGCGCGTTTTAGGGGGAATCAGCGCACTGGCCGCGACAGCTTGTATAGTCATTGCTTTAGCTGTGCGCAATGTGCCCACTTCGGGAGATATATCGGCCGCGCTCTCGAGGCATCCCTCGGCTTATACGCTATCGCTGGGGCATATGCTGGATTTAACTTTTGATTCGTTTGCCTATCTTCGGTTGCCGCTGTGGCTGGCAGCAGCTGCATTCCTGTTGGGAGTGGCGGGCAACCTGCGGTGGTCAGGCATCCGCGCCTTTTTGACGACGGGGCTCATGATGGCGCTATTTTTCCATGCGGCCCGGCTGGCGCTGGTGGTGTTCGATCCGTATTTGGCGTCCCGGCCGCTGGTGAACGCGCTGCTTGCGGCGCCGCCTGGAAAACTTATCGTCGATCACCACTACTACACGTTCTCTTCCGTTATTTTCTACTCGGGCCAGGATCCATTGCTCTTGAACGGTAAGTTCAACAATTTGGAGTATGGAGCGGCCGCCCCGGGGGCTCCGGCGGTATTTTTGAACGACCGGGATTTCAAGGACTTATGGACAAGCGGCAATAGATACTATTTGGTCGCAACCAGGAACGGGGCGGAACGCATCGAAAGTGTCGTTGGCAAGGAACAATTTGAGGTAATCGCCTCCAGCGGCGGAAAGTATTTGCTAACTAATGTGGTGCTAGGGCACCTTTCCAACGCGCTGCCGGCTTCTTCCGTTCAGTCCGTCGCGCCCTGGCCCTCTTCTTCTCGTGAAGGAGCCGATGCTCGCCACTGGCAGTGAGTCAAAAGGTGCGGCAGCCCCTCGCCCCGCCAGCGGACTGCGCAAAACCGTATTTCTGCTGGTGCGCCTGGCGATCGGTGTAGGAATCCTTGTGTATCTTGGGGAATCCGGCCAGATTAAGCTCTCCTCCCTGGTCCGGCTGGTTCATGCGTGGCCCATAACCGCCGCCGCGGTCGGATTCCTGCTTTTGGACATTCTGATGATGTCCATTCGGGCTTCCCTGCTTTTCCGTAGTGCACGGCTGACGCTATCCTTGTGGCATTCCATTCAACTCAACTTGATCGGTTTTCTTTTCTCCACGTTCCTTCCCGGAGCGGCGGGAGGAGACATCGCCAAGCTTGTGTATGCCACCAAGGAGAATCACGGGAGGCGGGCCGAGGTGGCGACGGTTCTGATCCTGGATAGGCTCGCTGGATTATTCTCACTTGTTCTGCTGCCTCTGCTGTTCGCCCCTTTTTTTTCCGAACTACTGGATTCCGTTACCGTGCTCAGGCGCCTGCTTTATATGGATGCTTTCCTGGCAGGCGCGATGCTTGCGGCGGCGGCATTCGTGATGTTTTTTGAGCCCACACGCTCCTGGGTCAGCCGGCTGCTGGGCAGATGGCCGGGAATCAAGAGCATTGCGCTTCGCGTGCTGGACGCCCTGACCGTACACGGGGAGGCACGAAGCACGATGCTGTTGGCGTTGCTTCTCTCCCTTCTGGCAAATCTGGCGCTGGTGGTGGTGACAGGCCTGGGCTTGTATGCGGTCAATCCAGCTGCCTTCTCCATGCGGTTGGCATTGGTCGCGCCAATCGGACATTTGGTGAATAGCCTGCCATTAACTCCCGGAGGAATCGGGGTAGGAGAGACAGCGTTCAATAGCCTCTTTGCGCTCGCCGGAATGAATGGTGGAGCGGAAACATTGCTGTGTCTGCGATTGTGGAACGTCTTCGTGGGGTTCCTGGGCTTACTGGTATACCTGCTCGGAATGGGTCGAATCGTGCATCCCATTGAGGATTCGACGGAAGCCGGGTATGCCGGAGCAGAATCGGCAACCCGAATTGAACTGAATTAATTTGAATTGAATTGAAACCATATGGCCCGCAAATGCCTCCCATAGGAGTGGTTCCATTCACAGAATTTCGGAGGATTCGGGAACTTAGTTCCTTCTGGCCCGGAATGACATAAGGACCTTAATTATTAGAGCGATACGCGGGATTGAGCCGTCCGAACGGGGAAGATATGAAAGTTATGGTTCTTGGTGGGGATGGGTATTGCGGCTGGGCGACTTCGCTATATCTTTCGGCCAAGGGGCACTCGGTTGCGATCGTTGACAACTTTGTGCGCCGGCAATGGGATCACGAACTTGGGGCCCAGACTCTCACCCCCATCCTGCCTCTGAGTGACCGTCTTAGGACCTGGACGCGTTTGACGGGAAAAACGATTGATGTATTTGTGGGAGACGTGACCGATCACGATTTCTTGCTCTCGTCAGTGCAGAAGTTTGCGCCCGACACGATCATCCACTTTGCCGAACAGCGTTCGGCTCCGTACTCGATGATCGACAGAAAGCACGCTGTCTTCACGCAAGTGAACAATGTTGTCGGCACACTGAATGTCTTGTTTGCGATTCGCGAGGTTCGGCCGGATTGCCACCTGATCAAGCTGGGCACGATGGGAGAATACGGCACGCCTAACATCGATATTGAAGAAGGCTACATCAATATCGAGCACAACGGACGGCGCGATCTTTTGCCCTTCCCCAAACAACCTGGATCGTTCTATCACCTTTCCAAGGTGCACGACAGCCACAACATGATGTTTGCATGCAAGATATGGGGTGTGCGGGCCACCGATCTGAACCAGGGAGTGGTGTACGGCACGATGACAGATGAAGTGGCGTTAGACGAAGCCTTGATCAATCGTTTGGACTATGACGAAGTGTTCGGTACGGTCCTCAATCGTTTTTGCGTGCAGGCGGCTATCGGCCAGCCTTTGACTGTCTACGGGAAAGGCGGCCAGACACGAGGGTTTCTGGACATCCGCGACACCGTGCGGTGTATCGAACTGGCGTGTCTGAATCCGGCCGCCCGCGGGGAGTGCCGCGTGTACAATCAATTCACGGAACAATTTTCCGTGCTGGATATTGCGAGGAAGGTCCAGGAAGCAGGCAAGGATCTTGGGATCAAAGTGGAGGTTGACCACCTTCCGGATCCGCGCGTTGAGGCGGAGCAGCACTATTACAATGCGAAGCATTCCAAGCTGCTTGATCTAGGCCTGCAACCCCACTTTCTGTCGGATTCACTTCTTGATTCCCTAATGAACATCGCGATGAAGTATCGCGACCGCGTCGACTCCACGATCATGCTGCCGCAGGTGAATTGGCGTGAACCGAACAACGATCGCCGCATGCAACCAGGCGCCGCCGTTAAATCTTCCGTGAGCGCGGCCCACGCGGGTGAACCGCGCATGGTGTCCGCTAAAGGTGAGAACCGCCGCTAAAATTCACTGTGTGGGCTTCGCGGGAATTGTGGCGAGAGTGATTGAGGCAAGTGTCCCTTAGGAATCACCCTTGGCGGCGGCTTCCGGAACGGACATATCTGTCGCGGAAACAAATTGACCGTTTCGAAGCTTGTAGTCAACGCCGCGCCAGCGGATGGTTGTCCGTGTGAAACTTGTGAGCCAGACTAAGAATGCCACGGCGTCCCATAGCGGTATTAGGAGCATTTTCCCCCAAAGTCCCGCTTGCTTTAATCCGTGGATACCGATGAGCCAGGTTATCGCCATGCGGCAGACCAAATACGAACCCCAATAGGCCGCCGCAATGCCCGCGGTGGAGTGGAGCGCGACGGCGAGAGTGGTCCAGGGCAGACCCCAAGTAAAAAGCAGGCCGAAGTGCCCCCATGGCCGCATGGCCCTCATCACGGTCATCCATCGCACACGCTTCGACAGAAGCTCGCCGAATCCCTGGAAATCGGGAGTAGTTTCGACCGCATACGGCAGCAGGATAACCTCAACTCCCTGCTCGGCGATCAGGCGGCCAAACAGCAAGTCGTCTGCGGGCCGATTCTCCAGCACCTGAAAGCCCCCGAATTGCCGGACATGCCGCTTCGTTGACACCATGGTCGGCCCGAGGGCGAACTGTATACCGTCAAGTTGCCAGGCAACGAGCACACCGGCATAGAAGTCGGAAATCATTCCAATCGTCTGGAGCTTCTCGACGAATGATCTCTCTCGGGGTGATACGTAAAAACAGGTCACCCCTCCGACTCGGGGATCGCGCAACGGCTCAACCACTCGTCGAAGGTACCCGGGCTCCACCCGCACATCGGAGTCATTAATGACGAGGTGTTCGAATTGGGCGTCATGTTCCATCAACCGCAATTTCGCGACCTTGTCGTTGATGGCGGTGTGACCAGCGCTGTAGAGGAGCCGAATCTTCCGCTCCGGGAAGTCCCGCATCAATTTCTGGATTACCGGGGCGGCCGGATCGCTTTGGTCGGTCACGCAGAAAATGAGCTCGTACTCCGGATAATCCTGGCGGCAGAAACTGGCAAAGTTTTCGTACGCTTCGGGATCCAAACCTCGAACCGGTTTAAGAATGCTTACCGGTGGAGTGAAATCGGGCTTGCCCGCCAAGCGATTTCGCGACTGCGAAAAATACCGCCCGGAGCTGTAGATCGCCAGGATATAAAAGACAAATGGAATTGCTGCTGCGAAAAAGATAACGTACTCTAGGATCTTGGAAGGCACGGTGCCTCATTCCTGGTTCGACCGATGGGGGTAGAGCGTGCCCGTGAATTCCACCGTAAAGCAGAATGAAAGGCGCGCTTTCCCAGACCCAAACTCTACACTCCAGCTTTAGATTCTATCCTGTCCGAGAAGGTTCCTTAATTCCAGCGAATCAGTTGCCAGGATTCCAACTGGCGGGAACCTGCTGCGGCGGGTTCCGTTTCCCGGTGAACCGGTATTTTGCGGAACAGCGGCAGATAACCGATATGCGATTGTGCTTTAATTTTCCTGAGGATATTCCCGGCTGGGGGAGTGTTTTGTGCAACCGACTTGCCTTTCTGAACGATTGGATGAAGTAACCGCGTGACGCATACTCGCAGACTCCACCTGAAAACGATCCCGATGATCCTGATCAGCATTATTTTGGGACCTCTCGGAAACGTATTTCTCGGCAAGGCAATGAAAGGAGTCGGGGAGTTCACGTCGGGGAGAGCTTTCGATCCCGTTTTAATCGCCTCACGAGTGCTAGCTTCCGGTTATCTCTGGTTGGGCATCGCCTGCCTGCTGGGATTTTTTATCGTTCATATGCTGTTGCTCACCTGGGCCGATTACAGTTATGTCCAACCTGCCACTTCCCTTTCCTATTTGTCGATCTCCATCCTGAGTTACCTGCTTCTGGGGGAGAGGATTTCCCCGTTGCGCTGGCTGGGCGTTACCGTCATTTGCTTTGGCGTATTTCTGGTGGGCCGGACTTCGCCCAGCACAACAGGAGCGGCTACCCGTGCGTGAAGCGGTCCTTTTCTTTTTCATTATTGTCGCGGGGACGGGAGGAGAGTTGTGCGTAAGCCGTGCGATGAAGAGCATCGGCGAAGTACATGATTTTAGTCCCAAATCCATTCTGAGTTTTATTCTGCAGTCGTTGCGCTTGCGTTGGATGTGGCTGGGCATCGCCCTGATGAGCCTGGGATTTTTTTCCCTCCTGGCAATTCTTTCCTTTCAGGAGGTGAGTTTTGTGGTGCCGGTCAGCGCCCTGAGCTATGCCGCGGGAGCCTTCGGAGCGAAAGCCTTTCTGAGCGAGCGGATCAGCCGGAATCGTTGGATTGGAATCGCCGTGGTCTGCCTCGGCGTCACCATCGTCTGGTGGAGCCGAAGGTAGCTTCTGCTGTGTGTCCGCTTTCACCAGTTGAGCGGATTTGTTTGCGATGCGCTCCAGGAAATCCTTCGCCGTACCTGAGCGCGCGAGACGGATGACCCCGGACTTGTCCCGGCGGGCAATCGATCACAGACCGTTGGCCAATGTGCTGTGCTGTAGCCGAAGCGTTTGGACCTTGCACCAAAACTGTTCTTCCAACCAGTATTTATCTTCCTGCCCTCTCTGTATCCTGCGCGTGAACTAGGGACCCAACAAAAAATATTGCAGCTTCAGCGGACCAACTCCCAGTCCAGGCCCCAAGAGCTGATCTGAACCCAAACGCAGTAACGAGAGGGAAAGGTATTGGTGTGCGCGGTCGCTCCGTACTTTTCCTCTCAGCGAATTTCAAGGGGAGTCTCGATGAGGGGCAGGCAAACAGCTTCGCGAAATCGGACTCAATTAACGGTACAGAAAATCAGGAGCTTGCCGCTAAGCGCGCTGCTGCTCTCGCTTGCGACCCTGGCGGCTGCAGTGCTAAGCGGCTGCGCGGGTGTGGTGAGTGCGGGCAATAGCTCGAAACCTGCGTCTCAAGCGGCGATTCAGGTGACGCCCTCAAGCATCAATTTTGGCAGTGTTCTTGCCGGCAAAAAGACTTCTCAGACAGTCGCCGTCGCAAACACTGGAAACGTTTCCGTCAACATCAGCCAGGTGAATGTATCGAGCAGCCAGTTTGGGGTCTCGGGCCTGACCATGCCTTTTTCCCTGCCAGCCGGCCAGTCGAGTAGCTTTCAAGTTTGGTTCGATGCCACGGCCGCGGGGACCGCCACAGCTACACTGACTGTTTCTACGGACGCGGGAGTCGGCTCGGGGCAAGTTGCGCTTACTGGAATTGCTACGACGGCGCCGCCGCAAATCGGGGTGAGTCCGGCAATTCTAAATCTGGGGAGTGCGGTGGTTGGAACCACAGCACAAGGGACCGTAACTGTGAGTAACGTTGGCGGCTCCAGTTTGACCATCTCTTCGATTACCGGGAGCGGCAACCCATTTACAGTTTCCGGAGTGACCACTCCCATCTCAATCGCTGCGGGATCCAGTAATTCGTTCACGGTTACCTATGCTCCGACTGCGGCAGGGACCAATACCGGTAGCGTGACCATTACGAGCGATGATCCCCTGACGCCTAAAACCATCCTCGCGATGTCAGGGACGGGAACAGCAACGAGTGTAGCGCCGACCATCACTACGCAGCCGATAAATCAGACGGTGACCGCCGGGCAGACAGCTACGTTCGCGGTGGTGGCCGCGGGGACGGCGCCGCTGAGTTATCAGTGGCAGAAGAACGGTGTGGCGATTTCTGGTGCGACCTCCTCTAGCTACACCATGCCAGCTACGACGACTTCCGACAGCGGCTCGACTTTCTCCGTCGTCGTGACG
>Ga0210410_10003860_pt1 | contig 13243 bp, 7 predicted proteins | sample IncBWC4MmetaG_FD_161058 | JGI IMG/M metagenome (GOLD analysis project Ga0210410, IMG submission 161058) | Forest soil microbial communities from Barre Woods Harvard Forest LTER site, Petersham, Massachusetts, United States - Inc-BW-C-4-M | ecosystem: Environmental > Terrestrial > Soil >... | reverse complement strand
ACCCAGCATCCTCTGGCTAAGTCCGGATCAACTGAGCTTAGAGCATTGGAAATTTGTTTTGGGCATCCCCTATCGAGAACTGGTAAATGCAGCTACCGGAGAAACCCGCATGCTCCAAGCTTCTCCGTCGCCTATTTTGTGGCTCTGGAATTCGATCCTGGTTTCAGGCTGCTCTTCTCTCGGGATCATACTACTATCTGGAACCGCCGCTTATGCCTTTGCCCGATTGCGGTTTAAATTCCGCGGTTCGATCTTAAGAGCACTGCTTATTCTGCAAATGTTCCCGGCGGTCCTTTCGCTGGTCGCTTACTATGTAATTCTCGACTATATCGGGCAACATATTCGATTCATTGGGCTCAATACCATCCCCGGCTTGATTGTCATCTATCTGGCCGGAATTTCGGTCAATATCTGGATGATCAAAGGGTACTTTCAGACTGTCCCGGCCAGTATGGAGGAATCTGCCCGCATCGACGGTGCATCCCAATTCCAGACTTTTGTCCGCATCCTTCTTCCTATCAGTGCACCGATTTTTGCGGTCGTATTTATTCTATCGTTCATCTATACGATGTCGGAATATCCGGTCGCATCCGTCGTCCTCCAGACCAGCGACACGTGGACTCTGGCGGTAGGAGCAAACTCTTTCCTCTATGAACAGCAGAAATTGTGGGGACGGTTTGCCGCTTTGGCTGTATTAGGTGGGCTTCCTATCACCATAGTTTTTTTGCTGTGCCAAAAATTCTTAGTCAGCGGGATAACGTCCGGTGGGGTTAAGGAATGAGCTGTATCATTGCCCACCTGGCCCGGGCGATACTTTTACCCGCATCACGAACAGAATACCGACTAGAACGAGAAAAGCACCGGTTAGATGATAGAAAAGCAAGCGCTTAGCGTCGTCCAGGAAATGATCGAGCAAGCCGCCAATCGATTCAAAAGACATGAAAAACGTGCTTCTGATACTTCTGTTTTATTGCATTTTTCTATTCTCTATCCATGCAGAATCAGCGTCGCCGGCAGGGAACCCGTCGCCCACGTGGCATAAACTAACGGTTGGGGTCTATTCCGCGGCACCTTTCAATATCCGGCAAGCGGACGGGTTATGGACCGGCATCAGTGTTGATCTTTGGAGAGAGATTGCGTCCGATCTCAAAGTCGATTTTGAGTTCAAGGAGATCCCCGTTGCGGACCGGTTCGATGCCTTAATGAACGGTTGGATCGACGTTTGTATCGGCCCGATTACGGTGACAGCGGAACGCGAAGAGCAGATCGATTTTACTCATCGTTTTTTCACCTCTGGGCTGCGTGTTGCGATGCGGGCAAAGGATGCTGCTCCTAGTTCGAATTTAGTTCTCCCCTTGTTAAAAGAGTTGCTCTCCGGACACGTGTTAAAGATCGTCCTTTCCATTCTCGGCATCCTGCTCGCAACGTCAGTCCTAATTTGGCTTTGCGAGCGACGCAAGAACGCTGCTCACTTTGGTGGGCATGGTAAACACCTCCCAGGAATCGGTTCCGCCGTCTGGTGGTCGGCCGTAACCATGACAGGGGTTGGATACGGTGACCTTTACCCGAGGACTCTGGTTGGGCGGATCGTAGCGGTAGCGTGGATGTTCATTAGTTTAGTAATGATCTCCATATTCACGGCAACGATGGCTTCTCTGCTCACGGCCGAGAAATTGGGCAGCCCAAAACCGATCCAGACTCCGGAAGATCTACGCGGTTTGAGCATCGGAACAGCGCCGGACACGACCGCTGAGCAGTACGCCAGAATGAATCATCTCAAATTCAAAACCATGCCCGCTGAACAGCTCTTACCCGCGCTTAAGAGCGGCAAAATCGATGCCGTCATCAACGATGCACCGATTCTCTACTATCTCATCCATACCGATTACGAGAACGCACTCGTCGTTTTACCGATTCATTTGGACGAAGAACTCTATGGTTTTGGGGTTAAGGAAGCCAGCCCGTTGCGCGAATACATCAATCGATCATTGCTCGCACGGCTCGCCGAACCGGAGTGGCACGAGATTGTTGAGCGCTACTTGGGCGATTACGAATAGACTTCCAGCGCGCGTTCCTTTACCAGGACCATCTTTGCCAGAGGGATGGAAGTCCTCTCTGGTGCAGCCGCTAAACGCGCGGCCATTCTGGTCTCCAATCGCTCAAGAAATTCTCCTGCGCGTGCGCTGCTATTCTCCAGACTGGCGGCGAGCGTTGGACCAACAGAGGCTCGGGAGAACGCAGCCCAGCGCGCACCAAAGATTTCAGGATCACCGTGCACTTTGAATTCTTGCCAGATCTGGTCCTCTCCGTAAAAGATCTCGAACTCTTCGACAGAAAGCCCGGCGAAACTTCCGGTCTCTGCAAATGGAGCAGTGAAGTCCTCGCGGCCCCGGCCAAAAGTCGGGATCACCATGCGGCGCATCTCCGCTGCGGTTATCACCCCCTCCCCAGCCAAGTCCTCGAGACCACCGTAAATGGCTTCGACCGCTGCTCGGTAGCCGAAATCCCCCTGGTCATCGAGCGCCATGCTCAGTAGCACAAGCCGGCCTCCAGGCTTCAATTCGGCAGCGCGATGCGAGAGAAAAACCCGCCAATCTTCCGCAGCTTGACGAGAAAACACCGCTCGTGTCGCCGCATCCCGACTATAGGCTACTTGCACTTGATCGGGGATCAACGCCGGTACTCGGCTAAGCCATTGCACAGCCCAAGAACTCCAACCGAGGGTCACGCTCGACGTGGGCAAAATCTGCTCGTAGAACGATCGTCCGATTGCGGACGGGAATATCGCGGAATCCTCGCGCAGATAGCTGCCGGGATCGGAAACCAGCATCTGGAAAAGGGCGTCGAAATCATTCCCTGGCAAATCGGTGTGCACGACTGAGATCGGACGCTTACGGCCGATCCGATCACGAAGAATGCCAATAGCCACACTCAGCGGAAGGAGAGAGTTCCGCCCCTCGGACGAGCCATAGTCGACAATCACGACTGGCTCAGCAGCGGCCGGTAACAAAACTTGCTGAGCTGCTTTTTCAAGCAACGGAACCGCCGGCAATGAACCCGCAGCCTGCACTAGCGAACTTCGACTGTAGCCTCCGTGTCCCTCCATGGGTGCAGGCCCCTGTGTTTCAGAGGATTCGGTCATTTTTGATTGGCCGGTTCAGTTACGGTGCGGGCGGCGGGCTTGAGTAACATGACCAGGAGAACACCGACCAGAATGAAGAACGCTCCAACCAAATGGTAGGAAAGCAGACGTTCATTAAGTAAGAAGTAGGCCAGAACTGCGATAAACACCGTTTGCAGATAGAGAAAGACGCCAGCCCGAGACGCGCCCAAAGCCTGGACACTCAGGTTGAATAAGTAATACATGAGAGCGCCGCCTGGCCCGGCGACGTACAGCAACGCCCACATACCTTTTGCGTTCAGAGCAGTCCGGTCGTCGTGGAAAAGTTCCCAAATGTAAAACGGAGCGGTCATCACAGCTGCCCCTCCTAAAAGCAGCACTAAGAGCGGCAAACCCGGTAGTTCGTACTTTGTTCGGCGCAAGAGAACGGTATACACGGCGAAAGCAATCGCGGCACAAACAACAAGGAGCTCCCCGGTGTTTAGATCCAGTCGGAGCAAGGCCAGCAAATCACCTCGGGTCACAATGATGGCCATCCCAATAAACGCGACAATCGAACCGACAAATTGCCACGTACCGACCGGTTCATTCAAAAAGAAACGCGCCAGAATCATCGTTATCACCGGCATTAGCGCGATAAGCAGTCCCGCATTAATCGCAGTGGTATAGTTTAGCCCGATATAGATTAGTCCTGGCGAGATGGAAAACCCCACTCCTCCGAGTATCAGCAATGATAGCCACCGTTGTCGGACCAGGCCGATCATCACAGACCAATGGCGGCGGGTTAGCGGAAGCAAGATTAGCCCGGCAATAACGATGCGCCAGAAACAGAGTGCCCACGGCGGCATTTCTGTGGTTACGACCTTGGCCGCAATGTAAACGCCGGCCGCCAATAGCCAGCACAGGATAGCTAAGCCAGTGGCACTCTGTGTGCTCACGGTGGCAGGTAAGCCAACGGCGCTTTCTTTTGTTACTGCCCGCATAGCGATCGGAAAATTCTTTCGCCTATCAGTTAACCATTTGGCTCTATGCCTCAGACCGATTCAGGTTTCCCTCTCGAGCTGTATCCGTTTGCGCCGTGGAGAAACAGCAAAAACGTGACCTCCTTGAAAACTTTCCGGCTTCAGTCACGTTCCCGTTGCGAAGTCAGAGCATTGAGAGAGATATATGTTGGATTCACTCCTAGACAATACCGGCATTAAGGTCCCCCTGAACACGGCCTTAGTTTTTGAAGAGAAGAGCTATACCTACGCCGATCTCAGCACACTTACTGGACGCTTATCGGCTGGGCTTCTTGAACAGGGAGTTCGATCGGGCGATCGGATCGCATTCCTTCTTCCGAACTGCTTGGAGATTGTGCTCTGTTACTATGCCTGTTTCAAAATAGGCGCTATCGCGGTTCCGCTGAACGTCCGCTTCCCCGCAGAGTTGCTCCAGTATGCGATTAATCATAGTGGTGCTCGGGTTCTGGTCAGTGAACCCAACCTATTTTCGCAGATCGAAAAGATCCGACCGTCACTCCCAGAAGTTAAACACTACTACCTGACAGCGCGTTACGCTGACTTCGCAGGAGTCAGGCCTTTCGAAGAACTGTTGGACGCAACGCCGGATTTACGAGCAGAAACACCGTCCGGGAACGCTGCAGCAGCCATCTACTACACCTCAGGGACAACAGGTCTACCAAAAGCGGTAATCCACTCTCATGCGAGTCTGGCCCAGGCCACCGAACTCCAAATTGATCAGATTGCTATTACCCCGGCAGACACAACTCTGATCCTGTTCCCGATCTGTTATCTAATCGGTTTCGGTTCCCAAATTCTACCGTTCCATCGGTCTGGAGCCACCTGTGTTTTGCTACCGGAGTTCGAACCGCGCGCCGTTTTGGCGGCCATAGAAACGTACAAACCGACCAAAACTTACGGCTTTCCTAAGTTGTACAACGATCTCGTCAACTGCCCGGACGCCGGCGCTTATGATGTTAAGTCACTGAACTTTTGCTTCTCTGCCGGCGAAGCCATTGCGGCGGCCATCCAGCAACGGTTTAGGCAGATTTTCGGCATTGGAATCACTGAAGGCTGCGGCATGACCGAGCTGCAGATTTACTGTATGAATCCTCCATACGGCGAGAAAACGATAGGCTCGATCGGTAAACCCATCGCCGGTATGGAGCTCTCCCTCATCGATGATTCGGGTCGCTCGACTTCCACTCCTCGTCAGGTAGGCGAAATGATTGTTCGGGGAGGCAGCATGACCTCTGGTTACTGGCGAGATGCAGAGCTTACCCAAAAAACGATCATCGATGGATGGTTTCACACCGGCGATCTCGCGTACCGGGACGAACAAGGGTTTTATTGGTTCGTGAGCCGCAAATCGGAGATTATCCAGAATGAGGCTGGGTTAGTATCACCCATTGAAATCGAAGGAGCTTTGTATGAACATCCGGCCGTGCTGGAGGTAGGCGCCATCGGTGTGCCGGACACCTTTGGTGGCGAAGTTCCACAGGCCTATATTGTGCTCCAACCGAACAGCCCACCGGTGACGGAGTCGCTACTAATCGCATTTGTGAGGAGCCGGCTGCCCGGTTATAAGGTGCCGGCTCGAATCATGTTCACCGATAGTTTACCCCACGGCCCTACCGGTAAAATCGATCGCAAAACGTTGCGACAAAAAGCGCTAGCTCCCGAGTAGTTTCTCTCGCCGTTCCGCTTGCAAAGCTTCTAACTTCTTGGTCTGCTCCGGGGTCAAGACTTTGCCCGCCTGCGCGCGGAAATTGGTCTGGATCTCCTGGACCTTGCGCAGCTTTTGCAATTTACCCATGGAGGTGTTGCCCATCAGCGCTTTCACCGCCTTGTCTCGTTGCGCAACAATAGGAGTTAGTGCTTTCTGTTGTTGCTCATTTAGCTGAAGCTTTTCCGTAAGCTCTTTCATTTGCAACCCTTCCATGGCCTGACCGATGGCGAGACTCGTAAAGCAGAAGATAGCAGTCCCGATGATAAATAGATGCCGGATAGCTTTGGTGGCGTTCATTCGATTAACTATGTTTTTTGGTTTTAACTTTTGTTTGCTGGTTTTGGTTTGGAGGAAAAACTTCCGAGTAGTAGAAATTTGACGTCAGGCCTTTCGCGAAGCCGGGCCTCCCCTAATGGTTACTAACTTCTCTACGAGATAGAAGCTGACCGGAATCAAAAAAATCGCGATGGCACTGGCAGCGAGCATACCGCCGATAACCGTCGTACCCATTACTTGCCGGGCGATGGCACCGGAACCGGAAGCCATCCAAAGGGGTACGCATCCGAGAATGAAAGCAAAAGAGGTCATCAAAATTGGACGGAGCCGCAACCGCGCCGCGGCGAGTGCTGCGTCTACCAAGGGAGTACCCCGTTCGTATTCGACCTTAGCGAACTCAACGATCAAAATGGCGTTCTTGGCAACCAGTCCAATGATCATAACCAGCCCGATCTGGGCAAAGACGTTATTCTCGATTTGGACCGAATAGGAAGGCAGAAACATCCCGGTTACTAACCGGCGCAAATAGAGCATGCCAAATGCTCCGAAAACGGCGATCGGCGTGCTCAATAGCACACTGAATGGGAGTGACCAACTTTCGTACAACGCGGCTAAAATCAGAAACACAAACAATAGCGAAAAAGCGAAGATAGCTACCGCCGGCACACCTTGTTGGGTTTGTTTCTCCTGAAACGACATTCCCAGATAGTCATACCCCATCTCAGGCGGCGTGGTGTTTGCGAAAACCTCCTCCAGCGCCGCCATCGCCTGATTCGAAGTATACCCAGGAGCGACCGCGACATTGATTTGGGCGCAGCTATATAAGTTGTAACGCATGGTAAACTCCGGGCCCGAGCGTCGCTCGATTCGGGTGACGGCGCTTAACGGAACCATCTCGTTCTGCCCATTACGGACATAAAACTCTCCCAAGTTCTTCGCGTCCGTCCGATATTCGCCTTCCGCCTGGACGTAGACTTGCCACTGACGTCCGAACCGGTTGAAATAGTTAATGAAAGTTCCGCCCATGAAGGCTTGGATGGCCTGGTAGACATCGCTGATCGCGATGCCTTGTTTCAGAGTTTTATCCAGATCCACGTCGACATAGGTTTGCGGGACGTTAGGCTGGAAAGTTGTACTGATCTGGGCTAGCTCGGGTCGTTTCCGGGCCGCGTTAAGGAAAGCGTCGACATTTCTTGACAGAAGCTCAGCTTCTCCGTTGGACCGATCTTCCAGCACGAAGCTAATGTCGCCCGACGCACCCGCACCGGGAATCGCCGGGGGCGAAAAAGCGAAAGCAATTGCTTCCGGCAATTGAGCCAGTTCCCGGTTAACCTTAGCTTTGATCCCTTGATAATGTTCGTTCCGTTGTTCACGCTCTTTCCATGGAGCCAAGCTCACGAACAAAAATGCGCCGTAGGTGCTTTGGACTCCGCTCAGTAAGCTGGAGCCGATAGTCGTGGTGGCGTAAGCAACTCCGGGCGTCCGCGACAGCAGGTTTTCGATCTTACGGCAAACTTCATCCGTGCGTTGCAGTGATGCTGCCTTGGGCAGTTGTAAATTGATGTAGAAATATCCCTGATCTTCATCCGGCAGGAAGCTCGTTGGGATCTCCTTACCAAACAGGAAGGCTGCGCCTCCAAACACCACGATCAAGGCGATGGCTAGCCCGGTCCGCCGCATGAAGATAGCCGAAATCCGGACATACCCTTCGGTGGCGCGTCCAAAGATCTGATTGAACCAGCGAAAGAAGGCTCCCAGGGGCCCTGTCCCGTTCCGCCGCGGCCGCAGCAAGAGAGCACATAACGCCGGGCTAAGGGTCAAGGCGTTGAAGGCCGAGATCAACACTGAGATGGCGATGGTCACGGCAAACTGCTGGTAGAGTCTCCCGGTGATCCCCGGAATGAAAGCGGTCGGCACAAAGACCGATGCTAAGACCAACGCGACTCCGATGACCGGGCCGGTAATCTCCTTCATCGCCTTAAGGGTGGCTTCCTTGGCAGAGAGTCCAGCCTCGATATGGTGTTCGACCGCTTCGACTACCACAATGGCATCGTCAACTACCAAGCCGATAGCCAAGACCAGTCCAAACAGCGATAGTGTGTTAATGGAAAAACCTAACAGCGGAAAAAACATAAAAGTGCCGATCAATGAAACCGGCACGGCTAATAACGGGATGAGGGTGGCCCGCCAACTCTGCAGAAAGAGGTAGACGACCAGGATCACTAGAAAGAGCGCCTCCACCAAAGTTTTGATCATTTCCTCAATGCCGGCTGTAACCGGCTTGGTTGTGTCCAGCGAGACCACATAATCCACACCTTGAGGAAACCTTTGTTTTAGCTCGGCCATCAGTTTCTTGACGCTGTCCGCAGCAGCCAACGCGTTGGTACCAGGAAGCTGATAAACCGACACCACCGCAGCGGGCTTCCCATTGAACCTGCCTTTGGTGTTGTACGCTTGAGCGCCAAACTCCACCCGTCCGACATCTCTAAGCCTCACCGTGCCGCCGCCAGTTTCTTGTCGCAAAATAATGTTGCCGAACTCTTCGGGGCTAACCAGACGTCCTTGCGCTCGCGCGGTATAAGTATATTCCTGTCCGCGGGGAACCGGTTCACTCCCAATCTGACCTGCCGAATTAACCGTATTTTGCGCTTGGACCGCATTCACTATGTCCGAAACGGTCATGCTTAACCTAGCCAGTTGATCCGGTTTCAGCCACAAGCGCATTGCATATTGTCCGGCGCCCGAGATCTGCACGTTAGAAATGCCGCGCACCCGGGTGAGCGCATCATTCAGATTGATATAGGCATAGTTCGACAGAAAGAGCGCATCCCGGCTTCCATCTGGCGAATAGAGAGCGATGACCATGAGCGGAGCTGCTAACGATTTTTGCACGGTGACGCCGAGATTGGTCACTGCGGCGGGCAACTGGGACGCTGCTTGCGTTTCCCGCATTTGGGCAAGGATCTGATCCGTGTTTGGGTCTGACGCTAGGTCGAAGTCGACGGTCAACACCATCTGGCCGCTGTTAGCGCTGACCGAATACATATAGTTCATGTTGTCGACACCGCTCATCTGCTGTTCAATCGGCGTAGCCACAGCCTGTTCCACCGTGCGCGCATCCGCGCCGGTATAGTTGGCGGTAATCACGGTCTGTGGGGTGACGATTTCCGGAAATAGCGAGACCGGCAGAACTTTGGTTGAGATACCGCCGACGATGACCGTTAGAACTGAAATGACGATCGCAACGATTGGCCGGTTAATGAAGAATTTAGACATCAATCGGTGTTAACGGGTTTTGCGGATTCGTTCTTAGACTCTGCCCCGAAGGGGCGCAAGGACTGAGCCCGGGGTTTTAACCCCGGGTCAGGGTTCCGATCAAGACGCGCCCTGAAAGCACTCCCAACCCCGCGGACGCGGGGTGCAATTCCAAATTGGCGCAGTACTCCAACACTCCAATACTCCATCACTCCGCGTGGCCGGATTCGAGGACGAGGACGACGACGAGGACGAAGCGCCTCACGAGTGGCGCCAGAAGGTGCGCGCCAGTGACATTGACGTACCAACTCGACTAAACAACACTGATCTGGTGCCGCTTTCAGGGCACATCCTTCCTAATACCCAACCCAGGGTTAAAACCCTGGGCTGAGTCCTTAGGCCCCTTCGGGGCAATGTAACCAGCTAATCTTTCGACCATGCAAAAGCCGGCTGGAATTAAGAAAATGGCTAGCAGGCTGGCTGCGAGCATTCCTCCGATTACCCCAGTACCCAGTATTTGCCGAGCGACTGCGCCCGACCCCGAAGCGAGTGCGAGTGGGATACAGCCAACGATAAAAGCGAGCGACGTCATCACAATCGGACGCAGCCGCAAACGCGCACCGGCCAGAGCCGCATCTACCAGCTTAGCCCCGCGCTCATACTCAGCCTTGGCGAATTCGACGATTAAAATGGCGTTCTTAGCCACCAGACCGATAATCATGACCAGACCGATCTGCGCATAAACGTTGTTCTCGATCTGCACCAAAATGGGCGGCAGAAATGCACCAGTGACCAGCCGGCGCAGATAGAGCGCACCTAGGGAACCAAAAACCGCGACCGGTGTACTCAGGAGCACACTCACTGGGAGCCACCAACTCTCATAGAGAGCCGCGAGAATCAGAAATACGAACAACAAAGATAAAGCGAAGACGACTCCCGGCGGGGCCCCCTGTTGAGCCTTTTTCTCTTGGAATGACATGCCCAGGTAGTCATATCCCATCTCCGCCGGCATCGTCTGAGCAAAGACTCTTTCCAAGGCGCTCATCACCTGGGCCGAGCTGTAGCCTGGCGCCGGGATAGCTTGAATTTGAGCCGAGCGATACAAATTGTAGCGCATGGTAAATTCAGGGCCGAATTGCCTACGAACGTGCACTACCGACGAAAGGGGTACGGCATTGTTATTTCGGTTTCTGACATAGAATTGGCCAACCTGATCGGCCTGGGTCCGAGATTCGCCGTCGGCCTGCACGTACACTTGCCACTGCCGCCCGAACCGGTTGAAGTAATTGATGAAAGAGCCACCCAGAAAACTTTGGAGAGTGTTGTAGATATCGGTCAGCGCTACCCCTTGGCTAAGGGCTTTCGCCCGATCGACCTCAAAATAGACCTGCGGCACGCTGGGGAGCAGTGTCGTAATCACTCGCCCTACCTCAGGCTGCTTGCGGGCGACATTCAGGAACATATCAACGTTGTGTGCTAGAAACTCCGCACCTTTGTCGATGCGATTCTCGAGCACGAAGGTCACACCTCCAGCTACACCGGCTCCCGGAATCGCCGGAGGAGAAAATCCGAATACTGTCCCTTCCGGAAATTGGAGGAGTTTCAGATTAAGCAGCCCTTTAAGAGCTTGATATTGCTCAGTTAGCTTTTTCCGCTCTCCCCAAGAATCCAGAGTTACAAAAAAGAAGCCGCTATAGGTAGTTTGCACATTGCTCAACAAACTGTACCCGGCGATCGCGGTCGTGTATCGCACTCCTGGAGTTTGGGCAAGCAGAGCTTCAATTTTACGGCAGGCCTCATTGGTGCGTTGGAGAGAGGCGGCTTCGGGAAGTTGGAGATTGACGTAGAAATAGCCTTGATCTTCGTCCGGCAGAAAGCTGGTGGGCAAGTGTTGGCCGAAAAAGATTGCGGCTGCGCCAAAAACGAATAGCAACGCCAGAGCTAGACCGGTTCTACGGATCAACAGACCCGAGACGCGCACATATCCGTTCGTGACCCGGTTAAATAGCCGGTTAAACCAACCAAAAAAAATTACGAGCAGTCCAGTTCGCAGCTGCCGGTGTCGTAACAAGAGCGCACAGAGGGCTGGGCTAAGTGTCAGGGCATTGAAGGCAGAAATCAGAACCGAAACGGCGATGGTAACTGCGAACTGTTGATACAGCCGGCCGGTGATACCAGGGATGAAAGCCGTTGGGACAAAAACCGAGGCGAGCACGAGCGCTACTCCGATTACCGGCGCGGTGATTTCTTTCATCGCTTTGAGCGCCGCTTCTTTGGGAGCTAACCCTTCCTGAATGTGTCGCTCCACTGCTTCGACCACGACGATGGCATCATCCACGACCAGCCCGATCGCTAACACCAATCCAAATAGCGAAAGCGTGTTGATAGAAAAACCGAGCAGAGGGAAGAAAATAAAAGTACCGATTAGCGATACCGGGACCGCCAGCAAAGGGATGAGCGTGGCCCTCCAGCTCTGGAGAAAGACATAAACGACGATCACCACTAGCCCGAGAGCTTCTAACAGGGTCTTGACCATTTCCTCAATGCCTGCGGTTACCGGCAAGGTCGTATCCAGTGCGATCACATAATCCACTCCGCGCGGAAATCGCTCCTTCAGCTCGGCCATCCGTTGCTTAACGCCTTCCGCAGCCGCCAATCCATTGGTGCCCGGGAGTTGATAGATGGCGAGAACGGCGCCGGGCTGACCATTCAATCGGGCGTACGTAGTGTAGACTTGTGAGCCGAGCTCAACCCTGGCCACATCTCGGATACGGACAACCCCACCGTTCGTCGATTGGCGCACGATGATATTCTCGAATTGCTCCGGGGTCGTCAGCAGTCCGCGCGACACCGCCATATAAGTGAACTCCTGGCCGTTGGGCACTGGTTCGCCTCCGGCGAAACCGACCGGATTTACCGCGTTTTGCTGTTGAACGGCGTTAGTTACGTCCGAGACCGTCACGTTCAATCGAGCTAACTGTTCGGGCTTCAGCCAAATACGAATCGCGTACTGACCGGACCCAAAGGCCTGCACGTTAGAGATACCCGGGACTCGGGTTAACTGATCGTTAAGATTGATGTACGCGTAGTTCGTCAAAAATTGAGAATCATAGCGGCCGTCCGGGGAGCGGAGCACAATCAACATCAGCGGCGCAGCGAACGATTTCTGGACACTAATTCCTTGTGACACCGCTTCCGGCGGCAGCTGAGCGCTGGCCTGTGATTGCCGCATCTGCGTCAAAACCTGATCGGTTTTCGGATCGCTGTTTTCATCGAAGTTCACCCTCAACTTCATCTGTCCGGTATTCGAGTTGAGGGAATACATGTAGTTTAGCTTATCGACTCCGCTGATTTGCTGCTCGATAGGCGTGGCCAAGGATTGCTCCACCGTCACGGCATCTGAACCGGGGAGACTTGCCGAAACGACGATTTCAGGAGGGGTTATGTTCGGATAGAGCGAAACCGGCAAAAACACCAGGCAGATCAGGCCGATTATTATAGTCAAAATCGAAAGGACAATGGCTAGGATCGGCCGGTGAATGAAGAATCCGGACATAATCAGTGCCTTATCGAACGCCGGGTCTCATTCCTTACGAGCGAGAGTAGGTGCTAACGTGAAAAGTTCCTTATTGCGATTGGGCCGGTTGCGCCGGCTTCCATTCAGTTGGTTTAACCGGTTGGTTGTCGCGCACTTTTTGTAAGCCTTCGACCACGACCCGTTCCCCTGGCTTCAACCCGTCTTCCACCACCCAGAGGGAGCCGATCCGTTCTCCAATCTTGACCGTCCGGATCTCCGCTTTGTTGTCGGCTCCAACCACGGCTAGCTCAAAACTCGTCTGCAACTCGTTCACTGCGCGTTGC
>Ga0210410_10003859_pt1 | contig 13244 bp, 14 predicted proteins | sample IncBWC4MmetaG_FD_161058 | JGI IMG/M metagenome (GOLD analysis project Ga0210410, IMG submission 161058) | Forest soil microbial communities from Barre Woods Harvard Forest LTER site, Petersham, Massachusetts, United States - Inc-BW-C-4-M | ecosystem: Environmental > Terrestrial > Soil >... | reverse complement strand
GTATCGTGTGAGATAGGAATCGAATCCCTGCGCGCCGTTGTTGAACTCGATCTCGTGATTGCCCGGGCAGGGCATCCACGGACGAAACGCGGCTGAGACTTGAGTGTTCTTCCCAAAATCGGCCCACACCGCAGGTTGCGCCGCTGGATTTAGATTGGCATAGCAGAGGTCGCCGTTCAGCAAGTGAAAGAGAGGCTCGAACCGTTCTACCGCCTCGACGGCGTAGCGGCTTTGAGGAGAGGAGAGAACCCAGGATGTGACCGGGGTTGCCAGATCGCCGTAGCTCGTAAAGCGGAACGGCGCCCGCCCGCGCGGCGCAGTCCTGAACTGGGCGGTGAAGGGCTGTTCGCGGTTGCGGTCATTGTCCGCGGTCACCGTGTAGTGGAATGTCGAATCGGGCTGGAGTGCGTCGAGCTTTGCATGATAGGTAAAAACCGTCTGGCCATTGAGACCATCGGTATAAGTACGTTGGATGGCGTGAATGGTGTCCACGCTCGAAGAGCGCCGCAACGCCACGCGTGGATTGACCGCTTGGGTTGGTGACGCCCACGAGACGAAGACGCAACTCGATGGATCCTCCCCCCAGGTGAGATGGATTTGCTCGGGTGTGCCGTCGGCGGGCGCTGCCTCTGCGTGAGCGGCGAGAAATGGGAGCGGAGAGGCAGCGGCCGCCAAACCTGTCGCGCCGGCGCTCTTGAAGAATTCACGCCGAGTCAGGGAAACGGCAGGCGACTCGACTGGGTCAGCCTGCTCGGCAGGTTGATCGTGTTGACGGCTGTGCGCCACGGTGGTTCTCTCCGATGCGGTTATGGGCAGTTTCGTCGGCAGTATATAGAGACAGGGCTATCGTCCGCGATGCGCCGGTGGGCAGTTCGGCTCGTGCTCAATTTGAAAGCAAGCCGCGGAGTTATCAGCGAGACGCATTGCAGGATCCTGACCGCCAACAGCGTGGATTAGGATATCTCTATGATCAAAGACGGCCTCGATGACACGACTGCGCAACCCGCCGGCGAAACGACAAGAGACACCATGTCAGCCACCGCTACCGTAGTGCACCCAGGCTCCATCGATTGGGTGAGCAAAGCCCAGGACCTTGATGCCCGTGGATGGGCGCTTTTGCCCAGATTGATCACCCAAGACCAGTGTCGCCAAATATCGGCGCTATATACGCGCGACACCGAGTTTCGCAGCCGGGTCGTCATGTCGCACCACGGGTTTGGGCGCGGCGAGTATCGATATTTCGCCTATCCGCTCCCCGATCTCGTTCAAACACTGCGTACAACCCTGTATCCACACTTGGTGCCGATTGCAAACGCATGGCACGAACGGATGAGAATCGACCTCCGATTTCCCCCGGTTCATTCTGAATTCATCGCGCGTTGTCACGATGCGGGTCAGGCCAGGCCGACGCCGTTGCTCTTGCAGTACGGTGCCGGCGACTACAATTGCCTGCACCAGGACTTATACGGCGAGCATGTTTTCCCGCTGCAAATCGCGGTCCTCCTCTCCAAGCCGGCCGAGGATTTCGAGGGCGGCGAATTCGTGTTGACCGAACAGAGACCTCGGATGCAGTCTCGCGTCGAAGTGGTGCCGCTCACGCAAGGCGACGCAGCGGTGTTCGCCGTGAACAGCCGCCCAGTCCGGGGAACCCGCGGCGACTATCGGGTTCATCTGCGCCATGGGGTCAGCACGATGCGCAAGGGTCACCGCCACACGCTCGGCATCATCTTTCATGACGCAAAATGAGGAACCTGTGACGCAGATTCCCGCTCCAGGAGCACGCGTTTGCGCTCGACACCCCAGCGGTAGCCGGATACATTGCCGTCATTGCGAATGACACGATGACACGGAATGGCAACCGCGATGTGGTTGGCAGCGCAGGCGCCGGCCACCGCGCGAACTGCCTTGGGAGCCCCGATCCGGCGCGCAATGTCGGCATAGCTGGCCGTTTTGCCCACAGGGATCTTGCGCAATGCTTGCCACACTTTTCGCTGAAATACCGTTCCGCGAACATCGAGCGGCAGTTCGACGTTGGCGCCCGGCGATTCGACGAGACCCACCACGCGCGCCACCAACTGCTCGTATTCCTTGTCCGCACCCACCAGTTGCGCGTTCGGAAACCGATCCTGCAGCGTACGCACCAGTGCCTCCGGCTCATCATCGATCAGAATCGATACGACTCCCTTCCTGCTCGAGGCTACGAGGATCGCCCCCAGCGAGCATTGACCCACGGCGAAACGAATCTCTTCGTCCTGCCCGCCGCGGCGAAATTGCTTGGGCGTCATACCCAGAATATCGGCGGCATTCTGATAAAAGCGGCCGTTCGAGTTATAGCCCGCGTCATAGATCGCCCGCGTGATCGAGGGACCGCTCTCGAGATTCTTGCGTACTCGGGAAGCCTGGTGCGCCGATGCGTATTCCTTGGGAGTCAACCCGACCTTGGCCTTGAACAGGCGATGAAAATAGTGCGGGCTCAGTTCGACTGCGCCGGCGAGCTCCTCCAGCGACATCGGCTCGCTTTGCGACTCGATGAGCTTACATGCCTTGGCAACAAGGGCCGCGTTTTGCGCATCGAGGGACGCGCCTTCCGGCTCGCACCGTTTGCATGGCCTGAAACCCGCGGCCCGCGCCGCCGCCGGGCTGCCGTGAAATCGAACATTCTCCGGATTCGCGCTGCGCGAGGGGCACGACGGGCGGCAAAAAACGCCGGTGGTCTCGACCGAGTACCAGAAGGCGCCATCGGCGCCTTTGTCGCGCATCTTGACGCGCGTCCAACGCGGGTCTTGCTCGGTCGGCGTCAGTGCTGAAATGGCTTTGCTGATCATGATTCAAACCTCAAGTGCTAGTCTTACTCTGGGCACCAGATTGCACCCGATATGAAGGACCCACACTCCGGCTCTTGCTGTCAAATTCGACGACAGTCGATAGTGTGAATCAAGCGTGGAATAACAAGCCCCTTTTCAGCTATATCTTCTCGCACATTCACCGCAAAAAAACCGGACGATCAGGCAGGCGCTTCGGCTCTGGTACCGGTTTCTCTGGGTGGGCTTGATGGCGGTCGGCCCGCTGAGCGCGGGTTGGCAAGCTGCCTGAGGATGCGGGTGCCACCGCAGCCCCCGGGCCATGCCAACGGGACCCGCAAGGCATGGCATCGGCGGTTGTCAGTTGCGCGCGAAGTCATATTCCTTCTTGTAATAGCGATACCATTCTTGCGTTTGCTGATCGGTGGGCAAATGCTCCGAGAGGTATTTAAGCTCCGCCAGCATTTTGTCGACCTGCGACGCGTTCAAGTAAAGATCCATCAGCCGCCATCGGTACGCCAACTCGCCCGGAGCCAGAGCTGATGCCCTCTCATAGGACGCAATAGCCTTGGAAAGCCAATTCGCCTCGAACAGGTAAAGGTCACCCAGCGCTGCGTGGTTTGCGGCATCGCGCGGGGCGTCGCGAATCTTCTCCTCCTGCGCCTGGATGTCCGCGGCAAGCGAAAAAGGGTACGCGGGCAAGGGAGGCGTGCCGACGTGCCCGCCGTAGATTGCGTAGTCCATGTTGGGCGCATGCATTGCGCGCAATGCACTAAGGAACGGATTGTCGGAGTACTTCACGAAAAAATTGACGTTGTCCTCGAAGCGGTGAAAGTAAGTCCATGCCTTTGCCTCGTCCACGTACCACAGATTGTCGGTTCCACGGCGAAGCACGAGCGGAAGATTCGAGTGCCCCGGCTGTGGAACTGCGAGCGCAAGATTGCCGGCGAATATCAATCGGTAGGGAGCCGCAGCGCGGAAGAACTCGCCAATCCTTTCTTGCTGCGCCTCGTCTCGGGGAACGATGGCGCGAAAGAGCCGGCTACCCTCCGTCAATAGTGAGAGCCGCGGATCGCCGATACCCGCCGCGAGTGACGCAAGGTAGCGTTCTACCGACTCGTTGGCATCCGGAGCCGGCAAGAATTCCTTTAATTCCGCATCTGGTAAGCGACGGATAGCGTCCTGGTAGTCGGCCAGGGTCTTGCTGTACCCACGCACGAGCGCTCCCCCTCCACCCGAAAGGAAGTCGCTGGTGATCCACTTGGGCGGCGAGGGCTGGGTGGCAGTGCTCGTCGCATCCATCCCGCGCAGATTGGTGGTGATGATGAGTTCGGAAATGAAATCCTGCGGTACTTCCGAGAGCATGTACGTCTTTGCCGCTTCCTCCAAGCGGCGGCAATAGAGGTCTGGAATGTCGCCTTCGAGCGCGTACGACACCTCGATCTTCAACAGATTTTCTTTGACGCTGTACAGGTACAGGACGCCACGCCCATTGCGCCGGGCGCCGATCTGAAATTGCGCAAACAGTTCGGTCGCCGTTTGCTCGATGGTCTTGGACGACGGCAGCGCCGCAAGCAAGACGAGCGCGTTTTCTATGCCGGACTTCTTCTCGGCGAGCTTGAGACTCATCGTGAACGCCAGATCGTAGTCGTGCTGTCCGGTCTCGTTGATGAGCACGTACTGGGGACGGTGCGGCCCTCCATAGTGATGCCAGACCAATCGGCCGCCGGCGACAACGACCAAAGCGATACACGCCAGAATGAGTCCGCGTCGCCATCTAGTAGTTGCCGAATACATCGCTTTTCTTTCCATCACCGGTGTAATTGGCGAGAAACGGATCCGTCGAGGTCGGGTTGAGGCCGTAGACAGAGCGGTCCCTACCCTGGCTTTTCAGCACGACCACCGGAGTGTCGCGGGCACCGAACAAGCGGAATATCCCGGCCGCGTGCTGATCGGCATCGTTCAGGACGACGGATGGAGCTTCGCCTTCGGCCGGCGAATACAGCCCCAACACCATACGGTTTCTTCCGGCGCTATCATAGAAGAAGAGCGCGGGGCCGCCGTCCCCGGACGTCGCGAGTTCCGCGCGCACTTTCCCGCCCGCGTCTGTGAGTTGGATCCTGCTCGCGGAGACAATGTTCTGCGGGTGTGTCGTGGCAGCGAATGCCGACGGCGTGGTGCCGCTGCGTTCAAGATGAATGAGAAGAAATGCGCCGACGATCCCGCCGAGCAATCCCGCCGCGACGCCCGCGAAGAATGTCTTAGTCATGATCGCTAACCCCTCCCTGTTATGGCAACTACTGGTTCTTGAATTGATACGAACGTGCCTCCCTGATGAAGGGTAAACGCCGGCAGCGGCTCTTTTAGCCTAGCCGCGTATTGGAGGAATCGAATACGTGCCCACCGCATGGGCAACCATCTCTTCGTTCCCCTGCGAGTACAGGGCAACCTCGCCCACTACCAGTGCCCGGCCGACCTTTATCAGCTTGCACACACCTACGATGGGTTTGCCCGCCGACGGCTTTCGCAAGAAGTTGATCGTCAGGCTGGTGGTCACGGCGAGAGGAACGATGCCGATTGTTCCAAGTATGGCGACGTAGAGCGCAACGTCAGCCACCGTCATGAGCAAGGGACCGGAGACCGTTTCCCCCGGCCGCAGATGATCGGTGCCCACGTGATGCGTTACGGTGGCCGAACCGTTATCCACCGCCTCGACCACGCACTGATTTTGAGGGAATTCACGCGCCAGAAAATCGATGATGTCGGCTTTGGTTGCCACGCTTAGTCCCTACCTTCGAGGATTATGTTACGCGGCCGATCAGGCCGTCTTCAGTTCGTTAACCGCCCGCCACGCCTGATCGATTGCTTCGTGGGTGTAGGAGTTCCACCCGGCATCGCAATTGGCGATGGCGACATCACCGCAGCGCTTACGGCCGATTTCGTAGGGCGGTGGACCCGATGTTTCGGGATCGAAGAGAGTATTTGCATCGTAAGAGTAGCCGTGTGGCCAGCGGTTCACCGTGATCGCAGCGACATCGCGCGCCGACTCGAATCCGCCAGGGCCCAGCATGCGGTCGAGCTGGTCGGTGATCCGCTTCTCGAACTCCTCGAACGGCGTATTCAACAGCGCCAGCCGTCCCAGCCGGAACTGCTCAGAGTTCGAAAGACCCTGGTTCGGCGTCAGCGGCACATGCTCCATGTGGAGCAGGATCGGCTCGCTCGGCTCGTGCGGACAGCGATAACCGCCGAGCGACACGGGGTAATCGAGCTTGATGTTCGAAAAGTAGCCATACGGGCTGTAGATCTCGTTGACCCCCAGGTTGCGGAAGGCATGCCAGTTGCGCACCGCGACGTTGACGTAGACCAGCGGCAGCTTGACACCCAGGCCGAGCGCCTGCTTTTGGGCGTCGGGAAGCTCCGGCATGATATGCGGAATCATCATGTTGTAGCAGGCGAGCACGCATTGCCTCGCTTGGATGCGACGCAACTCGCCTGAGCGCATGTAACCGATGTCGACCGGTCCGCCCTCGGTGCGAGCGTTGGCAACAGTCACTCCCGTGCTGTTCAGGCGCAAGCGGACGGGCGCCCCGCCGCGATCAAGTTTGGCGTAGTCGAATTCGGCGAGCAGCACGTCGTCCATCGTGTGGCCGGGCGCTACATCGGGGATCAGGCTGCGGACCAGGAGTCGGGCGATGGAGGCGTTGCCGTCGGGGAAGTGGTAGATGTACGGCTCATCGAAGGCCGCGTCAACCTGATCCTTAAGTCCGAGGCCGGTGAAACCAGGGTACTCGCTGCCCAGCGCTTCCAGCGCCGGCACGATATCAGGACCCATGGCGAGAAGACCCTTGGTCCCGCCATCGAAGAACTTCACTGCCTCGTCACCCAACCCGGCATCCTTGCGAAGATAGTCGCGGTAGCTGATCTTCTTCAAGTAAGCAATTTTCTGCGCCTTCGACTTTCCGGCAAGATAATCTTTCGGATGCTTGAAGAAGGCAATTAGGCGCGCCTTGGCGTCGTCGGACATGGGAAACTCGGCGACGACCGCTTCGATCGGACGGGACTTGCCATGGCTCGGCATCGAATCACCGCCGGTCACGGTCGGACTGCCGACGACCAGCCTATCCACGCCGAAGGTCTCGCGGTCGAAATACACGCCTTTGGTAAGGCCGAGCGACCCGTACAATTTGCCCTGGAAAGCCGTATCCCAGCGGCTGATATCGACGCCGAGCGTCTGAATCAGCCGGTTGACGGTCTTGCTGAACAGCGTCTTGGGCGATTGCAACGACTCGGTTCCGCCGTAACCGATCAGCAGCCGGTTCCCTACACGGAATTCGTTGCGCTTGGCGTGCCCGCCAAAATCGTCGTGGTTGTCGATGATTAGGATGCGGGACGCTGAGCCGTGCGCTTCGCGATAGAACCACGCTGCCGCTAACCCGCTGATGCCGCCGCCAACGACTACCAGATCGAAATTCTCCTCGACCGCAAGACCGGAGATGTCAAACGGCTTGCCCTCGCGACCGGCCTGATGGGCGACCTCGAACGATCCGGGATGACTTCCCCGGAGGCCGGTCAGCGCCGGCGGATAATAGCGGACCGGCTCGGCTCGCATCTGGGCGAGCGGACTCAGGCCGCCGGCAACGACGAGTGCGGTGCCACTAAGAAAATCTCGGCGGCTGATCGTGTTGGACATATTTTCTCGATAACGAACGGCACGCGAACCCGCAGCCCGGAATATCGCCGGCGAGTATGAGCGGCCCCCCAAGTGTGGTCAACCTACCTCAGCGTCTCGGCGAATGGAGCGCCCGGTGCGGGATCGGCGATCTCGATCCGGTTCGCGCGCGCGCACTCTATGCCGTGCAGGGGCGGATCTCCGTCACACTGTTCGCCTCGAGAACGGCGCAGGCAGCGTGGAGGAATAAGCCCACTTGGTACGCCGTTTCGACGCAAGAGAGTATCGTTTTCGAGACCGCATCGGTACCGCTGTTTATAATAGGCACGCCTCTCACCAGCCCGTCATCGCAGGGCGACCGAGGGTGTGCAAGCCCATCCTTGCGGTAACCACTGTCACGAGTCCGCCTATGACGACGATCTCTCCGAGCCGCAAACTTCTCACGCTGATCAATGTCTTCACCGTCGACCCCGCGAATCAGCAGCAACTCCTTGCACTACTCGCCCGCGCAACTGAAACCTCCGTACGCCATGCGCCAGGTTTCATTTCAAGCAGCCTGCATCGCAGCCTCGATGGAACAAAGGTTACGATGTACGCTCAATGGCGCAGTGCCGACGACTACCAAGCGATGCGCGAGAATCCGGCGCCGTTGCCGTATTTTCAGCAGGCGCTGGCGATCGCAAAATTCGATCCCGGAATGTATGAAGTCGTCGAGACCTACTCCGGAACTGCAGCAGATCCCTAACCCCTTCGATGCCGCATGAGCAAGTCTTGCTGTTCCACAGGCTAGAGACGGGCGCCTCGCGGAGGCGAAAGTGTTGCAGACATATGTCGCGGCAGTGCGGCAAGTCTTGATTCAGTGATTGTTCCCGCTGTCGAATGATCGCGCGCGTATGATGTCCTGTAATACTTGTGTTTGGAGACCCCCATGGACGAAAAGCAATTGCGAGAGGAATTCGACACCGGGGTGAAGAAGATTAGGCAGGAAATAAAAAGCCGTTTGGTGCCCCACGGCCTGTTTGGAATCATTACGAATGTTGACAGTGGCGCCGCGGGCGAAGTCCCGGAAAGCTCGAGAATCGAGATCGTCGCAAAAGGCATAACCACCGCAAGATCCTTTGACCGCCGACAAATCGAGGGTTGTTGCCTCAGAGTGGGCGGCGAAGTTCTCTTGGGCATCATCGCCATGGTCAACGAAGTGTCCGCTCTGCCTAGGTAGCATGCGAAAGCCGGGCGCGAGGACGTCGCTTCGGCATAAGGCTATCGATGCCGGCGGCGACTGCAGTATCGATTGGTAGTACCGTTACGTCGGGCCCCAACTCATAAGATTGCTTGCCGGGATAAACGACCGTCAGGTGCTCGAGGTGCATGCCACAACGATCCCTGTTTGCTTTGCAAGTCCACTACTCCGCCCATAACGCAGGGCTTGATGAGAAACTTAGATCAAGAATCGGTCAGTCGACGAGAATATCTCGCGGTCCGGCCAAACAGGACACAACGCCTCGATGACCGTCATCAAGTCATCCAAGGCCTCAAATGGATCACGGCTAGTAGCCCCCGGCACGTGAGTGATGCCGCCGTCGGCGGCGAACGGTTGTCCGTTATCGGTAGGTACGCTCACTTTAGAATTTCCTCGAGCAACGCTTCACGATTGAAAAGCCGGAAGTACTCGCGTACCTCGTCCATCTTCAGCGCTTGCCGATTCGCAGCGATTAGGGCCTTGATATCCTCCAAGTCCTGCGTGCGGCGCGGATTGTTGACGAAGCCCTGCAGCTTCAACCCAATCAATCCCTCGGTGCTGACAACGCGCACTTCGCCGAAAGCAGTTTGGACCGCTGTGGCATTGCTGAGCAAACCCCGCGCCGCCGGGCGACTGGCGTAGATGAAGTCCACGCGCTCATCACCGCGCAAGTAGTTGCCGGCATCGGGACTGCGATGCAGACACCGGTAGCCGAGCGCAACTAACTCGCGGTCGATGTCCTCGGCTTTTTCAGAGTCGGTGAGCAGGTCAATGTCCTGCGTGGCGCGGATCACTTTGTGAGACGCCAGGGCGAGCCCGCCAATCAACGCAAACCGCGCGTCCACCTTGCTCAAGCTGGCGATGACTTCTTCAAGCTGTCTGCCGAGACGGGAGGCTGCTGCCACTGACACTACCTGTTGTTGGTGCGCCCGAAGGGCTCCGATCTGCCGACCGTCGGCTTCGAGAAAGACCGCACAATTTCGCGAAGAAATCGCCCGTCTAAATCGTCGAAAATACCCTTATAAATCAAATAGATGGTGCGCCCGGAGGGATTCGAACCCCCGACCAATCGGTTCGAAGCCGATTACTCTATCCAGCTGAGCTACGGGCGCAAATTGCTGCCGAAATCGTCAGATCCAAAATCGAATGATACCTGCAAATGCCCCGACGACCACTCCGGTCACTTTCCGGTCACTCCGGAATCGCCCTGCTTCACGCCCGGCCGCAAGTCGCTAATTGGTTTACCGATTTCGACCATCCGAACTTCGGATCTTGACGTTCGAAGCCAGGTGCTCTATCCAGCTGAGCTACGGGCGCAGGCGCGCAGTTTAGCGTCCGCCGGCATTTCTGGAAACCTAATTCAGTGCTCCAACGGCTGCAAACCAGCGCGAGGCTCCTTCATACATTATACCAACTGGTTGACGTTTATAGAGATTTGACCTATGCTCAACCATAAGGTATAGCAATTCCGGATGTCTCATGATTGAACGACGAGCGGCCTCGCTGGACCGCGTTTTTCAGGCTCTCGCCGACCCCACTCGGCGCTCGATGCTGCGCCGCCTCTCGAAGAGTGAGCAGAGCATTGGCTCACTGGCTGCGCCGTTTCAGATGACGTTCGCCGCCGCGTCCAAGCACGTCAAAGTGCTCGAGCGCGCCAGACTTCTGCGCCGCCGGGTCGAGGGCCGGTCACACATGTGCCGGCTCGAACCGGCACCTCTCGCGGCGGCAAATGGATGGTTGCGCTTCTATGAGCGCTTCTGGACCGATCAACTTGACGCCCTCGACGCCGCCTTGCGCGCCGAGGATGCCGAAGCGGCGATCTCTTCCGGCAAGAAAGGAGCAACCACGTGACCTCCGACGCCCGACCCACCGTGCGAGTCACACGCCGCTTCGACGTCCCGGCCGAGCGCGTTTTCGACGCTTGGCTCGATCCCAAGACCGCCGGCCGATGGCTGTTCGCCACGGCGACGGGTCAGATGGTGCGTGTCGAGATCGATGCGCGGGTCGGAGGCCGTTTCATCCTTGTGGATCGGCGCGACGGGGAGGATGTCGAGCATCGCGGCGAGTATCTCGACATCGACCGGCCGCGCCGCCTGGTCTTCACCTTCGGCGTTCCGAAATACTCCAGTGAGACAACCCGTGTGTGCATCGACATCGTTCCACAGGGGACCGGCTGCGAGCTCACGTTGACGCACGAGGGTGTGCTTCCCGAGTATACAGAGCGTACCAAGGGCGGCTGGACGGAAATTCTCGGACGGCTGGCTGCCGGTCTGGCGCAAGGTTAGTCATCCGGCGCAATGCCGCAGTGTAACGTTCGGAGGCTTCCCCCGCTGCGTGACCCACACGCGGCACGAAAATGCCGGTAACATGGCGCCACCTCCAGCGCTCTAGAGGACTCGCACCATGTCAACGAATCAAGCTGACCTCGATCGCCTCCAATCAGCGGTGGCCAATTCCTTGCATGCGCATTGGCGGCTCTTCCTGACCGAGGGAATCATTCTATTCATACTGGGGATCTTGGCCATCGTGGTCCCGCCGATTGCGACGATCGCGGTCGAGGTCCTGATCGGGTGGCTATTGCTCATGAGCGGAATCGTCGGCCTGATCTCCACTCTCCGCACGCGCGGTGCGCCCGGGTTTGGGTGGTCTCTGCTGTCGGCCGTCATCGGAATCGTGGCCGGCGTCGTGCTGCTCGCATGGCCACTGTCGGGCGCGTTGTCCCTCACATTGATCCTGACCGTGTTTTTAGTTCTTGAAGGCGTGGTGTCGATCCTGTATGCGCTCGAGCACAAGCGCGAGCTTTCCGGACGATGGGGCATGATGCTGTTCAGCGGCGGCGTCGATCTCTTCCTCGCAGGGATCATATTCGCTGGACTTCCCGGCACGGCCGCTTGGGCGATCGGCCTGCTCGTCGGCATCAACTTGGTGTTCGGCGGCTCCGCCCTCATCGCGATGGCCCTGCACGCGCGCAACACCGCTCCGGAGCCTGTCTGACTAATGATCGCCGTCACGAGGGTGCGACGCATGCGTCGCACGGGCGACCAGGGATGGTCGCCCCGGGCTTGCGCGGAGCAGGGACTGCGCAGCGCAATGCCGCAGTAGGCGCATCATTAGTCAGACAGGCTCCTACTAGCAATTCCTGAGCTCAAACCCCGGCGCGCAATCCGTCGATGCTTGCGATCCGCGCCTTCAGCAGCCGGCGTTCGGGTTCGAGTGTGGCTAAAGCCAACGCCGAGCGGTAAGCATCGCGGGCCTCGAGTGGGCGCCCGAGTTGCTGCAGAAATCGCCCTCGCGCCGCGTGGAGCAAGTGATACTCGCTGACTTGTCCGCGCGCGCTTAGCGAGTCGACTAGATTGAGTGCGCGCGCCGCACCGTCCACCATTGAAACCGCTACCGCGTGGTTCAGCTCGATGACGGGACTGGGTTGCAGCCGCAGCAGCACCTCGTACAGTCCGACGATCTGCGGCCAATCCGTATCCTCTTTCTTCCGCGCCCGCACGTGCAAGGCGGCGATCGCCGCTTGAACGGCGTAGGGGCTCAACTGTCCCGGAATGCTCAATGCCTGATCGACCAGCGCCAGTCCCTCGGCGATCTTCGCTTGATTCCACAACGCTCTGTCTTGATCTTCGAGCAAAATCACATCACCGTCTTGCGAGACGCGGGCCGGTCGCCGCGCGTCATGCAACAACATCAAAGCGAGCAAGCCCATCACGGCAGGATTGGCCGGCAGCAACTCATCGAGCAAACGGCCCAGGCGGATGGCCTCCGCGCATAATTCGGCATCGACGAGACGGGTTCCCGTCGTCGCCGCATACCCTTCGGTGAACACCCCATAGACCACGGCGAGCACACCATGAATTCGCGGATTGAGCAGGGGCGGCTCCGGAGTTTCATATGGAATTCCGGCGTCGCGGATTTTTTTCTTCGCGCGAACCAGGCGCTGCGCCATGGTTTCCTCGCTCACCAGGAAGGCACGGGCTACGGCTTGCGTGGTGAGTCCGCACACTTCGCGCAGCGTCAACGCGATGTGCGCCTCGGCGCTGAGCGCAGGATGGCAGCAGGTGAATATGAGACGCAGCCGGTCATCCCCGAAGGTGCTGTCTTCCTCGTCGTCGGACACGGCTGCCGCGTCCGCCTCGGCGCTGGCGATCTCACGATCGAGAATTTTGGTCCGAAAGACCACGTCGCGCCGGATGCGATCGACCGCTTTGTTGTGGCCGGCCCTGATCAGCCAAGCACGTGGATTGGCCGGCACCCCGGTCGACGCCCATTGTTCGATTGCGGCGGTAAACGCCTCCTGCCGCGCCTCTTCGGCCGAATCGAAATCCCCGAGCAGGCGGATCAATGTTGCGAGAACACGACCCGCCTCTCGGTGGAAAACCTCTTCGACTAGTCGATCGATGGCGCCCACGTTCATGGAACGATGTGCGGCGGCCCTTGCCTACGCCTCGACCGGCCAGATCGGCCGTACCTCGATGCTGCCAATTTTGGCGCCGGGGATGCGCGCCGCGATGGCGGTCGCTTCGTCGAGGTT
>Ga0210410_10003858_pt1 | contig 13244 bp, 8 predicted proteins | sample IncBWC4MmetaG_FD_161058 | JGI IMG/M metagenome (GOLD analysis project Ga0210410, IMG submission 161058) | Forest soil microbial communities from Barre Woods Harvard Forest LTER site, Petersham, Massachusetts, United States - Inc-BW-C-4-M | ecosystem: Environmental > Terrestrial > Soil >... | reverse complement strand
GACGATGCGGCGCTCAACAAATATGCCGAGATGGTGCAGTGGTATTCGCTGAATCGCAATGCGCTGAACCCGGCCACGGGCAAAGCCGACTTCGTTTCCCTCCTGAACAGCTACCAGTTTGAAGGGACGCTGTTCACCGCGACGATCGCGAACATTCCGCAACTCGCGCCGCCGGAGAACGATGAAAAGACGTCCATCGGGTTCTTCAATATTTCTTCCGATGCGGATGGAGTGCTCCGCCGCGCGCTGCTCGTGCTCCCTTTTGGCCGTCCCAGCAATCCGGATGACATCGACCTGTACGGTTCGCTGGAAGTACAGACCTTGCGGCTATACCTGGGATTAAAGACAGAGCAGGTCACGGTGAACTACGGGCCCACGGGTGTGGCGTCGCTGCAATTTGGAGACAAATTGACAGTAACGCCGGATTGGCTGGGCCGCGTGCTGATCAATTACCGCGGGCCGCGCGAAACGTATCCCTATTATTCCATCGCGGATGTGGTGAATCACAAATTCAAGCCCGGAACATTTCGCGACAAAATCGTGCTGGTGGGCGCCTCGGCGACCGGCATCGGCGACCTGCGCACTCCTCCCTATGGCGGCATTGATTATCCCGGACTGGAAGTGCACGCCAACGTGTTAGACAACATGCTGAACAACGGGTTTCTGATCCGCGGCGCTCACCAGGAAATTCTCGATCTGCTGCTGATTCTGATTTTCGGAATTCCCCTGGGGACCGCGATGGCGCTGGTTTCGCCGCGATGGATGTGGTTTGGTCTGGCGCTGCTGCTCCCGTTCGCTTTCTTGATATATGTTTCGTTTGTCCGCGGCTATTGGCTGAACTTCACGCTGCCCGCCGGGACGCTGACGGCAAACGTGATGCTGGTTTCCCTGTATCGGGCCCTGGTGGAGGAAAAAGAAAAACGCAAAGTGCGCTCAGCATTTGGCCAATATCTCAGCCCCGAAGTCGTCCGGCGCCTGCTGTTGAACCCGCAGCTTGTGGAGCCCCGCAAGACGGAGATCACAGTGATGTTCAGCGATATTCGCGGATTCACCACGATTTCGGAGAAGCTGGACGCGCAGGATCTTGCGCTTTTCCTGAACGGCTATCTGTCGGACATGACGAAGATCGTTTTCGAGACGCAAGGAACGCTCGACAAATATATCGGCGACGCGGTGATGGCGTTCTGGGGCGCTCCGATTGAGGAACCCGAGCACGCCGCGAACGCGTGCAGCGCCTCACTGGCGATGATGAAGACAGTGCACGCCATGCAGAAACAGTGGGAAGCCGAGGGGAAGCCAAAACTGGAAATTGGCATCGGCCTGAATTCGGGCCCGGCGAGCGTAGGCAACATGGGCTCCGTACTGCGCTACGGCTATACGGCGCTTGGCGACACGGTGAACCTGTCTTCGCGGCTTGAGGGACTGAACAAGGAATACGGCACGCACATCCTGGTGAACGAATCGACGTATCACGCCGTGAAGAATGCGGGATTCCTATTCCGGGAACTGGACATTATCCGGGTGAAGGGGAAATTGCAGCCGGTGACGATCTACGAACTGGTGGGGCAGCTTTCGGATCTGGAGCAAGACGCCAGCTACAGAGAACTGAAACAACGATTGCAAGATTTCGCCGCAGCGCGGCAGCTTTACCGCGAACGCGACTGGGAACAGGCACAGCACGCGTTTCAGGCAATTCTGGACCGCGCCCCCGACGACGGGCCTTCCCGCATGTACTGGAAGCGCTGCCAGGAATACCTGTTCGACGAGCCGCCCGTGGGATGGGATGGCGTCTTCACGATGACACACAAGTAGCGTCAGAGCGCGCCTCGGGGAATTTTCGCAGAATTTCCAGTACGCTACGACTTGGCAATAATGCCGCAAGCGATGCGCGGTGGCGCGCCGCTGCCGCTGCCGCCGGCGACTGCGTGAATCACAATTGCCGTGCCACCGTTGCTGAACACGGAGTGATCGTCATCGCCGAGCGTCACGTTCGGGGCGACCGTGCTGACATGAGCCGTGCCATCTTTGCCCACGATCAAAGAGAAATCAGGAATGTCTCCCGCCGGGGCGGATTCGTGCATATGACCTGACGGACTGAAATGCGGGCCTGCTGTTTTGAAATCCGGCGGATCGCACTTTGCCATCTGGTGGATGTGGATGGAGTGCTCTCCCGGCGGAAGTTTCTTGATATCCAGCGCAATTTTGACGCCAGACGCGGCGGGAGAAAGTGTAGCCGTACCGACGGCTTGACCTTCGGCGTTCATGATATTCACAACCAGGGGTTTTGAGGGAGACTGCTGGGCCAGCACGGCCCCGGAAAGTGAGAACAGCGCAGCTGCGCAGGCGAGAATTTTCATTAGTATCCTCTTCGGTCAGAAAATTGAGCGAATCCGACGGGAACTTGAAAACAAGCACCTCCACTGTATCGCAAAGCCGCGGCAAGGAGGACGAATTTGTGCTCAGGGGAGCGTAACCCAGCAGGACGAGGCGGACCACGCACCGGATGCGGATGCAAGCGCGGCTTCTACGCCAATGCACAATGAGTGTGTGAACGCTTGAACGATTGTTCGAGGACAATTTGGAGCTTGGCCGTCCATAATGGCCTGCTGGAAAATGTCCATGAGCGCCGTACTACGGTGAATGAGGCGTGAAAATAAGAGGTGTAAGCCGGCACGAAGAGGAAACAAGGCGCCCTACAGAGATCTGAAACCGTCCGCGTACCCAAATTGGGGGTTCTGATAGTCTAATAGGAGTCAACGACTCTATGATTTTTTGGCGCAGGGGCACAAGTGATGGGTGTCCGCGCTGAGCGAGACGAAGGTAGCCAACGCTAATTTATGTGGATCGTTCGTTTAGCACTTTCCCGGCCATACACCTTTATCGTGATGGCAATCGTCCTTATGTTATTGGGGGCGTTCGTTATTCCGCGTACGCCGACAGACATTTTCCCGGAGATCAATATTCCCGTGATTTCGCTGGTGTGGACCTACACCGGCTTGCAGCCGCAGGAGATGGAGCAGCGGATCACGTCGAACGTCGAGCGCGGCGTGATGGTGCTGGTCAATGACGTTGAGCACGTCGAATCGCAATCGCTGAACGGCATCGCCATTATCAAGATCTATTTTCACCCTGGGGCAAACATTCAGACGGCCCTGGCCCAGGCGACTGCCATATCTCAAACATTCTTGAGAAATCTTCCGCCCGGCACCACGCCGCCGCTGGTGATTATTTATTCCGCGTCCACAGTGCCGGTTCTGCAGGTAGGCCTGAACAGCGACAGTTTGAGCGAACAGCAGATGTTCGATTACGGGAACAATTTTATCCGCACCCAGATTTCGACGGTGCCGGGGGCTTCGATGCCGTTCCCGTACGGCGGGAAGTCGCGCGTGGTCTCCGTGGATATTGACTCGAACGCGCTGCAGGCCAAAGGACTGTCCGCGGTAGACATCGTAAATGCGGTGAACGCGCAGAACCTGATCCTGCCGACCGGCACCGCAAAGATAGGCTCGCTGGAATACAACGTGGAGATGAACGGCAGCCCGAAGACGATCGCGGAACTCAACGATCTGCCGGTCAAGACGGTGAGCGGGTCGACGATTTACCTGCGGGACGTCGCCCACGTGCGCGACGGATTCACTCCGCAGACCAACGTGGTCCTCACCAACGGCCAGCGCGGCGTGCTGATGAGCATCTACAAGACCGGCAACAATTCCACCCTCTCCATCGTTGACCGCGTGAAGCAGGTGCTGAAGGATTACGGACCTTCGCTTCCGACCACCCTGCAAGTGAGCAACTTTTTTGACCAATCGATTTACGTGCGGGCGGCGATTCAGGGCGTCTTGCGCGAAGCGCTGATCGCGGCATGCCTGACGGCCATCATGATCCTGCTGTTCCTGGGAAACTGGAAGAGCACGCTGATCATTGCCGTTTCGATTCCACTCTCCATCCTGGTCAGCCTGCTGTGCTTGAGCGCGCTGGGCGAAACGATCAACATCATGACCCTGGGCGGCCTGGCGCTGGCCGTGGGCATTCTGGTGGACGACGCCACGGTGGAGATCGAAAACATCAACCGCAATCTGGCAATGGGCAAAGAAACGGTGCAGGCGATTCTTGACGGTGCGCAGCAGATCGCGGTGCCGGCGTTCGTTTCGACGCTCTGCATCTGCATCGTGTTCCTGCCGATGTTCTTTCTTTCGGGCGTGGCGAAATACTTGTTTGTGCCGCTGGCGGAAGCGGTGATCTTCGCGATGCTTGCTTCGTATATGTGGTCGCGGACGATTGTGCCGACGATGGCGATGTATTTGTTGAGCGCGGAGGACGAGTATCAGGCAGATTTGCATGCGGGCGAAAAGATGGGCGTCTTCCGCCGCTACCAGCAGGCATTCGAGCATTCGTTCGAGCGGTTGCGCGATGGATACCGCCGGGCGCTGACGGCTGCGCTGGACCATGCGTGGGCTTTTTCGATAATGTTTCTGGGATTTTGCGTGCTCTCGGCCGGGCTGGTCTTTTTCCTGGGCCGCGATTTCTTTCCCAGCGTTGACGCGGGCCAGATCCGGTTGCACATGCGGGCGCGAACGGGCCTGCGCATTGAAGAAACGACGCGGCTCGCCGACCAGGTCAATCAACTGATCCACCAGGTGATTCCGAGCAGGGACCTGCAGACCGTGATTGACAACGTGGGACTGCCGTATTCGGGCATCAATCTGACTTACAGCAACTCCGGAACCATCGGCACTTCCGACGCGGAAATCCTGGTGCAATTGAAACAGGAACGCGAAAAATCCACGGGCACCTACATCAATGAATTGCGGCGGCGCCTGGCCACCGAGTTTCCCGGCGTGCAGTTTTTCTTTCAGCCGGCGGATATCGTGACGCAAATCCTGAATTTCGGGACGCCCGCGCCGGTGGACATCGAAATTATCGGAGCGAACCAGGCCGCGAATTACGAGATCGCGCAGGGACTTGCGAACAAGATGACGCATATTCCGGGCGCGGTGGACGTGCACGTGCAGCAGGCGTTCGACGCGCCGACGCTATACATGGATCTGGATCGGACGAGGTCGCAGTACGTAGGCATGCAGGCGCGGGACGTGGCGCAAAATCTGCTCGTGTCGCTCTCGTCTAGCTTCCAGACTTCCCCGAATTTCTGGCTGGATCCGAAAAATGGGGTCAGCTACAACGTGGCGGTACAGACGCCGCAATACCGCGTGGATACGTTTCAGGCGCTGCAGAACACTCCCATCACCGGAGCGGGAGCCGGCGTGACGCCGCAGATCCTGGGAAATCTGGTGCACACGAAGACCGTGGCGCGGCCGGCATCGATTTCGCATTACAACGTGCAGCCGATGATCAACGTGTACGCGTCGGTGTACCAGAGAGACCTCGGCAGCGTGGCTCAGGAAGTGCGGAAACTGGTGCATGAAGCCGAAAAAAGTTTGCCACGCGGAAGCCACATCGAGATTCGCGGCCAAGTGGAGACGATGGATTCCTCGTTCCTTGGGTTGGGTGTGGGACTCATCGGCGCTATTGTGCTGGCGTACCTGTTGATCGTGGTGAATTTTCAGTCGTGGCTGGATCCCTTCATCATCATCACGGCCCTGCCGGGAGCGCTGGCGGGCATCTGCTGGATGCTTTTGATCACGCACACCACGCTGAACGTGCCTTCGCTGACCGGGGCCATCATGTGCATGGGCGTGGCAACGGCCAACAGCATTTTGATGATTTCTTTCGCAAGAGAGCAGATGATTGAGGGTAAAGCCCCCCGCGAAGCCGCGCTGGAAGCCGGGTACGTACGCATACGGCCGGTGATCATGACGGCGCTGGCGATGATGATCGGCATGGTGCCGATGGCGATCGGGTTGGGCGAAGGCGGCGAACAGAACGCGCCGCTGGGGCGCGCGGTGATCGGCGGATTGCTGTTTGCGACCATTGCGACGTTGTTCTTCGTGCCGTGCGTGTTTTCGATCATCCACGGATGGCTGGAGCGACGCAGGCATAGGACCGTAGGGACGGAACCCGCGGTATCTTGAGAGATTGTGAAACTGAGTTTGGAGCGATGGGATGACAACTGAAGGTCTGGCAAGCAGTGGCAGCGGTCGTGCGGCGCGCAAGAGGAGCCCGCTGTTCACGGTGTTCTTTGTAGTTGTGGCAATCTTGATTGTGGTGGGCGGCTTGCTGCTGTTCCAGCGGCGCGCACAATACCGGGCCCTTGCGAAGGAGACGGAAGCCGCGGCTATCCCCATGGTGGCAGTCATCCACCCAGGCGTGGAAGCCGGCGACGAGAACCTGGTGTTGCCGGGAACGCTGCAGGCCTATGTGGAGTCCCCGATTTATGCGCGCACGAACGGCTATCTGAGAAAGTGGTATTACGACATCGGCAGCCGCGTGAACAAGGGTGAATTGCTGGCCGATATTGATACGCCGGAAGTGGACCAGCAGTTGGGACAATCGCGGGCGGACTTGAACACCGCGAAAGCGAACGCCCAGCTTTCCGACATCACCGCGACGCGTTATACGGAGCTATTGAAGACCGATGGCGTTTCCAAGCAGGAAGTGGATAACGCCATGGGGGATCAGGCCGCCAAGCGCGCAACCGTGCAATCGTCGGAAGCCAACGTGCGCCGCCTGGAAGAGCTGGAATCGTTCAAGCATATTTATGCGCCGTTCAGCGGCGTGCTGACGCAACGCAATATCGACATCGGGACGCTGATCAACGCGGGGAATGGCGGAACGTCGCAGCAACTGTTTTACCTGGCGCAGACGGATCCGATCCGCGTTTACGTGAATGTGCCGGAGCCTTTTGCGCCCTCCATTCATCCCGGAATTGGCGCTTACCTGGAACTGACGCAATACCCCGGCGAGAAATTCCGCGGGAAAGTGGTGCGGACCTCGAATGCCATCGATCTTTCGACGCGCACTTTGTTGACGGAAGTGGACGTGCCGAATCCGTCGGGGCTATTGCTTCCGGGGGGATACGCGCAGGTGCATCTGGAAGTGACAGTGAAGGGCGATCGCCTGCAGGTGCCGATAAATTCCCTGCTCTTCCGCTCGGAAGGGCTGCGGGCAGTGGTGGTGGATGCGAACCACAAGGCGCGGCTGCAGACGCTCACTATCGGCCGCGACTATGGCGTTACGCTGGAAGTCTTGAACGGGTTGAAAGCCGGTGACTGGATCGTGCTGAATCCGCCGGACTCCTTGAATGACGGGCAAGAAGTGCACGTGAAGGAAGTGCCGAATCCGATCGCTCCGGCTCCTGCCGCCGCGGCAAAGGAAACGCCAAGACCGCCGAGTGCTCCGTCTTCCACGGGGAAAAAACCCTGATGCCGGTGGAGAAAAGAACTGCCAGAAAAAAGGCGTGCAGCATGGGGGCTCTGGCCCTCGTTGGATGGATTGCGGGTTGCACGGTCGGGCCAAATTACAAAAAGCCTGCGGCGCCGGTTCCCGCGAAATGGGACGTGGAAGAGCCTTTCCGGGAAGCCGCGCCGAAAGACGCGATCCCGAAAACAGCCTGGTGGAATGTATTTCAGGACGACGAACTGAATGGGCTGGAAACTGAGCTGCTTGCGGCAAATCAAACCCTTAAAGTTTCCGTGGCGCATTACCAGCAGGCCCGCGCTTCGGCCGCGGTGCAAAATGCCACGCTTTTCCCCACGCTTAGCGTGGCACCGACGACGGGCCGCCAGCGGTATTCGGGCAATCGGGCGACCGGGTCGTCTTTCGTCCTTCCCGGCCCGATTACGCAAAACAGTTGGACGATTCCCTTCACTGTCAGCTATGAAGTGGACCTGGTGGGTCAGCGGCGGCGAACAATTGAGGCGGCGCAAGCCTCGTTGCAGGCAAACGCAGCGGACCTCGAAAATGTGCGCCTGATTCTGACTGCGGAGCTTGCGGCGGACTATTTCAGCCTGCGTCAACTGGACACCGAGATAGGCGTGCTGCAGCGCACCGTCGACGCGCTGCAAAAAGGGCTGGATCTGGTCAACTCGCGGCACCAGGGCGGAGTGGCCTCCGGGCTCGATGTGGCCCAGGAAGAAACACTGCTGAATAGCACGCGGACACAAGCCACACTGCTTCGACAGCAACGCAAGCAGTTTGAGGATGCGATTGCAGTTTTGACAGGGCGACCCGCGCCGGATTTCCATCTGGCGGTACGCGAGCTTACCGCGGAGCCTCCGAATCTGGATACTTCCCTGCCGTCGGATCTTCTGGAGCGGCGCCCGGATATCGCCGAGGCGGAGCGGGCGATGGCCGTGGCCAACGCTCAAATCGGAGTTGCCAAGGCGGCTTACTATCCTTCGTTGCAGCTCTATGGCCAGGGCGGGTGGAACGCCGCCAAGATCTCACAACTCTTCAATGCCGAAAGCGGCGTATGGGCGGTTGGCACGTATCTGACGCAGAACATTTTCACCGGCGGGGCGAGGCGGGCGCAGGTGCAATTCTCGCAGGCGGGATACGACGCCACGGTGGCGAGCTATCGCGGCACGGTTCTGGGCGCGTTCCAGGAAGTGCAGGACAACATTACCGGCCTGGAAGTGCTGTATACCGCTCAGAAATCGCAGGCGGAAGCGGTTCAGGCCGCCCGCCGACAAGTGGACGTCGCGACCTCGCGGTATGTGGGCGGACTAGTAAACTATCTGGACGTGGTAAGCGCGCAGCAGAATTTACTGAGCAACCAACAGGAAGCCGCCATCATCCACGGCCAGCGGCTGGTGACAGCGGTGCTGCTGGTAAAAGCGCTGGGAGGCGGTTGGGACGCCGCAAGCCTCGCCGCCGTACAGGAAAAGCCCCACCTGAAAGACATCGTCGCGCCCTGACCAGCAAACCGGGAGAGAGTTTCCTAGGGATCTTTCATTTTCGAAGGGCAAACGGGGATCTCTCTGTTATTCAACTTCCGATTCTCGATCTAGATTCGCGCGATTTGCGTCACTTAATTCGAGTGACAGAGTTGCCTTTATCACAGGAGGATTTGTAAGCCCCTATAACGACCCACGCGACATTCTTTGGGTCCTTGGCGTAAAAGGACAGCAGGTAAGGCCTGCTGAGCACAATCATGAAGGTCACTTTTCCTTCGTTGGTTTTTAGTTCGTAGACTACTCGCCCCTGCGAATGTTGCGTTTCTTTCAGTTTTGCCGCAATCCCCTCATCTAGTTTGGCGAGATGAATCAATGCAGCAGTCGCTACTTCCCTCGGACTGTCAAAGGCCGAGGCGTTCTCCTGAACGTCTGCTGTATGCTGCACATTAACCCAATCCGCATAGGGCCACGGTGGGACAAGGCCTTGGAATCCACATCCAACCTGGTTGAGGTCTGGTTGGTCCGGAGAGGAACGGTAGTCCAAATCTTCCCGGTCATGCGGAGCGACTGAGAAAACTTGTTGGATAGCTAATAAGCTGCAGCATCCCAGATGTCCGTAGCCGCGCCATTCTGCTTCTGCTTTCGGGAATCGAGTTTTCTTCCCTGCAAAAAAGCGCCCAACAAGGGTCGCGTGGATCACCGTATCTGGTTGCTTGATGATGAGATTGTCAAACGTGCTGAATGGTTCGTCCGCTGTGAGAGGAACGGCTATACCTTCCACGACAAGCTCTTTAGGCCGGCTTCTATCAGAGGAGACGCCACAGCAGTACATCGTGCCAGACTTATTTGTTCCGCCGTACTCCAGCCAGATATACGGAAAGGAAGGGCACCCTGGGTCAAACATCCCAAAGTCCTCGAACCCGTGAGAGACAAACCCGGTTACTTCTATGAGCTTGTGGTTGTAGTCCCCGGGATTGGCCTTCAGGTCGCAGACCGTAACACGCATCGGTTCCTCACAGCGCAGGGTCGCGGAAAAGCAAATTAGCAAGCAGCCAATGACGAGAATTGCCCAGGGAGATCGCATAACAGGAATTTTATAGCAAATTTGCCGGAAATATTCTCAGCTCCTGATAAACGGAGACTGACCCGCCACTCTCTAGCGGCAAGCCCAAAGCCGGCTAGCGATCGGTGTTACACTTCCTCTCCACACTGCGCGAACGAGGAGAGTGCGGCTTGGTCGAGCACCCCTTTATTTTTCGAGACATTGCGATGGTCTTTGCGGCCGCGCTGGCTTGCGGATTCCTGGCCTGGCGGCTGAAGCAGCCGATTTTGCTTGGTTATGTGCTTGCCGGACTGCTGCTGAGCCCGCTGACGCCCGGGCTGCGCGTGCACGACACGCAGAATTTCGAAGTTATGGCGGAAATCGGCGTAGTGCTGCTGATGTTCTCTGTCGGGATTGAATTTTCGGTGCCGGAACTTTTGAAGGTGAAGTGGGTGGCGCTGATTGGCGCGCCGCTGGGGATTTTGCTGTGCGTCGGACTGGGCATGGCGGTGGGCGCGGTGCTGGGCTGGCCGCTGATCCAGGGCGTCGCGGTTGGTTGCATTATTTCGGTGGCTAGCACGATGGTGCTGCTACGCCTGCTGATGGACAGGGGCGAAATGGCGGCGGAGCACGGGCGCCTGATGGTGACGCTGTCGCTGGTGGAGGATTTGGCGGTGGTGGTGCTGACCGTGGTGCTGCCGAGTTTTTCCCCCAGCGGCGGAGCGACACTGGGAGAGGCTGCATGGAAGGTCGTCAAAGCGATTCTGCTTCTAGTGCCGATCGCGGTGGCTGGCTGGAAGCTGTTTCCTCCTTTGCTCGCGCGAGTGGAGAGAACGTGCAACGACGAAATCTCGTTGCTGCTGGCCCTGGCCATTTGCCTCGGGATTGCGGCTTTGACGGAGGCGGTGGGACTATCGCTGGCGCTGGGCGCTTTCCTGGCCGGGCTGTTCCTGGGGAATTCCGCGTTCACGCACAAACTGGCCCACCAGACGCAATCCTTGCGCGACGTCTTCGTGGCGTTTTTCTTCGTGTCCGTGGGAATGCTGATGGACCCTAGCACATGGAAAGTAAGCTGGCCGCTGATCCTGCTGCTGGTGGGACTGGTGCTGTTCGGCAAATTCGTCGTCTGGACTGGAGTGGTCTGGTTGTTCCGCTATCGCTTCCGGACAGCGTTTCGCGTGGGCCTTGGCCTAACGCAGATTGGCGAGTTCTCGTTTATCCTGGCACAGGTTTCCATGAAGGCCGGGTTGATCTCACCGAACCTTTATCACGCAACGCTGGCGGCTTCGCTGATTACCATCCTGGCGAATGCAACAATTTTCCGTTTCCTGAAACCTGAAGCGGACAATCGACAGGCCCCCAGCATTCCTACCACATCTCCCGCTTCGGCTTGAACTTTCCTACGAAAATATGCCGGTGGCCTGGCACTAGGCCGGCCGTGACGAATTAGCGTGCGGTGAGAGGAGTTGCCCGCGCACGGACGGCTCCGATAGCCTTCCAACTAACTTGGCAGCATGGTCTCCTGGCTGGCGACAACTTTCCAGCCGCCAACGTTGTTGTTCAAATAGATGTGGATTACGCGATACTGCCGCGAGAAATCATGGCCGTTTTGCATTCCGCGCGTGCTCCAGGTGCACGTCACCACCGCCGTTGGTCCGTAGATGCGAACGTGAATGTCGGAAGCGATAAAGCTCGAATATTTGATGTTGGAATGCTGGACGTTGGCAACCAGGGTACTCCGATCCAGGAGTTCTCCGGTTGGAGCGGTCCCGGTGAAATCATCGCCGTAGACGCGCTGAAAAAAACTGGAATTGTTCAAGGCCATCGCGTGCGCAGTTTCTTTTTCCAGCACCACAAGTTCTTCCGCTTCCACTTCCATTTCTGCCGTGATGACTTTGTCTCTTTTTGGCGTCAGCTTCACCTGCGCTGAGACCACTGCCGGAGAAACAAGCAATGCTGCCAGCAGCCAAACCAAGCGTTGATTCACCATGAAATCTCCCTCGCCGGACAGCCGATGCGGCCTACTCCGCGCCGATTCCCCCTGATGGTTCCACTTATTAGCTTGCGCCATTTGGCCAAGAATCAGGAGGATGAGAGGGAGGGAGTTTGTCCACTCGGTTAAGGCGTGGGCAGGACGGAAAAACGGGGGGAACGCCCAACTTTTGGAGTGGAATCTGCGACAATTTAGAGAAGCGCATGGCGAACAAAAACGAAATTGAGCAGGCGGCGCGCATCCTTCGCGAAGGCGGGCTGGTGGTGTTCCCCACCGAAACGGTATACGGGCTCGGGGCCAACGCGCTGGACGCGGGCGCGGTTCGCAAAATTTATGCTCTGAAGGGGCGCCCCGCGACGAGCCCGCTGATCGTGCACGTTGCCAGCATTGAGCAGGCAAAGGAACTTGCGGCGGAGTGGCTGCCAGAAGCGGACCGATTGGCGCGCCAATACTGGCCTGGTCCGCTGACCATCGTGGTGCCCAAGAAGGCGACGATTCCCGACGAGGTGAGTGCGGGGCTGCAAACCGTTGGCTTGCGGATGCCGCGGCATCCGGTGGCTTTGGAACTCCTTCGCGCCGCCGGCTTGCCGATTGCCGCGCCGAGCGCGAATCGCTTTACGCAGCTTTCTCCCACGACGGCTGAGCATGTGCGCGAGGCGTTTGGCGCGGAGACGCCGTTCCTGCTGGATGGCGGCCCGTGCGAGGTAGGGCTCGAGTCCACGGTGGTCGCGGTTACCCGGGAAGGGCTGGAGGTTTTGCGGCCAGGAATGACCCACGTCAGCAACGCGGTTGCTGCCACCGCGAGCGAGGGCGAGGCGCATCGCTCTCCGGGCCAGCATCGCAAGCATTACAGTCCGAAGACGCGGATTGTGCTGGTCAGCCGGGGGCATCTGCCGCGGCAGGGGAAGGGCGCGTATCTTTGGCTAGACTATAACGCGGCGGCCGCCGGCAAACGGCGCATGCCGGGAAAACCGGAAGAGTATGCGGCGGAGGTATACAGCGCACTCCACGAATTCGACCGGCAAGAATTTGATTGGATCGCCGTGGAACTTCCCCCGGATTCCCCCGGGTGGGCGGCGATTCGAGACCGCCTGATTCGCGCCGCTTACTGAAATTGTTCTCTCACGCCCTGCAGAGTTTCTTTTCCGCGGAAACACGTTACAATTCGCGGGTTACGACAGGAGGAGCTATGAGTGGAGGCTTTCGCATGCGAACGGTTCTGGTTTTCAGTCTATTTGTGGCGAGCACAGTTTTCCTGTTTGGTCTTCGGGATCGAACGCGGGCGCAGGGCATGGCGGCGGAGAAGCCGTTCGTCGTGGAGTACTACTACAAGGCGAAATGGGGCCACGCGGATGAGTTCATCACGCTTTTCCGCAAGAATCATTATCCGGTGTTGAAGAAAAATGTGGAGCTTGGC
>Ga0210410_10003857_pt1 | contig 13245 bp, 13 predicted proteins | sample IncBWC4MmetaG_FD_161058 | JGI IMG/M metagenome (GOLD analysis project Ga0210410, IMG submission 161058) | Forest soil microbial communities from Barre Woods Harvard Forest LTER site, Petersham, Massachusetts, United States - Inc-BW-C-4-M | ecosystem: Environmental > Terrestrial > Soil >... | reverse complement strand
TTGAGATGACGGCGAGTTATATCGAAGCGTGCAGCTGCGACATGTTCTGTCCGTGCTACTTCAACACGCATTCGACAAATCACATGGACGATCACCATATGGACGCGCATTTTTGCCGCGCGAACCTGGTGCTGAAGGTGGACAAGGGACATTACAAAGAGACAACGCTGGATGGCGCGAAGGTGTGGCTCGGGAGCGATCTTGGCAGTGACTGGAGCACTGGCAAGGATTCCTGGCTGGTGGTGAATTTCGATCCGAGCGTCAGCAAGGAGCAACAAACGGCTCTTCTTGACATTCTCACCCAGCTCTATTCGGCGATACCCTTTCAGAAAAAAGCAGTGAGCAGCACTGCGTTTTCGTGGGATGTGGATACGAAGACCGGCGTAGCGCACGCGAAGATGTCTGACGGCAAAGGTGAAGTGGTGCTGGAACGCGTGGCGGGTAGTAAGCCGGGGCAAGAAGTGGTAATGCAGAACTTGAAGTATTGGGGAGCGCAGTCGAACGATGGTTTCAGGATGTGGAAGTCGAAGCATGAGGCGTTCGAAGGCGACGGACACAAATTTGCGTACGACGGGACGAACGGGTTCCTGATTACGATCCATTATTCGGGGATGGCAAAGGCCGCGGCGGCCGACTGATTCCGCACCGAGACTTTACTGACACAACCTGCGAGCGAGGTCTATGAGTGGCTGCCGGTGTGTCTAGTGCGCGCCGGGGGGGCGGCTGGTTTTGCTGTAAAGGGCGTTTGATTCCTCGAACTGGCGCAAAATCCGATCAACATTGCAACGCTGCTCGAGAAGCGATTCCGGATCCCACTCGCTGCGCCCGGGGGCGAAAAAATCGCCGCCGTAAACGTGAATTGCGCCGGTGAGGCGGGGAATCGGGTTCGTGACGGAGTGGATGATGTTGTGTCCGAGCGGCTCGGCGTCTTTTTCGCAGAGCGCGCGGGCACCGGCGGCTTCGAGCTTGCCGGCCGGGCTGCGGGGGATGCGACGCCAGAAGATGTTGTCTTCACGGCCAGTGTAAATGCCGATCACCGCCCACATCCGGTGATTGTGGGGGAAAAGCGTCATGTGCGGACCCCAGACGACGTTGAGGATCGTGAGGGAGTCCGAGCGGAAGAGAGTTTGAATGCCCGCGCGGGTGGGCTCGCCCAGTCCTTTGAGGACGGCAGCGGGATCGGACACGGCGCGGGCGGTGATTTCACGGACGTGATTGAGGCCAGGGTCCTGCTTCAGGGCTACGCTGCAATCGTTGATGAAGGAATCCAATTCGAACACCGGATTTACCTCCTCTTGAGCAGGTGGGCCCGAGCGCTTACGAGGTTGTAAGGGCGAGTTTAGCGCAAAAGCGAAGCGAGGGACAGACAGGCCCACGCTACGCGTGGGTTGTGAACGATCAGCCGGTGCTGAAAATGAAAAGGGCGGCTCGATTGAGAGCCGCCTTTTTGTTGGGTGAGCAGTTTTTTCGGACGCTCCCGGGTGAATTTCCCGGAGCGTCCGGGATTTGAGTTAGCGATGGCCGCCGCCGTGGCCTCCACCACCGTGGAACCCGCCGCCACCACCGCCGTGGAATCCATTACCGCCGTGAAAGCCTCCGTGGTCACCGCCACCGTGGAAGCCGCCGTGCCCGGAGTAGCCACCGTGTCCATAGTAGTCCCCGTGGCCGTAGTAGCCGCGGCCATAATAGCCGCGACCGTAGGAGCCGTGACCATAGTAGCCGCCGTGGAACCACGGGCCAGCACCGATGAAGACGCCGCCGACGAAGTAGTCAGAGCCGTAGTATCCGTACGGAGCGCAGGCGTATGGATAATAGCCGTAGTAGCCGTAGGCGCAAACTGGCGCGGGGCCGACTGCGCCGTACACGGGACCTACTCCAACGCCGACGCGAACTTGCGCGTGAGCGCTGCCCGCGGCAAAAAGCAAAACTCCCAATAGAGCAACATATTTTAGGTAACGCATAGTGTCCCTCGAGCCCGATCTGGCCTCGGGGAGTAAACCGAGGTGACCGGGGCGCGCCTCCCGGAAAGTTCCCTGGGGAAACGCCTTACAGTTCGTTAAACACACGGGGCAAGAAAGAGTTGCAGGAGAGGGTGGGAGATGTTTGGTAAGGTGTGTGGATGCAATGGGTTGCGGGGAGAGTAGGGAGTGGTGAGCGGATTCGGTAGGTTTGCAGGATTGTGCCGGTGCACGGGAAAGCCTCACCCCTTAGCGGGTGAGCTACAGGGCGGCTAGGAGAGTGGCGGGGGAGGCGTTGTCGCCGAATGTTTCGCTCAGGTGGGCGAAGCGATCGACATTGCCGGGGCCGAAGATGAAGGTTCCGCCCAGTTGGAAAGGATTACGGCCAAGTTTGTGCTGGCGATGGCCGGCGGCTTTGGCGCGCTCGCGGCTCTTGAAATTGTCCCCCCGGAGGAGGTGGAGAATGTTGGCGGACTTGAGATTGGCGATTTCATAGGTCTTGCGACGATCGTCGATGAGCAGGGGAAAGTCGATGCCGGTTTCCTCCTGGAAGATGCGGGCGTAGTTGGCGTCGCCGAGGCTGATGGCGGCCAGGGAGGCGCGCTTTTCGTGGAAGGATTGCTGGTGTTCGCGCAACTGCGCGACGTGCTCGCGGCAGAAGATTCAGCCGTAGTGGCGGAGGAAGACCACGACGGCCGGATCGTTTTCCCATAGCCCGCCGAGGCGAATGGATTTGCCGAAGGCGTCGGGGAGAACGATGCCGGCAAGTTGTAGACTCAAGGATTCGGCCATGATTGGAAATGATTGAGGGAGAAGGGGATTTCTGTCAAGAGCCGCAAGGAAACGGAAAGATCAAGTTAATGCGGCAATTTCTGGACATCGTTGCCAGTGCCCGAGCGATGCTTCCCAACGGCCTTGCAGACATTCCCTCTGCCGATGAGGCGAGCAGCTGAAAAAGTCCGACTGAGCAGGGCTCTTCGATGGCATCTTGCCGGTTGGAGAGTGGCGTGGTAGTTCTTTTCGGCAGAGACGCATGGATGCCTCGACACATCGGCCTGTCTGGAAGACGCTGCTGGCGTTCGCGATTATTTATTTTGTTTGGGGATCGACGTTTTATGCGATCCGGGTTGGAGTGCGCGAGGTGCCGCCGTTTCTGCTGGCGGCGATGCGATTTCTGATTGCCGGAGCGGCGCTCTATGGGTGGACGCAGGCGAGGGGAGAGCGTGGGCCTAGCGGCCGGGAATGGGCGTCGGTGGCTTTAGTCGCATTTTTGATTTTTGTGCTGGATTACGGGTTGGTGTTCTGGGCGGAGCAGCGCGTGCCTTCGGGGTTGACCGCAGTGATGCTGGCTACGATCCCGGCGTTCATGGCACTTTCGGAAATTTTTATTTTGGGGACGCAAAAGCTTTCAGTGCGGCTGGTAGTGGCGCTGTTAATTGGCTTGGGCGGAGTGGCTGTGATGGTGAGCCGGTCGCTGAACCTGGGCGGGACGCCGATTGACCGGGTAGGGGCGGTGGCGCTGATTGTGGCGGCGATGGGCTGGTCGATTGCGTCGGCGCTTGCGCGGAAGCTGCCGCTGCCGGAATCGAAGGTTATGAGCTCGGGAGCGCAGATGCTGGCGGGCGGAGTGTTTCTGGCGGCGATTTCGGGGGTGCTGGGGGAATACCGGAATTTTCATGCGGGGGGCGTCTCGCGCGGGGCATGGATTGCATTAGCGTATTTGATCGTGGCGGGGTCGATCATCGCGTTCACGGCGTATGTGTGGCTGTTGCACCATGAATCGCCAACGAAGGTGGGGACGTACGCGTATGTGAATCCGGTGGTGGCGGTGGTGATTGGATATTTTTTGGGTGGGGAAGAGTTGGGGCTGCGGACGATTTTGGGGACAGTGTTTGTGCTGATCAGCGTGGTGGTAATTACGATTGGACAGAGAAAGTAAAGTCCAACGAGCACGGACGCTACGGCCGTGGGAGGGAGAAGAGGTTCTTTACAGCGTGAGCCGCATTTCGTTGCTTGGCTGAAAACCTGAGGCTTCGTAGAGAGGGCGCCCTGCGGGACTGGCGTGGAGGGAGACGGTGCGGAAGCCCTCCATGCGGCACCAGTCGATCATGGTTTCGAGAATTTGTTTTGCCACGCCACGGCGGCGGGCTTCGGGCTCTGTGTACATGTTGAGAATCCAAGCGCGCTTTGCGAGAGTTTCGCCGGGATAGCCTGGCCAATTGGCGATCACGATTCCGCCGCCGGCTACGACACGAGCGTTTGAATCCTCGGCCAGCCAGGCTTTGTAAGTACCGAGGCGCAGCGCTGCGCTGAGATACTCTCGCGACGATTCTTCCACCTGGTCGAGCACGGCGAAATCCCGGAAACCCATTTCCTCGAACATAGCGCGGCGGTGGTACATGATGTGGTTCAAGTCATCAACGCTTGCTTTGCGGATTTGAATTTCCATGGTTTCCCATGTTGGTGGCGACCTGTTGCGAGTGGTAGGGACAAAATGGTCGGCCGCATGGTTCGTTTCTCGGAGGTGAGGACCTCTTCCATCAATTTGTTGAAAGACTTTTGCACAGTCTTGCACAAATATCCTCAGGGTTTCGGTGAGAAACCGCTTGCCAAGTTTTCGGAGTGCTCATAGTATGCGCACAGATTGATCGGGAAGAAAAACTTCACGAGTCAATTCAGAGAAGGCGGCAAGGGTAAAACCGAGCAAGCCATTATCGAGTTGAATGAGAAGTGCGAACTTCGGAATTCAGTTCAACAGGTAGGCGCGGGTAAAACCGAGCCGGCCTGAATGACTGGATGCAGAAGAAAAGCGCCACCATTCGATGTGTGGGGAACGAGCGAGGGTAAAACTGAGCGATTTTCCGGCGCGTCGGGTGGAGGAAAGAGCTTCGCAGCCAGGTTCACGGCGGCCCGGGTCAAACTGGGTTGACGCGAACGAAAGCGGAAGCGTAAGGCTTGGCGGACTTTCAACGATGCGGCCTGGGTAAAACCGAGCCGAGATCATGAGAGGCACCAAAAAGAGGAGCTTCACGGGGAAACTCACCGGGGGCGACGCGGGTAAAACCGAACCGGCTTCGCGTGAGTGGAGACGAGAAGCAGCAGCTTCGCGAATCAATCAAAAGAGGGCGACGCGGGTTAAACCGAGTCGCCCTTATTTTTTGTGCGTGAGAAAAGAAAAGCTTTAGCACAGAGAACACTGAGAAAGAACACCCTTCGCAGAATACGCTCAGGGCAGGCAGAGGTCACAGAGAAGAGTGATCCAGGAGCACAGCCGGAAGTTTTGCACGGAAGTTTTGCACAGCTTGACCTGTCGATGGTGACCGCCTAACATGCGCTGAAATGAACGACCTTTCTTTGTTGCGTTCCCCGTTGAGGTTTTTGCAGAGCGAGATTCCGGAAATTACCCACCGCGAGTTGCTGACCGCCGCGGAGGAGTGGTGGAAGGGCGAAGGTGTCGCTATTTCGGGCGACATTGATCGCGGGGGAACGCCTTGGTTAAGGATGCTCAATCGCGGAGGAAAGCGAGTCGACGAGATTCTTTACCCTCACGAATACCAGACGATGCTGAAGAGGGGCTACCGGGCGGGAGTGATCTGGCGGGCGATGGAAGAAAAATCGCTGATACCGACGTATTCGCTGATGCACACGATTTCGTTTTATGACCCGGGAGTGTGTTGCCCGTATACCGTGTCGCTGGGGACAGCGGTGCCGCTGGCGAAATATGGAGGCGCTGAATTGCAAGCGCGATTCCTGCCACAGCTTTTGCGGAAAGACGATTCGGTGTGGCAGGGCGCGACGTGGATGACGGAGATCAAGGGCGGCTCGGACCTGGGAACGGCGGTGGAAACGATTGCGCGGCGGGCTGGCGATAGTTGGAGGCTGACGGGCGAAAAATATTTTACGAGCAATGCCGGGGCGGAGTTGGCCGTGGTAGCAGCGCGGCCGGAAGGAGCGCCGGCGGGGGTGCGCGGGGTGGCGCTATTCCTGGTGCCGCGAAATCGGGAGAATGGCGAGCTGAATTATTTTGTGCGGCGGCTGAAGGATAAGATTGCGACCCGATCGGTGCCGACCGGAGAGGTGGAACTGAAGGAGAGCGAAGGGCATCTGCTGGGATCGACGGAGTCGGGGATTTACATGATTCTGGAGGTGCTGAATCTTTCGCGGGTGGCGAACAGCGTGGTGAGCGTGGCGCTGGCGCAGCGGGCGATGGCGGATGCGCTTTCGTATGCGGAGCAGCGGACTGCGTTTGGCAGGCCGATCGTTGAGCATTCGCTGCTGCGGCATCAATTTGAAGAGCGGATGAAGGGGTTGCGGGCGGCGTTTGCGCTGGCTTGGGAGTCGGTGCGATTGCTGAATGAGGTGTGGATGGAGCGGCCGCCGTATTCGGAGCGCTACCAGTTGTTCCGGCTGGTGGCACATCTGGCGAAATACTGGACGGCGGAGTTTGCGGTGGATACGGCAAAGTGGGCGATGGAAGTACACGGTGGGCTGGGCGTGCTGGCGGAGTATGGCGCGGAGCGGTGGCTGAGGGAGGCGATGATCCTGGCGATCTGGGAGGGAACTTCGCACCGGCAGATATTGGATGGAATGGAAGTGATGGAGCGGAAGCGGGCGCACAAGTTGCTTTGGGAGCGACTGGAGGAACACGCGCTTTCGAAAGAAGTTGAAGAGATGGAAGCGGAAGTAGAGCGGCACTTGAAGCTTCCAAGCGAGGAAAGGGAAGCGCTTGCCGAGCCGGTGTTCCGGAGACTGGCGATATTCACGGCGGAGACGCTCGCTCGCGGAACAAAATAGAGGTAAAGGGTTCCCCGTACGGCGAAAAATATTGACAAGGGCGTTGATGCGGCGTAGTGTTCGGCAAGATCGGTACCCAGGCCCGCAATCCAGGTAAATTCCAGAAACCGAATCAGACGACCAGGCAGAGTGCCTGGTGACAGGACGCAAGGAGGGTTATCCATGAAGCGTGTTTTGACGGTTGTGGCAGTTGCTGTGTTGGCTGTGGTCGGTGCTTCTAGTTTGCAGGCGCAAGGCAATGCAGTCGCTGGAAAGTGGACGCTCAATTCGGCGAAGTCAAAATTCGATCCCGGACCGGCACCCAAAAGCCTGACGAGGACAGTCGTAGCAGACGGCGATGGCTTGAAATATACGTTTGAAGGAGTCGGCGCGGACGGAAAGACTTTGTCTTACAGCTTCTCTGTAAAATTTGACGGCAAAGACTATCCCATCACGGGTTCGATGCCATCCGGGGCAGACAGCATTTCCGCCAAGCAAGTTGACGCCAACCATTATGAAGCGACTTTGAAGAAGGGTGGGAAGGTGATCGGTACGTCCAAAGTGACGGTTTCAGCGGACGGAAAGGTAACGACTGTGGATGCGACCGGGACAAACGCGGCGGGCGCGAAAACGCACGACGTGCAGGTGTACGACAAGCAATAAAAGTCCGTATCCCTTCCTTGCCAGTGCGATTTCAGGGCGGTGCTCTGTCGAACCGCCCTGTTCGCTTTTGTGAGGCCCGTATCAACCCAACTGGTACTTTTGACAATTCCCGGCGGGATGGGGCGGGAATATAGTCCCCCCAATTGCAACCTCCATGAGGATCCGGATCGAGTCACCCCCGACACCGGAAGAATGGCTTTCTCAAGCTTCATTCTCTCCTTACGACCGGATCCTTTTTTTTCTTCGAACTTTCCCTGAAAAGTGAGTTGAGGAGCTTTTCGCTTGTGAGGGCGGCCGATCTAACGGAGCGTTTCTTTGGCGCCGAGATAGAGGGGCATGAGTATCTGACAGTCCGATGGCGCAATCAACCGAGATGGATGAGTCAATGGGCGAAGTAGGAGGCCAGCATCGTCCGACCTCTCATGGGGAAGAACGCTTCATATTGGCATATCCGCGAGAATTTCAACACCACGGACGTGTCGAGCCAGCCTTTGTCGGATTCGATGAAAAGCGTTTCCATTGCTTCGTCGTGAGGCAAGGCTCCACGGTAGGGGCGATCGGTGGTCAACGCATCGTAAATGTCCGCGACCTGCAGAATCCTGGCTTTCAGCGGAATGGCGTCTCCACGAAGGCCGTCGGGATACCCACTGCCGTCCATTTTTTCATGATGGTGGCGTATGACGGGGAGGATGCTGCGAAGCGACTTGAGTGGTGCGCAGATTTTCTCGCCAATCATGGGATGCTCGCGCATGATCTCTGTTTCCACCTCGTCCAGAGGGCCGGGCTTCAGAAGGATGCTTTCCGGCACCGCAAATTTGCCGACGTCGTGAAGCCAGCAGGCGATACGTAGTTCCTGTAAATCTTCTTCTCCAAAGCCAAAACATTTTCCCAGTTGCTCGGCGTAGGTCATCAGAAGGTCCGAGTGGCCGTTGCGGAGATTCCGTTTGGAGTCGACGCTGCGCGCTAACGAAAAGAGTGATGACTTCGCCTGTTCATCCATGTAGGTTTTGAGGCGCAAGAGAGTCTGAACGCGCTGCAGTGCATCCCAGACAGATGATGGAGTAGCCCAGATATCCGTGGCGCCGGCTTCCTGTCCCAGGTGAATGTCCCACTGATCGGGGGAAGGTTTCAGCAAAACCACAGGCGTGAGCTGATTGAGGGGATCTTCCTTCAGGCGGCGGCAAAGCGCGAAACTGGTGGTGTCCGGCAAGGTATCGTAAAGGAGAACCAGGTCTGGCTGCATCCGGCTACAGCAAATAACGGCGGACTCGGCATCCTGGCACGTAACGACATCACAATTCTGATTTCGCAGGAAAGATTTGAGTTCTTCGCGTTTTGCAGAAACAACATCCACTAGCAAGATGGCCGGGTTCATGCTTCCCTCGCTATTTCTCCGCGCGAAGAGCGATGAAGACACCACTCCCCCTCGTGGAAAAAGAAGTTAGGGTGGATTGGCCTTGCTCGCGATCTCCAATCCCTGTACTCGGAGACCCCTTGCCTCCGCTTTCCGGGGACGAGAAAAGATGTTGGGCTTGGCGAGGTTGGTCTTTGCTTCCGGAGGTCCAAACTGCGACGCCCAGAAGTGCCTAACAAGCATGGTGTTGCAAGCACGACGGGAAAACAACGGGGGTCCTGGGCAGGGAATTATTTGCACAGGACCTGCAGTGTTTACCTGATGACCCGTACGGAATTTCCTCGCTTCGCTGTGCCTTCGCCGGAAGCAACCAGAGGGTCTTGCAGATCGGGAGTCACGGGAGTACAGTCGTTTATCGATATACTGATTATCGACTACCTATGCCTAAACAGAAACTGAATCCGCTGCCTTCGACTGCATTTCAAATTCTGCTTGCGCTCGCGGGGGAAGACCTGCACGGATATGGAATCATGCGGCAAGTTGAGGAGCAGACCGAGGGCCGCATGCGGCTGGGGCCCGGGACCCTGTACGGCTCGATTCAGACGTTGCTTGAGGCGAAGCTGATCGAAGAGGTTGACGTGCGCGAGGACGCGAAGCTCGGGCAGGAACGGCGGCGGTATTACCGGCTGACAGCGGCGGGGCTCAAGCTGGCCCGGTCGGAGGCGGAGAGGCTTGCGGACCTGTTGCGGGTCGCGCGGACCAAAAAGATTTTGAGAGGGCGATATGTCTGAGCGGATTTATGCGTGCCTGCTGCGACTCTTTCCCGGGCGGTTTCGCGAGGCGTATAAGGAGGAGGCGCTGCAACTGTTCCGGGACCGGGCGCGTGACGAAAAGGGATTGTTGCGAAGTATGCGATTGTGGCTGGACCTCGTTGCGGATCTGGCGATATCGATTCCGCGTGAGTACCGGAACGTGCAACCAGCCTTCGTGAGCGCTTCCCTACAGCAGCGGGTGGAGGGAGCACCTTCCTTCTTGGTGCTGGGGGATGAGTCGCCACAATTTGGGTCGATGATTCTGGGAGGTATTCTGGCGCTGGTGGCGCTGAGTATGTTTTCGGTTTTAATCAATCACGTGGAAGAACGAGGTTCACGGAGTTTTGCAACTGTTCAGCGCCAAAGTGGAGGCGGGGCGCATGTATCCGCAGCCGGACGCGCGCTACAACCGCCCGCGGACGATCGGGAAGATAAGGCAAGGGCGTCAGCTGCGGGCGAATCGCAGGCGCTGGATGCTGGCGAGCGGCACCGCGTGATTGGCGCGGTGATCGCGAATCTGAGGCAGCACTACGTTGATCCGGAGGTTGGACGGAAGATGGCGGAGGCGCTGTTGGCGCATGAGAAGAACGGCGATGACGACACGGCGACGGACGGAGAGGCTTTTGCAGGGCTGTTGACCAGGCAGATGAGAGACGTGAGCCACGACGCGCACCTGGAGGTGATTTACAGCCGGGACCCGCTGCCTGATTTAACTATCGGACCCACACCGGAAGACCTTGCGCGATATCGAAAGGCGCTGGAGCAAGACAACTGCAGGTTTAAGAAGGTCGAGATCCTGGCGAACAATATCGGTTATCTGAAGCTGAATGCTTTCCCGGATCCTGCCGTCTGCCAGGCAACAGCGACGGCGGCGATGGCTTCGCTGAACGACGCAGATGCGATCATCTTTGATTTGCGGGACAACCATGGTGGTGAACCGGAGATGGTCGCGATGATGGCCGCATACCTCTTCGACCATCCGGAATACTGGTACAACCCGAGGGAGAACACGACGCAGCATTCCTGGACACGGTCTCCAGTTCCAGGAAGCAGATTGGCTGACAAACCGGTCTATATCTTAACGTCAGCCAGGACTTTTTCGGGCGCCGAGCAGTTCTGCTACGACCTGAAGATGCTGAAACGCGCGACGATTGTGGGTGAGACGACTGGTGGCGCCGCACATGCGGGGGTTTTCCACCGGATTGACGATCACTTCGGAATAGGCATTCCTGAAACGAGAGCGATCAATCCCTTCTCAAAGACGGACTGGGCCGAGACGGGAGTCGAGCCGGATGTGAAAGTGAAAGCGGCGGACGCGCTGGAAACGGCGATGAAGCTGGCGGCTAGCAGGCTGGAAGCGAAGAAGTGATGTAGGTCCCCGGTTGATGCAGAAAAGGGCCAATAAAACTGGAACCTTTTGGTGTGCCCACGCATCAGCTAGCGTGAAAGGAATGGAAACCCATGAATACTTTACGAGCGGTATTGCAGGATGCGCAGGCCAGGGGTGATGCGGTCGGGCATTTCAACATTTCCGACCTTGTGCTGCTGAAGGCGACGCTTGCCGGTGCGCGGGAATTGAATGTGCCCGTCGTGGTTGGATTGTCGGAGGGTGAGCGCGAGTTTGTGGGGACCCGCCAGATTGGCGCGCTGGTGCGCAGCTTGCGTGAGGAATTCGACTTCCCGATTTTTCTGAACGCGGATCATACCCACTCGCTGGCGAAGGGAATCGAAGCAGCGAAGGCCGGGTTCGATGCGATTGTGTTTGATTTGTCGGCTTTGCCGTTTGAAGAAAACGTGCGGCAGACGAAGCAGGCCGTAGAGGCGCTGAAGGCGATCAATCCTTCGATGATGGTGGAGGGAGAGATCGGGGACATCGGGACGGGTTCGGAGATACACGATTCTTCGCCGGACCTTTCGAAGGGGCTTTCGAGTCCGGAAGAAGCGAAACAGTTCGTGGAAAGCACGGGGGTGGACATCCTGGCTCCCGCGGTGGGGAATATGCACGGGATGCTGCGGAGCATGGTGCGCGGGGAAACGAAGAAACGGCTGGACATCGAGAGGATCGCAAGCATCAAGCAAGCAACGGGCGCGTATCTGACGCTGCATGGGGGATCGGGAACGGACGATGACGATTTGCGCAGAGCGATCGCCGCGGGAATTGATATTGTGCACATCAATACGGAACTGCGGGTGGCGTGGAGGCGCGGTTTGGAGCAGGGGTTGGCCAAGATGCCGGACGAGGTTGTGCCGTACAAGATTCTGCCTCCTGCGGTGGAGGCGGTGAAGCAGGTAGTGCTGTCGCGCTTGAGGCTGTTTAACGGGAAGCGGCGCGCTGCTTAAGAAAGGCGGCGCGAGGCTGTCGTTGCGGATTACTTTATGGCGCGGCCGCGGAATTCTGGCTAAGTTTTCGCCAAGTAGCATCCGCTAGAACCACCGACGTTTCGACCTGGCGGTCGGGAATGCTCCAATATTTTGGGAGAAGCTGGTTTTTCTCCTGGGCGCTGACGATTTGAAAGCCATGCTTTTCGTAGAAGCGAATTGCCCAGGCAGCATCGGCCCAGGTGCCGATCAGAACTGGACCCGTTGCCAGTTCACGCAAGTGGGAAAGCAAGAGCGCGCCAATGCCTTGCTTCTGGCTGCTGGTTAAAACGTAGGCGTGGCGGATGAGGGTGACGTCGCGCACGTGTTGAATGCCCATTACGCCTGAGAGCGTGCCGTTGTCCTCGTAACCCCAGAAAATTACGCCTTCATCGATTTCGTGCTGCAGTTGCTTGGTGGACATGTAAGGTTCTGTCCAGCGATCGTCAGGGATGATGCCTTTGTAGGCGCGGGCGCCGTCGTTAATGATGGTCCAAACGCGTTCGAAGTCTTGACTGCCGCAGCGGCGGATCATGGGTGCCCGGCCTCCCCGGCTGGCGTGTTGAGTGGTTGTGTTGGTTTTTGCCGCCGTGCGGCGACGAGGCCGCCAGCGGCGCCGCCCAAGATTTTCAGGGCGTGCGCAACGAGATACGCCGGAGGTTCGGGGCCACCCCGGGTTAAAGCGACGTAAATGAGGGTGGCGACGACGCCGACGAGAATGCCGTGCAGGACGAAGCGTGAATCGAGGCTGCGGCCCACCCAGATTGCCAACAAAAAACAGGCCAGCAGAGAGGCGGCTGGTGCGGCGCAGGTCAGAGTATTTTTGCCGAAAAGCAAAGAGATTGGAATGACGAGCGCGATGACCAAAACTTCAGCCAGAAAGCCGCCGAGCAAGACTCGCAGCCAGCGGATTCCCACGGAGGTGGACATTGTAAAGACTCCCTTTCGGGCAGCCGACGGATTGGAATTGTATCCCGAAAAAGGCGGCAGAGGGCGCCCCATTGCTTGGGCGAAATCCGGCTGTGCAAGAATCTTCGGATAACAAAACAGGCGCAATTGTGGTATGTTCACCGCTCTCGCCGGTACGAAAGTGACGCGCCAAGGGGAACAAAGCGGCTGCTATAGATGAAATCAAACGCGACTGGCCACTGTTGGCGAGCCCCTGGATTACAGGCGAAGAGCTGAATCCCATCCTCATTGGGAAACCAAATCCAACGAAAATTCCGGAGTGTCCATGGTCGGGCCTAAAAGAGCATTTTTCCTGCTAGCGGTGACGCTGGCGGCGACGGAAGCGGCGTGTGCGCAGCAGGCGAACTTTCACCTGGAG
>Ga0210410_10003856_pt1 | contig 13250 bp, 10 predicted proteins | sample IncBWC4MmetaG_FD_161058 | JGI IMG/M metagenome (GOLD analysis project Ga0210410, IMG submission 161058) | Forest soil microbial communities from Barre Woods Harvard Forest LTER site, Petersham, Massachusetts, United States - Inc-BW-C-4-M | ecosystem: Environmental > Terrestrial > Soil >... | reverse complement strand
GAGCTCATGGAGACTGCCGCCCTCAGAGGACAAATCGCTCGCTTTCTGCACAGGTATAAGAATGACGACAACCCAACGGCGGCGATCGGAACAGAAGCTGCTGACGGCGATGCGAGTCTACACGCGGCTTCTATGGCGCGGTGGGATGATGAGGGAGGCGCTTGCCAAATGCCCGAACAACGAGGGATGGAGAAGCGTCTAAGGGAGGACTCCTCATGCCGCTGACAGGACTTGCCGTCGATGAAGGGCCTCACAGCATGGATGGATTGCTGCTTCATGGCTGGGAGGGGCCTGCGAGAGTGGAGGCATTCATAAGCAGGCGAGTGATTGATAGCTGGGTCGATCCGAGAGAGCCCCATGGTGGCCGGAGAAGTCTGCTCCGGGCACAATACAACGCCCTCGGCAAGTTCAATCTTGCGGCGATTGAACGGATTGTTGCCTCAAAGTACCAGCGCGGTCGGGAGTTCAACCGCCAGCATCCGTTCGTGGATATTCTGCTGTCCGACATCGTGGAAAGCGAAGAGGTGCTGGACGTTAGCGAACTGGTGCGCGAGCCGCCGCCTGCCACTTTCCAACGGATGTCCCGTTAGGATCGTCGCGATCCGTTTCGCGCGAGCGGCCGTCGTATTTTTTCGCGGAGGCCGGAGGCCCGAGCTGAAAGTAGGGCCCCGGCCCTAATCTACGCACTTGCTCAGATCGACCGGGACCCGGACGATGCGCGACCGATGCAAGCGCCAGCTTCCCGATCGGGTCGTTAGAGCGGCGGCCGACGCTTCGGTCGCGGCCCGACCACGCCAGGCAATCGAACCGGGCCGCCGCATTCATTTTTCGATCCGCTGTTGTGCCTTGTGTTCCGAGGCCCCGAGGGTTGCACGAAATCGGCGACGTACCGAAGTCCCCGGTTCCCGTATTGACAGCCCTGGTGCACGTCAGTGAAGACAAATCCGACATGCGCGGCATCAAGGCCGCTGGTCGCCGTCTTGACCGTGCTCTCGATCGCCTTCTATCTCGCGGATGGGTCCGTCAGATGAACTCGTTCGGGGCGGCGCATTGATGGCCTTGGCCTGCACGAATCGTTGCGATCCGGTTTTCTCTAGCGGAGCATGTTGCCGCCGGAAGGCGGTGCCCATCCTTTTCCGATCGTGCTCGAGGCGCCATGTCCCTTCGCCCGCGTCAGCTCGCGCTCGCGCTTGATCACGCCGAAAACTACGCGCGCGATGATTTTCTCGCCGGACCGGGCAACGAAGCCGCGCTCCGCCTGATCGAGAGCTGGCCGGACTGGCCGGCGAACGCTATCGCCCTGATCGGGCCGGAGGGCTCCGGAAAATCCCATCTCGCGACGATCTGGGCGGGGGCGGCGGGAGCGCGCGTCATTTCCGGCCGTGCGCTCGGCGCGGCCGAGTTGCCGCATTCGCTCGCGACCGGGGCGCTCGTTGTCGAGGATGCCGCCACGGCCCGAGACGAGCGTGCGCTGTTTCATCTCCTCAACCTCGCCCGCGAGGAGAGCGCGTCGCTGCTGCTCACCGCGCGCGCCGCACCGGCGACCTGGCCGGTCGCCATCCCCGATCTTGCGTCGCGGCTGCGGGCGGTGCCGGTGGCGACGCTGCACGCGCCCGACGACGCCATGCTGCGGGCGGTGATCGTCAAGCTCGCCGCCGACCGCCAGCTCGTGCTCGACGAGAGCGTCGTGGGCTATGTCGCGGCGCGCATCGAGCGTTCGTTCGCGGCCGCGCGTACCGCGGTGATTACGCTCGACAACGAAGCGCTGCGGCAAAGGCGTCCGGCGACGCGCGCGCTTGCAGCGGAACTCTTCCGTGAGGGGTAGAGCGGGGTTCGCTCGCACGCGGCTGGCCGAGCCGCGGCCGCAGGAGGCTTGACGGGACCATTGGGCGCCGCCTTATCTCCCGACACGCAGCCATCGAATCGTTACGAAGATCAGCGATCGTAAGGTTGAAGGCTCAGGGAGAACCATGGTCGACCGCGCCCAAGCGACTGTCGTTGCGCTCGAATCCGACCCGGAGCGGCGGCTGGAGGCGCCCCCGCGCCTCGCCGAGCCGGCGGGGCGCCACGCCGAGGCCCCTATCTCCACGAGTCCGGAACGCTTCATTAACCGCGAGCTCTCCTGGCTCAATTTCAACCGGCGCGTGCTCGAGGAATCCGCCAACCGCGGCCACCCGCCGCTGGAGCGGCTGCGGTTCCTGTCGATCTCGGCGAACAACCTCGATGAGTTTTTCATGGTGCGCGTCGCCGGTCTCAGGGCGCAGGTCCGGGCCGGCATCAGCACCAAGAGCCCCGATGGCTTGACCCCGGCCGAGCAGCTTACGCGCATTGCCGAGGCGGTCGTGCTCCTGGTCGAGGACCAGCAGGCGCAATGGCTCGAGCTGCGCGCGGGACTGGCACAAGCCGGAATCGCGCTCGTCGATGGCCCCGAAGTGGGCAAAGCCGAGAAGGCCTGGCTCGAAGATTATTTTCTCGCCCACGTCTTTCCGCTGCTCACGCCGCTCGCCGTCGACCCGGCGCATCCCTTCCCGTTCATTCCCAATCTCGGCTTCTCGATCGCCCTGCAGCTTGCACGCGCCAAGGACGGCAAGGCGATGAACGCGCTCATCCGCATGCCGAACCGCATAGAGCGTTTCGTGCGGTTGCCGCAGGCCGGGGAGGGTGGCGCGGTGCGGCTGATCTCGATCGAGGGCGCGACGAGTCTGTTCATCGGCAAGCTCTTCCCCGGCTACAAGGTGAATGGCGTGGGCGCGTTCCGCGTCATCCGCGACTCGGAGCTGGAAATCCTCGAAGAGGCGGAGGACCTGGTGCGGTTGTTCGAGACCGCGCTCAAGCGCCGCCGCCGCGGGTCGGTGATCAGGCTCGACATCGAGGCGTTGATGCCGCCCGAACTGCAGCGCTTCGTTCAGCGCGCCCTCGGCGCCACCGACGACAGCGTGTTCAAGGTCGACGGCGTGCTTGCGCTCAACGAGATGGCGCAGATCGCGAGCCTCGATCGGCCCGATCTCGAATTCGTGCCCTACACGCCGCGTTATCCCGGCCGCATCCGCGACCATGGCGGCGACTGCTTCGCCGCCATCCGCCAGAAGGACCTGATCGTCCACCATCCCTACGAGTCCTTCGACGTCGTCGTCGACTTCCTGCATCAGGCGACGCGCGATCCGGACGTGGTGGCGATCAAGCAGACGCTCTACCGCACCTCGGCCGATTCGCCGATCATCCGTGCGCTCGCCGAAGCCGCCGAAGCCGGCAAGTCGGTCACGGCGGTAGTGGAGCTCAAGGCCCGCTTCGACGAGGAGGCGAACATCCGCTGGGCGCGCGACCTGGAACGCGCCGGCGTGCAGGTCGTCTATGGGTTCATCGAGCTCAAGACCCATGCCAAGCTCTCGCTGGTCGTCCGCCGGGAAGGCGCTGCGCTGGCCTCCTACGTGCATGTCGGTACCGGCAACTACCATCCGGTGACGGCGCGCATCTACACCGACCTGTCGTTCTTCACCGCCGATCCGAACATCGCCCGCGATGTTGCCCACGTGTTCAACTACGTGACCGGCTATGCGGAACCGGCCGAGCTCGAGCGCATGGCGGTGTCGCCGTTGACGCTGCGCCAGTGCATCCATGAGCATATCGAAGAGGAGATCGCGCACGCCAAGGCCGGCCGTCCAGCGGCGGTGTGGATGAAAATGAATTCGCTGGTCGATCCCGACATCATCGACGCGCTCTACCGGGCGTCGAGCGCGGGCGTTGCGATCGAGCTTGTGGTGCGCGGCATCTGCTGCCTGCGGCCGGGTGTCCCCGGCCTCTCCGAAAATATCCGCGTCAAATCCATTGTCGGCCGCTTCCTCGAACACGGCCGCATCTTTTGTTTCGGCTCCGGTCACCCTCTGCCGCACCCCAAGGCTGCGCTTTACATTTCCTCCGCCGATTTGATGCCGCGCAATCTCGACCGCCGCGTCGAGGTCATCTGTCCAATCCTCAACCCGACCGTTCACGAGCAGGTGCTCGATCAGATCATGGTGGCGAACCTGAAGGACAACGAGCAGAGCTGGCAGTTCCTCGCCGACGGTTCCTCCTTGCGCATCAAACCGGCGGCCGGTGAAGAGGTCTTCAACGCCCACACCTACTTCATGACCAATCCAAGCCTGTCAGGGCGCGGAAAGTCGCCAAAGGAATCCATTCCCCGGCTGCGCCACAAGTCTCAGCGGGTGTGAGCGGCGCGAAGAGGCGAGTGCCGCCCGGTAGCGATTGCAAACAAAAACTGACCGCAGACGATGAGCCGAGACCCGATCGTCGCACACGGACGCCTCGACCACGGTCCCCCGGTCGGCGTCATCGACATCGGCTCGAATTCGGTGCGCGTTGTTGTCTACGAGGGGCTCACACGCAGCCCGACCTCCCTGTTCAATGAGAAGGCGCTGTGCGGACTCGGCCGCGAAGTGCAATCGACCGGATTGCTCGCGGTCGAGGCCGTGGAGCAGGCGCTCTCCGCCCTCAAGCGTTACCGCGCGCTCTGCGACACGATGGGCGTGAAGAAGGTGATCGCCATCGCGACTGCCGCCTGCCGTGACGCCAAGAACGGGCGCGGCTTCATCAAGCTCGCCGAGCGCACGATCGGGACGGAGATCGACGTGCTCTCCGGCGCGCGCGAGGCGGAATTGACCGCGCTCGGCGTCGTCTCCGGCGTGCACCTGCCCGACGGCGTGGTCGGCGACCTCGGCGGCGGCTCGCTCGAGCTTATCGACGTCCACGGCAGGCGCGTGCGGCACGGCCTGACCCGGCCGCTCGGCGGCCTTGCCTTGGCAGACATCTCGGCAAAATCGCTGAAGAAGGCGGAAAAATACGTCAAGCGGACGCTTGGCGGCCTGCCGGTGCTCAGGCGTTGCGAGGACCGCAGCTTCTACGCCGTCGGCGGCACCTGGCGGGCGCTGGCGCGGCTGCACATGTGGCAGACCGGCTATCCGCTGCACGTGATGCACGGCTACGCCATTGCCGCCGACGAGGCGCTGGAATTCGCCCGCCTGCTGCATCGCGTCGACGTCGAGACGCTTTCCAAGATCGAAGTGGTCGCCAGCGCGCGGCGGCCATTGCTCTCGTACGCGGCGCTGGTGCTCGAACATATTTTGCGCATCGGCAGACCGCGCCAAGTGGTATTTTCCGCGCTCGGGGTACGCGAAGGGCTGCTCTATTCGCTGCTCAAGCAGAAGGACAAGGAGAAGGACGCACTCATCGAGGCCGCGCGCGGTCTCAATCAGCTGCGCTCGCGCTCGCCGCGCCACGGCGAAGAGCTGATCGAATGGTCCGACCGTTTCATGGCTTCCTCGGGCCTCGATGAGACCGCCGACGAACGCCGCCTGCGTCATGCCGCGTGCCTGCTCGCCGACATCGGTTGGCGGGCGCATCCCGACTACCGCGGCGAGCAATCGCTCAACATCATCGCCCACGGCGGCTTCACCGCGATCGATCATCCCGGCCGCGCCTATCTGGCGCTTGCCGTGTTCTATCGCCACGTCGGGCTGGTCATGGACGACGCGCTGTCGCCGCGGCTGCGCGAACTTGCTTCGACGCGCATGCTCGACCGCGCGCGCGTGCTCGGCGCGGCGCTGCGGCTCGCTTATGTCGTGTCGGCGGCCATGCCCGGCGTGCTGCCGCAGACGCGGCTGGCGGTCGAGCGCCACCGCCTCGCTCTGCACCTTCCCGGCCGCTTTGCGGCATTGGCCGGGGAGCGGGTCTTGACCCGCCTGCGCTCGCTTGCGCGCCTCATCGGGCGCGAGCCGGTCATGCTGATGGGGTGACGGAACCCGGCATTTCGCGCTCGACCGCCGCGACTTTGCCCTTCTCGATAGCGAGGGCGAGCTTGCCGTGCTTGAGCGCGATCGCCTTCTCGCCGAACAGCTCGCGGCGCCACCCGGAGAGCGCCGGCACCTTGGCGTGATCGTCGGCGGCAATGCGCTCCAGGTCATCGACGGTGGCGATCACCTTGGGAGCGACGTGATGGCGCTCCGAGACCATCCGCAGCAGCACCTTGAGCAGCTCGACCGCCGCCGTGCCGTTAGCCGAGTTCTGTGCGCGCGGCCGCGGCAAGGTTCGCACGTCACGCGCCAATCCCCGCTCCACGGCCTCGACGATCGCCTCGCCCCAGCGCGAGCGCTCAAAACCCTTGGGCAGCGAGCGCAGGTGCTTGAGCTTATCGATTGAGGTCGGCGCCTGCACGGCGATGTCGCCGATCACGTCATCCTTGAGCACGCGCGAACGCGGCACGTCGCGCGACTGCGCCTCGCGCTCGCGCCAGGCCGCGACCTCGATCAGCACGGCGAGCTCCTTGGGCTTGCGCACGCGCGTCTTCAAACGCAGCCAGGCGTTCTCCGGATCCATGCGGTAGGTGTCGGCCGAGGTCAGCACGCCCATTTCCTCCTGCACCCAGTCGACGCGGCCGCGCCGGCCGAGATCGTCGACGAGCGCCTGATAGACGTCGCGCAGGTGGGTGACGTCGGAAATCGCGTAGGCGAGCTGCGCGTCGGAGAGCGGACGGCGCGTCCAGTCGGTGAAGCGATGCGACTTGTCGAGCGAGTCGCCGGTGATGCGCTGCACCAGCTGCTCGTAGGAGATGGAATCGCCGTAGCCGAGCACCATGGCCGCGACCTGGGTATCGAAGATCGGGCGGGGAATGAGCTCCGCGCTGTGCCAGACGATCTCGATGTCCTGGCGCGCGGCGTGGAAAACCTTCATCACCTTCTCGTCGCCCATCAGCGCAAAAAACGGCGCGAGGTCGATCTCGGGGGCGAGCGCGTCGATCACGACAGCTTCCTCGGGCGAAGCCATCTGCGCCACGCACAGCAGCGGATAGTAGGTGGTCTCGCGCAGGAACTCGGTGTCGATGGTGACGAAGGGGTGGGTTGCCATCCGCCGGCACGCGGCGGCAAGTTCGGTCGTTGTCGTGATCGGGTGCATTGAGAGTGTGATAGCGGAATAGGGGGCCGTTGTCGCCACGCGCGTTTTCAGGATGCCGAATCGCGGCAATCACGCAGCCTGCGGTTTGTTGGAAGATCGCACTTGCATTGGAGCGGTCTCTGTCCTTTCGGCATGATTCGTGTCGGCATGATTCGCGCGACCTGCTGCCCCTTGAGCGTAGCGCACGATTCCTAGCCGCGCACCCTCCCCATGAGGATGAACTCCCAGGGGCTCGGCATGGCGCCGACGGGGACTTCGATCAGGGTCGGACCGTCACGGTTGGCGAAGCCGCGCCGCAGCGCCGCCCGGAGTTGCTCCGGGGTCTTCACCCGCATCGCCTTGGCGCCGAAGCTTTCAGCGAAGGCGACGAAGTCCGGATTGACGAGGTCGCTGGCGATCAGGCGATTGCCGTACTTCTCCTCCTGGATGCGGCGGACGTTGCCGAAGGCGCCGTCGTTGAACAGCACCGTCACCAGCGGAATGCGATGGCGCAGGGCCGTGGCCATCTCGCTCGCCGTGAACAGAAAGCCGCCGTCCCCGGTAATCGACAGCACCGGCACGTCGCGGCGCGCGTGCTGCGCGCCGAGCGCGGTGGCAAAGCCCCAGCCCAGATTGTCCTGATAGCCCGGCGAGAGAAATGTGCGCGGCCGGTAGACCGGAAAGGCGAGGCGCGAGACGAATCCGACCTGCGTCACCTCATCGACGAAGATGCCGTCCTCGGGCAATTCGGCGCGGATCGCGGCGAGGTAGGAAAGCTGCGGCTCAAGCTTGGCGAGGCGTGCGCGCATGCGGGCCTGGCGCTCCTTCAACTCCGCGCTGCGCGAGGGCCGCTGCGCATTCTGCGCCGGCAGTACGTCGAGGAGGCGCTGCAATATGGGTTGCGTTTGTCCGATCAGCGCGACCGCGGGCTTGGCAAAGCGCGCGGGCTCTTCCGGATCGGCGTCGACGCGTACGATCGCGAGATCGTTGTCGATCCCCCATTGCTGAAGCGGCGAATGCAGGTGCGTGCCGACGGCGAGCACGACGTCGGCCTCGGCCCACAATTCGCGGCCGAGCGGCAGGTTCACGGACAGCGGATCGCGATCGCTGACGACGCCGTGGCCGCGCCGGTAGGAAACGACCGGCGCCTGCAGGTCATGAGCGAGCCGCGTCACCTCGGCCGAGGCCTCCTGGGCGCCGCCGCCGGCGACGATCAGCGGCCTCTTGGCGGCGCCGAGGCGCTGTGCGGCAGCTTGCACGGCGTCTTCGTCAATGGGTGGCTCGGGAATCGGAAGCGGCGCCTGGGCGCTGACCGGCGCGGCGCGCCCCCAGACATCGATGGCGCATTCGAGCGCCGCCGGGCCGGGCCGGCCCGCGAACATGGAGCGCATCGCCTCGGCCACGAGGCGCGGCGCCTCATGCGGTGCCGCGATCCGCGCCGACCAGTCCACGAGCCGCGCCAGGATGCCGGCCTGGTCGCGGATCTCGTGAAGATGCGCAAGCGAGCGGCCGATGGCGTCCTGCGGAATTTGTCCGATCAGCGCCAGCACCGGGGCATTCATCCCGTAGGCGGTGAGCAGAGCCGCCGACGAGTTGAGCAGTCCCGGCCCCGGCACCACGCAATACACCTGGGGCTTTCCCGTCGCCAACGCCGCGCCGAGCGCCATGTAGGCGGCGCCTTGCTCGTGGCGGGTGTGGACCACGCGGATGTCCGCGGGGCTTTTCGGCAGCGCCGCTTTGGCGAGCGCGTCGAAGAAGTCGTCGTTGTGCACGCCAGGCAGCGCATAGATCGTATCGAGGCCATGGGCCAAAAGGGCGCCGAGCGCCGCTTCGGCCGTGGTCATGCGCGTCGCCGCTCGGGTGTCGCCCTTCGCGCTTCGCCGTTTTCGTGCCATGGCGCCACTCTAGCGGATCATGCGCCGGCTCGCCTTGACAAAGGCATCCCCGCATGCGCTTTCCGCGTTCCGGCCGAAGACCGCAAACAGAGAAACACGGGCGAGAATGCACCGCTATCGCAGCCATACGTGCGGCGCTCTCCGCGCCGGCGACATCGGCAGCGAGGTGCGGCTCTCTGCTTGGTGTCACCGCATCCGCGACCACGGCGGCGTGCTGTTCATCGACCTGCGAGACCACTACGGCATCACCCAAGTGGTCGCAGATCCCGACAGTCCGGCGTTCAAGACCGCCGAAACGCTGCGTGCGGAATGGGTGGTGCGCGTCGACGGCAAGGTACGCCCGCGGCCCGACGGCACCGAGAACCCCGATCTGCCGACCGGGGCGGTCGAGGTCTACGCCCGCGAGATCGAAGTTTTGGGACGGGCCGGCGAACTGCCGCTGCCGGTCTTCGGCGATCAGGAATATCCCGAGGACATCAGGCTCAAATACCGTTTCCTCGACCTGCGCCGCGAGCGCCTCCACCGCAATATCATGAAGCGCGGCGACATCATCGATTCGCTGCGGCGGCGGATGAAGGAGCAGGGCTTCTTCGAATTCCAGACGCCGATCCTCACCGCCTCGTCGCCCGAGGGGGCGCGCGACTATCTCGTGCCGGCGCGCCTGCATCCCGGGAAGTTCTACGCCCTGCCGCAGGCGCCACAGCAGTTCAAGCAGCTGATCATGATCTCCGGCTTCGACCGCTACTTCCAGATTGCGCCGTGCTTTCGCGACGAGGACGCGCGCGCCGACCGCTCGCCCGGCGAGTTCTACCAGCTCGACATCGAGATGAGCTTCGTCACGCAGGAGGATGTGTTCGCCGCGGTCGAACCGGTGCTGCGCGGCGTGTTCGAGGAGTTCGGCGGCGGCAAGCCGGTGACGCCGAAGTTTCCGCGCATCCCTTACGGTGAGGCGATGACAAAATACGGGACCGACAAGCCGGACCTGCGCAATCCGATTGTCATGCAGGATGTGTCTGATCATTTTCGAGGGGGTGGATTCACAGTATTTGCCCGCATCCTGGAAACGAGACCGAAGTCAGCGGTGTGGGCCATTCCTGCGCAGAAGGGCGGCTCGCGCGCGTTCTGCGACCGCATGAATTCGTGGGCGCAAGGCGAGGGGCAGCCGGGGCTTGCGTACATCTTCTGGGTAAAAGAGATGCTGGTCGGTTCCCCGGATGCGCAGCTGTTCGCGAAACTTCCACAGGATAAACGGGAGGAATATTTCGACGAACATGCTGTGATTGTCGGGCGTGGTCCCGTCGCGAATAATCTAGGGCGACAGCGCACCGAAAAGTTGCGTCAGGAACTCGGTCTGAAGGATGGTGACGCGGTGTTCTTCATCGCTGGCGAGCTCGCGAATTTGAAATTCGCCGGCCTAGCTCGCACCAAGGTGGCCGAAGAACTCGGCGTTGTCCAGAAGGACCGCTTCGAGCTGTGTTGGATCGTCGACTTCCCGATGTACGAATGGAACGACGAGGACAAAAAGTACGACTTCTCCCACAACCCGTTCTCGATGCCCAATGCGCCGATTGAAGAATTCATGTCGCTCAAGCAAATTGATCACGAAGAGATTCTCGCACTGAAGGCCATCCAATACGACATTGTCTGCAACGGCGTGGAGCTTTCCTCCGGCGCGATCCGCAACCATCGGCCGGACGTAATGAAGAAGGCTTTCGCCATCGCCGGCTATGACGAAAGCGTGCTGGAGCAGAAATTCGGCGGCATGCTGCACGCGCTCTCGCTCGGGGCGCCGCCGCACGGCGGCATCGCGCCGGGCGTGGACCGCATCGTCATGCTGCTGTGCGGGGAAGAGAACCTGCGCGAGGTCGTGCTGTTCCCGATGAACCAGCGCGCGGAAGATTTGATGATGGGCGCGCCGTCGGAGGCCTCGCCGAAGCAGTTGCGCGAGCTCCATATCCGCGTCGTCCCCCCGGGCCCGTCGTAAGCGGGCACTGGCTCGTTCCGTCACGGTCATTCCGCTGCCCGCGCGGCCCGCGCCTCGCCCAACGCTTCGATGATGGCGGAATACTGAGCCGCCATGCGCTTGAGGCGCATCCAGCGCAGAATGAGACGAAGCTCGCGCAAGACCTCCAGCGAAAGCCGCGGCGCGCAGCCGAAGACGCTCGCGATCTGGAACGCCCTGCGCTCATCGCGCCACCAGCGCTCGGTGACGACAATCGCTGCGTCGAGGCCGCGGCCGGCAAGCATTTCCGCGCGCGCCCCGAAACGGGCGCGCACGGCGGGATGCTGCTGGCCCAGCCGAAGCAGGTGCTCGACCCTGATCTTGAACGCGCTGGCGACGGCCGCTGCGTCGAAGGCGGCGCCGATCTGCGCCAGCGCGATTGCCATGGCCGATCGCTGTTCTGCGGGAACCTCTGCGGCGGTGCGGCGAACGCGCTCGGCGCATTCGGCCGGTGTTCGAGAAAGGCCATCGCAGCGGCTCGGTTTCGGCAACTGGTGTAACCGATACTGTGACGAAGGTCAAGCGATCGTTGCGGAAATAGTGACGTCCTCTCGGCCGCCGAGCGGGCGTGGCCCGTTGCGGCGGCGGAAATCGCCGGTGCCGACGAGGCTTATCGTTTGTGTCCGATGGACGCGGGCGCCGGCGTCAAAACAGTTTTAGGCAGCACAGCACCTTGCCGACGATCTCGACTTCGCCGAGCGGGGCCTCTTCGCTCGGATGATTCGGATTGTCGGAGATCACCCTGACGCGGGTCGGGCGTGACGAGCGCAGCACCTGCAGGCGCTTGACCACGATGCACTGGAACGTGTCGCGAATGGCGTAGAGCCCGTCGGGCGTAGGGGTCTTGTGCCCGGTGTCGACGATCACGCGCTCGCCGGACATGATGGTTGGCGCCATGCTGTCGCCGGTGGTGTCGAGCACCAGGAGCCGCGCGGCGGAGGCGTGCAGCTGCTCGCGCACGAAACTCGCGGGAAACAGCCATCCTTCGGCCTTTAGCGGGTCGGCGTAGCGTCCCTCCTTGCGCACTTCCCGGGCCGGCAGGCCGCCGCCGCCGAGACCGGCGCGCGTGTCGAGCTCCGGCACCTGGCCGGGAGCGGGACCGAAATCCTCCTGCGCGGCTTCCTCGCGCAGCACGTCGCTCGATTCGACATGGCTGCCGGCGACGCCGCCGGTGCCCGGATATCGCCCCCACAGCAGGATCTGCTCCGGCGTGTAGCCCAGCGGCCCGGCGAACGGCTTCAGGTGGTCGAGCCGCAGTCTGATCAGGCCGTTCTCCAGCCGCGACAGTTGCTGCTTGGAAACCCCTGACAGCCGCACCAGCTCGGAGCGCGACATGCCGCGCGCCTGCCGCGCGTGATAGAGGCCGGTCATCTGCCGCGCCGGTCGTGTCCGCCGAGCCATGCAGGATTGTCACCAATTCGGTTCTGCCCGCCTAGCTTCCAAATCAGTGACTTGACCGTCGCATATTGTGGGACTATGTATCACAAACAGTGACGACGATGACGCCCGCGGCTGACCGGCAGAGCGCACACCACGGTCGCGGCAGGACACGGAAACTCAGCGGAGAAGGGGCAGGCATGCAAAGCGAGGCATGGGCCTCGATCGGCTTCGCCGGCGTCGTCGTCTTCGGTTGGATCGTCGAGGGGGCGGTGAAGTGGGCCGTGGCATGGGTTCTCTCGCACTTTCAGTGAAAGTGCCGTGCCAAGCCGCGTGGACAAGTGTCTCAGTAATGAATAGACGGCATATAGGCCGCGGTGGGTTCGTTGTAGAGACCGATGGTCATCAGCGTCATCTGAAACACGAGTTTGAGCCCCGCCTCCAGAGACCATTTGAAAACCTCGTGGTTGCGCGTCGGCAGCAGGAAGCCGGGTCCGCCGAATTCGGGCGCCGCGCCGATCAGGGCCATCAAATCGCGGTTGGTCGCCGCGACGCTGTGGCCGAAAAAGGCGATCCCGGTCGTGTAGCCGGTAATGCGCCCAAGATGTTCCACGACCGACGCTCTCTTCTGTTCGATCGCGTCGCGCAATTCGCCCCCACGATCAAATCCATGGACCTGCAGGCAGACTCGGTTGCAGGCGGCCACGTCGGCGGCCGTCGCCGGACGGACCTCGTAGCCCGCGAACTTCCGCCCAAGCGGCTTGCCCTGGAGGGTCGATATCGGCTCACGGGTCCAGAAACCCAGCCTGGTGTAAAGACAGAGCGAGCGATTGTGGTAGCCGGCCTGCAGCAGGCGTATGCCAGCTTTCTGCTGCCGCGCCGCACGATCAAGAACGTCCTGCATCAGGCTCAACCCGAGGCCGCGGTTCTGTGTTGTCGGATCAACGGTGATCGGTCCGACGCCGGCAATGCAGGATCGCTCGTCGAGGAAATTACTGCCGACGATTTGCCCTTGGTCCTCGGCGACGACCGAGTAGAAGCCCGGATGGGCG
>Ga0210410_10003854_pt1 | contig 13254 bp, 7 predicted proteins | sample IncBWC4MmetaG_FD_161058 | JGI IMG/M metagenome (GOLD analysis project Ga0210410, IMG submission 161058) | Forest soil microbial communities from Barre Woods Harvard Forest LTER site, Petersham, Massachusetts, United States - Inc-BW-C-4-M | ecosystem: Environmental > Terrestrial > Soil >... | reverse complement strand
ACACCCAATATTTTCGCGAATGGCTTCACCAGCGGATGATCGTACGAACCTTTGAACATCAAGAACCGCACGGGACGGTCGATCGCCGCGATGAGCAGCACGGCGTCAGCCATCGAAACATGATTGGGCACCAGCAAAGCGCCGCCTCGCGCCGGCACGCGTTCACGCCCCGCAACGTCGAGCCGGTAAAGCGTGTGCGTAAGCATCCACAGCAGCAGCCGCAGCAACGAGTCCGGCAACAGCCACAAAACGTAAGCCGTCGCCGCCAGCGACATCACCGCCGTCCAAATGAAGAAAGACTGCAATCCGATGTGCAAATAATGTGTAAACCCCGAATAGATAGCCGATGCGCCGATGACTCCGACAAAGGACAGGAAATTTGCAAACGCGATGACGCTGCCTTTTTTGTCTTCAGCAGGCCGGTGTTGAATTAGGGCGTTGATGGGAACAATAAAAAAGCCGCCAGAAAATCCGAGTGCGGCCAGCAGCAGGACCACCTGAAGAAACGTCAACCCAGGGATGGAAATCGCGAAAGCAAACAACGACATGCCAATGGCGCCCAGCGGGATGAGGCCATACTCGATCTTGCCCGCGGAGAGAAGTCCTGCAGCGTAGCTGCCAAGCCCGATGCCTATGGCCAGTGCTGCTTGCAAGTACCCGCCATGCGTTTCGTCGATGTGCAAGACTTCACGGCCGTAAAAGACAATCACGAACTGGAGCAGCGCGCCGAGAAACCAGAAGTAGGTATTGCCGACGACGGCAAGGTGCAAGGTGCGATCGGGCCGGACAACTTGAACTTGCTTGATCAGATCGCCAAAGATGTTGAACCGGAATTTCCGGAAAGGGTCGGCGGCGGGAACGCGGGAAATCGTGAAGCTCGTGGTCAGACCGACCAACGTGCAAGCACCAAAGATCAGGCCTGCATACAGCTCCCGTCCATGAAACTGCTGAGCCAGCAACGGTCCGGCCACGGCCCCCGCAATAATCGCAATGAATGTCGTCAGTTCGAGAATCCCGTTGCCCCAGGACAACAGCTCGTCGGGAAGCAGCTCGGGAAGCAAGCCATATTTCGCTGGGCCGAAGAAGGCCGCTTGCGTACTCGCGAGAAAAATCACGGCAAACGCCAGTCGCGTACTGCCGTTCGCGAAGGCATAGAGTGCGAACAGCATTGCGAAAATCTCGAAGATCTTCGTGGCGATGGCCACACTTCTTTTGCTGAAGCGGTCCGCCAGATAACCACCTGCCATGGAAAACAGAAGGAACGGCACGGCAAACAGGTTTCCAACGTAGAAAACTAAGAGATCTTTCTGAGAGTCGCTGGGGTTGGTTCCGAGAACAAGGAAAATGACAAAAAACTTCAGGCCGTTGTCATTGAACGCGCCCTGAAATTGCGTGGCGATCAGGCTCCAAAAGCCCAATCGCCACTTCCCGTTCGATTCCCGAATCAATGGAGTTCCGTCGTCGGCCATGCAGGCGCACCCACGCGCTCAAGTGGAAGCTACAAAGATAGAACGGAACGATCTTAGCAGCCCTTCTTGCACCTAGGTGCGCGGCAGCGGACAAGTGTGCCGAAAGCGAGACGCCAGTTTGTGAGCTACGCCAGACTACGGTTTTCGAGCCGTACCGCTGGCCGCAGCCTTCCCTGTTGCCGGCGCCGCTGTTTTGCGCCCGGCGTTCAAGTGATCGAAGTGCAGGGCGGCGTTGAGCAACAGCATAAAGTTGCCCTGCGTCTCCTGGCGCCACATTGGATTCGTCGCGAATAACACGACATGCCCGCGCCCCACCGGGACGTCGACGATTGCCGGCGATTCCGCCAGTTCCGAGCCGCCCGCCAGCATCCCGCTAATCCACAAGTCTTTTTCACCGGCGAAACGCAGCACAACGCGCGGGTAAAGCGATGGTGGCGGAAGGAATGAGCTCAGACCCGCCCGCATATCCGGATCGACGTAAAGTTCCTGTTCCGCCTTGCTTCTGTGCACCGGAGCCTCTGGTTCGGTCCATGCGCGGCCCTGCGGAATGTCGGGGTCGGTCATCGAGCCTCTGCCGCTTGGGCGCGAGCTGCCCGCCTCGCCTCCAAAAAACCTCCCCAATCTCCCCGCCACAGAAACACTAAACACCGGCCCTTGGTTGAAGTACACACCAACGGAATCGTCATATCCGTAGGTAATGGGGCTGGCCTTGTTCTCTACGGTTGCGCGAGCAATCATCCCCCGCGCCTGTAGTTGATGTGTGTCGCTGATGCTCACGGTGTCGGTCAATCCAAGGTCGATCGGCAAGTGCGCGCTGGGGCCGATGGGAACGAAGAGTCCACCGTCCTCGATGAATTTCTTGAGATGAGCCACGCCATCGAATCCCAGTCCTCCGCGAATGTCCGCGGCCTCGTCGACCCCGCCAAAATTCGGCGTCGTGGAAGAATTTTGCCAGGGAATCGGCCCGCTGGAAGCGCTACCGTCCGCCGGCGTCCGAGCCGGTATACCGTTGAGAATTTGCGGCAGTCCAAAGAAAGTCGGCGGAAACAAAACCACATCGTAGTTCTCGCGCAGGTTCGCTGTATTGCGAACATTGATATCGGAAATGTAGGCGTAGGGCACGCCGGTCTCTTCCAGCGCGAGCCGGAACCAGCCTTCGTTTTGCGTGTCCGTCCAGTTATGCATCAGCGCGATACGCGGCACAGCGACTTCGTGGCGCGCCACGTCCGGCACGGACTCTGCGCTCGTCACGCGAACGCCCAGCTCCCGTGCCGTGGCGTTCAGCCGCAAGTCCAGATCGGGCGGATTGCCATCGAGCGGTAGAATAAAAGTCCCGGGAACGAATTTCTGTCCCGCGGTCTCGAACCCCTCTTCCGCGGCGAAAAACTTCACGTCCTTCAGCCGAAAGCGCAGCGTCGCAAGGTTGGGCTCGCCGGTCGCGTTGATCACATAAAATTTCGCCGCTACTGCCGCTTTGCCCTTCTCCGAGTGCAGCGGAATCAGGCCGCCTCCTTCAAACCTTGCAACCCTGTCCACCAGCGTCATCGGAGCTTTCAGAATCACCGTGTCGGTAATGCGTACCGTCTTCACATTGCGCAGAGGCCCGAGCGTCCAACCCGTGTCATCGTAAGGACGCGGATCGCTCGTCGAGTAATACTGCGTGTCCAGCAGCATGTCCGCCATCCGGCTGTAGGGCTGGTCCATGCGGATGATGTAGCTGCCCAGCGGAAGCTTCGTGGTCTTCGCTTCCTCGCTTTTCTTTGCGCCAGCATCCTCTTTGGGCCTCTCCGACTTCTCCGTTTTTGTTTTATCGTCTGTTTTGCTCTCCGCTTTCGCATCAGCGCTCTTCGCCTCTGCGGATTTTGCCGCTGGCGACAGCGATTCCTTCACCTCAAAATCCTGCTCGAGCTTTTGCACTTCGGCGCCCTGTCTCTGCAGCAGATTCGCCAGCTGGGCCGCAAGCGCGGGACGCCTGCCGTCATTTACGATGGCCCAAGCCGCTGGGCCTTCCGTCCTGGCTTTCGCAACGGACCGTTTGCTCTTCTCGTAGAAATCTTTCAGAAGCTCCTTCCCGTGCTGCGCCGTGTAGTCCAGCGAAAGGAGCACGCCGCTTTCCTCGAGGTTCGTGTTATTGCGCAAGGACCACATCACTTTGGGCAAAGGCGGATTGGGCCGGAACCACGCCCGGGTCGTGGAACTCGGAGGCAGCTCAGCTTCCTTCGTTTCGGGAGTGCTGTTACCGTACGTTTCGTAAAAACGCCCGATCGAGTTGTGCCCGTTCGCGACATAAAACATATAGTTCGGCGCCCAACCGTCATAGAAACCGTGGGTCCACACGCCCACTACACCGCGTTCTGTCAATCCTTCGACGTCGTTGTAAGCGAACTTCTGCCACTCGCTGATGACCATGGGGTCGAGCCAGGCGTTATAAGGTCCCGTGCCGGTCGAGACGTAAAGGTATGGAATCGACTCATGCAAATCGTGAAGCACCTGCGGATGCCAATAGAAAAAGCTCTGCATCATCATCTGCGAAAGTTTCAGCCCCATGGCGATCCCGTCGCGGTTGTTGTCGTGCTGCACGTAGTGCCCCCAGTAAACGAGGCCCGGCTGGGGCTTGTCGGGATTGGCCTTTTTGTAATTCCAGGCGTCCACCACGCGGTCGTGCCCGTCCACTTCGACGATCGGAGTAATCAGAAAAACAGCGTTTTTGCGTATATTTTGAATGAACGGCGAGTCTTCCACGGCCAAGCGGTACGCCAATTCCATCAGCATCTCCGGCGATCCCGTCTCGGGCGAATGAATCGATCCCGACGCCCAGTAAAACGGCTTGCCGCCGGCGATCAGCTGCTTCGCATCGGCATCGGTAATCTTGCGGGGATCGGCAAGCTTGGCGGTAATATCGCGCAGTTGATCGAGCTGCGCGATGTTCGCTTCGTCGCTCACGGCGATAAGCAGGAAGTCGCGCCCTTCCTCCGTTTTGCCCACGCGGTAAACTTTCACGCGCGGACTGGCCTTGGCGAGCTCGTCGTAATAACTGTAAATGTCCTTCGAATAAGTCAGAAAGTCCGGCGCTCCAACGATGTGGCCGAGAATTTTGTCTGGTGAGGGCACAGTCGAGGAAGCCGGCAAATGATCGACTAGGTCTGTGAGAAAAAACGGCTCCGTCGTAAACTCGCGAATTTTCTTGCCATACTCTTCATCGTTCGCCGGAGCGCCTTGCGCACTGGCAAGCGCCGCCGTGCAGCTGGCGAAAAGAAAGGCGGCAACCGCCGAAAACCAAATTCTCCGTAACCGATTCCGCCCTGCCCGGGCAAACTCACACAAGACTCCACTCGGAATTCGCATCATCGCCTCACTTTTAAGTTTGTCCTGGCACCCTTCCGGCCGCTGCATCATGTGACGGGCCGTTTGCAACAAACGTTTCAGCCGTTTTGAAGCTTGCCCAAATCACGGAAGAAGCGGGTAGCATAATGCTTCCTTGGCTTGGAGGGAAGAATGACAAACGCCGCGGCTCTTCAAAAATCCGTGCTCATCACCGGCGCAACCGACGGCTTGGGCAGAGCCACGGCGCTCTTGCTGGCCGAGCGTGGCTATCGCATTTTCGCCGCCGGACGTTCGCCGGAAAAACGCGCCCAGCTTGAAGCGCTGGCTCAAGAGAAGAAATTGCCCCTGGAAACGCTGGAACTCGACGTGTGCGACGACGCCTCCGTCCAGCGAGCTGTTGCCACCGTGCTCACAAAAGTCGGCGCCATCGACGTCCTCGTCAACAATGCCGGCGTGAATTTTTCCGCCGCCGTCGAAGACTTGCGCATGGAAGACTGGCGCCGCCAGTTCGAGACAAATTTCTTCGGCGTCTTGCGCGTCACGCAAGCCGTGGTGCCGCACATGCGCGAGCGCAAGTGCGGCCGCATCGTGATGATGAGCTCGGTCTCCGGATTCCTCACGGCCCCGACGCAAGGCGCTTACAGCAGCAGCAAATTCGCCCTCGAAGCCATGAGCAACGCGCTGCGCCTCGAACTGTATCCCTTCGGCGTGCAAGTGATTCTGATTGAGCCGGGGTACATTGTGACCGGCATCCAGCAAGCCGCCTTGGAACTCTCCCGACCTTACCTGGATAAAATGAACACCGGCCCCTACGCCCCGCTGTACGCGCGGTTCCTCCAAAGTGTCACCGGCGCCCGCGCCAAATCAAAAACGACACCCGAAGATTGCGCACGAGTCGTCCTCCAGGCGATCGAAGCGCCCAATCCGAAAATTCGTTACCTCGTCACGAGGTTAGCTATCGTCGCGAAATGGTGCAAGCGCTTGTTGTCAGATAGAGGGGTAGACAGCATCTTTCGGCGCAGATTCGGAATTGCCCGCGAGACATGAACTCGGCTCGCGCCCGTTGCAGGAATGTACGGTTAACGGATCCCTTATGGATTCGAGATCTGGAAGGAAAGGCTGTTCTCTCGCAATTCCTGCCACTTTTTGGACCAAGCTTCATGAATGGGGCTCTCGGCATAGTCCGCGGCAGCTTCTGCGCTCGTGAATTCAATCGCATACACGCCGCTGAAATCCTTGATCTGGTTGCGCTCCGTCTTCAGCCAAACATTCTTGATCCCAGGAATTTTCCCCGCCATCTCCTTGATCCCGTTGACGGCCATCTCCCGGTCATTGTTTGAAGTGGCGTCCTTAAACTTGTAAATCACCACATGCAGCACGGTTTTCGGCTGCGCGAACCGTTTTTGCCCCGCCGCACTGCGGGCATGCAGCGAACCGGCCGCGATTCCTGCTATAAACAATCCTGCCCATAAAACCATCTGCGCTACGCGTTTCTTGGTTGATGTCACGTTGCCCTCCTGTCGTTGCTACCCAGCCAGTCTATGAAATGAGTAAGGGGAGAGCAACCTGCCGCAAAAATCGCTGCAAGCTCCTCCTGCCAAACGGTTTGACGCGCCTTCGTTCGGATCGTTACGCCGAGCCTTTGCCTTGCCACCGATGCCAACGCCGAGCCCGCCCCCTCGGACGGAATGAATTCAGCTAGGGACCTGCGAAGGCCTCAGGGAAACAGTAAATGATATCGCTCGGCATGCTTTGAGTCTTCCGCAATTGGCGTGTGCCAAGCTGGGCGCAGCGCGCAAGCACCCAGGATCATTGCGACGGTACGGAGGGTTCTGGCGAAAGGTAAGGCAGACTGCCGCGCCACTCAGCCACGATCAAACGAAAAACGGCCCGGTGAAGATGGCTTCACCGGGCCGGCTGTTTTAAATTTCAGGATTTACCTGTTCGGTTTGTTCGGCGCGTCGGCGGCTTTGGGGTCGACTTGCGTTGCCGCGCTCGCGGCTATCGGCTTGCCCGTATCACTGCCAAAACGCGTCAGGTAGGGCATGAAGGGCGTCACCTCGAACGGCATCTTCTCGCGCTCGGCCACCGTGCCCACTGGCTTGCTCTTGATCAACTCCAGCCTGTCGTTCCAAGGATCCAGCTTCACGCGGCCGCCAATCGGCAGCGCCGCGATCATCTGGGGGTTCTGTTTTTGATCCACAGGCGTCGAAGCCTTCAGATCGCCGATCACCGGCACACGATTTCCCAAGTGCGGGCTGACAAGGTTCGGAATTTCCTTTTCGCGCGCAGAAAGCGCCGAAAGGAAAAGCCCCGCGTTCCCAAGCTGACCCTTATATGGCGAGTTGTCCAGCAGCTTGATGGCTTCCGTGTTGGCGGAATTTTCTTCGTCCTTGGTGCGCGCAAATCCAAAGTGGCGGAATGTTTCCTTGTCGTCTACCAGCAGCTGGTCGAAGAAGGCATACGTGGAATCCAGACGATGGCCCAGTACGATGTGGCTCAACTCGTGGGCCATCATCGTCGCCAGGCTGGCTTCGTCCGGCAGAACGTCGATCAAGCCGCGGCTTAGCACAATAGTGTGGCCGACGGTGTACGACTCCAGCGTCGAGGTCATCATCACGCGGCACCGCACATCCGGCTCCACATCGATGTTGTTGGTCACTTCCAGATTGTTAATCACCGTGTCTAGGACTTTGTCGACTTCACCCTTCGGCGCGATCAATCCGATGCGCTCCAGCCGGTCAATCACGTTGTCTTCCGCCTGGCGGTCCCACGAGCGCTGCGCCTGAATCGGCGACAGGTCATTGGACGTCTTCGTGTCGTCCTGCACGGGCGTCTCGACGAGAATCTTGCTCAGCTCCTGCTCCTGCTGGGAATGGCCGAGGTTATATCCCCACAGCCGCGTCTGCGCCTTGAAGTCCAGCTTTTTGCTCATCGCGTAGTGCAGATCTTTTTCTTCGCTGTAGACAAACGACGGCATCCACAAACCCGGCTGCACGTTGGTCCGCCAGCTATCAAAGTGGAAGTACCAGCTTGAGTGTCCTCCGCCGCTATACGCGCCGTTGAACCGCACGATGTTGTAGTCCTGGTCCTCGACCCAGATGCGCCCGAGGAACCGCCCCTTGCCCGACTTGTCCTGAGGAGAGACGTCGAACACCAGGCAGCGCACTTCGCCAAGAAATTCGCGCCGCACATAGTCAAACTTGTAGTGCGTCTTGTCGAATCCGTTGGTGTCGATAAAAATCATCTGCAGAAATCCGTCCGGAAGAAACTGCATCGCGAAGGAAAAGAAATTTCCTACCGACCCGAAAATCTTCTTGCCTTTGCTCTCCGCGTTGCTCAACGACACCAGCTGCACACCCTTCGAGAAGTCGGCGCGCCCGAGGAAATATTTATCTCCTGCGGGCACATAGCCAAGATCCTTGTCGGGCTTCAGGTTCTGTATGTAGGTCTCCACCAGCGGCGAGTACTGCCGGATCTGCTGGTCGAGACGGTTTTCGTTCGTGATCACACGGTCGATCACTTGATCCATCGTCCGCGCTTGCTGCGGTTCTGCCGCCGCGCTGGCGATGGTTCCGGACCCAACCAAAACGAATCCGAGGACAACTGTAGCTAGGATACGCATTTCTCTCTCCCCTCAATAAGCCATGCGGAACTCAATCCGCACGCGTGCTGGAAAATCTACCGGCTGACCTTCGCGTTTTGCAGGTTTAAACTTGATCGTTTGCGCCGCACGGACCGCAGCCTCATCGAGGCCGTGGCCCAATCCGCTTACCACGCGATTTATTTGCATGGTGCCGTTAGAGAGGAACACCACGTCAATCACCACATCGCCCTCTAACTTAAGACTACGCCCTTCGGCCGTGTACTCCGGCTTCGGCTTGTCCAGGATGTCAACAGGCGTGTCCGCCGGTCCTCCGGCTGCTACCTTTTTCTTCGGCGCATCCGTCACCGTTTGGTCTCCAAAGCCCGAAGACTGTACTTTCCCTTGTTTACCGCCGCTCGGTGGCGGGTTTGCCGTGCTATTCCCAAAACCAGTGCTCGCCACGGTCCCTTTAATCCCTTTGTCACCGCCCGTGCCGTTGCCGTAGCCCGGGCCGCCGGGGAGCGTAGGCGAACCCAGCCGGTTCACATTGGTGGCATGTTGCGGGTCGCCCTTGCCAGGCATCCCGTTCGGATCGCCAAAGCCGCCGGTCTGCACCTTATCCACGGGTGCCTTCACGGTTGCCAGCGCAGCGCTTCCCGAATTCATATTGTTCAGCTTCACCTCTTCTTTCGGACGCTTCGGTCCATTGCTCGTCGTATCGATCTTCGCCGCCTCGAGATGCGCCTGCATCTCCGGCGCCTGCACTTCCACTTTGTGCAGCTTCGGCACCACGGCCTTGGGAATCTCGAAAATGTGCGGCTTCTTGGGATCCAGTTTCACCGGCTCGACCACTGCCGGTTTCGGCGTCGGCGGCGGCGTTTTCGCTCTCACCACCTTCGGCGGCGGAGGGGGCGGAGGGGGCGGCGGCGCCACCGGAATCTCCGTCAACGGCGAGGCTATCTCCACGTTCTGAAAGTGCAGCGCCGTCTTCAACTGGTCCGGATAAATCAGCGGAATCATTAAGCAAAAAATCAGCAAGCCAAGTTGCGCCACCGCGCTGACGCCTATCCGGCTCCAGCGGGGCTTCGAGTCTGGCAACAGCGCGAGTCGCGCGGCTATGGGCTTCGTCCCGATGGCCGCCTTCCACGCCTCTGCATTGGGTTGGCGATGCCTATCCGCCTCAAATCCGACGCCCAACCGCGTCGTACTCCGTGGTGAATCAGCAATCATGGTTGTCATCCGCGTGCCGCCTCGAGAAGTTTCAGCTTTGGGAACCTCGGCCATCTGGGAAGGCCCAAGCATTCCCAAGGTCGCCATCTTTCACATCGTGCGCTTTTCCAGTACCAGGGTACTTACGGGGCTGAGGGTGTCCTAATAGGACTTTCGTACTAGCGACGCGAAGTCGCTACTGGTCCCGCGAGCGCACGGCTTGCTCCTGCTAACCCGGCGAGGCGGTTCTTGTTGCGGGGTTGGAGGCGCAACTCGTATTAGGATACCGCAATGCGGTCCTCGGCGTCCGTACTTTTACGCACACTCCCCCTCAGGCTGGATTAAGCTCCTAGGATGCCAAGGATACCCGCGGCGTTGGATGGTCTGCGATACTGTAGATACCCTACTACTCCATGAAAAAAGACCCAAGAGACCGCCCGGCAGCCAGCAAGCCCGCTGCCCCCACGCGCACTGCCCAGACGCTGGCGGCGTCCCCCGCCAAACTCGACTGGCTCTACGAGCAGTCTTCCGCCGCCCGCTGGGGTCTCTCCCGTGAGCGATTTGCCGGCTCCCTCGAACGCAGCGCCGAGAAACGCCTCACCAGTGGAAACCTCGCTCCCGAAAAACTCGAGGAATACCTCGCTGCCCTGCATCTCGAGGACTTGGCGCTAGCCACTGCTTGCATGGAAGATAGCGAACCAGCCTGGGAACATTTCGTCAACACCTACCGCTCCTACCTTCGCGCTGCCGCTGCCGCCGTTCTCCGAGCCAGCTCCGCTTCCCCGGAAGCCTCGGAACTTGCCGACTCTCTTTTTGCCGAACTCTATGGCCTCGCGGATGGTACCCGCAGCGAACGCTCGCTGTTCCGCTATTTCCACGGTCGCAGCTCGCTGAAAACCTGGCTCCGCGCCGTTCTCGCCCAGCGCCACATTGACGCCATTCGCGCCGGCCGCCGCTTCGAATCCCTCGACGACGACGCAAAACCCACAGCGCAAAAAATCCCGCAGGCCGTATCCGTTCAGCCTGCCGACCCCCATCGTGACCGCTACTCCACGCTTTTCGTTCGCGCGCTCGAGGCTGCTATCGCCGCCCTCGATTCGCGCGACGAACAGCGCCTCCGCCTGTACTACGCCCAGGAGCAAACCCTAGCCCAAATCGGCGAGCAGCTCGCCGAGCACGAGTCCAGCGTTTCGCGCAATCTTGATCGCATCCGCCTGGCTCTCCGCCGCGCCGTCGAAGAAACGCTCGGCAAAGGCTACCCTGCCGCCAACGGCTTCGCCGCCGAACTCGGCCTCAGCGAAGCACAAATCTCTCTCTGTTTTGAGTACGCCTCCGTGGACGCCTCGTTCGATTTAGAAAAGCTCCTCGAGCGCCGCGGTCGCACAAGTCCCGCAGCGGGAAGGCCCGGCCCATGAAACTGCGCTCCACCAACTCTTATTGCAAGAACCCCGCCAACCCTCGTTCTAAGGAAGGAGAAAATCATGGCGTCTGACGACCGCGACCGGACCTTTGAAAAAGCGCTCGCCCGCCAATTGCGTTCTTCCGCGTCTTCCAGCCCGGATGCCCACGCCTTTGCCGGAGCGCCGGCGGATCCCAGCGCCGAATTTTGTCCCGATCCCGAGACGCTTGCTGCCTATCACGATGGCGCTCTCTCTCTCGAGGAACGCAATCTCTGGAAACAACATGTGGTAGGTTGCGACCACTGCCAGCTTGTCCTCGCCCATCTCGCAACGCCTCTCGATATTCCGGTCCAACTGGAAACCAACGAAAATGTCCTGGTGATCGAGCAACGTGTTGCTTCCCCCAGTACCGCTTCACCTGCGCCCATTGCTCGTCCCAGTCCTCCTCACACTCTGCGCTGGCTCTGGCTCGTTCCTGCCGGTGCCATCGCCGCAACTCTGATCGTTTGGCTTTCCCTCGAAGAAAAGAAGCCCAGCCCGCTCTCCGCGCCGCCGTCGGTTGAAGTAGCGGAAAATCGCCAGTCCCCGGTGGCGGTGCCCTCCACGAAAACAGCACCTGCGGTTCGGCGCGAACGCAAGGAGAAGGATCAGCCCGCCGCTCCCACCGTTGGCGGGTTCCGGGACGCTTCATCTGATGGTGAGCATGCTTCCAAGGAGTCCCAAAACCAGCTCCAGCTAACCCAGCAAACTCCATCTCCGCATGCGGCCACTCCCGCCCACGGACCTTTCCTGAGCCAGCAAAAGCAAGAACAACAGATAGGCCGCATTGCCGCTGGCAGCGCGGGAGCCGCCGATGAAAAGAAGTTCGACGCGCAGTCTACCCGCCATGTGCCTGGGCGGGCCGCGGGATCCCTCGCGAAAGCTCCAGCATCCTCACCCGCTCCCCCACCTTCTGAACCCGCCTTTCTCGCCGGCGGTTCCGTCCCCGCGCCCTCGGCGGACAAACTGGCGCCGCCGGCATCCGTGCCTGCACCCCCATCTGCATCGAATCTCTCCGCCCCCAAATCCAAAGCCGAAAACCTGGACGCAAATTCAGCAGTGACAGAATCCGTCGAAGTTTCCGCCGCTCCCGCCAATGCCCGGGCGGTGATGCGCACCGCCGCTCTCCTGAACCCCCAGGTCTTTTGGGCCCCGGGCGGAAAGCAGGCTTGGCGCATCGGCCCAGCCGGTTCGCTCGAACATTCCAAGGACCAAGGTCTGAATTGGATTCCGCAGATCAGTGGCGTCTACACCGATCTCCTGGCTGGCTCCGCTCCGAGCGCTAGAGTCTGCTGGATCGTCGGTGCCTCCGGCACTATCTTGCGCACCACCGATGGCGGCACTCACTGGATCAAACTGGACGCGACGGTGACAAACGATCTAACCGGCATTCGCGCCACCGATGCCATGCATGCCTGGATTTCTTTTGTGCCAGATTCCGGAACAGGTCTCATCAAGACCTATCAAACCACGGATGGCGGGCTAACCTGGTCCTCGGTTCCCAGCCAGTAGTAACGGGCCGGCATTCGCTCCAGCTTCTTGCAAGGAATTCTCGACCCACCGTTCTAAGTTGGAAGCGAAATCTTGATCGAGGTGAACATCATGGAACTCCGCAAATCAAATTGGCAAGGTCGCCTGCCCTGGATTCTCTCCGGCACCGCTATTCTGCTTGCCGCAGCTGCATTCCTCAGTCCCGCCTGCCGCAGGCAACACGTCTTTGCCTCGCAAGACAAAACCGCGCAAGAAAAAGAGGCCCCCCGTGCCACCGGCCCCGATCAATCCACCAGCCTCAACGACCAAACCGATCTCAACGTCACCGTCTACAACTCCAACATCGCCCTCGTGCGCGACGTCCGCAATCTCACTTTGCCCAGCGGCATCTTCCGTCTCAAATTCATGGACATCGCTGCCACGGTAAATCCCGCAACGGTCCATTTCCGCTCGCTCACCGATCCCGACAAGCTTGGCGTCATCGAACAAAATTACGAATACGATCTCCTCGAGCCTGCCAAGCTCCTCCACAAATACGTCGGCAAAGAAGTGACGCTAGTCCGCTCTTACCAGGACAACGGCACCACCAAGCACGAGGAAATCAAAGCCACGCTCCTGTCCGACAACAACGGCCAGGTCTGGCGAATCGGCAACGACATTGTTACCGGAACGTATGCCGAGAGCTACCGCTTCCCGGAAGTCCCCGCCAATCTCTATGACCGGCCCACGCTTCTCA
>Ga0210410_10003853_pt1 | contig 13256 bp, 12 predicted proteins | sample IncBWC4MmetaG_FD_161058 | JGI IMG/M metagenome (GOLD analysis project Ga0210410, IMG submission 161058) | Forest soil microbial communities from Barre Woods Harvard Forest LTER site, Petersham, Massachusetts, United States - Inc-BW-C-4-M | ecosystem: Environmental > Terrestrial > Soil >... | reverse complement strand
CTTCTTGAGCTTGCGCATGCGCTTGGGCGCTTTTGTACCCAGCAGGTGGCGCTTGCCGGAATGCATGCGAAGGATCTTGCCCGTGGCGGTAATCTTGAAGCGCTTTTTTGCGCCGCGATGGGTCTTGAGTTTCAACTTGGGCTTCGTGGAATTGCGTGGCATTGCTGTGAATCCTCTCCGTGCGTTGTTGCGGGCTGAACTGAATCAGCCACTCATTTGAAAATAATCGGCGGTGAAGCTGCCGGTGAAAGCCAGGTCTGAATCGAGCTAGGCGTTCGTTTGCGCCTGTGTGTTGCTGCGCGGCGCGACGCTGGCACCTTTCTTGGGCGCCAGAAGCGCAACAAGAACATTTCCTTCCATGCGCGGCATCGTTTCGATCTGGCAGTGCTCGCCGATTTCGCCCAAAAGGCGGGTCATCTTGGCGCGGCCCACTTCCTGGTGCGCCATTTCGCGGCCGCGATGAAAAATCATGGCGCGAACTTTGTGTCCTTCGCCGAGGAAGCGGATGATCTGGTTCTTGCGAACCTGAAAATCATGCTCCGCGGTGGCGGGACGAAACTTTACTTCCTTCAGCTGCGAGCCACGGCTGCTCTTGCGCTGTTCGTGGGCTTTCTTGTTCTGCTGGTATTGGAATTTGCCGTAATCGGTAATCTTGCAAACGGGAGGATCCGCCGTGGGCGAAATCTCCACCAAATCCAAACCTTTTTCACGCGCCAGACGCATTGCTTCGAAAGGCTGCATGACGCCCAACTGCCCACCATCTTCGTCAATCACCCGGACTTCGCGAGCTCGAATCCGTTCATTGATGCGGATACGGTCCGCTTGCCGGAAATTCCTCTCAGCGATAAAACCCCCTAAGAAAAAGAAAGGCACCCGGCGAACCGGGTCGCACCCCGTGTTAGTAGCAGGTCCCTACAGGCCAACATCAAGGAGGGACGGACTTCAAATTATAGCATGCTAAGAAGATGGGGCAAGAGGGGGTTCGGGAGCAGCGGGCAGGCAGCTTTCTGAGTCGCGATGAATCAGGAATACACCTCGAGATTGCCCTTTGGTCCGGAAATTACTGCGTGGAGACGTGGTTTTTTACCCGTTTGGACGGGGAGATCGAGGTTCAGCGTTTTCAGCGTGGTAGAGAGTTTTTCGGGGTCGGGGCTTTCCGCAGCAAAACTGAGAAGCGCGCAGCCTTTTGGAGCGTCGACGGACGGGTGAACGGAATCCTGGCTCCATTCGATGAAGAACGGAAGTAGGCCCGAGTCAGTATCCGCGAGCGACACGGTCTGCCATTTCAGGAGTTGCCCGTCGAGCCGCTTGCGCGAGCCCGGCGTTGGCCCTTCGAACTTGATTCCCCCGGCACGGAGTTTTTCAGCAAACGCGGTAACGCTGCCAGGGTGAGCGGCCCAGCCAACTAAACGGGGCTCCGAGAGGGTTTGCAAGTTGGAAGCCAGGGGATTTTTCACGCCGGGTTGCGCCGGATCGGGCGCGATGATTTCCAAGTAACGGCGTTCGCCGAGGGAAAGAAGCGCGTTTTGAGTGCCGCGACCTGGATGCACGCCGCCGAACGCTGCGCGAACGCCCGTATGCTGTTCGACGAACGCAATGCCGCCCTGCAAATCCGGCGAGCCGAAAAGAATATGGTCGAGCAAGGACGGGCCCTCGCTTTCCGCAAGAAGCATGGACGGGATCATTACAGCGCCACCTGTTAGCAGAAGAAAAAGGCGTCGCGAAAGTGGTTGAGACATTCCTGCTCTCCAGAATCCGTCCCGCTTCCACAAATCCAACCGTCTGAGGATCTAGAGAATCGTGCGGTTGTTGATTTCCTGCTGCAGCGAGGCGACGACTTCGGCGATGGGTCGCGGGCCCAGGTCGCCCTTGGTGCGATGGCGGACGCTGACGCTGCCGGCCTCGGCTTCCTTGGGGCCGACGACGAGCATGTAGGGAATCTTTTGCATCTGTGCGTCGCGGATTTTCGCGGGCAGCTTTTCGTTGCGGTCGTCGAGATGCACGCGGATGCCGTGGCCCTTCAGCGTTTCGTGAACATGCTTCGCGTAGTCCGCTACTTTCTCGCTGACCGGGCAGATTTCCACCTGCGTCGGCGCAAGCCAGAGCGGGAATGCGCCGGCGTAGTGCTCGATCAGGATTCCGAAGAAGCGCTCGACGGAGCCGAGCAGCGCGCGGTGGACCATCAGGGGTTGGTGGCGCGCGCCGTCTTCACCGACAAATTCGAGGGCGAAGCGCGCGGGCAGATTGAAGTCGAACTGCACGGTGGTGAGCTGCCAGGGACGGCCAATGGCGTCAATCAGCTTGACGTCAATTTTGGGACCGTAAAACGCGCCTTCGCCAACCATTCTCTTATAGGGAATGTTCATGCGCGTCATAACCCTGGCGAGGGCTTCCGAAGCGTGCTGCCAATCTTCCGCCTTCCCCGGGTAATTTTCCGGGTGTTGGGGATCCCAGTCCGAAAGCTCGACCTCGAATTTGTCGAAGCCGAAATTCTTCATGACCGCGAAGGCAAAATCCATGCACGCCTCGACTTCGGATTCGATTTGCGAGGGCATGCAGAAAATGTGCGCGTCATCCTGAGTGAAACCGCGCACGCGCAGCAGGCCGTGAAGCACCCCGCTGCGCTCGTAGCGATACACCGTTCCAAGTTCTCCAAGGCGCACGGGGAGATCGCGATAACTGCGCAGTTTTGATTTATAGATCAGGATGTGGCCCGGGCAGTTCATCGGCTTCAACTGGTAATCGGCCTTTTCGACCTCCACCGCCCCGAACATATTTTCTTTATAAAAGTTCGCGTGGCCGGAGGTCTTCCAAAGATCGAAGAGCATGATGTGCGGGGTGAAGACGAGGTCGTAGCCGCGGCGCAGCAGCTCATCGCGCAGCCAGTTTTCGACAATCGTGCGAATCAACCCGCCTTTCGGGTGCCAGAAGATCAGGCCCGGGCCCGCCGCTTCCTGGATGCTGAAGAGATCGAGTTCCGCGCCAAGTCTCCGGTGGTCGCGGCGCTTGGCCTCTTCGATGCGATGCAGATATTCGTCGAGCTCTTTCTGCGTGTAGAAGGCCAGCGCGTAGATGCGCTGGAGTTGCGCGTTCCCTTCCTGGCCCTTCCAGTAAGCGCCGGCCACGTTGGTAAGCTTGAACGCCTGAATGCGCTTGGTGGAGGGAATGTGCGGGCCGCGGCAAAAATCGATGAACTTCCCCGTAGTGTAAAAGGAGACCATCGGCTCGTCGGCCTTTTCCTCGACGAGTTCGCACTTGAAGATCTGGTTGGAATCCTGGTAAAGCTTCAGCGCCTCGGGCTTGGGCAATAGCTTCCGTTCGTTCTTTAAGTCCTGGGCCGCAAGCTCGTGCATCTTCTTTTCAATTTTTTCGAGGTCTTCCGTGGTGAACGGCAGGTCGCGGAGGAACTCATAGAAGAAGCCGTTCTCGACCGGCGGGCCGATGCCCAGCTTCACGTCGGGATAGAGCTCCGTCACCGCCGCGGCCAGCAAGTGGGCGGCGGAGTGGCGGAAGACGTACAGCGCGTCGGGGTCTTTTTCCGTCAGGATGCGCAGCTTGACGTCCTGCTCGAGCGGGCGACGAAGGTCATAAAGCAGGCCGCCGTCGGCATCGGGGTCAACGGAATTCGAAAAAATACCCGTCTTAGAGCCGGCGCCATTGCCACCGGTGGCATAAACCTTGGCGACCAGCGCCGCTTCAGCGAGCCGGGGCGAGATGGATTTGGCGATCTCAACGGGCGTGACGCCTTTGGGAAAGTCCTTCACGCTGCCGTCGGGTAAGGTTACGTGGATCTGGTCCATGAGAGTTGTCCTGGCCTGCAAGCAAAACTGCAGAGAATGTAACTATGTAGAGTATCGGCGGGTGGGAGATGGGTCAAGCGGAGTACAGCAAGCTAGAGCAGCACGACATCAGGGAGGCCAGAAAAATGGTTGTCGGAGGTAACCAACTTTGCGCGGTGTTGCTGTGCGGTAGCGTAAATGATCGCGTCGGCCATGGGGAGTTTGTGTCGCAAGCTAAATTCGACGGCAAAAATAGCGAGGGTTTCATCGAACGGAAGGATGATGTGTTTCAATGCTACTGAGAAAAATACGTCCGCAGCGGATTTGTCCTGCCTCAGCAGAAGGGCTTTGCGTACTTCGTACAACACCACAGTCGGGATGATGATGGTGAGATCGCTTTCAAGATAGGGAGCAAAGGACTCATACTTTTCATCCGTGGTCAGATATTCCAGCCAGCCTGAAGAATCGAGGACGACGAGTTCAGAACCGATCGGTGTGGTCACGGTAGTCGTCTTTCCATTGCATGCCCTTTGCGATACCGCGGAGGTCTTTAATGGAACGCGGACGATGCAGACGGATCGAGCCGTCGAGAATATAGACTTGTAAGACTTCTCCCGCCTTCAGTTCGAGCTGTTCCCGAACTTCCTTCGGAATAACCACCTGGAATTTTGGTGATACCTTGACGGTGGATTTAGCCATAAAATCCTCCTACCAGCAATATATCAAATTGAATATCGTATGGCGTAATGTTTATCGATTTCGTTTTCGTATGTCGCGTCGGGCAGCCAGCAGTTGCTGCGGACTTTCGCCGCGGGGGGCCTTGCCGCGGTACACTACGGAACTTGACTGTAGGCTTGGAGTGGAGAATCGAATGAATTTCTGCACGCGCATAGGCTTGTTAGCCGGACTTTTGATTTCCACTTTCGCGCTGACTAGTCATGGTCAACTTGCGGTACGTGGGGCGGATGAGCGCTTTAAGGCGGACATTCTGGTGGTGGTGGCGCACCCCGATGATGAAGGAGCGGTCACACCGTATCTGGCGCGGGCGATTTACGATCTGCATAAGCGGGTGGCGGTGGTGTATGGCACTCACGGGAGTAGTGGCGCAAATAACTATGGGCGAGAGCATGCCGCCGGGCTGGGGGACATACGGGAGATGGAGGCGCGCGAGTCCTGCGCCCGCATGGGTATCAAGAATGTCTGGTTTCTGGATGGGAAGGACACGGCATCGCAAAATGTCCTGAATTCGCTTGCGAACTGGGGGCACGGACCGAATCTCGAAAAGCTTGTGGAACTTATCCGGCTGACTCGGCCGGATGTGATCATTACTTCCTTACCGGGAGTTTTCATTGGAGAAAACCACGGCGACCACCAGGCGGCGGGCGTTTTGGCCACCGAGGCCTTCGACCTTGCGGGAAATCCTGTGGTGTTTCCATCGCAACTTGCTGGAGCTTCGGCGCACCGGGAGATCTATCTGGAAAATCTCCAAGCGTGGCAGGTAAAGAAGATTTACTACTTTCCGGATGCGAATGACGAAAAGCAGTTCTCGGGCACGGGGCCGGCTTATTCGATAAAGGAAGTTTCCCCGTCACAGAAAAAGCCCTACTGGCGGATCGCCCTGGACGCGGCGACCACGCACCTGACGCAATACCCGGCCGACATCGAACGAATCCAGAAGATGAGCGACGCCGAAGTCGAAAAGATGATGAGCGACCCGGACGGGGCGTGGTGGACGGAGCCCGAGACCCTCGTTTTCGGCAAGTCCTACTCCTCAAGTAAGGCGACGGACGACGTTTTTGTGAATCTGGAAGGCGAACCAAATCAATGCCAGGCACTTTCGGCAAAAGTGCCACTCCCAGCGGCAGGGACGACTGTAAAACTTGGAGGACCCTGGGGTTACTATCGATATTTCCGCGAGGCGCATTGCCTCGGCGCGCTGCGCGTGGCGGAACCGGCTGAGATTGCGGCGATGGCCGGCGCCCAAGTATATGTTCCGCTGACGATCGTGCATGCCGGGAATAAGGCGCTCAAGCTTCAGTTGAAGGTGGAAGCACCGAAAGGCTGGAAGGTGACTAGCGGCGAAGGCGAGATTGCGTTACCCGCGGAAGCGACGAGCGAGATGCGAGTGGAGGTCGAGACCCCGGCACTGCCGGCGAGTGAATTGAAAGCGAACGGCCCGCAGGAAATCATCGTACACGCATCGGTGGATGGCACCCCGGCAGGCGACATCAAGCTTCGCGTGCAACTCCGGTCGCACGCCTTGCCGCAGTAAATTATTTTTTCGGACGCCCAGCTTCCAGTTGTTCCCAAGCAGCATCGGGGAGCATGCCGAGGTCGTTGAATTCCCCGGCGCCCCGCAGCCACTGAGCGCCGTCAATCACCACACACTCCCCATTGATGTATTCCGCCATATCGCTCAACAAAAAAGCGGCGAGGTTGGTGAGCTCTTCATGTTTGCCGAAGCGCTTCATGGGGTGTTTGCTGATGGCGTGCTCTTCAAACTGTTTCGAAGGCATCAGGCGGGACCACGCGCCTTCGGTGGGAAAGGGCCCGGGGGCAATCGCATTGACGCGAATATGGTATTTCGCCCACTCAACGGCGAGAGAAGTGGTCAAAGCAAGCACTCCCGCCTTCGCGCAGGCGGAGGGAACCACGTAGCCGCTCCCGGAATTCGTCGCCGCGTATGTGGTTGTGATGTTCAGAATGTTTCCGCCGAGTTTTTTCTCGATTCGGCGTTTCGCAAAAGCTTCCGTGCAATGGAATGTTCCGTTCAGAACGATGCCAACGATCGCGTTGAAGGCGTTCGGAGAGAGCTTCTCCGTGCGCGCCATGAAGTTCCCCGCGGCATTGTTGACCAACGTGTCGATTTCACCAAACTGCGCTTCGGCGGCGGAAAATGCGGTCTCGACGGCTGCGTAATCGCGGACGTCGCAAGTGGCGTAGGCTGCCGCCCCGCCATCCCGGTGGATGTCGTCACAAGTGGACTTGAGAGGTTCTTCCCGGCGCCCAATGACGAAAAGGCGTGCTCCAAGTTTGGCGAAGTGGATGGCCATGGAACGCCCAAGCCCGCTGCCACCCCCTGTCAAGAAAATGGCGCGATCCTTCAGAAGGCCGGGTTGAAACATGGCGCACCACCTTTCGGAATGATGACAGCATTGTAACAGTGACCGGTGTAGAAACAATTTCTACGGAAAGAAAAAGGCGGGGAAGGGCTTTACTGTGAGGGGCCGATGGTCGCGGGAATTGGCCGGCCGAGGGCCTTGGCGTATTCTGTTTCGTAGACCGGATTGCCGGGAAACTCCTCGGTAAGTGCTTTGAGGTTCTTGATGGCCAGGTCATTCTTCTTTTCGCGGCGGGCGGAGAGGGCCAGCAGGATTTGCGCAAAGGGTTTCAGGTAATTGCCGTTATTGGCGGTCTTTTCCACCTTTGACATACCCAGTGCCTTATCTCCATGGATGCCGCCGAACCACAAAATAAAACGCGCGGAGCCGGACAGCGAACCGATCACGTAATAAGCGATGCCGGGAGCAACGTAAACGTCGTAGGCGTCCGGATGCTCACTGAGAAGAAGTTCGGCGTTGCCGTTTGCTTCTTTCAGGTGTTTCAAACCGTCGTAATGTTTTTTCAGGAGCATGCTGTCGGCGTCAGATTGCATGCCGGCGGAGAGAGTCATGGCGTAGAGTCCCTCTGGGTCGCGCTTATTCTGTTTCAGGCGCTGAGCAGCCAGCGCGCGCGCCTTCGTGGTTGCGTCTTGGAACCCCTGGATGCGGCCGGGATCAGGAGTGCCAGTGATGCCCCCGAGGAAGCGCTTGTCATCCAGGAAATAATCACTGGTCAGCACTCGCTGGCGATAGAACTCCTCGAATAAATAGCTGGCCGCGATGGAAACCTGGCCGAAGGGCTCCGTCGGATTCTTCGCCGCCCACTCCTCAAAGATTACGCGTGCTTCAGGAAACCTTTGCTCGTAAAGAAGTCGAAAGCCCTCTTTCAGTTCGGGAACAGAACTGAAAGCCGGAGTTTCCAGTTTGTTGACAGATTGCTCGCCAAAGGAGGGCACGGGAAGAAAGATTGCGGCGAGAGCGACGCCCGCAAGTAAAGCATGGAAATAGCGCATGGTTGTTCAGCCTCAGAACAGGCCCGGAAGAAAGCGCGGCTTACCCGACATTGCGTCGCGGTAATGGGCATCCGAAAAGAGGACCTTTTCCTCCGTCACGAGTCGCTGCGAGAGTACCAAAATATGGGCGGCGGAACCAACAAGAGCGGTGATCCAGGCGGTGTGTATCAGGGGCAGGACAAGCATCTCGGTGAAAACCGCCGCGTAGTTCGGATGACGCACGTAGCGGAAGGGACCGGTGGTAATTACGCCGAGGCCGGTGGAGTTCATTACCTGAACGTTCCAATGATCACCGAGCGTGCGAATCACCCACCAACGCACGGCGTTGGCGGCGAGAAAGAGAGGGAAACAGATTGCAGCAAGGATGGGAATGAAGGGCCGCTTTAGGAAAACCACCTCGCACGCCGAACCGATCAGAACGCCGGTATGCAGCACCACCATCCAGCGGAAGCGCGGCTCGTCCACCTTGGAAGCGCCGCGGGTGATCATTTCCCGCTGGTGGAGCCGGGAGATGCGCAGCTCGTACAGTCGTAGCGCGGCGACGACGAAAAGAAGAACCAGGTAGGCGATAACGCTTAATTCCATTGCAGTAACAAAAACTCCGCGCTGAACCCGGGGCCGAATGCCGCGGCAATCGCGTGTTCCCCGGCCTTCAGAGGGCGCTTTTCCAGCCACTCCTGAAGTATAAAGAGGATCGTGGCGCTGGAAAGGTTGCCGACGTTGCCGAGAATGTCCCAGGAAGGCTGCGTGTCGCACTTGCAAAGCCCGAGTTCCTGTTCGACCGTGCCGAGCAGGCGCGCGCCGCCCGGGTGCAGGATCCAGCCTTTGATCTCTTCGCGCGTCTTGCCGTTGCGGCCCAGGAACCCGTGAACGAGTTCCTTGATCCTCGCGCCAATCATCTCTGGAACGTTTTTGTCCAAAATAATGTGGAAGCCGGAGTCGCGCAGATCAAATCCCATGGCGCCGAGTGAGTCGGGAAAAGTGTACGTCTCCGTCACCAGGATTTGCGGGCCCGGTCTTTTTTGCCCTGTCACGATTACCGCAGCGGCGCCGTCGCCGAAAAGAATCGAGGAGATCAGGTTGGCCTGGGTGATGTCCTTGCGCTGGAAAGTCAATGAGGGGAGTTCGACCGCAATAATCAGAACGTTGCTTCCTGGGTTCGACGCGATAAAATCAGCGGCACGGGAAAGGCCCATGGCTCCGGCGGCGCAACCCAGTTCTGTGAACGGCATCCGGCGCACATTGGAGCGGAAGCCCATCAACTTGATCAGGTGAGCGTCGAGAGAAGGAATCATGAAACCGGTGCAGGAAACGGTGATAATGAGGTCGATGTCCTCAGGGCGCATCCCCGCGCGCTCGATGCACTTTTCAGCGGCTTCGCGGCCGAGTTTGACGGCATGCTCGATGTACTCATTATTGGTCTTGGCGAGAGCCCGCGGCTCGATGGTGTAATCGATGGGGAAAATCGAATGACGATTGTGAACCTGAGCGTTGTCCACGATGGCCATCATGGCTTCGACGCGGCGTTCCGGCACTTCGAAAACACGGCCAAAGTAATACTTCACATCATCGCGGGTGATCCTGTAGGGCGGGAGAGCTGTGGCGGTGGCGGCGATGGTGGGATGCGGCCTGTGGCCGTTAGGGGAGCTGCTTTCCGAAATGTTCACAGACACCGTCCTGAGAGGCGCGAGAATTAAATGCAACTTGCAAAATTCACTGGCGAGCAGCATAACCACGTAGCGCTCGGAACAAAATTCAATGTGTTGCTTACTTTACAACAAATTGGCGCGTAGGGGAAACGACAGGTGGCGATGATGAAACCAAAGAGGATAGAGGCAATATCGCGGGCCCTTTTCAGTCTGCTCTTGTTTTTTGCAATGGTCTGGCCCGCGGCCGCGCAGGACAAAGCCACCCCATTGCTGGTGGTGATTTCCGTCGATGGTTTACGGCCGGACTACGTCACCGCCGCGGACGTTCATGGAGCGCAAGTGCCTCATCTCAGGAAGTTCCTTCGTGAGGGCTCCTTTGCGGAAGGTGTGACGGGCGTGATTCCCACCGTCACCTATCCGAGCCACACCACGTTAATGACCGGCGTGTGGCCGTCGAAGCACGGAATCCTGGCGAACACGACCTTTGACCCTCTGCAGAAAAATCATGAGGGCTGGTATTGGTACGCAGAGGATATTCGCGTGCCCACATTGTGGGATGCCGCCACCGCCGCGGGACGCACAACCGCAAGCATTCAGTGGCCGGTCACGGTCGGCGCCAAAATTAACTGGAACATTCCGGAGGTTTGGCGCGCGGGGACTACCGAAGATGCGAAGTTGCTTCGCGCAGTTTCCACGCCTGGATTACTGGCGGAGGGGAAAGCCGCGATCGGCGAGTATCGCGGCGGAATCGACGCCACGTCCGAAAGCGATGAACTGCGGGGAAAATACGCGGTGTGGATCCTCGAGAATAAGCGGCCCGGCTTGCTGACCCTGCACCTGATCGCGCTCGACCACGTCGAACACGAGGCGCAACCTTTCAGTCCCAAGGCCATAGCGGTCCTGGAGCGGCTGGATGCGGTGATAGGGAAAGTGTCGGAAGCCGCGGAACGCATTGCGCCCGGAAACGCGTTTGTCGCTGTGGTTTCCGACCACGGATTCACAAATTACGATCAGCAATTGAACCTTTTTCCGGCTTTTCGGAAAGCCAATCTGTTTTCGGTGGACGACAAAGGAAAGATCTCCGATTGGCGGGCAGTGCCCTGGGAAACTGGAGGTTCGGCGGCCATCGTGTTGAAGGATCCGAAGAATGCATTGACACTGGCAGCGGTTCGCGCACTGTTGGCAAAATTGGCGGCCGACCCGGCGAACGGGATCGACCGCGTGCTGGAAGGGGAGGAGTTGCATCGCAAGGGCGGCTATCCGAACGCGTCGTTTTTTGTCGGGCTCAAGCCTGGATGGCGAACAGGCAGCGCGCTGAACGGACCGGTCGTCTCCTCGATCAAGGTAGGAGGCACGCATGGGCAGTTACCGGATCTGCCAGATTTGCGCGCTTCGTTTTTCCTGGTGGGGCCGGGCGTGCCCGCAGGGAAAAACCTGGGCCTGATTGATATGCGGGACATCGCGCCGACGTTGGCGAAAGCGGCAGGATTGGCGCTCCCCAGCGCCGATGGGAAGTCCGTGCTGCCGTAATACAAGCGGATGGCTGCGTGGCTTTATCGGCAGGCGAGTTAGTTCGCCGCTTCCTGGCTGGCGCGAATCTCCTGCCAGCGGCGCGGGCGTTTGCTGTATTGCAAAACTTTTTTGCGCAGGCGGATGGATTTTGGCGTGATCTCGACGAACTCGTCGTCCGCGATGAATTCGATGGCTTGTTCCAGGCTGAGTTGGCGGTGCGGAATTAAGCGGATGGCTTCGTCGGCCGAGGAAGAGCGCATGTTGGTCAGCTTCTTTTCCTTGGTGACGTTCACTTCCATGTCCTGCTCGCGGGAATTTTCGCCGACCACCATGCCTTCATAAACTTCGATCGTCGGGCCGATGAAGAGTTCGCCGCGTTCCTGCAAGCCCCAGAGCGCGTAAGCCGTTGAAACCCCGGGGCGGTCCGCGACCAGAGCTCCCGTTGGACGCAGCGCCATGTCGCCGCCGTATTCCATCCAGCCTTCAAAAATGGAGTGAATGAGCGCGGTTCCGCGCGTGTCCGTGAGCAACTGGCTGCGCAGGCCGATCAAGCCGCGCGAAGGAATCTTGAAATCGAGGCGCACGCGGCCGGAGCCGTGATTGCTCATCTTGAGCATTTCGCCGCGGCGGCTGCCGATGGTTTCCATGATGATGCCGATGAAATTTTCCGGGATGTCGATCACCAGGCGCTCGACCGGCTCGAGCTTCTTGCCGTTTTCGTTGCGCACCACGATTTCCGGCTTGCCGACCATTAACTCGAAACCTTCGCGGCGCATGGTTTCGATCAGGATGGCGAGTTGCAATTCGCCGCGGCCGAGAACGCGGAAGGATTCCGGCGTGTCCGTGTCTTCCACACGGATGGAAACGTTGGTGAGAAGCTCCTTGGCCAGGCGGTCGCGAAGATCGCGGGAAGTAAGGTAAGAGCCTTCCCGGCCGGAAAGCGGCCCGGAATTGACGCTGAAAATCATAGCCAGCGTGGGCTCGTCAATGGTTAGAGGCTCAAGCGGCTGAGGATTTTCGAGCGAGGTGATGCTCTCGCCGATCTGAATGCCTTCGACGCCGGCGATAGCGACGATATCGCCCGCAACTACCGTTTCCGCTTCGTCGCGTTCGAGTCCGCGAAAAGTGTAGAGCTTGGTGATTTTGGTCGAGGTGAGTTTGCCGTCGAGTTTGCTGATACCGACCTCTTCGCCGCGATTCAGTGTGCCGTTGAATACGCGGCAAATCGCCAGGCGGCCGAGGAATTCGGAGTAGTCCAGGTTTGTGACCTGAAGCTGCAGGACGCCGGTGGGATCGCCCGTCGGAGCCGGGATTTTGTTCACGATTGCTTCGAAGAGAGGAAGCAGGTCCTTGGAATCGTCGCCAATCTTGCGATGCGCTACGCCGGCGCGCGCATTCGTATAGACGATCGGGAAATCGAGTTGGTCCTCGGTCGCGTCGAGGTCAATGAACAGGTCGTAGATTTCGTTCAGGACTTCTTCGGGACGAGCGTCGGGGCGGTCGATCTTGTTCAGAACCACCACCGGGGGCAGTTTGGCGGCGAGCGCCTTCTGGAGGACGTAGCGGGTCTGCGGCAGCGGGCCTTCGCTGGCGTCGACTAGGAGCACCACGCCGTCGACCATGCGCAGGGCGCGCTCGACCTCGCCGCCGAAATCGCTGTGGCCGGGGGTGTCGACGATGTTGATCTTGGTGTCGTGGAAAAAGAGGGCCGTGTTCTTGGCCAGAATGGTGATGCCGCGCTCGCGCTCCAGGTCGTTGGAGTCCATAACGCGTTCGACGAGTTCCTGGTTGGCACGGAAGATGCCGCTTTGCCGGAGCATGGTGTCCACGAGCGTGGTTTTGCCGTGGTCGACGTGGGCGATGATGGCGATGTTCCGAATCTCTTTGGTCATGTTGGTGAAATCGCGTTCAGACAAAAATAGCTGCTGAAACAACCAGCAGCCCGGACGAACCCTTTCTTCATCAATTCAGGTGCGGTGCTACGAACCTCTATTTTAGCAGAGGAACTCCGGGCGACCAACGGTAGGTTTTGGCCTGTGCCCACTCAGTTTCGGTTTGGACCTGTAATGAGGCCTTGCGCGGCGAATCTCAGCAGGACAGAGTTACAGGGTCGATTGCCGAGAGGAGGCTCCAAGCTCTGCATACCCTTTGTCAAAATCCCTTTGGCGGTGCCAGCGCACAACTCGGATCAGTGCAGAACTC
>Ga0210410_10003852_pt1 | contig 13257 bp, 10 predicted proteins | sample IncBWC4MmetaG_FD_161058 | JGI IMG/M metagenome (GOLD analysis project Ga0210410, IMG submission 161058) | Forest soil microbial communities from Barre Woods Harvard Forest LTER site, Petersham, Massachusetts, United States - Inc-BW-C-4-M | ecosystem: Environmental > Terrestrial > Soil >... | reverse complement strand
CCTGATCGCCAACAGCGATATATCGATTTCGGTCGGCCGCGGCGAGATCGTCGGATTGATCGGCCCCAACGGCGCCGGCAAGTCGACGCTGTTCAACCTGATCGCGGGCGTGCTGCCGCCGACCCAGGGATCAATCTGGCTCGACGGCGAGGACGTCACCGCGCTGCCGGCAGCGCAGCGCTGCCAGCGCGGCATCGCGCGCACTTTCCAGGTAGTGAAAAGCTTCGAGACCATGACCGTCATCGACAACGTCATCGTCGGCGCGCTGATCCGCACCACCATCATGCGCGAGGCGCGCCGCAAGGCCTGGGAGGTACTGGAATTCGCCGGCCTCGCCGGCCGCGCCAATGTGTCGGCAGGCGAGTTGATTCCGTCGGAAAAACGCCGGCTCGAGGTCGCCCGCGCGCTCGCGACCGAGCCGAAACTGCTGCTGCTCGACGAAGTGCTGACCGGTCTGACGCCGATCGAGGCGCAGACTGGCGTCGAACTGGTGCGAAAAGTGCGCGCCACCGGCGTCACGGTATTGATGGTCGAGCACGTCATGGAAATCGTGATGCCGCTGGTCGATCGCGCCATCGTGCTCGATCTCGGCAAGGTGCTGATCGAGGGCAAGCCGGCCGACATCGTGCGCGATCCGAAAGTCATCAGCGCCTACCTCGGGGATCGTCATGCTGTCGGTGCATGAAATCACCACCGCCTATCAGGGATTGGTGGCGATCTCGGCTGTGAGCGTCGAGGTCGCCAAAGGCGAGATCGTCTGCGTCGCCGGCGCCAACGGTGCCGGCAAATCGACGCTGCTGAAATCCATCGCCGGCGCCGAGCGGCCGCGCTCCGGCACCGTGACCTTCGACGGTGCGCGCATCGACGGCCTGGCGCAGCACGTGATCACCGCGCGCGGCATCGCCTATGTGCCGGAAAACCGCCGCCTGTTCCCGCGGCTGTCGGTGCGCGACAACCTGCGGCTCGGCAGTTACATGTACCGCAGCCAGCCTGATCGCGACGAGCCGCTGGCGCTGGTGTTCAAATTGTTTCCGCGGCTGTCGGAGCGTCTGGAACAGCGCGCCGAAACACTGAGCGGCGGCGAGCAGCAGATGCTGGCGATCGGCCGCGCGCTGATGACGCGGCCGCGGCTGTTGATGCTGGACGAGCCGTCGCAGGGCATCATGCCGAAACTGGTCGACGAAATCTTTCAGGCGGTGAAGCGAATCCGCGACGCGGGGATGACCGTATTGATTGTTGAGCAGCGCATCGCCGAATGCCTTGATATCGCCGACCGCGCCTACATCCTGCAGACCGGCCGCCTCCTGATGCAGGGCACCGCAGCCGAGATCATGGGCAATCCCGACGTGCGCAAGGCGTATCTCGGGCTGTGACACTCGTGTCCCGGACGCGGTGCAGCGCTTCTCCCGGCGATGCGAAGCATCGTCCGGTACGCTGCTCCGCAGAGCCGGGACCCATTCGCGTTTAGATAAGATGACCACGGATCAGCAGCGCATCGCTTCGCGCTGCCCAGCGTCCGGGGAACGCGGCGTCAATGCTCGTGCTGCTCCGGCAACGTCAGCCCGAACGTTTTTGTCAAATCAGCCACCTGCGCCAGCGTCAAATACCGCGGGTTCAGCCCGCGCAGCAGTAGATACAGCTTTGCGGTTTCCTCCAGTTCCTCGATCGCAAACACTGCCGCTTCCAGCGACTCCCCGGCGACCACCGGGCCGTGATTGGCGAGCAGCACGGAAGCATATTTGCCGGCGAGGCCCTTGATCGCGTCGGCTACATCAGGATCGCCTGGCCGATAATACGGCACCAGCGCGGTGGCGCCGCATTTCATCAGGTAATAGGCGGTCATCGGCGGCAATGCGGCGCGTGGATCGATCTCCGGCAGCATCGACAGCGCCACCGAATGGGTTGAGTGCAGATGCACCACCGCGCGCGCCGCGTTGCGCGTCTGGTACAGCGCGGTATGCAGCGGCACTTCCTTGGTCGGAGCGTCGCCGGACGTTAGCCTGCCGTCGGCGCCGAGCCGCGACAGCCGCGCCGGATCCAGGGAACCGAGCGAGGCGTTGGTCGGCGTTACCATATAGCCGCCGTCGTCAAGTCTGACGCTGATGTTACCCGACGAGCCCGGCGTCAGCCCGCGCTCGAACAGCGAGCGGCCGAGGCGGCAGATTTCCTCGCGTATCCCGGTTTCGGTCATATCCGTATCCTGGCAGCATCCTCGTGCCGCCTTGTCTCACGCTTTGGCAGCGCGGCCAAGCCGTGATACCCAGAGGCAAAGCCGCATCTGAACTGCGGCTATGAGGAACCCCTAAGGAATTGCCGCATGCCTGAATCCGTCACCGCTAAACCGCGCATCGCCGTCATCGGGCTGGGCTCGATGGGGTTTGGCATGGCGACCTCGCTGCGGCGGGCCGGTTTTGACGTCACCGGCTGCGATGTCTCCGATGAGGCCGTGGCGCGGTTCGTCGCCGACGGCGGGGCCGGCGCGAAAACGCCGGCGGAGGCCGCGAAGGCGGCCGACATCGTGGTCGGCGTGGTCGTCAACGCCGCGCAGACTGAAACCATTCTGTTCGGCAAGGAAGGCGTCGCCGAAACACTGGCAAAAGACGCGGTGTTCGTCTCCTCCGCCACCATGGATCCGGATGTGGCGCGGCGGCTGGCGAAACAACTGGAGGCGACCGGCCGGCACTACCTCGATGCGCCGATCTCCGGCGGCGCCCAGCGCGCGGCGCAAGGCGAACTCACCATTTTGGCGTCAGGCAGTCCTGCGGCTTTCGCCAAGGCCAGGCCCGCGCTCGATGCGATGGCGGCAAAGCTCTACGAACTCGGCGATGCCGCCGGGCAGGGCGCCGCGTTCAAGATGATCAACCAGCTTCTGGCCGGCGTGCATATCGCGGCCGCCTCGGAGGCGATCACATTCGCCGCCAAACAGGGGCTCGATATTCGCAAGGTCTATGAGGTGATCACGGCGTCGGCCGGCAATTCCTGGATGTTCGAAAACCGCATGCCGCACGTGCTCGACGGCGATTACTCCCCGCGCAGTGCGGTGGAAATTTTCGTGAAAGACCTTGGCATCATTCAGGACATGGCGCGCACGGCGAAATTTCCGGTGCCGGTGGCATCCGCCGCGCTGCAGATGTTCCTGATGACGGCGGCGTCCGGCATGGGCCGCGACGACGACGCCTCGGTGGCGCGGATGTATGCCCGGGTCACCGGCACGGCTTTGCCGGGCGAGCCGAAATAGCAGTGAACCAACAAGAGGACAGTCGATGCCCCGTTTCGCCGCCAATCTCACCATGATGTTCAACGAAGTGCCGTTCCTCGACCGCTTTGATGCGGCGGCGCGGGCCGGGTTTACCGCCGTTGAATTCCTGTTTCCTTACGATCATCCGGCCGAAGAGGTCGGCAAGCGGCTCAAGGCCGCCGGACTGACGCAGGCGCTGTTCAACCTTCCGCCGGGCAATTGGGAAGCCGGCGAAAAAGGCTTTGCCGCGCTGCCGGATCGTTTTGCCGATCTGCAGCAGAGTCTGATGACCGCGCTGCCTTATGCGCAGGCGACCGGTGTCAAGCGCGTGCATCTGATGGCGGGGATCGCCGACCGCCGCGATCCCAAAGCGGTGGCGGCGTTTCGCAAGTCGCTGGTATGGGCGGCCGAGTTCTTCCGCCCCCATGGCCTCGACGTCGTGATCGAGCCGATCAACCCGCGCAACGTGCCCGGCTACTTCCTCAACGATTTCGGCTTCGCCCGCGATCTGATCCGCGAACTGGAGATCCCCAACCTGAAATTGCAGTTCGATATCTATCACTGCCAGATCATCCATGGCGACGTCACCATGCGACTGCGCGAGATGATGCCGATCATCGGTCACGTCCAGATCGCCAGTATCCCCTCGCGCAACGAGCCGGACGGCGAGGAATTGAACTATCCGTTTCTGTTCGATGAACTCGACCGGCTCGGCTATGGTGGTTTCATCGGCTGCGAATATAACCCGCGGGCCAGGACCACCGACGGCCTCGGCTGGTTCAGGCCCTATGCCGGAGTGAAAACATGACGCCGGCCGGAAAGCTATCTCTTGGCTGCATCGCCGACGATTACACCGGCGCCTCCGATCTCGCCAACACGCTGACCCGCTGCGGGTTGCGCACGGTGCAGACCATCGGCGTTCCCGCAGACGATCTCGATCTGCCCGACGTCGATGCGGTGGTGGTATCGCTGAAAAGCCGGTCGATCGATGCCGGACTCGCGGTGTCGCGCTCGCGATCGGCGGAAAAATGGCTGCGCGGCCGAGGCGCCCGGCACGTGCTGTTCAAGATCTGCTCGACCTTCGATTCCACCGATGCCGGCAATATCGGCCCGGTCATGGACGCGCTGCGCGCCGATTCCGGCGAGACAATCGTGCTGGTGACGCCGGCGTTTCCGGAGACTGGCCGCACGGTGTATCAGGGCAATCTGTTCGTAGGCTCGGTGCCGCTGAACGAAAGCCCCCTGAAAGATCATCCGCTCAATCCGATGCACGATTCCAATCTGGTGCGGGTGCTGGCGCGGCAAAGCCGGACCACCGTCGGTCTCGTCGCTCTCGCGGACATCGCGGGCGGTGCGGACGCCGTCCGCGCGCGCCTTGCCGATCTTTCCGGCAAAGGTTTTGGCGCCGTGATCGCGGACGCAGTTTTCGAGCGCGATCTGGAAACCATCGGCGCCGTCGCGCTGGATCATCGCGTCTCCGTTGGCGCATCCGGCCTCGGCCTCGGTCTGGCCCGTGCGCTGGTCGCCTCACGCCTTGTCAAATCGGATACGTCGGACGCGATCTCGGACTCGCCGGTCGGCGGCCCGGCAGCGTGTCTGGCGGGCAGTTGTTCGCAGGCGACGCTGCAGCAGATCGCCAACGCCGAAGCTGTCATGCCGGTGCTGCATCTCGATCCCGACCAGGCCGTCGCCGGCAAGGGTGAAGCCCGGCGTGCGCTGGCCTGGGCTCGGGAACGGCTCAAGGACGGCCCGGTGCTGATCGCCAGCAGTTCGACGCCGGACGAGGTCGCCGCCTTGCAGGCGCGCCAGGGCCGCGATGCCGCGGGCCATGCGATCGAGCAGGCGATGGCCGACATCGCTGAAGGATTGGTTCAATCGGGTGTACGGCGGCTGGTGGTCGCCGGCGGCGAAACCTCCGGCGCGGTGGTGGACCGCTTGCAGATTCCCGGCTTTCTGGTGGGCGCGGAGATCGCCGCCGGCGTGCCGGTGCTGCGCGCGGTCGGCGCCAGCGCCGGCGAGATGCTGCTGGCGCTGAAGTCAGGCAATTTCGGCGGCCCGAAATTTTTCTCCGACGCGCTGAAGCTGATGCGCTGAGCGGCATCACCCCCATCTGTGTCGCACGCTGTTATCTCCGATCGCACTTCCTAGAGACTCGACAACACGCCGGCACCGGCCAGGACCACCACCACGATCCAGGGCGGCATCTTCCATATCGTGAGGAGGAGGAAGCCCGCGAGCGCGAGTGCAAAATCGCGCGGTGACAGGACGGCGCTGGTCCAGACCGGGTTGTAAAGGGCCGCACCGAGAATACCGACCACGGCTGCATTGGTGCCCCGCATGGCCGCCTGAGCGGCGGGGCGCGTCCGCATCGCATCCCAGAACGGCAGCATGCCATAGACAAGCAGCATGCCCGGAAGGAACAGCGCGACGAGAGCAATGACGGCGCCAGCCACGCCGTTTGGCGGAGGACCCATCACCGCCCCAAGATAGGCGGCGAAGGTGAAGAGCGGGCCCGGCACCGCCTGCGCCATTCCATATCCTGCCAGGAATGCCTCGTTGTTGATCCATCCCGGCGTAACAACCTGGGCCTGAAGCAGCGGCAGCACGACATGGCCGCCGCCAAACACGAGCGTGCCCGACCGGTAGAACGCGTCGAACAAGGCGAGCGCCTGAGAGCCGGTCGCGCTGGCGACGAACGGAGGTATCAAGAGGAGCGCGGCGAAGAGAGCGAGCGCGATGACGCCTCCTCGCGGGGTGACCGGAAAATTCAGATCCCCGGAATGCGGCGCGACCTCTCCCCGGCAGAGCCAAAGGCCCGCGCACGCGCCGAGCGCGATTGCTGCGATCTGCCCGAACGATCCGGCGAAAAAAACAACGACCGCAATCGCGGCAAGCGCGATGCCGGCGCGGGTGCGATCGGGTGTGAGGGTTCGCGACATGCCCCAGATGGCTTGTGCGACGACGGCAACAGCGACAAGCTTGAGGCCATGCAGGAAACCTTCGGCAACCGGCCCCGTGAATGCGGCTGCGCCCATCGCAAAGGCGAACAGGATCAGGGCCGAGGGTATGGTGAAGGCGAACCACGCCGCAAGTCCACCCAAAAGGCCATTGGCTCGAAGAATGCCGAGGGAAAAGCCGACCTGGCTGGAGGCCGGCCCTGGAAGAAACTGACAGAGCGCGACCAGGTCCGCATAGGCAGGGTCGTCGAGCCATTTGCGACGCACCACCAACTCATCCCGGAAGTATCCGAGATGAGCGATCGGACCGCCAAACGAGGTCAATCCCAGCTTCAGGAATGTCTTGAAGACCTCGCCGACGCGACCTTCGGAAGCGTCGCTGCTCGCAGGTCGTTGAACTTCATTGTCCAGATTCATTCGATTGCGCTCAAATATCGATAAACGATATCGGGAACCGATACTGCAGCCAAGCGTTTCCGGCCATCGTGCAACCGCGAGGAGATGATAGTGGCCTCGGTATCCGATGAAATGCCCCGTTTGTGACATCGTTCGATCTGGACTATCGCATTTCGATCGTGCAACTCGGGTAGCCGGTCGATTGGGTCGTTACGACGGAGCGTTCTCATGACAATTGATCGGCGCCGGCTGCTGCAAGCTGGGGGAATCACAGCGCTCTCGGCAGCGCTTCCCAAACGGGTCCAGGCTCAGTCTTCCGACAGCCCGCACGTTTCGCCGCAAGGCGCAGCGGATCATGCGATCCGGATCGGCAACGGGCTCGTTGAACTGGCACAGGATCGCATCATTTCCACCACCACTTACAACGGGCAGTTTCCGGGCCCCCTGCTGCGCTTCAAGGAAGGCCAGAAGGTCGTCGTCGATGTCCACAATGATACCGATACGCCAGAGCAGCTGCATTGGCACGGGCAGACGCTACCGGTGGATGTGGACGGGGCGTTTGAAGAGGGGACACCGTTCATTCCCGCCCATGGTATGCGCCGCATAGGTTTTTCGCCCGGGCCGGCTGGACTACGATTCTATCACACGCACCTCACGCCCGGTGCCGATCTGTCCGGCGGCCAATATGGCGGACAAGTAGGCACGGTCTACATCGAGCCGAAACATGAACCGGGCCGCTACGATCGCGAAGTGTTTCTGATGCTCAAGGAATTCCAGCCCGCATTCAGTCGCGGCGGCGACATGGCGATGGATTTTCTTGCGCCGGCGACGCGGGTCAAGGCGCTCGAGGAGTCCGGCGAATCCGCGATGCGCGCTTCGCTGGCCAAGGGAATGCCGCACGGTTTCGAGGTCGGGTACAGCCTGTTCTCGATCAATGGCCGGATGCTCGGCCATGGCGATCCCATTCGCGTAAAGGCGGGCGAGCGTGTGCTGTTTCATATCGTCAACGGCAGTGCGACCGAAATCCGCAGCCTCGCTTTGCCGGGACACAGCTTCGAGGTTATCGCATTGGACGGCAATCCCGTCCCGACAACGACGCACGTACCCGTCCTGTGGCTGGGAACCGCCGAACGTGTATCTGCGATGGTCGAGATGAACCATCCCGGAGTTTGGGTCATGGGCGACCTGGCGGACGACGACCGCGCAAGGGGGATGGGCATCGTGATTGAGTATGCCGGCAAAACGGGAAAGCCAAAATGGACCAGGCCGGCTCCGTTTAAATGGGACTACACGCGTTTCGGAAGGTCCGGCCCTGACGGGCAGGCACCGGATGAAACCATCGATATGACGTTCACCAAGAACAACGCGGCCACTCAAGGCTTCAACGAATGGCGCATCAATGATGTCGCGTTCTCGATGGACAAAATGGAGCCGATGTTTCACCTGCGTCAGGGCAGGCGCTATCGGCTGCGCATGAGCAATGCCAGCGACGACATCCACCCCGTGCATCTGCACCGTCACAGCTTCGAACTGACCCGGATAGCTGGAAAAACCACAGCCGGGATCATGAAGGATGTCGTCATGCTCGGCGGATACCAGCAAGTGGAAGTTGACTTTGTGGCGGACAATCCCGGTTTGACCTTGTTCCATTGCCACCAACAGCTGCACATGGACTTCGGCTTCATGGCACTGTTCGATTGCGCCTAGTTCAGGCCTGCTCAAGCCTGACTACCGCGGCGTTCGAATGCTTGTTCCGTTCCTACCGCCGACGAACGCCGTATTGAGCCCGATTCCAATCAAAAATGCGGGACGAAAGTTTGCTGGCGCCCAGTGTTTCCGCGATATTCCATCCACGCCTGCCTCAAAATCTGCACGGACGAAGTGAGGAAGATGGCAGCCATCACGCCCGCCACAGCTAAATCCGGCCAAGCGCTCGCGGTTCCCCAAACGGTGAGCGCAGCAATCACTACTATGACGTTGCCGATCGCATCGTTGCGCGAGCAAAGCCAGACCGAGCGCACGTTGGCATCGCCTTCCTTGTAACGCACCAGCAGCAACACCGATGCAAGATTGGCTGCCAGCGCGAGCATCCCAATAGCGCCCATCAGTTCGGCACGGGGCATGCCAAGGACGAGCGTTTGGTAAACGGTTGAACCAAAAACCCATAGCGACATCGCGCTAAGGGAAACGCCTTTAGAGAGCGCCGCCACAGCACGCGTTTTCATGCTGGCGCCGATGACCGCCAAGCTTAAACCGTAAGTGACAGTATCGGCGAGAAAGTCGAGCGCATCAGCCTTGAGGGCTTGCGAGCCTGCAACATGGCCGGCGAACATTTCGGCGAAAAACATCAAACCGTTGATGCTAATGACCGTCCAAAGCACGCGCTTGTAACGCGGTTCTACACCGTCAAATACCGGCACACCGCCTGAGCAGCAGCTATCCGTGCCGCTGGCTGCGGCCGGACCAATTTGCTGATTACGCTGGCCATTTGAGCCGCAACAGTGGTCGGACATCCGGACGCTTCCCATTATTCCGGAAAGAGCGTACAACCTCTAGCGACTAGAGGTTCAAGCGAAAAATGAACGCTTCAATCGGAGAGTTATCCCGGCAGACCGGCGTGAAGGTACCGACGATACGTTATTACGAGCAAGTCGGCCTGCTTTCTGTGCCCGCTCGTACCGAAGGCAAGCAGCGGCGGTATGGCGCAACCGACATCATGCGATTGAATTTTATTCGGCATGGCCGCGAGTTGGGCTTCGAGGTCGACGACATTCGAGAGCTTCTGGCATTAAGCGCACAGCCCGAAAAACCTTGCGACGACGCGGACAAAATTACCGCCCGCCACCTGGCGGCAGTTGATCAACGCATTTCGCAACTTACCGCACTACGCGGCGAACTCACCCGGATGCTCGACAATTGTAACGGCGGCCGTGTGGCAGATTGTCGGGTGCTTGAAAGTCTGGGCATGCCGTCTGTCCAAGAGCGGTAATCGATTTATCGCATAATTTGACGGGGCGTTCGGTTATCGCGAACGTAGTCTGGACGTGCCGAATTGCGCGGCTTGGCAATCACACGATGCCTTATCATCACTAGCTGTTGGCGGTGCGGTTTAGTCCGCGGGATGCAAAGCTGCGAGCTCGCTTTCCAGCACGCCATGCCATCCTGGCCCATCGCGAAGGTACAAAGATGGACGGTGAAGACGCATTCTTGTTGTCTGGTATGGGAGGTGTAACCATCTTTATCGGACCTTGCAGCATTGCGCGTGAAGGAGACATTCATGAGTGATGTCGGCAGAAGCGCCCATTGGGAGAATGTTTATAAGACCAAAGGCGAAAGAGAAGTCAGTTGGTTTCAGCAGCATCCCGCGCCATCCCTCGATCTGATAGCATTGACAGGCGTCTCCGCCCGCGCGGCGATCATCGATATCGGCGGCGGTGCGTCCCGCCTCGTGGACGCCCTTGTCGAACGTCAAACGGGACAAATTACGATTCTGGACCTTTCCAAAATGGCTCTCGATGCCGCGAAAGCGCGTCTGGGCAACAAGGCCGCAAATGTCCGGTGGGAGGTTGCCGATGTCACTAAATGGGACCCGGCCCAAGCCTATGAACTGTGGCACGACCGTGCGGCGTTTCATTTCTTGACCAGTCCGGCCGATCAATCCGCCTATGTCGACCGGCTGAAAAAAGCCCTCGCGTCCGGAGGCTATGTCATCATCGGCACCTTTGCTTTGGACGGCCCGGAGCGATGCAGCGGATTGCCGATTGTGCGACATGATGCAGCCTCGCTGTCCGAAATTCTGGGAACCGATTTCAAGTTGATCGACGCGCGACGGCATGACCACGCGACCCCGTGGGGTGCCCTGCAGCGATTTCAGTTCAGCACATTTCGCCGGAACTAACGCTCAAGGGTCTCGGGAGCGTTAGTGCCGGATTTGCCGAAGTCTTGCGGAGACCAAGTTTAACGCCAGTGCTGGAAACCAGCACTTCCTGAACTCGGTAAGGGCTCCCAGACCCGCGGCTCTGAGCCGCCTGTTGGGCCGGCGGAATCGGGTGTCGGGGATGTGAAGCCGATGGGGTCGCTGGCGTTGGCTTTTTTCCACAGTTCGGGTAAATCAGCGCCACGAATTGGCCTCCTGGCTGGCCAATTTCTGGCTGTTTGGGGAATGCCCGTTTTATGATCGCATTGGTCCGTATCGCGTTGAGCCGGCCGTATACTTTCGTCGTGCTCGCGCTGCTGCTGTTGATTATCGGACCGCTCGCGACGCTACGCACGCCGACCGACATTTTCCCGGATATCCGGATCCCCGTGATCGGCGTGGTCTGGCAATATACCGGCTTGCCGCCCGACCAGATGTCGGGACGAATCACCACGCCGTTCGAGCGGTCGCTGACGACCACGGTCAACGACATCGAGCACATCGTCGCGAACTCCTACAATGGGGTCGGCATCGTCAAGATTTTCTTTCAGCCAACCGTCGACATCAGAACCGCCAACGCCCAGGTTACCGCAATTTCGCAGACCCTTCTGAAGCAATTGCCCCCCGGTTCAACGCCGCCGCTGATCCTCAATTACAGTGCATCGACGGTGCCGATCATCCAGGTCGCGCTGTCGGGCGAAGGCTTGACCGAGCAGAATCTCGCCGACATCGGCATCAACCAGCTGCGGACGCCGCTGGTCACGGTGCCCGGCGCGGCGATTCCGTATCCGTTCGGCGGCAAGCAGCGCCAGGTCCAGATCGATCTCAATTCGTCGGCGCTGCAGGCCCGCGGGCTGTCGGGGCAGGACGTCGCCAATACCCTGGCCGCACAAAATCTGATCACGCCGGTCGGCACGGAGAAGATCGGCAGCTTCGAATATACCATCCAACTCAACAACTCGCCGCTCAAGATGGAAGAGCTCGGCGACCTGCCGATCAAGACCGTGAACGGCGCGATGGTCTACATCCGCGACGTCGCCAGCGTTCGCGACGGCAACCCGCCGCAGACCAATATCGTTCACGTCGACGGCAACCGCTCGGTTCTGATGATGGTGCTGAAGGCCGGCGCGGTCTCGACGCTGGATATCATCGCCGGCATCAAGCAGAAGGTGATCGACGTCAAGGATCAGCTGCCGGATGCGCTGAAGATCGGATTCATCGGCGACCAGTCGCTGTTCGTCCGCGGCGCCATCACCGGCGTTGCTAATGAAGGCGTCATTGCCGCGCTGTTGACCAGCGTGATGATCCTTTTGTTCCTGGGAAGCTGGCGCTCCACCGTCATCATTGCCGTCTCGATTCCGCTCGCCGTGCTCGGCGCCATCATCATGCTGTCGGCGATCGGCGAGACCCTCAACATCATGACGCTCGGCGGCCTGGCGCTGGCGGTCGGCATTCTCGTCGACGACGCCACGGTGACGATCGAGAACATCAATTACCATCTCGAACAGGGCAAGCCCGTCGAGCAATCGATCCTGGACGGCGCCAACCAGATCGTGACGCCGGCGTTTGTCTCGCTGCTGTGCATCTGCATCGTGTTCGTGCCGATGTTCTTCCTGACCGGGGTGGCGCGCTTCCTGTTCGTGCCGATGGCCGAGGCCGTGATGTTCGCTATGGTCTGGTCGTTCATCCTGTCGCGCACACTGGTGCCGACGATGGCGAAATATCTGCTGCAGCCGCACCTGCACCATGCCGAAGGCGAGGGGCCGCCGCCGTCGCGCAACCCTCTGATCCGGTTCCAGCGCGCCTTCGAGGCGCGGTTCGAGCGTATTCGCGGCGGTTATCGCGATCTGTTGTCGATGGCGCTCGGACGACGGCCGGTGTTCGTTGTCGGATTTCTCGCTTTCGTCGCCGTTTCGTTCCTGCTGGTGCCGTTTCTCGGCCGGAATTTCTTCCCCTCGGTCGACGCCGGCTCGATCCTGATGCATGTCCGCACCCAGGTCGGGACCCGCGTCGAGGAGGCCGCCAACCAACTCGCCGACGTGCAGAAGGCGATCCGCAAGATCATTCCGCCCGACCAAATCGACACCGTCGCCGACAACATCGGCATGCCGATCAGCGGCATCAACATGACCTACAACAATACCGGCGTGATCGGCCCGCAGGACGGCGACATCCAGATCAAGCTGAAGGAGAATCATCGGCCGACCGTCGAATACGTCCAGGCGCTGCGTGAACAGCTGCCGCGGTTGTTTCCCGGCATAAGCTTTGCCTTTCTGCCGGCGGATATCGTCAGTCAGATCCTGAACTTCGGCGCACCGGCGCCGATCGATCTGCAGGTCCGGGGCGCGGATGTGAACGCGAATTTCGCCTACGCCAACAAGCTCCTGAGCCGGATTCGCCGGATTCCCGGCATTGCCGACGCGCGGATCCAGCAGTCGCCCAACAATCCCTCCTTCAACATCGATGTCGACCGCACCCGGGCACAATATGTCGGGCTGACGGAGCGCGATGTCACCAACAGTCTCGTGGTGAATCTGGCCGGCAGTTCCCAGGTCGCCCCGACCTATTATCTCAATCCGGATAACGGCGTGTCTTATTCGATCGTGATGCAGACGCCGCAATACCAGATTGACTCGCTCAGCGCGCTGCAGACGCTGCCGATCACGGCGGTGGGCGTGCCGCAATCGCCAATTCTCGGCGGCATCGCCAATATCACGCGGACGACGTCCAGTGCCGTGGTGTCACAGTAC
>Ga0210410_10003851_pt1 | contig 13258 bp, 12 predicted proteins | sample IncBWC4MmetaG_FD_161058 | JGI IMG/M metagenome (GOLD analysis project Ga0210410, IMG submission 161058) | Forest soil microbial communities from Barre Woods Harvard Forest LTER site, Petersham, Massachusetts, United States - Inc-BW-C-4-M | ecosystem: Environmental > Terrestrial > Soil >... | reverse complement strand
TTGAAGATCAAGCAAAACGACACGCCGCAATTGCCCGATGAGGCGGCCGATTACGCGCGGGCGCAGCTCGAGACGCTGGTCCGCCGGTTCGAGAATCCGGAAGAACCGTATCGTTCGCTGGTCCTGTCGATGTGGACCGCCCGTTACGGCGACTATGACGACCTCGCCCGTGTCAAGGAATGGTCCGCCGCCGGCGGCGTTGCGCTGGAGGAGTGGTGAAGGCTCCGCGCACCATTCCGCCGCCGATCCGTGACGCGCAGGCCCGCGCATCCGATCCCGCGGCATCCGCGTTCGTGTCGGCCAACGCCGGCTCCGGCAAGACCCATGTGCTGGTGCAGCGCGTGATCCGTCTGATGCTCGCCGGCGTGCCGCCGGAAAAGATTCTGTGCCTCACCTTCACCAAGGCGGCAGCAGCCAACATGGCCGAGCGCGTGTTCACGACTCTCGGCCACTGGGTAACGCTCGACGACGACGCGCTCGATGCCGCTATCCGCGACGCCGGTATCACGCGCCCGACTGTGCAGCTGCGTAAATCGGCACGCGAACTCTTTGCCGCGGCGCTGGAAACACCGGGCGGGCTGAAGGTTCAAACCATCCACGCGCTGTGCACCCGCCTGCTGCAGCAATTTCCCTTCGAAGCCAACGTACCGGCTCGCTTCACCGTGCTCGACGACCGCGACCAGACCGAGATGATGGAGCGCGCCAGCCTCGCCGTGATGCTCGATGCCTCGCGGGCGCCCGACAGCGCGATCGGGCGCGCGCTGCTGGCCGCGATGGCGAACGCAGCCGACGTCACATTCAAGGAAGTCTTGCAGGAGGCCTGCCTGAGCCGCGATCATTTCATGGCCTGGACCGACGCGGCCGGCAGCGCCGAGGTCGCGGCGCGGCAGGTGGCGGCCGTGCTGGGGGTTGGCGACGGCGATCGTCTTGACGACATCGATCGCGAAATCGTCGATGGCCCGAATTTGCCCCGGTCGCTTTGGCCGCAGGCTGCCGCCGCGCTCGCCGCGAGCAGTAAGGCCGATCAGGCACAAGCCGCGCGCTTCCTCGAGGCGATGCGCGCGACGGACACTGCTCAGGTCGACGAGTATCTGTGCGTGTTCCTGACTGACGCCAAGACGCCGCGCGCGTCAGTCGCGACTAACAGCTTTCGGAGCAAAAATGCCGACCTCGGCAGCCGTTTCGACGCCGAAATCGATCGCCTTCCATCCCTGATCGAAAAGCGCCGCGCCGTCACGACGCGCGACCGGACCGAGGCATTGCTGCATATTGCGATCGTGGCCGCCGCGAACTACCGGCGCGAAAAGGCCGAGCGCGGCCTGCTCGACTATGACGATCTGATCGACAAGACGCTGGCCCTGCTTGCAAGCGGAGCGTCCGGCTGGGTGCACTACAAGCTCGACCGCGGCGTCGATCACGTGCTGATCGACGAGGCGCAGGACACCAGCCCCCGGCAATGGGACATCATCGCGCATATCATCTCGGAATTCACCGCCGGCGCGGGGGCGCGTGACGGCGTGATGCGCACCGTGTTCGCCGTCGGCGACGAGAAGCAGTCGATCTTTTCCTTTCAGGGAGCTGCGCCGCGGGAGTTCGATGCACGCCGGTGGGAGTTGAAGAAGAAGTTCGAGGACGCCGAGCTTAGATTCGAGTCCATCCCGTTCACCTATTCCTTCCGGTCGGGGCAGGCGATCCTGAAATCCGTCGATCACGTATTTCGCGACGAGGCGATCTATCGCAGCATCCACGCTGAAAAGGCCTATCCGCTGCACGAAGCGCTGCCCGATGCAGGTCCAAGCCAGATCGACCTCTGGGAGCTTTCGGTCGCCGATGAGAAGCAAGACATCGAGGGATGGCGCGCGCCGTTCGATGGCGTGCCCGTGACGAGCGCCGAGGTCAAACTGTCGAAACGTATCCAGAGCGAGATCAGGCGGCTCGTCGCCGGCGGCACCATGACCGGACGCCTCGGCAATCGTCGCCGCCTTACCTATGGCGACGTGCTGGTGCTGGTGCGCCGCCGCGGCAACCTTTTCGACGCCGTCATCCAGGCGCTGAAGCACGCCGGCATTCCCGTGGCCGGCGCCGACCGGCTGAAACTGACCGAGCATATCGCGATCATCGACCTGATGAATCTCGCCGACGCCCTGTTGCTGCCGCAGGACGATCTTGCGCTCGCCGTCGCGTTGAAGAGCCCGTTGTTCAACCTCACCGAGGACGAGCTGTTCACGCTGGCCTGGAATCGCAAGGGATCGCTGCGCGATGCGCTGACCGCTCACGCCGCCGAGAGCGGCAAGTTCAGGGGTGCGCTCGACCGGCTCGCCGAGTGCGAGCGGCGCTTTCGCACCGAGACACCGTTTGCCTTCTATGCCTGGCTGCTCGGCGGGGACAACGGCCGCGCGCGCATCCTGCGCCGACTTGGGCACGAAGCAAACGATGCGCTCGACGAATTCCTCGAACTGGCAATGTCCTACGAGAAGAAGGCACCGGCCTCGCTGCAGGGTTTCGTGGCCTGGCTGCGCGCCGCCGACACCGAGGTGAAACGCGACATGGAGATCTCGCGCAACGAGGTCCGCGTGATGACCGTGCATGGCGCGAAAGGGCTGGAAGCCCCCGTAGTGATCATGGCCGACACCACGACGTCGCCATCGGACACCCAGCGCCTCCGCCTCATCCATTTGCCGCAGGGAAACGGCGGCAAGGTCGTGGTCTGGGCCGGGCGCAAGGCCGACGATCCGCCTTGCGTGGCCGACGCGCGCAACGCCATGCTGGAGGAAACCGAGCACGAATATCGCCGCCTGCTCTATGTTGCGATGACGCGCGCGGCTGATCGGCTGATCGTCGCCGGCTGCATGCCGGGCAACAGGAACAGCGTCCGCGAGAATTCCTGGTACGATTTGATCAAGCGAGGCCTTGCGAATTCAGACCTGGCTTTCCAGGAAATCCGGACTGGCGACGGTCTGGTGAAAAGCTACAGGCGAGCGGAAGACGCAACGCCCGAGACCGACATCGCCCTCGACGCTGCGGCAAGCACGCCTCCATCGCTGCCGGAATGGCTGCACACCCCGGCTGCGCCGGAGCAAATCATCGACCGCCGGCTGCGCCCATCCGATCCCGGCGCGGACGAGGGTAAAACCTTCCGCAGCGGCGAATCGCTCGCACTGCGCGCCCGCGCCGTGCAGCGCGGCACGCTGGTGCACCGGCTGCTGCAATCGCTGCCCGATATCGCCGCCGAGCGCCGCCGCGAAGCAGCGCTCAACTATCTCGCCCGCAATGCCGATGGCTGGAGCGATGGCGACCGCGAGGCGCTGGCGGAGGGCGTGCTGGCGCTGATCGGGGATGTCCGATTCGCCGCCGTTTTTGGCGCCGGCAGCCGCGCCGAGGTCGCCATCGCCGGCCGGCTGGAGCGGCCGGCACGGCCGCCGGCGCTGGTTTCAGGACAAATCGACCGGCTGGTAGTGAACGAAAGCGAGGTCCTGATCGTCGATTTCAAGACCAACCACGCCCCGCCGGGCTGCGCCGCCGAGGCGCCCAAGGGTTACGTCCGCCAGCTTGCGCTCTACCGCGCGGTCCTGGGGAAGCTTTATCCCCAATTGCCGGTCCGCGCCGCGTTACTTTGGACCGAAACGGCTGAATTGATGGAGATTTCTGCTCCCGCGCTGGCCGCCGAACTGGCATCCATTATCCGGGGAGATGTCCAAGCTTGACCCGGCAACGCCTCGTTCATAGGTTGATTGCATGATCCAGGCGGCGATTCCTTAAAGCCGCATCTTCCCAAACCGAACGAGGTACTCCGATGGCCGTTGGCAAGGTTTCTGACACCGATTTCGAAGCCGAGGTGCTCAAGGCGACCGGCCCGGTGGTGGTCGATTTCTGGGCCGAATGGTGCGGCCCCTGCCGCATGATCGCGCCCGCGCTCGACGAGATTTCCGGCACCATGGGCGACAAGGTCAAGATCGTGAAGCTGAACGTCGATGAAAGCCCGAAGACGGCTTCCAAATACGGCGTGATGTCGATCCCGACTTTGATGATCTTCAAGGGCGGCGAAATGGCCTCGCGCCAGGTCGGCGCCGCGCCGAAGGCGAAGCTGCAGCAGTGGATTACCGCTGCGGTCTGATCGATCAGAGCATCCGATTCAGTCTGACGGCCGGCGCATCGCCGGCCGTTTTGTTTTCGACGATCGGATACATGCGGGCGACCTGGCTTTCGCGCGTCATGGCCGGGCTTGACCCGGCCATCCATCTCCTTCGGTTGATGGATACGCGGGTCAAGCCCGCGTATGCGGCGGCCGTGCCCTACCTGATCCAGCCCGTTGCCAGCGCGGACGCCAGTTCGGGCTGGCCGTTGCGGCGCGCCAGGGCCGCCATCGCCTCGTGATCGTAGGGTACATGGCGGAACGTCACGCGCCATTCGTCCCCGGCGAGTTCCAGGATCGCGTAGCGGGCATCCGGTGTGCCGGCTTCCACGACGTGCGGGTACGGATGGACATCGCGATAGCCGGGCGAGCCGACGCTGCCGGGATTTATCACCAGGCGGCCGTCGGCAAGCCGCACCGCGCGCGCGATATGGGAGTGACCGCAGAGCATGAGCGACTGCGTGATTCCCTTCGCGGCCTCCTCGATCGCCTGCAGCGACGCCATCCGGACCGTGCCGTCCGGTAAAACAGTCTCCAGCCAATAGACCTCGTCGCTCGCGGGCGTCGCGTGGCAGAGAAACACCCGATCGCGATACACACGCGTTGGCGGCACCGTGCGCAGCCAGTCGAGTTGGCCGGCATCGAGCTGCGCATGAGCGGGCCGGTCCCACGAACCCATTTTCTCGGGCGGCCGGTCGATCAGATAGCGGTCGTGATTGCCGAGCACATGCACGGCGTCGAGCGCCATCAACGCGTCCATGGTCCGCCGCGCGTCGAGCGGCCCGCTCGCCATGTCGCCGAGATTGACGATGTCTTCGATGTCTTGCGCGCGGATATCGGCGATGACAGCTTCCAGCGCGAGATGGTTTCCGTGCACGTCGGCTATCGCGGCAAGGCGCATCTTCGGCCCTAGCCCGGCGGCGTGCCGTTGGCGGCCAGCACATGGCCGGCGAGATAAAGCGAGCCTGTGATCAGGATGCGCGGCGGCACTTCGTAGGTGAGCCGCGCCAGGGAACGCAGTGCGGCTTCGACGGTAGCCGCGGTTTCCACGCGCATGCCAAGCGCCCGCGCGGCGTCCGCCAGCCGGTCCGGCGGCATCGCAGCTTCGCGATCGGGAATTTGCACCGCGATGATGTGGCGCGTCAGCCCGGCAAAATTGGCGAGAAACGCGCCGGCATCCTTGTTGCCCATCATGCCGGCGATCACCACCAGCGGCCGCGACACCCTTTCCTCGAGATCGCCGAGCGCCGCCGCCGCGACGCGCCCGCCGTCGGCATTGTGGCCGCCGTCGAGCCAGATCTCGCAACCGTGCGGTGCCTGCCCCACCAGCGCACCCGACGCCAGCCGCTGCATCCGCGCCGGCCATTCGGCGTTGACGATGCCGGCCTCGAACGCGGCCGGCTCGATCCTGAACAGGCTTTGCGCGCGCAGCGTCGCGATCGCAAGCCCGGCGTTGTCGAACTGATGCCGGCCGAACAGTTTTGGCGCGGCCAGATCCATCAGGCCGCGTTCGTCCTGGTAGACCAGCCGTCCGCGTTCGACACTGACATGCCATCCCTCGCCGGCCGCGTGCAGCGGCGCGCGCAGGCGTTTTGCCTGCTGCTCGATCACCGCCATCGCCTCGCCCGGCTGCTCGGCGCAGATCACAGGCACGCCGCGCTTGAGGATGCCGGCCTTTTCCCTGGCGATCGCCGCCAGCGTATTGCCGAGAAATTCGGTGTGATCCATGCTGACCGGCGCGATCACGGTCACGAGCGGCGCCTCGATCACGTTGGTCCCGTCCAACCTGCCGCCGAGACCGACTTCCAGCAGCACCACGTCGGCCGGATGCTGCGCGAACAGCCAAAACGCCGCCGCGGTCTCGATTTCAAAAATGGTGATCGGCGCACCCGCATTGGCGCGTTCGCAATGCTCGAGCGCCGCGCGGAGTTCGTCGTCGCCGACGAGGACGCCCCCGCCCGTCCTGCCGAGCCGGAAGCATTCGTTGATCCTCACCAGATAAGGCGTGGTATAGGCGTGGACGCGCAGCCGGGCCGCTTCGAGAATTGCGCGCAGGTAGGCGATCGTCGAGCCCTTGCCGTTGGTGCCGGCGACATGGATCACCGGCGGCAATTTGCGCTCGGGATGATCGAGCCGCTCCAGCAACCGATGCATCCGCTCCAGATCGAGATCGATGCGTTTCGGATGCAGGGCCGTCAGGCGCGCGATCAATTCGCCGAGCGGTGGCGCTCGCCTGGCCGCGGGCGCGTTCACGCGTAGGGTGCGGCCGGGGCCGCATCCGCGCCCGATATGATCTGGGTCGGAGCGGAGACCTGCGGCGCAGGTTTCGAGGCGGTCTCCGGCGCCGGCGATTTGGTCAGCAGCCGGCAGAGCCGCGCCAGCGTCGGCCGCAGATCGTGGCGATGCACCACCATGTCGACCATGCCGTGATCCTTGAGGTATTCGGCGCGCTGAAAACCATCCGGCAATTTCTCGCGGATGGTCTGCTCGATCACGCGCGCGCCGGCAAAGCCGATCAGCGCGCCGGGCTCGGCGATCTGCACGTCGCCGAGCATCGCATAGGAGGCGGTGACGCCGCCGGTGGTCGGATTGGTCAGCACCACGATATAGGGCTGTTTCGCCTCGCGCAGCATCTGCACGCCGACGGTGGTGCGTGGCATCTGCATCAGCGACAAGATGCCTTCCTGCATGCGGGCGCCGCCGGAGGCCGCGAACACGATGAACGGCGATTTCTTTTCGACCGCAAGCTCAAGTCCGCGCACGATCGCTTCGCCGGCGGCCATGCCGAGCGAACCGCCCATGAAATCGAAATCCTGCACCGCGATCACAACCGCCGCGCCCTCGAGCTTGCCGTAGCCGATCTTGATGGCGTCGTTCAGCCCGGTGCGGGCGCGGGCATCCTTGACGCGGTCGGCATAGCGGCGTTCGTCGCGGAATTTCAGCGGATCGGCGGTGACTTCGGGCAGCGCCACGTCGAACCAGGTTTGGTTGTCGAAGATCGATTTCAGCCGCGCCACCGCGCCCATCCGCATGTGGTAGTTCGAACCGGGAATCACGAACTGGTTGGCCTCGACGTCCTTGTAGAACACGAGTTGCCCCGAATCGGGACACTTGATCCACAGGTTCTCCGGCGTCTCGCGGCGCAGGATGTTGCGGATCTTCGGCCGGACGACATTGGTGAGCCAATTCATGTTTCGCTCCGAATGGCGATTCGAGTCGCCCGTCAAATCATATGGCGGCCGGGCGCGTACCCGGCAAGCCGCCGTCTGCGCCCTATCTCGCCCGCAATTGTGGCTTATTCCGCGGCCTGCTTGGCGCCGCGGACACCTTGCGCCAACAGGGAAACGAGATCGGCCACCGCGTCGACCGTTTTGGCGGTGGCGCGGCCTGCCGGATCGAGGCTGCCGCGCAGGGCATCGACCAGCGCGGTGCCGACCACCGCGCCGTCGGCGTTCTGCGCGATGCCACGGGCGGCCTCCGGGGTGCGGATGCCGAAGCCGACGCAGACCGGCAGTTTGGTATGCCGCTTGATGCGGGCCACAGCTTCGCCGACCGCCGCGGAATCGGCGCTGGCGCCGCCGGTGATGCCGGTGATCGCAACGTAGTAGACAAAGCCCGACGTGTTCGCGAGCACCGCCGGCAGCCGCTTGTCGTCGGTGGTCGGCGTCGCCAGCCGGATGAAATTGAGACCCGCCTGCATCGCCGGCAGACACAATTCGGTGTCCTCCTCCGGTGGCAGGTCGACGATGATCAGCCCGTCGACGCCCGCGGACTTCGCATCGGCCAGAAATCTATCGACGCCGTAAATATAGATCGGGTTGTAGTAGCCCATCAGCACCAGCGGCGTGGCGTTATCGTCCTTGCGGAACTCGCGCACCATCGTGAGCGTCTTCTTCAGGGTCATGCCGGCCTTCAGCGCGCGCAGGCCCGCCGCCTGGATCGCCGGCCCGTCCGCCATCGGATCGGTGAAGGGCATGCCGATCTCGATGATGTCGGCGCCCGCCTTCGGCAGCGCCTTGATGATGTCGAGCGAAGTCTCAGGGTCCGGATCGCCAGCCATCACGAAGGTGACGAAGGCGGAGCGGCCCTGCTGCTTCAACTCGGCAAATCGTGCGTCGATGCGGGTGGTCACTTCTTCTTCCCCCGCAAAATATCGGCGACCTGCGGAATGTCCTTGTCGCCGCGGCCGGAGAGATTGACCACCATCAGGTGATCCTTCGGTCGCTTTGGTGCGAGCTCCATCACTTTCGCAATGGCGTGCGCCGGCTCGAGCGCCGGAATGATGCCTTCCAGCCGCGACAGCAAATGGAACGCCGCCAGCGCCTCGTCGTCGGTCGCCGACAGATAGGTCACCCGGCCGGTTTCGTGCAGCCAGGAGTGTTCGGGCCCGATGCCGGGATAATCCAGCCCCGCCGAAATCGAATGGGCATCCTGGATCTGGCCGTCATCGTCCATCAACAGATAAGTGCGATTGCCGTGCAGCACGCCGGGCCGGCCCCCGGCGATCGAGGCCGCGTGCAACTGGGTGAGGCCGTGGCCGGCCGCCTCGACGCCGAAAATCTCGACCGAGGGATCGTCGAGGAAGGGGTGAAACAGCCCCATCGCATTGGAGCCGCCGCCGATGCAGGCGACCAGCGAATCCGGCAGGCGGCCCTCGGCCTCCTGCAGCTGCGCTCGCGTCTCGATACCGATCACCGACTGGAAATCGCGCACCATCATCGGATAGGGATGCGGGCCGGCCACCGTGCCGATGCAGTAGAAGGTGTTGTGCACGTTGGTGACCCAGTCGCGCAGCGCGTCGTTCATCGCATCCTTCAGCGTGCGCGAGCCGGACTGCACCGGGATCACCCTGGCGCCCAGCATTTCCATGCGGATCACATTGGGCTGCTGCCGCTCGACGTCGACCGCGCCCATATAGACGACGCATTCGAGCCCGAAGCGGGCGCACAAGGTCGCGGTCGCAACACCATGCTGGCCGGCGCCGGTCTCGGCGATGATGCGCTTCTTGCCCATCCGCCGCGCCACCATGATCTGGCCCAGCACATTGTTGACCTTGTGCGAGCCGGTGTGATTGAGCTCCTCGCGCTTGAAATAGATTTTGGCGCCTCCGAGATGCTCGGTCAGGCGCTCGGCGAAATACAGCGGCGACGGCCGGCCAACATAGTGCTTGAGGTAGCCGTTCATCTCGGCCTGGAACGCCGGATCGGCCTTGGCGTCCGCGTAGGCCTTCTCCAGGTCGAGGATCAGCGGCATCAGCGTTTCCGCGACAAAGCGGCCGCCGAAAATGCCGAAATGCCCGCGCTCATCGGGCCCGCTGCGGAAGGAATTGGGCAGGTTTGGATTCATCGAACCATCAGTTCTTCTGTTGCCCGCGCCGTGCGGACGAAGGCGCGGATCATCTCGGGGTCCTTGACGCCGGGCGCGTGCTCGACACCCGAAGAAACATCGACGCCGCCGCAGCGGGTGACGCGGACGGCCTCGGCGACATTGCCGGCGTTAAGCCCGCCGGAAACCATGAAAGGCAGCTTGAGATCGAGATTTTCGAGCACGTGCCAGTCGAACACCGCGCCGAGGCCGCCGGGCCGGGTGGCTTCCTTCGGCGCGCGGGCATCGAACAGGATGCGGTCGGCGACCGCGGCAAAACCGGGCAGTGACGCAAGATCGGCCGAGGTTTCGACCGCCATCGCTTTCATCACCGGCAGGCCGAATTTCTGCTTGATGTCGCGCAGCCGCGCCACGGTCTCCTTGCCGTGCAACTGCAGCAAATCCGGCCGCAGGGCCTCGACGATGTCGGCGAGCGTCGCATCGTCGGCATCGACCGTGAGCGCGACCTTTGCCGCGCGACGTTTCACCTGCCTGCCGAGGTCGCGGGCCATCTCGAGGCTGAGATGCCGGGGCGACGGCGGAAAGAACACGAATCCCACCATGTCCGCGCCGGCGTCCAGCGCGACGTCGAGCGTCTCGCGCGCGGACAGGCCGCAGATTTTGACGATCAGGGACATGGTTCAGGGCACGGTTGCGGCTGCGGCCAGGGCCAAAAAAAGCGTTGCGATCGGCCGCGTTCTACAACGTCGCGCCCTGCTTGTCTCGCCCGCCGGCCCCAAAAATACCGCCCGGCACGGGAGCGGGAAGGCGCTGTGCATCGGACCGCGAGGGCGCGGTGCCGGCGCGCAGATCGGCCAGTTGCGCCCGCGCCTGCCGGGCGTCGGCCTCATGCCGCCGCGCGGCGCGGCGCCAGTGGCGCTGCCGGAACCAGGTCGCGGTGCCGCCGGCTGCCACGCCCGCAATCGCCACCGCGATGATGACGACGAACAGCGGCAGGGTGACGGCGATCGAGGGATCGGTCGAATTGAACGGATCGAACGACACCGTCACCAGATGCCGGTTGGCGACCGCGAAGACGACAAAGATCAGGCCCAGCGGAATCAGCACCACGGCGGAAAGCAACTTGCGCATGACCATCTCTTGCGTTGCTGGAAACCGGCCGGCGCTCAATCCGAAAAAGCCAACGGTTCTGCGGCCGGACGACGCGCGATCCAGGCCGTTCTACGCGCCGCTTTCGGCCGCCCCGCTGTCGCGGTTCAGCCGCTCGCGCATTTCCTTGCCCGTCTTGAAGAACGGGACGCTCTTCTGATCGACCGGTACATGGGCGCCGGTACGCGGATTGCGCCCGGCGCGCGCCGGACGGTGTTTCACCGAGAACGCGCCAAAGCCGCGCAGTTCGACCCGGTCGCCGCGCGCCAATGCCGCGACGATCTCATCGAGAATCGCGTTCACAATGTTCTCGACATCCCGCTGGTAAAGGTGCGGGTTGTGCTCGGCGATACGCTGAACAAGTTCGGATTTGATCATCGAGACTGGGACCCGGGAACGTGCGGATATCCATTTCCGTGAAAATACCTTGAACTGTCAAGACGCTAAATGAAATTTGGGCGGCGCGAAAAGACGTGACAAACGCCCGGACGGGGTTTGTGACGGCACCCGCAATGCGGGAGGCCGGGACGGAAACCGGACTTAGGCGGCTCAATGGGTGCCCGCGGGCTGCCACAACGCCAGCATGCCATCGAGGCTCAGGCGGTCGACCGCCTGGGCTACGCCGGCCTGCTCGATTTGCCGTGCGACAGCACTGAAACCCAGCGCATCGAGCGTCAGCGACGCTGCCGTTTTCAGGAAAGTCAGGTCACTGAACCGCGGCGTCAGCTTGTAGTCGCGCACCGGCAGGTCGGCCTTGACGCCTTTTTGCTCGACCAGCCAGGCGACCGCGGTTTTCTCGTCGCCGAGCTGATCGACCAGCTTCAGGTCGACCGCCTGATGGCCGGTGAAGACCCGTCCGTCCGCGACCTTCTCCAGCAACGCGTCGTCCATGCCGCGCCGTTCCTTCACCAGTCCGCGGAACCAGGCATAGGAATCCTTGACCAGCGAATCCAGCGCGGCGCGCGCTTCCGGACTGGTCGGTTCAAATCCGTTTGGGGCCGCTTTCAGCGGCGAAGACTTCACTTCCTCGACCTTGACGCCGACGGTCTTCATCAGATCGGTAAAATTCGGAAACTGAAACAGCACGCCGATCGAGCCGACCAGCGAGGTTTGCTGGGCGATGATGTGATCGGAGGCAATCGCGGTGATGTAGCCGCCCGAGGCCGCCAGTCCCTCCACCACCACGACCAGCGGCTTCTTTGCCTTCAGCCGGGTCAAAGCGTCGTAAAGCTGTTCGGAGCCGGCCGTGGTGCCGCCGGGCGAGTTGATGTGCACGACGACCGCGGCGGCCTGCGATTTCTCCAGCCGCTCTAGCGCCGCGACGCGATCATTGTCGCTGCGGATCAGGCCCTCGATGGTCACGCGCGCGATCGAGCCCGAGCCCGTCAACGCGCTGCGGCCGCCCGGCGTCGCTACCACGCCGATGGCGACGATCGCGGCAATCGCCAGCACGACGGCGGCCACCCGCCAGAACGTCAGCTTGCGGCGGATCCTGCGGCGATCGACGATCACATCTGAATCAAGCGACATCGAAATTCTCCAAGGAACGGTCTTTGGGGGTTCGCACGGTATTCTCTGCGCAGCACTAACAGGCCGTGTCCCCATTACATCAATTGCGATGCAATATGAAGAAAACAAGGCCCGGAGGCGCCCTCGCCGTCGTCATGCCCGCGCTTGTCGCGGGCATCCACGTCTTCCTTCCTCGAAACAAAGGCGTGGATGGCCGGGACGAGCCCGGCCATGACGAATGAGGGCTTACCAAGCGGGAAACAAAAAAGGCCCCGGTCGAAACCGGGGCCCTGTTTTGATTGTGACGAAGAACCCTGAGCTTACTTGTCGGTGCGCTGCTTGAGCGCGGTGCCGAGAATGTCGCCCAAGGTCGCCCCCGAATCGGAGGAGCCGTATTGCGCGATGGCTTCCTTCTCCTCGGCGACTTCCAGCGCCTTGATCGAAACCTGCACCTTGCGGGCCTTCTTGTCGAACTGGATCACCCGCGCATCGACCTTTTCGCCGACCGCGAAACGCTCGGCGCGCTGATCGGCGCGCTCGCGCGCCAGTTCGGAGCGCTTGATGAAGGTGGTGAAGTCGGTGCCGACGATCTTGACCTCGATACCGCTTTCCTTGACCTCGAGCACTTCGCAGGTCACCACCGCGCCCTTCTTGACGTCGCCCGGTTCGGCGAAGGGATCGCCCTCGAGCTGCTTGACGCCGAGCGAGATGCGTTCCTTCTCGACATCGACATCGAGCACCACGGCCTTGACCATGTCGCCCTTCTTGAAGTTGTCGATCACCTGCTCGCCCGGAAGCTTCCAGTCGAGATCGGACAGATGCACCATGCCGTCGACGTCGCCCTCGAGCCCGAGAAACAGGCCGAACTCGGTCTTGTTCTTGACCTCGCCCTCGACCGTGGAGCCGACCGGGAATTTCTCGACAAAGACTTCCCAGGGGTTGCGCATGGTCTGCTTGAGGCCGAGCGAAATCCTTCGCTTGACCGAATCGACTTCCAGCACCTGCACCTCGACTTCCTGCGAGGTTGAAACGATCTTGCCGGGGTGCATGTTCTTCTTGGTCCACGACATTTCCGAGACGTGGATCAGGCCTTCGATGCCCGGCTCCAGTTCGACGAACGCGCCGTAGTCGGTGATGTTGGTG
>Ga0210410_10003848_pt1 | contig 13263 bp, 8 predicted proteins | sample IncBWC4MmetaG_FD_161058 | JGI IMG/M metagenome (GOLD analysis project Ga0210410, IMG submission 161058) | Forest soil microbial communities from Barre Woods Harvard Forest LTER site, Petersham, Massachusetts, United States - Inc-BW-C-4-M | ecosystem: Environmental > Terrestrial > Soil >... | reverse complement strand
ATATCCCGGAGGAGCAGTGGGGTACACGGTGGATTGCTGACCGGGCCGAAAGGCCCCCATGATCAGTCCGTGCGCGTAGTTGTTCAGCCACGGCGTTTCAATATCGTAGCCGGTCCCATAGGTGATGGTCAGGTTCGGTCTGATTTGCCACTGATCCTGGACATAGGCGTAGATCTCATGCGCTTTCGCGTCCACAATTGATCCGCTGCCTTGCGCGTAGCTGTCTGGGAACCCCAGCAGAAAGTCCAGAGACCCGTCTCCAGTGGAGAAGGCTCCAGACCCACTGAAGCTAAAGTTACCGCCGAGGTTGTTAAAGAAGGGATTGCCGATCGACGGGCGGTCAACATTAACGCCGGCCTTGAACGTGTGGCGACCCCAGACTTTACTAAAGTTGTCGGTCAACTGATACACATTCTGGATGCGGGGTTGAGGACCGTTGGCGCTGAATCCCAGTGTAAAGTTGGGCGTTGTGATAACAGGCAAGGAGGCCAAGGCGGAATTTTGAGGCGTGATTCCGGTGAAACCGTAGGTCGTGGGGTTGATCGGCTGCACTGGCGTTACTGCGGCAAAGTTAAAGCGGAGATAGCCAAGCCGGAACTCATTTAACGTGGTGGGCGTGAACGTATGGGTCCACGAGAGCGAATATTGCTGGTAGTGACGGAGCGCCTTCTCCGGGAGACCCGGCAGATTTGTTCCCGTGAACGGCAGCGTATCCTGGGAGGGGCGCGTCTCGTATAGGCCGTAAAACCAGAGCGCATCGCTGTTTGTCAGCTTGTAATCAATTCGACCGAGGGATTGCTTGTCGGTCAAGGTAGTCGTCGGAGAGACTTGAACCGCCCCAGCGGTGTTAAAAACATTAAACTGATTCACTAGCTTAGTCGAGAGAGAGTTGAAATTTATCGTTGGAACGATTCCGCCTGGGAACAACGTAGTATAGGCAGTCCCTGCCGGGCACGTTGTATTAGGACAGAGCGGCGAGTTACTGTTGCCCGTTAGGGGAACCGGGCTACTGCCCGTGAGAGTGTCGCCCGAGAAGTTACCATTTTGGAACTGGTCCGTTGTGAACACATTCACGGTGGTGGCGGCTGCTTGCGGAATCTTCTGGTGCAGGCCTTGATACGAGAAGAAGAAGAAGGCCTTATCCCTGAAGACCGGCCCACCGACCGTGCCACCATACTGGTTCTGGTGGAAAGGTGAGCGGCAGTCCTTCTTCGGGTTTCCCAAAGCATCGGTACATGGAGCGTCAAAGTAGCTCTTGGCATCCAGGAACGTGTCACGATAGAACTCAAAAGCGCTGCCGTGGAACTGATTCGTGCCGCTCTTGATGGTGGCGTTAATGACGGTCCCCGAGTTGCGGCCATACTCTGGATTCAGAGTGTTTGTGATCAGGCGAAACTCACTGATCGCATCCGGACTTGGAATCACCAGGGCGGTGTTTAGCGAGGAGTCGTTGGAATCGACGCCGTTAATCAGAAAGGAGTTCTGTTGTGTCTCCGCACCGTTGCCGGAGAATGCCCCGTTGTTGCCCCCAAATCGGTCGGACGTTCCGATGATGCCGGGCTGCAGTTGCTGGAGTTGGGTCCAGTTGCGGCCGTTCAGGGGTAAGTCCACGATCTGTTGCCCCGTTACGACGGTGCCCAATTGCATGTCCGTCTGCTCCACCTGGACTGGATTGGCTTCGACGACGATTACTTCGGCAGCTGAACCCAGGGCTAGCTTCACCGGCAGGTTGTATACCTGGTCGAGATCCAAGTGAATTCCGGATGCCTGGTAGGCCTTGAATCCAGATTGTTCGCCCTTAAGCGTGTAATCGCCGATAGGGAGTTGCAGGAAAGTAAAAGCACCGCTGCTGTTCGAGGTCGTGGTGTACGGGATTCCTGTGGCCGCATTCGTAGCAGTCAGCTTCGCACCGGAGACCACAGCTCCGGTAGGATCGGTGACCGTACCGCGGATGCTGGCATAGAGGTTGTCGGCGTTGGCGGGAATCGCGCAGATAAACGTGAAGACAAGAAGGATGCTGAGAACCTGGAACGGCTTCATGCGGGTGACCTCCGTGGTCAAGTTTTCGATGGAAACGTTAGCTCGGGTGCCCACACAGCTACAGACAGTTTGTTGCAATCTGAAACCCAATTTGGGAAGATTGCCGCGTTGCTTGTAAGTCTTTTATTTATTTACTGGTTAATGGAAACTGTTGGCTTCGATAAGCACAACTATGACGTGGGGAAATATGATTTTCCGTATCCGGATTCAAAAACGCAGAAGTACGTTTTGGCGAGAAAGGCTCTTAGGTCAGAACCTGGATCGTCAAAATCTGGAGCGTCAGAACGTCCCTTTGCGCGTGTAGTATCCGGCGCGATAGTGCGACTGGTATGGACCGCCAGCCGGCGCGTTCGCCAGATCCACCCGCAGTTGACGGAATTCCGAATCCGAATAGCGCTCGGACGGATAGTACGCCAACAGATACTGCGTCCGCAGTTCGTCGCTGATTTTCTGGAACGCGTCGTCCAGCTGCGGCAGCGACGTGGCGTAGTAATACTTCCCGCCCGTGTCCGCTGAGATCTGAATCAGCGCGTGCTCGCCGCCCGTGTCTCGTCCCGCGCTGGCTTCGATGGGCACGATGATGATGCTATAAATAATCGCTTCCGACTCCTGGGCCGCGCGCAGCGCTTCTTTGTAATCCACCTGGCTCACAGTGTCTCCGCCGTCGGTGATCACGACCATCACCTTTCTTCCCTGCCTCCGGCTGAGCGCCTGTGATCCCAGAAAAACCGCGTCATAAAGCGCGGTCGCCGAGCCATTGCGCACCCGGTCGATCCCGGCGTCGATCTTTTTCAAATCGGATGTGAACGGAACCAACTCGCTCACTTCCTCGCTGAACTTGTACAACGCCAGTCCGTCCTCGGGCCGTAAAATTGTGTGCGCAAACTTGCGCGCCGAGATCAGCTCCAGCGGCAGATCTTTTCGGGTGCTCAGGCTCGTATCGACCGCCAGCACAATCGAAAGGGGCAAGGCCGATTCCCGGCTGAAGATGGCGACCTTCTGTTCTTTGCCGTCTTCCTTCAGGAGAAAATTTTCTTTCTGCAGGTTCGCCACCGGAGCGCCGCGCGCATCCGTCACCGTCACGAACACGTTCACCAGCTTGACGTCGACTTTGAGCGTGGTTTCCGGTTCCTGTGCCATCGACCGGCCGCCGGCCCACGCGATCAAGATGCACACGATCAGAGAGGCCGGGCGCTGCGAGCCACGAGCTACGAGCCACGACCTGATCCTGACACCGTTTGCTCGCAGCTCGCAGCTCGTAGCTCGTAGCTCATTTGGGATTCGCTTCATTGGAGATCAGTCATTTGGATGCAGGCTGCTTCCCCGCTGTGCCTCCCGACGATCGAATTTCTTTGGGAAACGCCTCGCCATCTGCCCAGACCGCTCCATCGGAAAAATATTCTTTCTTCCAGATCGGCACCATCTTCTTGAGCGTGTCAATGATCCAGCGGCAGGCCTCAAACGCCGGGCCCCGGTGCGCCGCAGCCACCACGATCAGTACGCTCGTCTCCCCAATCTCCAGTCGCCCCAGGCGGTGGACGATCGACACTCCCCGCACCGCAAAACGCGACCGCGCCTCCACCGCCAGAGAGTCCATCTGCTTCAGCGCCATCGCTTCATAGGCTTCATAATCCAGATAGAGCGTGCGTCGCCCGCGCGTGTTGTCGCGCACAATGCCATCGAAAGTCACCGCTGCGCCATCGCCTGGACGCTTCAATCGCCCAATTACGGCCTCGGTATCAATCCGCTCATGGACGATCCGGATTTCGCCGCGGTCTTCGCTCCGATTTTCGCCGTCGCCTTCTGCCGACCCGCCGCTGACCGGCGGCAACAGTCCGACTTCATCGCCGTCGCAGAGCGCCCGGTCCGCTCCCGAGTACTCCTGATTCACCGAAATCGCCAGCGACGGTACCATCGCTTCAAAGCGCGGAGCCTCTCGCGCGTAATAGAAGAGCACTTCCCGCACCCGCGCCCCTTCCGGCAGGTCCACAGTCTCGCCGGATCGCCCGATTACGTCCTTCAATACTCCAAAAAAAAGCACGCCGATCTTCATCAGAATTCGTCTTTTCCAGTAGAGATGCGGCTTGCCGCGTCTCCCGCGACTCCCGCGCCCCCAGTGTAGCGCGCCCGCATCCCAAAGGACCTGTCCCTCGGTGTGAGGAGTCGCACCCACTCCTCCCGTTCGGTTCAATTACCTCCGTAATCGTGCATTCGGTCAGTTTCCCGCTTAATCTTGTTGCCAACGCTCCATATACCGGCAGGAGGCTGCTATCGCTAACACCGCGCAAACCGATACCGGCCGCAGCGCGTCCGCTCGGTCGTTCCTACACAGCCTCAATATCTTGATCAAGTACACGCGGCTGTATGGAACGAACCACAAACGGACCGAGGGTCAGTTCCAAACTGCTTGGAGCGAACTCCAACAGGCGCTGCCCAAAGGCGGTGACACTGGTTTTCTGCTCGGCGTCTCTGACAACAAACTTCTTCTTGATGGCATCCCGCTCGAAGCCGGACAGGCCGAGCGCAGCTTCGCCCAGTTGCTGACCGCCGCGGGGCTCTCCAGCATCCTGTTTTCCAACAAGGTCACGCTCGACGACTTCACCCGCCTGGTCCGCGCCTTTTCCATGGGCGGGTCCAAAGCGCAGGACTTCGCCAAGCAGATTAAGGAAACCCTTGGCGATAACAAGAACTCCTCGATCCGCATCAACGAAGTGAAGTTCGTCGCCGCCGATCCCGCGACCGGCGAATATTCCATTGCCGCCCAACTCGCAGCGCAGGCGCTCGGTCCCGAATTCAAGCAGTGGCTCAACGATCCTCAGAAACTTCTGCAGTTGATTGCCGCCGCTCAGGGAGCGAGCAACAGCGCTGCCGGCGGACCCGGCGGCGGCGCGCCCCTCGGCAGTGTCCCCAGTATCGCCATTCCCGGCGGCGTGGCCACGGGCTCAGGCGGAACCTCGGGTGGAGTTTGGACCGGCGGCGTCGTTCCCTTACAGGAAGAAGAAGTCATCCAGACCATTCGCCTGCTCACGCATTTTGGCCAGGCGATGCAGGACCCCAACGCTTCCGCGGAAAATCTCAAGGTTGAACTGGGCAAGGCGCCCGAAGGCGCCAAAATCAATCTCGCGCAGTTGCTCGAAAGCCTGGCCACCCAGGCTTCTCAGAACAACCCGAGCGACAGCAATGACACGCCGCTTCTGATGAAGGCCGCTGAAAGCATGGCGATTAAATTCGCCCTCGACCGCTATTCGCGCGGCGAAGTCAAGGTCAACGCCGTCCACGACATGATGGAGCACATGAGCCGGCAGATGGACACGCTCCGCCAGATCCTGCGCGTTCAGGAAGATAAGATGTCGAAGGCGGGCATCCTCGTCGATTCCCACGCCGACATTCTCGACCGCATGTTCTGGGCTGAGATTCCGGAAGCGGGCAAGAAAAGCGTTCTGCTCTCGAGCGAAGCCGCCTGCGTGCCGCCCCGCAATATCCGCCAGTTCGTCGAAATGCTTTTTGAGCGCGACGACAACGAGATCGCCGCCAAAATTCTCTCGAACTACTGCACTGGCCTCGATGCCAAGGACGCCGATCCCCGTCGCAAGACCGCCATCGGCCTGGCTCAACTCGGGGACCTCTATGCCACCGCGCCCGAGGAAGTCATGCCCAATGCTCTCGCCATGCTCGGCGAGAAACTGGGTAGGGAAAACGATTCCGATGTCCAGAGCCTGCTGAGCGCCGCCTTCGCGCGCTTCGGACAGGAAGCCTGCTCGCGCAGAAGGTACAAAGCCGTCGCCGAACTCTGCTACTCGCTCGAAAGAGTAGCCCAGCGGCGGCCTGCCCTGGTGCAGGATCTCCGCTCCCGCGTCGGCATCGAAAATCGTCTGCCCGAGATGATCGAGGAAGCCATCAACGCCGATCAGGTGCCTGAGGATCTAATCAACGTCCTGCAGCAGCTTCCCAGAAACTCCGTCGAACACCTTGCCGACCGTTTCTTCCGCGCGCAGAAGCGCGTCGAATGCGATCGCATTGTCGAACTAGTCGGTGAACTCGGACAACCCGCCATCGACGATCTGCGTGACATCCTCCGCACCGGCCAGCCCCGCCAGGCTGCTTCCACCGTTGGCCTGTTGAGCCGCCTTGCCGTAACCACGTTGCTGGAGTTGCTGCCCTCCCGCATGGGCGAGTTCAACCGTTTCTACCAGGACGTCATCGTTCGCCAGATCGCCTACGGCGCCGCACCCGACCGCGGACGCACCCTGCTCGAATTGCTTGAACTGCTCGATGTCCTCATCCTGCCCGAGGCCATCGACGAGATCGGTATGAGCCAGGATCGCAACGCCAGTTCCAGCCTGATTGCGCTCGCCACCGCCGGTGAAGCTCACAACCGTCCCGCGTTCGTGCAACTGAAAGCCATCGAGTCACTCGGCCGTTTGCGCGAGATCGACGCTGTCCCCGTTCTGCGCACCATCGTCGAGGACAAGAAACTCTTCGGCTACAGCCAGCATCGTGAATTGAGAATCGCCGCCATTCAAGCGCTCTCCAAAATTGATCCCCGCTACGGCACCCAGGCTCTGGCCGACAGCGGCCTCGAGGCCGGAGAACTTGCCATCGCTCCGCTTGATTCCGGCCCCGGATGTCCCTGGGTCCGCCAGCGCCGCTATGAGCGCATCATCCTGCCGCGCACTCTCTCCGCCACGCTTTCCAGTTCCTGGGGAAAGTCGAACATCGTCATGCGTGAGATGAGTCTCGGCGGCGGCATGGGCACGCGCAGCGACAATCTCCGCGTCGGCTCCGAAGCACATGTCGAAATCTCTCTGGGCGTGAAAAAAATCCGCGGTGAGGTTCTGCTGCGCCGGGCCCGCGTCAATGAAATCGGCTTCGAGTTCGTCAGCATGGACCTCGACAGCCGCTACCGCCTCCGCCGCGTCCTGGTCGAGGCTCTGCAGAAAGTCCCCGACAACCGCTCCTCCAACTGGGACGGCGAACGAAAAACGTAGAGCCAGGTCTCAGCTCTTAGTCTCGGGAAGACCGGGTGCCGACTCGGGAGCGCCCCATGCCCCCTTTACAAAAAATAATCGTAGACACGCGGCTTGCTGCGTCTCCCGCACGTCCCAGGAAAATCGCACCCGCGGAATATGCCGTTGAATTTCCTGAAACCTGAGACCTGCTTAGTGTTCCTGTCCCGTGGCTTCACCCAGGTACAGGCAGGCCAGTAGCACGAAAATATACGTCTGAATGAACGACACTCCGATGTGCAGTCCCTCGAATACGACGGGGATGCCCAGCGGGATCAGCGAAAAGAACACCAGCGTGACCATCTCCCCGGCAAACATGTTGGCAAAAAGACGGATGGTCAGCGACATGATCCGGGCGGTGTGACTGAACACCTCAATGGGAAACAACAGGAAAGGCAAAAAGAAACGCATGGCCCAAGGCATGTCCTTATCCTGCGGCCCGATGAAATGTTTTAAATAGCCGAGCGGCCCGTTCGTCCGCACCCCCTGATAATGGTAGTAGACCCAAGTGAGGAGCGCGCACCCGAGCGGCACAATCGGCACCGCGGTCGGTGATACGAGCCCCGGGACCAGACCGATCAGATTGCAGCATAGGACAAACATGCCGAGCGTGACCAGGTAGGGCACGTACTTCTGGGAATGATGCCCGATAACCTCATCGGCCATATTGGCGACGAATCCGTGGATCCCCTCCATCGTGTGCTGCAGTCCGCCCGGACGCTCCACCGAAAGCCGGGTACGCACGGCAATAAAAAATGTCGTCAGCAGCAGGACCACCAGCAGTTCCATCGCGAAGCTGTTCGAGATCGGAGTCGCCGGATGCTTGGGATGAACATGCAGCGCCTGCAGCAGAGCCAGCACCGGCACGCCGAACAGACGATTTAGAAGTGCGGTAAAAGCCAGTTGTTCCATTCGTCAGAGTTCGATTGCTACCTAAGGATTTGTCATCACCATTTCAGAACTATTCAGAATTTGTCATCCTGAGCGGAGCGCAGGACCTGCTGTCCGCTGCTCGATCACAGCCCGCGGACTGCTGCCTACGACTCCCGGCGGAAGGCCGTGTACCCTTCCCATGCCGCCTCCGCCATCAGGGCTGCGACGGGCACGCACAAGCCCCACAGAAAACCGCGAAAAGCCGTGGGAGAACTTTTGAATATAGCATAGGCAGCGGCTCCCACCAATCCGTAGCGCACAAGGAAGCGCAGGATGATCAAGCCACCTTTCTCCCGGCTGTTTCGATTGACGATGCGATCGGCAAGGCCTTCGACGCCGCGCGTCAGCGAGCGGAGATTAACATAGGAAACCGCCGACCCGAAGACAAACCCAATGGATCCCGCCCAGCCATAAAACCAGAACGCCGGCGCGACCAGCAGAACGCTCACCACCAGGATGTTGCGCAGCACGCGAGGAATAATGCGCTCGTAGATTGAGAACTTCTCGATTGAGAGCTCCTCGATTCTGCGTTCATCAAGAGTCCGAGCCCGTGAAGTTTCCGCAGACCGGTCGACACGCCCATGCTCATTCATCTTTTTTGAAAGCGCCCACAGCCATGCGGATCATCTGCCAGAATCCAACCACCGCGCCAAACAGCAGCCCGACCAGGTAGAGCCACTTCGTATGCAGCCAGTAATCCGCCAGTTTGCCTAAGAAGAAGCCCAGCAGGATCGCCGCCGGAATAATGAACCCCATCTCCGAATAGCGAGCGAGAGAAACGAGAGGATCTTGCTTCCTCCGACGCGAGGGCGCGTCTGGATCGAGGCTCGGCGTGTCGGACATTCTTGAAGGAATTCTAAACCAAGCCGCCAGAGCCCAGGGCTAAAAGCCAACCGCTAACCGCTTCACTTCACCATCGCCGCCACATGCGGCGATTGCACAATCCCCAGCGACCAGTTGACACCGCGAATAAACGGCTCCGGATAAACTCCGATCACCATCGTCCCGAGCGCCGTCACGCCCACCGCGCAACGCATTCCGAGGCTCACCGGCAGTCGTTCCGTCTCCATCGGCGCACGCATCAGCATCGCGTTCGCAATCTTTAGATAGTAATAAAGTCCGAAGAGCGAGTAGAGGACGCCGAGCGAGGCCAGTCCGTAGTGTCCGCTTTCGATCAGGCTCAGGAAGACGTAGTACTTGCCCAGGAATCCGGCGGCGGGCGGAATGCCGGCGAGTGAAAGCAGGAAGAGCAGCATCAGCACGGCTTCGACCGGAGCACGCCGGTAGAGTCCAGCCATGTCGTCGATCTCGTCGCCAATCACGTTGCGCTGGCGCAACGACGTGATCACCGCGAACGCACCCAGATTCATGAACGTATAGACAAGGAGGTAGATCAGGATTCCCTTAAAGCCGTCGGAAAAGCCCGGACTGCCGGGCTGCGAAGTTCCCATGGCCACAAGCGCCAGCAGCATGTAGCCAACGTGCGCAATCGAGGAGTAGGCGAGCAGGCGCTTCGTGTTGGTCTGCGTGAGCGCAGCGAAGTTGGCCCCGGTCATGGTAGCGATGGCGACCACCACAATCACGGGAGTGTAGACCGAACGCAGCGGCCACAACCCAAACACCAGAATGCGCAGCAGCATTGCCCAAGCCGCGGCCTTCACCGCCACCGACATGAAGCCGGTAATGCTGGTGGGCGCGCCTTCGTAAGCGTCCGGCGCCCACTGATGAAATGGAACCGCGGCGATCTTGAACAACAATCCGGTCATGGTCGTCAGCAGCGCGATCACCACCACCGGATTGCGCAGATTCTGGGGAGCCGAGACCGCGCGCGCAATGACCACCAGGTTGGTGCCACCGGAGAGTCCGTAGAACAGAGAGAGCCCGTAGGCAAAGATGCCCGATGAAAATGCCCCGAGCAGCATATACTTCAAGGCGGCTTCGTTCGAGCGCAGGTCGCGCCGCAAGAAACCAACCAGCACGTAAGTGGAAATTGCCATCAGCTCGAGCCCGATGAAGATCAGCACGATGTCGATTCCCGCCGCCATGCACATCATGCCCACCACGGAAAGCAGGAGCAGCGCATAATATTCGCCGTGGTGTTCATCTTCCACCTCGAGATAGCGCACCGACATCAGGATGGCGATCGCAGCTCCCGCTAAAAACAGATACCAGAAATAAATGGCGAAGCGATCAACCAACAGCGAGTTATAGAAACCGACCGCTCCCCTCGGCAGTTCCGACTGAATCCGCCACACGCAGAAAGCCGCAAACAGCACTCCCACAAAGGCGCCCGCGGCGTTGATCCACTTCCATTCCCGCGGAACCATCAGGTCGATCAGCAGAATGCCGAGCGCGAAAATGGTAAGTTCCACCATCGGCAACATCAACCGGGATTCCGTTGGGGAGAGGCCTAGCACTTAGTTACTCGCTTTCGATCGGGACGATGGTGCGGGAGCGGCCTGCGCGTTCACCGGCGCGTTGGCATTGGAGTTGTCATGAATCGTCTGCACAATCTGATTCACCGGCTGTTCGAGGATCTGGAAAAACGGTTTCGGATACAGGCCGATCCATAGCGCCATGATGATCAGCGGCACAAACGTAAGAATTTCGCGCGGCGTCAGATCGTGCAGCTTTTCATTCTTGGGATTCGTCACCGTCCCGAAGAAGACGCGCTGATAGAGCCAGAGCAAATAAGCCGCCGCCAGAACCACGCCCGGAGCCGCCCAGGCCGCCCACCTCCAGTTCGCGGTAAATGCTCCCTGCAGAATCGTGAACTCTCCGACAAATCCATTCAGCAGCGGCAATCCCATCGAAGAGAGAAACATGATCATCGTGATTGTCGCGTAAACCGGCATCACATTCGAGATGCCGCCATACTCCGCGATCTCACGCGTGTGCCGCCTTTCATACAAGATGCCGACAATCAAGAACAGCGCGCCGGTCGAGATGCCGTGATTGATCTGCTGCAGCACCGATCCGCTCAGGCCCATCGAATTCAGCGCAAAAATTCCCAGTGTGCAGAAGCCCAAGTGGCTGACGGACGAGTAAGCCACCAATTTTTTCATGTCTTTCTGCATCAGAGAAACCAGCGCGCCATAGATGATTCCAACCAGCGAGATCCCTATCATCCAGCTCTGCACTTTGGGGTGCGACACAACCGCGGGAAAGAAAGGCAGCGAGAAGCGCACGAATCCATACGTTCCCATCTTGAGCAAAACGCCCGCCAGAATGACAGATCCGGCGGTGGGCGCTTCCACGTGGGCATCCGGCAGCCACGTATGAAACGGAAACATCGGAACCTTGATCGCAAATCCGATAAAGAAAGCGACGAAGAGCCAGATGGCGTAATGGAATGGAATCTGCGGCGCTGTCTTATAAAGCTCTGGAATGCTGAATGTGAAAACGCCCAGAACCGTGTGGTGATGGAAATATAGGAACAGGATGCCAAGCAGCATCAGCACAGAGCCAAACAGCGTGTAGAGAAAGAACTTGATCGCCGCATAAAGTTTGCGCGGACCGCCCCAGATTCCGATCAGCAGATACATCGGCACCAGCATCGCTTCCCAGAAAACGAAGAAAAGGAAAAAATCGAGCGCCATGAAGACGCCGAGCATGCCCGTCTGCAACACCAGGAACCAGACGTAATATTCCTTCACCCGTATCTCGATTGCGGTCCACGAAGAAAGAATCGAGATCCATCCGAGCAGCGTGGTCAGCATGATCAGCAGAAACGAGATGCCGTCAATGCCGAGGTTGTAACCCGCGCCAATCGAGGGGATCCAGTTGTTCGGTGTGCCCTCGAGGAACTTGAAGCCGGGCTCGAAACGCTGGGCCCAGAACATTGGCACCAGCGGCAGCGAGATCAGGAACCCGCCGAGCGCGAAGATGTTCGCGATCCAGCGAAGCGCATCTTTGTTCTCCTTAGGGACGAACAGGAGAACGAGCCCGCCCACGAGCGGCGTGAAGAGGATGATCGACAGAATGTGACTCTGCATAAGAGGTCTTAGCTGTCCGCTCTTGGCCTTTGGCTTCTAGCGAACTGCTAAGAGCCAATGGCGAAGAGCCGGCATTTCATTTCCACACGTAATACACGCCAAATCCAAGCAGTCCCGCGACCATGACCAGCGCGTACCACTGCACCAGTCCCCATTCGAACAGGCGCGCTGGATACGAGATCATCCGCGCCAGAATGGCCGGACCGTTCACGCCCACTCCGTCGATGATCCACTTATCCCACCAAGTCGAAAGTGTAGCGACAGCGCGGGTGACCCACCCAACATCGTTGACGGCTCCGTCGATAATCTTGGCATCGAACCACGACGCCGCTTCGCCCGCACCCATGGCGCCCAGGCGGATGGTGCCAATCTTGCGGCGTCCGGTGAAAGCGTAGTCGTAGGCTTCGTCGACAAACCATTTGTTATAGAGCACCGTGTAGAGCGGCGGAGCTTTCGCGGCAAGGGGCTCGATGTACTTTTTGCCAGCGTTCAGATAGGATCGCCGCGCCATTCCCCAACCGACACCGGCCGCCGCCAGCGATAAGAACATCAGCACATACTCAGTCTTATCCGTGTGCTTGGATTCGTTCTCGCCCGCCGCTAACTGCGCCGACTTCCCTTCCTCGGCTAAGACCACCGCTTCGCGCGCGAACACCGGCTCCACAAACTTCCCAAAGTGCGCCGATCCGCCCAAGCTGTGCGGCCAGCTCAACCACCCCGCGGCAATCGAGCAGATGGCGAGGATTACGAGCGGCACCGTCATCGACTTAGGCGACTCGTGCACGTGGTGCTCGACCTCGTGGCTCATTCGCGATGGGCTATAGAACGTCAGATACATCAGCCGGAACATATAGAACGCCGTCATCAACGCGGTGGCATAACCAACAAACCACAGGATGCGATACGCTCCGCCCTCCGAAGCCCACGTCTGCCACAAAATTTCGTCCTTCGAAAAGAAACCAGCAAACGGAAAAATTCCGGCGATCGCCAGCGTCGCGATCAACATCGTCCTGTAGGTCGTTGGAATTCGCCTTCGCAGATCGCCCATGTTGCGCATGTCCTGCTCGCCGCTCAAGGCATGGATCACCGAACCCGAACCGAGGAAGAGCAGCGCCTTGAAGAACGCGTGTGTGAACACATGGAAAACGCCCGCCGCAAACGCGCCCACGCCGAGCGCCAGGAACATGTATCCCAGTTGCGAGATGGTGGAATACGCAAGTACGCGCTTGATATCGTTCTGCACCAGCCCGATGGACGCGGCAAACACCGCGGTGAGCGCGCCAACGATG
>Ga0210410_10003847_pt1 | contig 13263 bp, 5 predicted proteins | sample IncBWC4MmetaG_FD_161058 | JGI IMG/M metagenome (GOLD analysis project Ga0210410, IMG submission 161058) | Forest soil microbial communities from Barre Woods Harvard Forest LTER site, Petersham, Massachusetts, United States - Inc-BW-C-4-M | ecosystem: Environmental > Terrestrial > Soil >... | reverse complement strand
CTGAAGCGCCTGACGACAATATGGGCGCGATTGCTCCACCCAGTGCGAAGCGCCCAGCCTCCACGAACAGTTCCCTTCGATTCTTCTTAGACATGCCTGCCTCCTTTCATTCCACGGTCACTACTTCCCGTCACCGAAAAACCAAGCAAGTCATTTGCCGTTACGCAACACTGCAACAAGGTTCCTTACATCAATGAACTTACAGTCGGGGTGAGAGAAACTCTTTCGCGAGCGCGTCGCTTGTGTCTGTCCCTATGTCGACATGTGTCGGTCCATATGTCGACAAGTGTTACGAATTCGGAGACCGTCTGCCAGCCAGTGGTCGCCAAAGCAGGCGATCTTTTTCGCAAATCGACAACAGGCAAGAAAGTCATTGCAAACACAACGAATTCTATTCGCGGCGGCAGTGGCACTGGAAGTGCACAAGATCAAAAAGCACAACTTGTAATTGAAGATTGCGACTTGTCAAGGCGAACACACAAGACGCGATCTTAGACGCGCATCAAGGAGGCAGTCAGTGAGCGATCAGAACGAAAACAAGTCCGTGGCAGATCTGTCAAGAAGGAATTTCTTGGGCGTCAGCTCAACAGCGCTGGCGACAGCAGCGTTGGTTGGAATTTCCGCGCCTGCGCAGGAGGTGCAAGAGACACGCAAAGCAGAAAAAGATATTTCTGCAAGCAATCCGGGACAAGAAAACAAGCCGCTACTGATCGAGAACAAACATGCCTCCTCCAACCGATCATGGCGATATTGGTGAGGTCTAGCACTCCTTCGATTTGGTGCACAAACGGGTGGAAGAGGAGGGTTGCAATGCGAAGATGTACCGTCCTGGTTCTCTTGCTTGTTTGGGGTGTAGCTGGGCAGCGCATCAATGCTCAAACCGTTCCTGATTTGAACGCGGATTCTGGATCGAGCACAAATTCGGCTGCCCCGGCCCCATCTGACCCGGCCGGAGCCGATGATTCCCTGGATTGGCTATTCCCCGTCCACAAGCTCAACCGATCTTTGCCCAGTTGGTTCCGCGTCGGTGGGGAATATCGGGGTCGTCTTGAGGGTCCGACAGGAATCGGGTTCGCCGGCACAAACGATTTCTATTTCTTGGACCGCTTGCGCGTGAAGCTGGGCATTAAGCCCAGGGAGTGGCTGCTATTTTATGGCGAGGTGCAGGATGCTCGTATTTTCTTCAATCACCATATTGCCAATGCTAATCCGTACGAGGATAAGTGGACCCTTTGGCAGGCCTATCCTCAGCTAGGTAGTTCCGAGACAGGTTGGGTAGATGCCCTGGCGGGCCGCCAGGTTCTGCGTTTCGGCGATGAACGCGTAATCGGCCCATCCGAATGGCTTAACGTTGGTCGCACTTTCAACGTCGCGCGGGTTGACCTTCATCATCCGGGCTACATAGTCAGCGTGTTCGCCTCTTCAGTAGTGCCCGGCGAAAACACTGACGTACACAATGCGCTCCCGGGCAACAACATGTACGGAATTTACGGAAGCTTCCAGAACATCGTCCCCAAGGCTGACTTCGAGCCTTACGTTCTCTGGAGAGTCGCACACTCGAGCTCTGAACTTCCGGAGACGCTTAACCGTGGGCACCTCAATGAAGTCACCATCGGTCTCCACTGGAAGGGCGATCTACCGGCCGCTTTCGATTACGACACTGAATTTGAGGGACAGACAGGCTCGCTGGGTGCGTCTTCCATCGCCGCGTGGGCGGGCTATGTCAGCGTCGGCAAGATTTTTCGCAGGGTCGCTGCCGCGCCTCACGTTTTTGTCGAGGCCAATTACGCCTCTGGAACGAAAAATCCCAACGGCCACGAGTGGAATACGTTCGACCAGATCTATCCTTCGAATCATGACAAGCTCGGCTTCGCCGATTTGGTCGGCCGGCGGAACGTGGTCCATTTCCGAACCGGCGTCGTAGAAGAACCCACGAAAAAGTGGAAACTCAAACAGCAATTTGAAAGCTTCTGGTTGGCCACCTCAAACGATAATTTCTACGCCAGCAGTGGAGCAATTGCGGTTCCCGCCCATCCAGGCGCGAGCCGCCACATCGGCAATGAACTTGATCTGGTTGCCGAATACGCGGTGAATAAAGGGCTGAGCTTTGGCTTTGGTTACGGTCGCATGTTCTCCGGACAATTTCTCAAGCAAACTACGTCGGGTCACGATTACAGCTATCCCTACGCGTACTTCGAATACAACTTTTCGAAATCCGGTTTTCACTTTCCCATTACCCCGAACAAACGGAACTAGACTAAGACTCTGTGAGACGATTTGGACGCCTCGATGGAGAAGTCAGGTGTCTATGTTGTCCAAAAGCTGACTCCCCATCCCCCTGTCGACACTCCGGACAGTTCGCATTGTTCGTGCTGCCGATCCATATCGTTTCACTGGTGGCCGCGGCACGGAGCGCGTTTTGGAAACCTGTATGCAATCCGATAACGGATGCGGCAAGAGCGGATGGACAGCAAACCTGCCGGCTCGCTCATGGAACTCGAGCGTCAAGAGACAACGAGCGGGCCCCGCAATGGTAGAAGGTAGTCGGGTGGACGGTAGTCCGGTTTCCGCAATTGTGCGAAGGTCGAAGTCATCCTCGAGCAGCTGTCGTGGGCTCGATCACATCCCGGGTGGGCGGGAGGCTGGGCCGGTAAATCCCCAGCTTCTGCATCTTGTGGATTAGCGTAGTGCGCTTCAACCCAAGTTTGGCGGCCGCGCCTTTCGGGCCGCCGATCACCCAACGAACTTCCGCTACCGTTTGCAGAATCAATGAGCGCTCGGAGTCCCTCAGAGTAGTTGCAGTTGTCGAGGCGATACCGGGATGGGTCCCAGTCTTTGGCAAAGGATTGGGAAGCACACCATCACTTGAAAGAATCACGGCGCGTTCAACGAGGTTCTGTAGCTCGCGGATGTTTCCCGGCCAGTGATAGGAGGCGAGCGCAGACATGGTTTCTGCTGGAATGTGATCGATTTTCCGCCCCATCCGCCGACCAGAAATTTCGACGAAATGCGTGACCAAGGCGGGAACATCTTCAGGGCGCGCCCGCAGCGGTGGCAGCAGCACTGGGAAGACATTCAGTCGGTAGTAGAGGTCGCTGCGAAATTGGCCTCGATTCACCATTTCGGCGAGATCACGATTCGTCGCAGCCACCAACCGAATATCCACTTGGTGAGTCCGGGTGCTACCCAGGCGCTCGAACTCCTGTTCCTGCAGTACGCGCAACAGTTTGGGCTGCAACGCCGGCGGAATATCCCCTACTTCATCCAGAAAAAGCGAGCCTTTATCGGCCACTTCCAAACGGCCAATCTTTCGCGCGATGGCCCCTGTGAATGCGCCTTTCTCATGGCCAAAAAGCTCGCTTTCCAAAAGATCTAGCGGGATCGCCGCGCAATTCACTCTCACAAACGCCCGTCCGGACCGCGAACTAAGATTGTGAATCGCGTGGGCGATCTGCTCTTTGCCGGTGCCTGTTTCTCCCTGGATCAAGACGGTCGAGTCGGTTGCGGCCACAACCCGAACCATGTCGAGCGCGCGGCGTAGAGCGGCGCTCGTGCCTACAATGCTCGGCGAACTTCTGTCGCGGTGTTCGTCGCCATCGAACCCGGTATTCGCCGGCAACCCAGCCGGAATTTCAAACGATGCGGTACGATTTAGAGTTTCGCTTACCCTGCCTGTTTGCGCTGACATTTTCTTTACTCCTTTAGTAGTTCGTCCACTTCACTTTCGACGCGGGCGCGCTAGGCCCTTCTCTAAAACTTATCTTCCCCCTCGTTCTCTCGTGATCCATTCGCGGATGTAAGCCGGACAATTCTCGAGCTTGATGCCACGCTTCTCACACCTCTCAAAAAACCTGACCGCATCCCGATCTACGAGAGTCAGATCTTTCAAATCTAGAACTATTTGGCGAGCGGCATCTTCGGATTTCAAAAGTTCTTCCAGGTCAGCTACCCGCTCTGCTTGCATTCGACCGATTATCCTGAAGACTACCTGCCCGTTCGATGATCGCCGAATCTTCAGCATCCGCCTTCTCTTCGAACAAGAATCAAGCATCCGAGTTCAGGCAACTTCGCTCACTATCACTTCGAACTCCTGAGCGAGATCTAGAGCCGTGACCGTGTAGACTGCGCCAAACTGATCCCTTCTAATTCGCTGCAGCGTTCGTTTGGTCCTTATTAACGGAACCGGATTTCGCTATACGATTTTCATCTCCATGACTCAACTCCTCTACTCTGCCCACTTCTTACCATTCGTCCGTGTGGCGGGCCGTCGCACGCTCCTGTAATGGCAATCTCAGTGCCAAGCGTAAGGTACTGAAAGGAGATAATTTAATGGATTGGATGAGTTACGGAATTTCGTAAAGCTACGAAAGCTCGTAATTGCGCCTGCGGAATTAGTTTGTAAGAGTACGTAGACACGGTCGTGCGAGGCCTACTCAGTTTTGAAGCGATTCTTGTCTATCTTTAGCGACTTGATCTTCGAGTCTAGGGTAGTTCCTGGCATGCCTAGTTTGGCAGCCGCTCCTGACGGTCCGAACACACGTCCTCGGGTTGCGCGCAGGGCAGCCTCAATCATTTCTTTTCCCTGGGCAGCAAGCTTCCCAGAAAACGCAAATTCCGCTCTCGCCTCAGACGCCGAAGGTCGTTGAGAAAGCCAACTCTCATCGACGGAGAAATTCTCAGTTTCACACACGACGACAGAGCGCTCGACCACGTTCTGCAATTCACGAATATTACCCGGCCAGGGGTAGGACTGAAGCAGATCGAGGCTCTTCTTATTAACCGCCTGAAACTTCTTTCTTGCCTTCCTTGCATAACGATCAATAAAGTACTCAACCAGCATGGGAATGTCTTCTTTTCTTTCACGCAAAGAGGGCATCTCAATCGGAAAAACGTTGAGCCGGTAAAACAGGTCGCTCCTGAACACGCCCGCAGCGATGGCGGCGTCCAAATCGCGATTCGTCGCAGCAATTACCCGAACATTGGTTTGAATAGATTCAGTTCCACCGACACGCTCAAACTCGTGTTCCTGAAGAACACGCAAGAGCGTAATCTGGGTCTCGGAAGGAAGTTCTCCAATCTCGTCGAGAAAGATTGTGCCTCTTTCGGCCAGCTCAAACCGCCCTAAACGCCGCTGAGTTGCGCCGGTAAAGGCACCTTTTTCGTAGCCGAACAATTCCGAAGCAATCAATTCGCGCGGGATTGCCGCACAGTTCACACTCACAAAGGGGAGTGAGGAGCGCCTGGAACGCTTGTGAATGGCGCGAGCAACCAGTTCCTTACCCGTACCGGTCTCGCCCGTTATCAGAACACTGGAGTCGGTGGGAGCGACTTTCGCTATGCGGGAAAGCACCGCCTGCAAGGGCGGCGAAGTTCCCACGATTTCCTCGAACATCGATGCCTTATCAATCTCGTCACGCAACGCAACGTTCTCGTTTTGGAGTCTCTGCTCAGCCTGCTTGCGATCCTCGATATCGGTCCCGACAACATACCAACGCAGGAGCTGTCCCTGCTCATCTCGTATCGGGCGCCAGCGGAAGAGAATCCAGCGGTACTGCCCGTCTTTTCTCCGTAATCGCGCTTCGTATTCGTGCGCAAGGCCGCGTGGGAAATGACTTTGAGATTCGCTCGTCATACGTTCCCAATCATCTGGGTGAAAAAACCTCAGAAGGTCACCGCTCCGCCACTCCTCGAGAGTACAAGCACAATAATCGAGCGTTGTCTGATTGGTATAAAGACGAGCGCGGTCGGGCATTACAACAGCGACCAGCTGCGGGGCCAATTCCAGGACCTGTCGAAGCTCCATTTCGCTTTGCCGGATCTTCTCTTCCGCCTGCTTTGCCGCGGTGACGTCGGTCACGGCACCCACAAATTCGAGCTTGCCTGCGGAAGGCTCCAACGCGCGAGCTACAACGTGGAGGTGCTTGACTGAGCCGTCCGGCATCAGCAAACGGTGTTCAAGATCAATGTTTGTCTTGTTCCTGGTCACGCGATCGAGGGTCTGCTGCACCAGATCTCTGTCGTCGGGATGAACGCGCTGGAACATGAACTCCAAGGTTGGCTTAAGCGCTCGATCATACTCAAAGATCGTATGGGTCCCTTCCGACCAGTAGATGTCTCCGCTGAAAACGCTCCAGCCGAAGCTGCCTGTGCGGCTTATGCTCTGCCCTTGAGCCAGGAAAGCCTCGCTGCGGTGGAGGTCAGAATAGAGCTTGGTGTTTTCGAGCGAAATCGCGGCTTGCGAAGCCAGCATCTCCAGCACTGCGACCCGGTCCGAGGTGAAGGCGCGCGGAGCCAAATTGTTCTCCAGATAGAGTGCGCCGATGAGCTTGGTTTGTTTGACGATAGGCAGGCACAGGACGGATCTGGCGCGCTTCGTCCGCACATACTCGTCCTCCGAGTACAAGCTCGAGGCCGAAGCATCATCGAGGACCACACGCTCCCGTGTCCGGATGACGTACTGAAGCGCGGATTGGGGAAGTTCATCTTGTGTGATGGCCGCCTGTCGAACGGTGACCTCGACTCTGCCGTGGCCGGTGGCGGCGTCTGCCTCAATCTGCGGCTCATCGCCCCGGAGAAGGATGAGGAGACCGCGCTCAGCCCCTGCGTGCTCGACCGCGATGCGCATGAGCTTCTCGATCAGCTTGCTAAGGACGATCTCGCTTGAGATTGCCTGTGAGGCCTTGACAACAGTCGCGGCGTCCAGCTGCCCGACCGGCGCGTCGATTGTGGCGGTGTTAGATGTAAGAACGCGCTCCTCCTGCAGGTGCGGATAGCGTTCGTCGAGTTGCTTCACCTTCCCGAGCGCGCCCCAGCGCTCGTAGCAGCTGCGGGCATTGCAGAGATAGACATGGGCGCTCGTCTCAGAGCCGTGCGCGGCGTAGAACCGGGCCGCCACCTCATAGGCCAGCGCTTCGTTCTGAACGAAGCCGTGGTCACGCGCCAAGTGGATAGCCTGCTCGTAAAGCTGCATGGCGTCGGCGTCTCGCTTTTCCAGGCGGGCGATTTCGGCCAGCACCAGCGTGTGCTTGTCGGCGAAAGTCGGTGGATAGTTTTCAGCCCACTCCCGCAGTTGTTCCCGGTGTGCCGCCAGGAGATCGCGCCAACCGGTCTGCTCATCGGTAGAAGCGTTCTCATAGAGTGCCGCCACCGTCAGCGCGGCGTAATAAAAATAGTCGAGCAATTGGATCGAGCCAGTTGCAGCCGAAAGAAGCAGCTTCGCCTTGTCAGCTGCCGCGAGCGCCTCGGCGTCGTCGCCCGACAGGAAACGTGCCTTCAGTTTGAGGATCCAATACCAGCAGATCAACAAGGGCAGTCGATCGCCGGCCAGCTGCGCCTCGAACGTTGCCTCGTCGAACTGCGCGTCGCTGAAGGTGGAGAAAGTTGCGGTCCGGCCCTGCATGGTCGCGATAAAGCGCTGCTGGCTCAGGATGATGTCCGCAGCGTCCCGGAACCTGGCTTTCTGTGCAAAGTCCAGGCCCTTCGCCGTCTCGCGCCGCACTACCTCGAGGGGATCGTTTCGCACCAGAAGGCCTTCGATGTAGCGCACAATGCTGTAGCAAGCCATGGTTACATCCCCGGTCTCGGTCGCGGTGCGAAAGCCCGCGCGACTGAAATCGATCGTGGTCGCGATCGGCTGCGTCCAGAAGGCAATCGTTCCCATCGTAAGGTGGACCCTTGCCTGATAGGCGATGGAGCCGAGCTTCTCGACCAGGTCGCAGGAGAGTTTGGCGAAACGATAACCCTCACTGTGACGGTGAAAGACCGAGCCGAGGATAAACCCGAAATAGCCGCAGCCGGGCGCGGACGCGCCACATATCCCGTGTCGTAGGGTGACGTTCACCATGCGGCACAAGTGCAAGCAAAATAGTTGAGAGTCGGTAAAGAAAGCGGGGCTGGATAGGGTCGCGAGCACCTGCATGGCGGCCTGCACTTCCGGATCAGTCAACAGGGGCAGGTCGATCAGGCTCTCGATCGAGCGCCCATTGAGGTTTCGCCAGACCGTATCGTATTCGGCCTGGACCTGTTCCCGGGTCGGGTTTGCCGGCAAGTCGATGCCGAACAGGCGCAGGCACGTAAGCGCGTCGTCAACAGCTTGCGGGTACTCTCCCTTCACCATATGCAGCTGGATCTTCAGGCGGCAGGCGGCCGCCTGGTCGATGTTCGACGTCCCGCGCTGCATTAACTCCCCAATCAATTGCTCCGCTGTGTCGACGTTACCGCTCAGAAACTCGCACTCCGCACACTCGAGCCACAGACTGAACGTCAACTCGTACTGTGTATTCCAGTCCCTTTCATCCAACAGCGCCATGCCGGCCGAAAAATACGCGCGCGCCGACGCATAGGCAGTGGCCGCCTTGGCCTTCCGTCCAGCGCGCAGATCGATCGTTGCCACCCGCGCTTTCTCGTCGCGATCGATCAGCAGTGTGGCGCCGCGATTGAGTTGATTCGCGACATCGAACAGACGTTCGGCGAGGCCGTCCGCCGTCATGCTCGCAAGCAGCACTCGGCCAATCCGAAGGTGTGCCGCCACGCGATCCCCTTCGGGGATGATCGCGTAGGCCGCCTCTTGAACGCGGTCATGGAGGAACGCATAAGAGCCCTCCAGGCGGAGGATTAGCCCAGTGCGGGCGGCCTCCAGGAGCGATGCGTGGATCTGCTCTTCTGATTCCTCGAAAACCAGACTCAGTGTGGCGATCTCGACCTCGTTCCCGAGACAGGCGAGTCGCTTGAGTGTGTCTTGCGTCGTGTTCGACAATCGCTTTAGCTTCCCCACCATGAGATCCGCCACATTGTCGGTGTAGCCCTTCGCGCGAATCCGCTCCACGTCCCAGATCCAGGCTGCGGCATCCGGGTCGAACCTGAGCAGCCCTTCCTCGGCCAGCGCCGTGAGGAACTGGATCGCGAAGAACGGGTTGCCGCCGGTCTTCTCGTGCACCAGTTGCGCCAGAGGATGGCCGGAATCCCGCTCGCAATGCAGTGCATCAGCGGCGAGCCGGCCGACGTCGTCGAGCCCGAGGGGCGACAGCGCGATCTCTTGCATCCTCGCTCCGGCTTTGCGAATCGCGTCCAGCGTCCGCGTTAACGGATGAGACGAACTGACTTCGTTGTTGCGGTAAGCCCCCACCAGCAGCAGGTGCCACACCTCCGGATCGGTCATCAGGTGCTCAAGGAGTTCAAGAGTTGCCCCGTCCAGCCATTGCAGATCGTCGAGAAACAGCGCGAGCGGGTGCTCCGGCCTGGCGAATACTCCGAGGAACCGCCGGAATACCAACTTGAAGCGGTTCCGCGCATCTTGCGGAGGCAGTTCCGGGACCGCCAGCTGCTTTCCGATGATAAATTCCACCTCCGGGATGAGGTTGACGATAAGCTGGCCATTTGCACCCAGAGCCTCCTGAATAGCGCCCCGCCACCGGTCCACTTCGGCTTCGCTCTTGACGAGGATCTGACGGACCAGCGTCTGGAAAGCCTGTGCCAGCGTCGCGTACGGGATGTCGCGCTTGTATTGGTCGAACTTGCCCGACGCGAAGAGCCCGCGCGGCGGGACGAGCGCCTTGTGCAGCTCGTTCACCACGGAGGATTTGCCGACCCCCGAGTAACCGGATACGAGCACGAGTTCCGGCGTGCCATGGGCTACGACCCGGTCGAAGGCATCGAGAAGGGCATCGATGTCGCGCTCCCGCCCGTAGAGCTTCTCAGGGATCAATAACTGGTCTGATGAGTCGTGCGCGCCCAAAGGGAATGGATCGATATGACCATTTGATTCCCATTCCGCCAGGCACCGCCGAAGGTCGGCTTCGAGACCGGCGGCAGTTTGATACCGCTCCTCTGCGTTTTTGGCGAGGAGCTTCATGGTGATAGCAGACAGCGGCTCGGGGACTGCGGCTCGCTCACCTGGCGGCGTCGGCTGGCGCGCAATGTGACAGTGGACCCACTCCAGCGGATCGGCCGCGGCAAAGGGCAGCGCACCCGTAAGCATCTGATACAAGGTAACGCCCAAGGAGTAGAGATCGCTGCGTGCATCGGTCGAGCGATTCATGCGGCCGGTCTGTTCGGGCGCCATGTAGGCGAGGGTACCCGCAATAATCTCGGGCGGTATGGGCGACTGATGCTCCCGCGGCAACCGGGACGCGATCCCGAACCCGGTGAGCCACACCTTGCCTGCGTCGTCGACCAGCACATTCGCAGGCTTGATGTCCTTATGCATGAGGCTGTGCCGATGGACTTGACCGAGTGCTGCCGCCAATCCGATGGCAATGCGCAGGAAGCGAGTCAGGTCGAGTGGTTGTCCCTGCTCCCGCTCAAGAACCAGATCCAGGGGTTCACCGCCCGGATCCTTGAATATGAGTAATGTCCTCCCCTCGTGATGAGTGAGCGCCAGAGGCTTGGCTGCCCACGCGGAATCGAGTTCGGAGGCGAGCAAATATTCGTGCTCAAGCCGCCGAAGACCCTGGGGTGACGGATGTTTTGTGGCGGGGGCCACTGCCAAAATCGGCGATCGGTCGCCGTGCTGTCGGCCGCGGTAAAGGATGAAGTCCGCGGCTTCTCGGAGGGGCAGCAGCACGTTCCAAGAAGGACCCGAGATGGAGGGCACCCTCGTCGCCACGGCCGCACGACCCCAGCATGCTCATTCTGACGAGGAGCTATCAGCACGTCAACCCCGAATGACGCCAAATGGCCGCGTAGTCTTTTTACCTGGAGCCGCTTATTCGGTGTAAAATGCGCGCGTCCAGCTCTCACCTTTTGTTGGTTCTTCAGGGAGGTCGCGATGTGGAAGATCGCGATCCCGGCCGGACGCACCTGGCTTGGAATCCTTGCGTTTGTTCTCTACGCCCTGCCGATGCACGGCCAGACAGCCAACACCGGTGCGGTCGCTGGCACGGTGATCGACCCCAGCGGAGCCCTGGTTCCACGTGCGGCGGTGGTCGTTAACAGTCAGGCCACCGGAGAGGAGCGCGATGTCACTGCGGATGCCGACGGGAATTTCTCGGTCCCATTCCTGACTCCTGGCGACTATGACCTTACGGTTCGCGCGCCCGGATTTGAGCCACTCGTCTTGAAAGGTGTTGAGGTTCGAATTACCGAAGTAAGCCGGCTCAAGATTCAGCTTACAATTGGCGGCGCAAAGGAACAAATCACGGTTAGTTCTGTCCCCCCTCTTCTTCAAACTGAAAACGCCACTTTCGGACGAGTCATTGATCGAAACACGGTGGAAGAATTGCCGCTGGTCAATCGCAACTTTACCGAGATCCTCGGCCTGACCGCGGGTATAAACACGGATATCGTGGATGCTACTCAACTGGGGGCCGGAAGCCAGGAGATCCGCGCCAATGGGGCACGAAGCGGCGACAATAATTTCATGTTAAACGGCGTAGATGCGAACAGTTACAGTTCCAATGTCACCGAGGTCACTCCGTTCGGCGCCGCAGGGATCCCCATCCCCGCTCCTGATACCATTCAGGAGTTCAAGGTGCAGAATTCGCTCTACGACGCCCAATACGGCCGCGGAGGAGGTGCGAACATCAGTATAGAAACCCGATCGGGAACGGCGCAATTTCATGGGAGCGCCTATTACTTCGGCCGCAACGATGCATTGGATGCGAACAATTTCTTTGCGAACGCAACAGGAGTGCCAAGAGGAGAATTCCGTCGCTCGCAACCGGGCGGGACCCTAGGAGGACCATTCCCATGGCCGAAGAAACACGCCTTTTTCTTCGTTTCTTATCAGGCCACACGGGATATCAATGCAGCGTCACTGGAAAGCAGCGTTCGTTCATCGAGTCTTCCTCCCATACCACTGGTCCGAACGCCAGCCTCCCTCGGAGCGGTATTTGGCGGTCAAACCGGAGCATTTGGAGGTGTGGCCGTGGCCCCGGACGGCTCGAACATAAGTCCTGTAGCACTCAATCTTTTGAACGCGAAGAACCCCGATGGCACATTTGTGATTCCCAGCCCTCAGACTTCGGGAAGCGGTATCAACTACACTGCGGCCGTGCCCGGAATTTACAATGAGGGCCAGTTCAATACGAACTATGACGTCAATTTGCGCACAACGGACCACCTGTCGGTGAAATTCTTCTTTTCAAACTCGAATCAAGACGTTCCTTTCTTCGGCGCCACTGTGCCTGGCTTTCCCGTGCTCCGCTCCTTTGGGAATCGGATCTTAGCAATCGCCGAGACTCACATTTTCTCGCCGCACACAATCAACCAATTCCGCTTTGGCTTCTCTCGCAATGCAGGTCAAGGCGTTGCCGGGGGAACGCTCACCGATGAGGACGTGGGGATAAACCGCTTCAGCGATCCCCAAGAGCAGATCATTCCACAGATTGACGTGCTTGGAGCCTTTGAGTTAGGCAACTCGGCGAGCGACCAAGGCAGAACCGCGAATAATAACTTCTATGAGTCGGACGCCCTGTTCCTGTCCCGGGGCAAGCAGAATTTTCGCGTGGGCGCGGAAATCTACCGAAATCAATTCAACCATCTAAGCAATTACACGGCGGGTGTCATCACACTGCTGTCGTTCCCAGATTTCCTGCTCGGGTTGCCCGCCGGGCCTGGCGGCGCAGGAGGGAACGGCACATCGCTCTCAAACATTTTCCTCTCAAGCGTGGCTGCTGGAATTCCGGTAGTGGGGCAACGTGCAAGCGCTGCGGATTTGTTTGCATTGGATGACTGGAAAGTCACGCGAACACTCACAATAAACTTCGGGGGTCGAGTCGAGGTCGACGGCCAACAAAGTGAAGTCGAGGGTCGCATATCGAATTTCTTCCCCCAATTCTACGTTGCACCCCCAGCCGGTGGCTTTACGAGCCCAGCCACCTCCGGATTTGTTCTGCCCGACAACTATTCCGGCTACGCCCCACCGGGATTTCCTCGTGGGAATCCGACGCTCCTGGATAACCCTGTCCAAACGCATGTAGAACCTCGCGTTGGGTTTGCATGGCTGCCGTTCTCTTCGCAAAATTTCGTTGTTCGAGGAGGTTATGGTATTTATGCGAACCGCACCAGCTTCGCGGGGAATGGCTTATTACTGGCTCTTCAACCGCCGTTCGCGTTGGGTGTTGCACTAAGTGGCGGCGCTAACGCGACCGCTAGCCTGGAGAATCCCTTTCCGAATTTACCGCCGAACTCCTCCTTTCCAAATTTCGTAGGCACCATGCTACCGGGTCCGCCGTTTACGGGGAACAGATTCCTCCGATCCCCCGTCATTACCGATCCTGATTTTAAGGAGTCTACCGTCCAGCAATATGACTTCGACCTGCAGTA
>Ga0210410_10003846_pt1 | contig 13265 bp, 11 predicted proteins | sample IncBWC4MmetaG_FD_161058 | JGI IMG/M metagenome (GOLD analysis project Ga0210410, IMG submission 161058) | Forest soil microbial communities from Barre Woods Harvard Forest LTER site, Petersham, Massachusetts, United States - Inc-BW-C-4-M | ecosystem: Environmental > Terrestrial > Soil >... | reverse complement strand
AAGGGTTACTTGACGGAAGAGGGCATCAGCGCTGGCAACGACCTCTGGCTGCTGTCGCTGTGGCGGCTGGTGGTCGGCGAACATCATGGCGATGTCGCCGTCTACATCGCGACAGCCGCGCTGATCCTGCTGTCCAAGGGATTCGCCGTGGCACGCAACCCCGATCGCGCCATCGGCTCTCGCCTCGGCGACATCAACATGCTGTTAGTCCTGACGCTGCTGCTGTTGTCGCCGAATTACCCCTGGTATTTTCTCGTCGTCACGCCGTTTCTCGCCCTGTGCGGCTCGCCTGCGACCTGGGTCGTCTCGATTTTGGCGCTGCTCCTGTCCGAGCAACTTGACTGGGATTTCTACATTCCAAGAATGGTGACAAAATCAATTCTGTTTGGGGGGCTTTTGCTGGCCTGGACCTTAATGTCCTACCGGACGCGCACGCTGCGTTCCGCCGAATCTGGAGTGCCGCAATGAGCGTTTCCGATGAGAGGACAGGCACAAAGGCGACCGTCGATCCGCGCCGCTACCACGAGTCGGTCACGGGCGAACGCACCGATGTGGCGACGCGTCCACCGGTTTGCCTCTATCTGGAGGTGACCAACCGCTGCAATCTCCTGTGTACCACTTGCCCACGCACCTATGAAGAGCTCGAGCCGCCGGCCGACATGGACTGGGACATGTTTACCTCCATTGTTGGTCAGGCGCCCGGCCTCACGCGGGCGGTGCTTCATGGCGTCGGCGAGCCGATGCTGGTTGCGAACCTCCCGCGGATGGTGCGGCACCTGAAGGACCGTGGCGTCTACGTCCTCTTCAACACTAACGGGACGGTGCTGAGCGAGCGCAATGGCCGTGCGCTGATCGATTCCGGACTGGACGAGCTGCGGGTGTCGCTTGATGCTTCCAACCGCGAAAGCTTCAAGGCGATCCGCGGCCGGGATTATTTCGGTCGCATCACCCGAAATGTGCGTGCCTTTCGCGAGCTGCAGGACAGGGAGGGGCACGTCAAGCCACAGGTTTCCGTCTGGCTCACCGGGTTGAAGGAGACGGTCGAGGAATTGCCGGCCTTCGTGAAAGTTGTCGCCGAGATCGGTGTCAAGGAAGTTTATCTGCAACGGCTCGTGTTCTTTGATGAAGCGGCCATCGGCAAGGCGCGAGAGGATCAGGCGCTATTTGAAAGCCTAACTGCCGAGGACGCCGTCTATCTGAAACAAGCCGAAGAACTGGCGCGTTCGCTCGGATTGACCTTCAGCGCGTCGGGGGCTGCGAGCGAGCCGGGCCTCAGTCTGAAGGGGAGCGGCGACGGTTCGCCGTGGTCGCTGTGCCGGCGCCCTTGGTCATTGATGTATTTCACCGCCAATGGCCGCGCCTTGCCATGCTGCATCGCGCCGTTTTCGCAGCATGGGTATGACAATTATACGCTGGGCCATGCGGGGCAGCAGTCGTTGCAGGAAATCTGGAACGGCGCCGCCTATCGCGACTTTCGCGCGGCGCTGCTCTCGGACAAGCCGCCCGAAAGCTGCGCCAATTGCGGCCTGCGCTGGAGCCTGTGAACGCGGTGGCCGTCGTCTCGGCGATCATCCCTTGCCTAGACGAGGAGACGGCGATCGGCCGGGTCGTCACCGACGTGCTCGCGCAGCATGTGAGCGAGGTCATCGTCGTCGATGGCGGCTCGCGTGATCGTACCGTCGAACGGGCCGGCGCTGCCGGGGCGCGCGTGATTGTCGAGCCGCGACGCGGCTATGGCCGTGCCATCCAGGCCGGCATCGCGGCGGTGCGCGAAGACGCCGATATCATCGTTTTTCTCGATGGCGACGGCAGCGATCCCGCCGAGAACATTCCTGCGTTGTTGGCGCCGATCCTCGCTGGAGAGGCCGCCTTCGTACTCGGCTCGCGTATTCGCGGGGTTCGTGAACCCGGCAGCCTCGCGCCACAGCAGATCGTGGCCGGCCATATCGGCGGACTGCTGCTCCGCCTCGTCTATGGCGCACACTTCACGGACCTGTCGCCGTTTCGCGCCATCCGTCGTGGCGACCTTACGCGTCTCGGCATGACGGAAGAGACCTATGGCTGGAATCTGGAAATGCTGATGCGAGTCGCGGCCGCCCGCTTGCCGGCGCGGGAGATTGCCGTGGGACAGAGACGGCGCGTCGGTGGCGTGTCAAAGGTCTCCAGTAATCTCACGGCCGGCCTCAAGGCCGCCTGGTCCATTTCGGTCACGTTCGTTCGCCTGGCGCTGGAGCTTCGAAGTTCCGGTGGACCCTAAAGTGTTACAGTTAGAGATGGGCGCAAGCAACGATATCGCGTGGGGATTTCCGGTTCGCTTCTTGCGGCGGTGAAAACATCGCGAGATATCCGCTGTCACCCGCGAGCTGATAGAGGGCAATCTCGCGATAGCCGACGGCGGACAGCTCGCAGCGCAAGAGCTCGATCGGCGTGCCGTGCTGCTCGGTCGGGCGCTCGAGGTCGACGATCCCGATCCGTGCGCCCGGTTTCAGGGCCGGTGCGAGATTGTAAAGGAAGGCATAGGGCTGAGCGATCTCGTGATACATGTGCACGAGGATGGCTGCATCGAGCGAAGCGGCGGGCAGGCGCGGATCGTGCGGCTCACCCAGCGCCAATTTCACATTTGTAAGCTTCAATTGTGCCACGCGTTTGCTGAGCTCGACCAGATAATCGCGCGTGACGTCCTCCGCGATGACGGACCCGGTGGGGCCGACGATCGGCGAGAGGCGGACCGCGTGATAGCCGCTGCCGGCGCCGATGTCGCCGACGGTCATGCCGGGTTTCAACCCCAAAACACGAACGATCTCGCCGTCCTCATTGAGGAAGTCGCGGCGCTCCTCGCCGGAGCGGCTTGGGCTCACGATCGGAGCTACGCGACGTTGCGGCGCCGGAAATTCCGCCGCTGAAGCGCCCGGTGGCGCGAGATAGCCGATGTCGGCCGCGCCGGCGGGATCTGCGACCAGAGCCGAAACAACTATAACAGCGCCGGCCCGTATCATCATCCGAAGGTCTCTCCGCGAACGACGGTTAGCCCGCCATGTTGAGGAACCAGCCGACAAGACCCTTGCCGTCGCGCACGGCAGGCACGTCGCGGCGCAGCCAGGCGTCGAAGCCGAGGCTGCGGCCAGAGGCGTTGACGGCAAACAGGAACATCAGCAGCGCAAGGAACATGTAGGTCCATGGCCATTCGGAGGAATTGCCGTAGAGGCCGAGCCAAAGTTGCAGCGTATAGGCAATGGCCAGCACGCCGACAAACCGCACTGCAAGCCCGAGGATCATCGATCCCGCAAACACCAACTCGGCCAGAAAGACGATCGGTCCGAAGATCATCATGTGCGGCAGTACGACGTCTTTGAGGAACGTACGGTGAAACTCGAAGGCCGCATTGGTCGATTCCTGCTCGGTCCAGTATTGCAGGCCACCGGACACGGGCAGCGGCAGCTTCCACAGCATGCCCTGAAACCACATGCAGCCGATCAGAACCCTGACCAGCCAGACGCCCAGGTGCCGGCTCGTGCGTTGCGTCGGATCCTGCTGCCAATTTCGCACCGCCATCGCGATGCTGGCAATTATTAGTGCCCAGAACAGCGCGAGGATCACATAGCGCCAGCCTCCCTGATGCATATAGTCATCCGTGTTGCCGGTCAGGAAATGCCAGATGTCGACGAAGGGATTGGTAGGCATGCGTGCGCTCCCGGGGAAGGAATAGCTTTTCTACGGATCGGTTGGTCGGATCGTTACTCTGCGTGCCGGCTGGCTGGCAAGGTGCACCGCCCAAGGGGATCGGCGGTGCACCTTAGCCTTGACGATCGATCACTCAAACGACGGCTGACATTCACTGCGCGTCGACCCATTTGTCGGAGCCCGTGAGCTTCACCGACACATCGGTCAACCAAAGCTTGATTGGTTTGCCATCGGCGGTGCCGGGATGGCTCGTCGAGATCAGGAGCGGGCCGGCCTTCTTGTAGTCCTCATATTTCGCGCTCACGAGGTGGGGCGGCGGGTTGGGCGCGCCGCGGTGATAGGTGATCTCCTTAATCCGCTTGTCGGGGCCGACATAGAGATCCCAGGTGTCGCCGGGCTGATAGCCGCCTTCGGAAGGATATTTCATCGCGATCCGCTGGGCCGATCCGTCACCGATCGGCAGCTTCTGCTGGCCATCACCGGTCCCGGCGGCGCCGTCCCACAAGAGATGGAAGGGGAGCAGCACCCAATATTGATCGTTGGCGAATTGCGGATCGATTTCCTTCTTGACGGCGTCGCTCTGGCTGTCGAGCTTGGAACGGTCATAGGTCACCTTGACCGGATTGCCCGCCTTGTCCTTGCCGTCGAAGGTGACTGTGTTGGTCTTCGGACTCCATTCCCATTTGTTGGAGATCGTATGACCATTGGGCAATTCAAGATTCCAAGTGTAGCGCATACCCTCGATCTGGCTGAATGAATCGATGCCGAAGGTCTTGGCGACCTCTTGAGCGGTCACTGTGTCCGCTGCCTTGGAAGTCGTGGGGAGAGCCAAGAGCGTGCTGAGGGCAAAAAGGAAGAAAAGACGGAGGCGACTGTTTTCGTTGCGTGCAAGAATGCGTGTCCTGTTCATGTCAACAGCTCCCTAGGTTGGTAGCAAATGCGCTGACCGGGTCGAGCCCCAATTATTATGGCACACTTAACGCTGGTTGAGGTGAGACCAGTTGACGGATCTCGTTTTTGCATCAGCGAATGTGCGCCCAAACTCAGGGCAATTTACGCTAGATATTGTTTGGATCTGTTAGTCGTTGCAAGCTCACACGATCGTGCGGGGAGGGTATGGCAACTGGCCATCTGTTTGGCAGCTCGCACATCGTTGCCGATTGGTGTCAGCCTTCTTTAGACGACAATTCAGAGTGCCAATTCAACCCCGCGCATTTGTGGCCTGGCGTTACGTCAGCTTTGTAAAATTTAAAATCATTTCCCTCGATAAAACCGGACAAATCCATCTCGATTCGGCATTCGCACCGCAGGCAGCGTCTTTGCATCGATCGTATCTTTCTCTCTGATCACGCCGTTGAGTAACAGGATGTAGGCGACTACCGCATAGACCTCCTCATCGCGGAGCGATTTGGGTTCGTTCACCGGCATGGCGCGTCGCACATAGTCGAAAAGGGTCGTGGCATAGGGCTAGAAACTGCCGACGGTCTTGACCGGTGGTTGACCCGGTCCGAGCGATCCTTGCCCGCCGACCAGTTGATCGTTGTCGCCGATCAGCAAATCTCCGTAACCGATCCGGGAGCCGTTCGATGACGACCAGCGACGCGAGTCCGGCGTCGCTAAGCCTTTGTCGTGGCCTTGCGTCGGGGCCAGGCTTGCATAAGTTGGCTCACGATCTTGTGCAACTGAGCCCGCGACACGCCATCCTTCGCCTTCACGGCGAGGCCATAGAGTGTCGCCGTCACCATGCCGGTGAGCGCGTCGACATCCGTACCTGCAGCAAGCTCGCCGGCCATTTGACCGGCGTGGATGCGCGCCCGCACGGCCTTTTCGGCATTCGCCCTCCGTTCCGCGAGTGCCAGGTAGACATCGTTTGATTCTGCCGTGCAGTTCGTGGCCCCAAGCACCACGAGACAGCCCTTCGGTGCGCCGGGTTGCGTGAACGAATTCACTGCGCCCTGCAGCAGGCTGCGGATCGCGTCCTCTGCGCTCGGCTCCTCGGTCAGCGCCTTTTGCGCAAAGCAGCCCGCGTCCCGCTCATAGCGATCGACCGCTTCCAGAAAGAGCCGCTTCTTGTCGCCATAGGCACTGTAAAGCGCGGGCGGTGTGATCCGCATCGCGCTCGTCAGGTCGCTGATGGAAGTCGCCTCGAAACCCCTGCTCCAGAACAAATGCAGGGCTTTTTCGAGCGCCGCGTCACGATCGAAACCTCTGGGTCGTCCGCGCGGCCTTGAAGGTGGGGCCGAATGATTCATAGCGATCGATAGTTAAATCATTTGACAGCGGCTGACAATGGTTGGTAATTTCATATCGATCGCTAGTAAAATGTCGGAGTCGGTGGATGCCGCTTCGGTACTGGTGGGCTGCGGTGTGAATCGGAGTGATGCCCATGATCGACGACAGGAAGTTCGGCCGCTGGGCGCTGATTACCGGCGCGTCGTCGGGCATCGGCCGGGAGTTCGCGCGGCAGATTGCTGCATCGACCATCAACGTCGCGCTGGTCGCAAGGCGGGACTCGCTGCTTAGGGAAGTGGGGCTTGAATGCTCCGGGAAATTTGGCGTCGAGCATCGCGTGATCGCGGCCGACCTGTCGGAGGAAGGATTCATCACCCGCCTCGCGCAGGCGACGAGCGACCTCGACATCGGCCTTGTGATCTCCAACGCGGGCAGCGCCAATCCCGGCCGCTTCCTTGACAAGGAAAGCGACGAGCTTGCGATGACGCTCCGCCTCAGCGCGCTGGCGCATGCCGAGATCGCGCGGCATTTCGGCCGCATGCTGGCCGAACGTCGACGCGGAGGTCTGGTCTTTGTCGGTGCCATGGGTGCAGAAAACGGGGCGCCCTTCATGGCCCATGACGGCGGCGCGAAGGCCTATGTGCGAAGCCTCGGACTCGCGCTCCACGCAGAGCTCAAGCCTTACGGCGTCCATGTCACGGACGTCCTGCCAGGGCCAACCGATACGCCTGTGCTTGCCAGATTCGGGCTCAATCCCAAGAGCATGTCGATCAAGCCGTTGCAGGCCGGCGATGTGGTCAGGGAGGGCTTGAGAGCGCTGTCAGCGAACCGGCCGGAGCTCATTCCCGGCCGGATGAACCGGATCATGCGGGCCGTCGTTCCGGCCAGCGTGACGCGAGCTCTGATGATGCGGATGTTCGAGAAGATGCCGGCGATCGCCAGTCCCCGATCTTGAGCGCGGGCTTTGCGATTGATCGCTTCAGGAAGGTGGTGACGGCAATGAAATCGTTGACAGGAAAAGTGGCTATCGTTACCGGGGCGAGCTCGGGAATCGGTGATGCCGCAGCCAAACTATTCGCGACATCGGGTGCGCGCCTTGTCGTCGGCGCACGACGCTCCGCAGAACTCGAGCGGCTGGTCGCTGAGATCATCGCGTCAGGCGGCGAGGCGGCGGCGCTTGCCGGCGACGTGCGCGACGAGAGCTACGCGAGCGCGCTCGTCGATCTAGCCGAAACGCGCTTTGGCGGGCTGGATATAGCCTTCAACAATGCCGGCACGCTCGGGGAGATGGGGCCGACGGTCGGGGTTTCTGCCGCCTCCTTCGCCGAGACGCTCATGACGAACCTGACAGGAGCGTTCCTAGGTGCAAAATACCAGGTGCCTGCGATGCTCAGACGCGGCGCTGGCTCGCTCATCTTCACCTCGAGCATCGCGGGCCACACGGTCGGGTTTCCCGGCGTTGCCGCCTATAGCGCCAGCAAGGCCGGCCTTGTCGGCCTGACCATGTCGCTGGCCGCTGAGTTCGGTCCGCAGCGCATTCGCGTCAACGCCGTTCTGCCCGGCGCCGTCGATACACCGCTGTACCGCGAGATGAATACGACGGCGGAAGCGCAGAGCTTCATCGCCGGGTTGCATGCCCTGAAGCGGGTATCTTCGCCAGGAGAGGTCGCGCGCTCGGTGCTTTTCCTCGCCTCCGATGATTCCTCGTTCCTGACCGGTGCCGCGGTAATCGTCGATGGCGGAGTCTCGATCAACCGGACCTGAAGTGTCCCCCGGTGAAGACGGAATTGGGGCACGGCCGCTTGCGGCACGTCGACGAAATGCAGGCCAGCCGAATTGCCGCGCACGCAAAAGGAAACGCCAATGGAAAGGCCCATCTGTCTCATCACCGGCGCAACCGAAGGTGTTGGTAAGGCGACCGCGCTGGAGCTTGCCCGAAAGGGGTTCGTCGTGGTCCTGGGTGCGCGCAATGCAGCCAAGGCGAAAGCCGTCAAAGCGGAGATCGCGGCTTCAAGCGGCAATCCCCATATCGATTACCTTATCGCCGACCTTTCTTCGCTGAAGCAGGTTCGAGGGCTTTCCGAGACCTTTAAGCAGCGTTATCCGCGGCTGGATGTGCTGATCAACAACGCCGGAATCTTCGCGCCGGCGCGTGTCCTCACCGAGGACGGGTTCGAGACAACCCACCAGGTGAACTATCTGTCGCACTTCTATCTCACCCTCCTTTTACTCGCCGATCTGGGCAAGAGCGCGCAGGGACGGATCATAAACCTGAGCTCCTGCGTCTATGTGGCCGGCAAGTTCGACGCCCGCAATCTGCAGAGCGAGAAGCGCTTTTCCACCTTCAGTGCTTACTCGGACTCCAAGCTGCTCATGCTGCTGTTCACGATCGAACTTGCCGAGCGGCTGCGCGAGACGGGGATCACGGTGAACGCCGTGCATCCGGGCGTTGTCAGGACGCCGTTGATGCTGCGGGCTCCGGGCGTCTTCAGGGTCGTTGCCTATCTGGCGCTGCCTTTCGCCCTTTCGCCTGAAAGAGGTGCGGCCACATCCGTCTACCTGGCTTCCGCTCCGGAAGTCAAAAGTATCTCCGGCCAATATTTCACGCTTAGCAGGACCGGCCGTTTCAAAACGCCCTTCAATACACCCGACCACCGCAATCTGCTGTGGGAGCTGAGTGCGAAATCCCTCCCACTGGAACCGTTCGTCACGGCGGCGCAATGAAAGAGGCTCTTCGTTCAGCTCGCGACCAGAACGTCGCCGCTCGTATCGGACGCATCCGCGTAGCCGCCTACGTCGCTGTCATCGCCATCGTAGCCGCCGGCGCCGTGGCCGGCTCCAGTGCGCTGCAGGATTGGCGGTCGAATGACAGGCCTGCCATCGTGCCGACGCCGTCCTTGACGGTCACAGTTGCGCGGCCGGTCCGCCAATCGTGGCCCGTGACTTTGGAAGCGTCGGGCGCCATTGCCGCCTGGCAGGAGGCGAGCCTCGGTGCCCAGGTCGGCGGCTATCGTCTCATCGAGGTGTTGGTCAATGTCGGCGACCAGGTGACCAAGGGGCAGGTGCTCGCGCGATTCGATCCATCCTTGTTGCAAGCGGACGCCGCACGGCTTGAGGCTAATGACGAGCAGGCAAAGGCGAACGAGAAACGAATGCTGAACCTGCAGAAGACCGGCACGGTCAGCGACCGTGACGTCCTGCAATTCGTAACCCAGGCAAGAACCGCCGCTGCCATGCTGGATTCGAATCGCCTTCAATTGAACTATACCGACGTGCTGGCGCCCGACGACGGCGTCATCAGTTCGAGGACCGCAACGGTCGGTGCCGTTGTGCCCGTTGGCCAGGAGCTCTTCCGCCTCATTCGCCAGAATCGCCTGGAATGGCGGGGCGAGTTGACGGCCGCGCAGCTTGCGCATGTGGAGATCGGCCAACTTATCGAACTGGCCTTGCCGGGTGGCGGCCAGGCTGTCGCGACAATCCGCCAGACGGCTCCCTCGCTTGATCCGCGGACCCGCCTCGGCATCGTGTATGCGGACGTCACCCCCGGCAGCCGTGCGCGGTCCGGAATGTACGCCGATGGTCGGGTGATCGTCGGACAGCGCGAGGCGCTCGCGGTGCCGGCGGAAAGCGTGACGATTCGGGACGGCCGCAGTTACGTTCTGAAATTGATGGACGCGACCACAACCCCACGCGTGTCGCTTCGACCAGTGACGGTCGAGCGCCGGCGAGGTCATCAGCTCGAGATCGTCAACGGAGTAGACGACGAAGATCGTCTGGTGGTCGCCGGCGCCGGCTTTTTGAATGAGGGTGATCTCGTGCGCGTCGCCGGCAACACGGACCAGGCGGAGCTTTCGCCGTGAACCTCGCCACCTGGTCGATTCGAAACCCGATTCCCACCACAATCCTTTTCGCGCTGCTCGCGTTGGCAGGATTATGGGCCTTTCGCAACCTCCCGGTTCAGAACATTCCGGACATCGACCTTCCAACCGTCAATGTCGGATTGATGGAGCTTGGCGCCGCACCGGCTCAGCTCGAAACCGAGGTGGCGCGCCGTGTCGAAGACTCGCTCGCCACACTCAGTGGTCTGAAGCACATCCGGACATCGATCACGGACGGTCAGGTGGCGATCAAGGTGCAATTCGTGCTCGAAAAGCCGATCTCCGAGGCATTGATCGAGACGAAGGACGCGGTTGACCGCGTGCGCTCCGACCTTCCGGCCGATCTCTTGCAGCCAACAGTGAGTGCCGTGACTGTCGGCGGCGAGGCTGTTCTGGTCTACGCTATCGCCTCAAGCCGCATGGACGAGGAGGCGCTGTCCTGGTTTGTCGATGACACGGTGGCCAAGGCCGTGCTGGGCGTAGTGGGCGTTGGCCGGTTCGAGCGGACCGGCGGGGTGCAGCGCGAGGTTCGCATCGAGGTCAATCCGACGGAGCTTGCGGCTCTCGGCGTCACCCCCGGCGATATTTCGCGCGCGCTGCGGCAGGTTCAGCAGGAATCATCTGGCGGAAAAGGTCAATTGGGGATGTCCGAGCAGGCCGTGCGGACGATTGCCACGGAGAGGCAGGTCTCCGATTTCGCGGCGTTGCCGGTCGCCCTGGCGGACGGCCGCCAAGTCAGGCTCGATCAAGTGGCGAGCGTGCGGGATGGCATCGCCGACCGCACCACGATCGCGCAACTCAACGGCATTCCTGCGGTCGGGTTCAAGATTTATCGCGCCAAAGGTTTCGACGAGACCCGGATAGTCGAGGGTGTCGCGGCAGCACTGGAACGTCTTGCGGCGGACGAACCATCGCTGACCTACACCCATGTTTCGGGATCGGTGGCCTACACCCAAGAGCAATATGAAGGCTCCATGCACATGCTGTATGAGGGCGGGCTGCTCGCGGTGGTCGTGGTCTTTTTTTTCCTGCGCGACTGGCGCGCTACGTTGATTGCAGCCGTGGCGCTACCGCTGTCGATCCTGCCTGCCTTCGCGGTAATGTCCTGGCTCGGGTATTCGCTGAACATCATCACGCTGCTCGCGCTTGCAGTCGTAGTTGGCATTCTGGTGGACGACGCAATCGTGGAGATCGAAAACATCGAGCGTCACAGCCGGCATGGCAAACCCATTGGGCAGGCTGTCTCGGAGGCCGTGGCAGAGATCGCGCTTGCGGTCACGGCGACCACCATGAGCCTCGTTGTGGTCTTCCTGCCGACAACCTTTATGAGCGGCGTACCCGGTCTCTTTTTCAAACAATTCGGCTGGACCGCGGTCGTCGCGGTGCTCGCCTCGCTCGTGGTCGCTCGTATGCTTACCCCGCTGATGGCGGCCCGCTGGCTCCGTATCGGCCCTGCCAAGGACCACGGGAGCGGGCGCCTGATGATTGCGTATTTATCGGCTGTGCGGTGGTGTCTTGCCCACCGGAAGACGACGATCGTCTGCGCCGTCCTCTTCTTCATCGCGTCGCTTGCGCTCGCGCCCTTTCTCCCCTCGGGACTGATACCGCCGTCCGACAGCGGCTACACCACCGTCAATATCGAATTGCCACCGGGAAGCCCGCTTGCGAGCACGCTTCGCGTCGCCGGATATGCACGGGCCGCGATCGAGGATCTGCCGGGCGTTGCGAGCATCCTGACCACCGTCGGCGATACCCAGTTGGGCGGTGGCGGGTCGGAGGGCGACACGCAACGTGCTGGCGAGAGCCGAAGGGGCGCGCTCATCGTCACGCTCGCTCCTCGTGATGCGCGGCCGAAACAAGTCGTCGTCGAAAACGCGATCCGAGAACGGCTTCTCGGGGTTCCGGGCGCTCGCTTCCATATTGGCGCCGGCCGTCCCGGCGAGAAGCTGGAATTGATCCTGGCCAGCGACAACGCGCAAGCACTCAAGGCGAGAGCGCAGGAACTTCAGCATGAGCTGATGAGCCTGCCGGGGCTCTCCAATGTCGGCACGACCGCGAGCCTCGAGCGGCCGGAAATCATCGTTCGGCCGGATTTGCGGCTGGCCGCGGAGCGCGGTGTCACGACGGCAGCAATGGGAGAGCTGGTGCGTATTGCCACCAGCGGCGACTACGACGCGCAGGTCGCCAGACTCAATCTCGACGGCCGCCAGATCTATGTGCGCGTTCGCATCGCCGATGCCGCCCGCCAGGACCTCGACAGGCTGTCGAACTTGCGTGTCACAGGCCGCGACGGCCCGGTACCTCTGTCGAGCATTGCAAGCCTTTCCATCGAGAGCGGGCCCTCGCAGATCGACCGCTACGATCGCCCTCGCTACGTGACGGTCGATGCGGATCTGGGCGGTACGCCGCTTGGCGCGGCCCTCAACGCCGCGCTCGCTCTACCGGCGGCGCGCGGCCTGCCTTCGAGCGTGAAGTTGATCCAGTCGGGCGACGCCGAGACCGCCGCCGAACTGGCCTCGGGATTCGGGATCGCCGTCCTGGTGGGGGTGCTCTGCCTGTTCTGCGTATTGGCGTTGCTGTTTTCGGACTTTCTGCAACCCATCACGATTCTTTCGGTGCTTCCGCTTTCCTTCGGCGGTGCTTTCGTCGCACTTTTGGTCGCGCGCAGCGAACTCGACCTGCCGGCGATGATCGGCGTCGTCATGTTGATTGGTATCGTCTCGAAGAACTCGATCCTCCTGGTTGAGTACACCGTGGTCAGCCTTCGCAATCACGGCCTGCCGCTCCATGAAGCTGTGCTGGAGGCCTGCCGTAACCGCGTCCGGGCCATCGTCATGACGACGTTCGCGATGACCGCGGGAATGTTGCCGCTCGCGCTGGGCTTTGGCGCCGATTCCAGCTTCCGTCAGCCAATGGCGATCGCCGCGATCGGTGGCCTGCTGAGTTCCACGGCGCTGAGTCTGCTGGTTGTGCCGGTCGTCTTCACCTACGTCGACGGATTCGAACGGCGGGTGCGCGGCTTGTGGTATCGCGAGGCGGAAGGCGCTTCAGTGGATGTAATGCGAAATCGGTGATGGACGCGCCTTGATCAAGATGCTCGGATTTGTCTTTGGGTTCGCTTTTCTCATCGGCGGGGCTCTCGGTTTTGTTCCGGGCGTCACCAAGGACGGGATGTTTTTCGGCCTCTTCATGGTGAACACCCCCCACAACATCCTTCGTATTGCGTCTGGGACGATGTTCCTGATTGCTTCGGTCCTAGGAGAAAGACTTGCCCGCTTGTGGTTTCGGATGTTTGGGATTCTTTATGGAGCGATCGCGATAACGGGCTTCCTGGTCGGCGAGGGAATGATCTTCGGCATGATTTCGAATAACCTCTACGACGCCTGGGGACATGCCGGACTAGCGCTGGCGATGCTGGTGATCGGCTTCACGAGCCGAAGACAAGCGGCCGTTGCATCAGCGAAGGCCGCTTGG
>Ga0210410_10003845_pt1 | contig 13265 bp, 12 predicted proteins | sample IncBWC4MmetaG_FD_161058 | JGI IMG/M metagenome (GOLD analysis project Ga0210410, IMG submission 161058) | Forest soil microbial communities from Barre Woods Harvard Forest LTER site, Petersham, Massachusetts, United States - Inc-BW-C-4-M | ecosystem: Environmental > Terrestrial > Soil >... | reverse complement strand
CGTGTGCGTGCTGGCCATCATCGCGCTGCTGGCGGCCGTGCTGTTGCCGTTCATTCCGCAGCAGACGTCGCGATCGCGGCTGCAGGCCTATGCGCTGCAGGCCGCGACGCTGCTGAAAGCGGATCGTAATGCGGCGATCCGCGACCGGACCAATGTTGCCACCGTGGTCGATGCGCAGGCGCGCGCTATTCGTTCCGGGGCGTCGCGGGCCGTGATCCGGATTCCCGACGATGTGCGTTTCGATGCGTTGCTGCCGCAAACCTGCCGGCAGCGGACAGCATTGTCGACCATCGATTTTTTCGCCAACGGTACCTCATGCGGGGGCACCATCGCGCTGACTCGCTTTGATGCAGGCTTTGAAATTCGTGTCAACTGGCTGACAGGAAGGATCGAGATTGTTCCCCGGGACACCAGCATCAACTGATCGCGACGCCGGTTTCACGATCATCGAAGTGCTGATCGCGCTTGCAATCGTCGCTGTCTCGATCGTCGCGATCGGTTCGCTGATGGCGACCAATGTGCGCGGGGTGCGGTCGCTGGAGCAGCATGTCGCCCTGACGCAGACGGCACGCACCGTCATGACCGCCGGCCTTCCGCCGCGAGCCGAGCTTCGTCCCGGCACCTTGTCCGGGCAGACCGACAACTATCGCTGGACCGTAGAAGTCATGCCGCTTGGCGGCGACTGGACGGTGCCGAACGCCGACATTCCGTGGGTCCCCGAACTCGTGAGGGTGCGCGTCAAATCTCCCTCCGGCGCGTTGTCCGACATTCGCACCGTTCGCCTGATGCAGAAGCCCTCCAAATGATTGGCACGATGACTCAGCGGCGCGCGGGCGAACGTGGCTTCACGTTGATCGAGGCCATTGTCGCGCTGGCGTTGATGGGGCTGGTGCTCTCGGCGCTCGCGAGCATCACTGCGCAGTGGCTCCCGAACTGGAATCGCGGTCTCGGCCGTATCCAGCGCAGCGAGGTGATCGGCATCGCGCTGCAGCGGATCGGGGCCGATCTCGCCGCGGCCGAATATGTTCCAGCCAATCGCGATTCGCGCCGTCCCCTGTTCGAGGGATCGGAGCTATCGGTAATGTTCGTCCGCACGGCGCTGGGCCCCAACGCCGGCGCTGGACTTGACGTCGTGCACCTGGGCGAGACGACCGAGCGCCGCGAATTCGTGACGGTACGTTCGCGGACGCGATTCACGCCGCTGCCTTCCGCTTCGTCGCTGTCGGAAGAATTGCATTTCGGCGATCCGGTGGTGCTGCTGCGCGCGCCGTTTCGGCTGTCGTTCGCCTATGCCGGTCCGGATCGGGTCTGGAAAAACACGTGGCGGGGGGCCGACAAGCTGCCAGCCATGATCAGGCTGACAATTCGTGATGCGAGTACCGAGCGCGTCCTGTCGATCTCGACAATAACGCCGGTTCACGTCCAGGCGCCGAGCGCCTGCGCGCGGCCTGACGGTGGTTGCGACGACAAGGACAAGCAGGACGTTCCACCCGATGCAGCGGCAGCTCCGCAAGCCGGAATTGCGGGGCAGGGAGGGACGCTATGACAAGGGACCGCGCCGACGCGCCAGCTGCGGAGCGAGGCTTCGTGATCGTTGCCGTGCTCTGGATTATCATGGCCTTGTCGGCGCTGGCGGTGATCTTTTCGCTGTATCTGTCTGCCTCGGCGCAGGCGCTGGCGCTCAACGATACCGCGCTGCAGACCGAAGCGCTGGTGTCCGCGAGCCTCGAACTCACTGCCTATCAGCTGACGCTGGCGGGCGACAAGGCGCGACCCTCGCGCGGATCGTTTCACTTCCGGATGGACGATGCCGACGTTCTCGTCATCTTCACCTCCGAAGCTGCCCGCATCGATCTCAATTTCGCTCCCAAGGAAGTCTTGGCCGGTCTGTTCGCAGGGCTGGGCGCTACTCGAGCCGCCGCCACGGAAGACGCAGACCGGATCGTCGGATGGCGCACCCGTCCTGTGCCCGGTGGCACCAATGACGAGGAAGCGCTCTACGCCGCGGCGGGGCTGAAATATGGGCCGCGGCAGTCGCTGTTTACGAATGTGAATGAACTCGCGCTCGTGGCTGGCCTGCCTCCAGCGTTGGTGGATCGCGCGCTGCCGTTCGTGACGGTGTTCAACGGATCGGCTGGCGTCGATGCCACGATCGCGGCCCCCGAGGTGATCGCTGCATTGCCCGGCAAGCCGTCGGACAATCCCGGCGGCGGGTCCGGCGAGCGATTTGCGCTGTCGAGCGATGCGTCTAGCGACGCATCCGCTCCGGCGTCCGACGGCGCGATGAAGGCAAAGAGCTCGTCCTACCGGATCGAGGCCACGATCAATTTCAGCAACGGCCGCCGTACCGCGTCGGAAGTGGCGATCGCGCTCGGCGACAAGGCTGAACCATACCGCGTGCTGTCCTGGCAGGATGACGTGGAGCCCAGCCGCAGCGTGCGGAAACGCAGGGGCGTATGATGGGCATGATTTCCGAGTTCCAGCAGCTGTTCGGCGAATGGATTGCGGCCGTGACCGGCGCCGCCGATGCGGCTGCTGGCCAATTCATCCGCTCGCGGCGGATACTGCTCGAGGAAGGTGACGACGACGTGTTCACGGCCAGGACAATCGCGGCGAAAAAGGCCCCGGCGCTGCCCGACCTGGTCTTTCGCCTCGATAGCGGTAGGCCGCAGCCGCCGTTGCCGGCGGACTGGAAGGCGGCGTTTCGCGGCAGCCGTGTCGAAGCGCAGGTGCAATCCGGTCATGTCATGACGTGCCTGCTCGACTTCCCGAGCAAGGCCGGTGATTTTCTTGACGGCATGGTCAGGACGCAGATCGATCGTCTGACGCCCTGGACCGCCAATGACGCGGTATTCGGCTGGAGCCCGCCGACGCCCGCGGCGAACGACCGGATCGACGTGATCTTCGCCGCGACATCCAAGCTGAAGGTGCAGCCTCTGCTCCAGTACGCGCAAGCGCTGGATGTGGCCTCTGTTGCCATATATGCCACGGCTTCGCTGGGTGACGGAGCATCCGCCCGGATCAAGCTGCTCGACCAGCCGTGGCGAAGCGCAATCGGGACGACGAGGATACCGCTTCTTCTGCGTGCCATTCTGCTCTCCGCCGGCGTTGCCGCTGCGGCGTCGCTGTTGATCTCTACCTATCTCGGGAGTTCCCTCCAGTCGCAACAGGGCGAGTTGCAGCGGCAGCTTTCGCAGCGCCGCGCCGCGTTGCGCCTCGATCCGAATTCCACCGGATCGGGTCTTGGCCTGCTGGCGAAGCGCAAGCAGGCGACCCCATCCAGCGTCGTGGTGCTGGAGGCCATCTCCCGCGTGTTGCCCGACAGCACTTATGTAACGGAGCTGCGGATCGACGGCGACAAGGTCCAGGTCGTAGGCATGACGCAGGATGCGCCATCCCTCATCAGCCTGATGGAGCAGTCCCCGCAATTCACCCGCGCCACCTTCTTCGCGCCGACCACGCGCGCGGCGAACGAGCCGGGCGAGCGTTTCCATATCGAAGCCCATATCACAGCCTATTTTGGATCCGGCACGTGAGCGCCTACGCTGCATCGAGAAAAGCCATCACCACGTCGCCCATGGTGGCGACAGCGGTCTACGTCGGTCTGGTGAGTGCGCTGCTGTTCGTCACGGTGACGTCGATCGCTGGTGTCCTCGACCAGCGCAGCCAGGTGGCGGCGTCGTCGGCCATGCTGGAGCTGCTTGAGGGGCGCAGACCCGCCGCCGCTGGCGGCTCGTCCGGTAACGTGACGATGCCGGCGGGCTCGGCCTATCTCGAGGGTGCGACCGTGACCGTCGCGGGCGCAACGCTGCTGCAGCGCGTGTCCGAAGCGGTCGCGAAATTCGGCGGCAACGTGCTGTCGACCCAGCTCGATCTGCAAGGCACGCCGTCAAAGACCGGGTTTCTGAGCATGATTGCCAGCTGCGAGATCGAGCAGCCTCAATTGCAGCAATTACTCTACGACCTTGAAGCCGGGATGCCTTTCCTGTTCATCGATCAACTCGTGGTCCAGACTCCGACCGCTGCGTCCGGCCCGGGAAGCGGGAAGTTGCGAATCCTGCTGACGGTGTCGGGGCAATGGCGAGGTGCCAAATGAGGCGCGGCTTCACGATCGGTCTCACTTTTCTGGCGTTGTCGGTCCATGACGTCGCGTCGGCCGCCGCTGTGTCCAGCGATGCGCTGGATGCCGACCTCGGCGACGAGGCACGGCCCAACAGGCCGCCGGCAGTATCTTCCACTCCGGCCGAGCCGGTTACGGCCGTGCGCGTCGTCGCGCCGCCGGGCTCGCCGGCGCGGACGCCAAGCGCCAACCCACTATGGGCCGTGCCGCTCAGTCAATTCTCGGTCACGCGCGACCGTCCAATTTTTTCGCCCTCCCGCCGTCCGCCGCCAGCTGCGATCGCCGCCGAACCAGTGGTTGCCAAGTCGCCGCCGCGAAAAATCGAGCCTCCCCAGCTTTCTCTGGTCGGCACCATCGCCAGCGACGACGAAGGTTTCGGGATTTTCCTTGACCAGTCGACGAAAGCCGCGCTGCGGCTGAAACTCGGCGAGAATCATCAGGGCTGGAAACTACGCGCGATCCGGGGCGGTGAGGTGACCATGGAGAAGGGTGAACACGAAGCTGTGCTGGCATTGCCGCAGCCGGGCGGCGGCCAGCCGACCAGCGAGGTCCATCCGCTGCCAGTGAGCGCGATCGAGAGGCCGGTGGCTTCGCGGCGATGATCTGTCCTTTCGTTGATCCGGCGCGAGTGTTAGAGCGCGCCGAGGAATTGCTGCGAGACGAATGTCAGTAGCAGGCCGATGGCCAGAAAGGGTCCGAACGGCAAGGATGTCTGCCGTGTCATGTCTCGCCCGGCCAGTTGCAAGCCGCCGGCTGCGACGAGCGCCGTCAGCGTGGCGATCAGCAACAGCGTAGGCATCCCGGCGACACCGATCCACAGTCCCGCAGCGGCAAGGAACTTGACGTCCCCGAGGCCAAGACCCTGAATTTTTCGTAGCACGAAATACAATCGTCGCAGCAGCCAGAAGATTAGTCCGATGGCTGCGCCTTCACATGCGGCTTCGATGCCGGCCGCGCTGCCGCCGGCAATGACGGCTTTCACCAGTCCGAGGCCGGCGATGGACAGGTTCAAGCCGTCCGGAATGATGCCGCGACGAATATCGATCAGCGCCAGTGCGCGGCATAGCAGGCAAAGCGCCGCGAAGAACCCCAAAAGACGCAGCGTTTCGGTGTCTATGATCATGCGAGCCTTGCCAGAGAACGACGAATGAGTCGGTACGAGACGGCCGGAGCTACGACCATATCGGCCTTATGACAAGGAATACGCACGGTCCTTGAAGAAACTATTTTTGTCGCGAACAGGCAACGCAAATTGCTGCGCAATTTTTTTTCGGCCGATTTATTTCCGCAGCAAATCGTTTTTATTCCATGAAAAGCGCGACGCGAAACGATCCCGTCACAAAACGGCAAACAGAATTTACAATATTGCACGCCGGTAGCTGCCATGTTTTGCGACGGTCGCGGGTTTGTCGTCGCCGGGAATTTTTGTGACGATGATCCATGTGAGAGTAGCGGTGTGTCTTGCGATGCTGGGACTTGGCATGCGCACGGCGAGCGCCGCACCGCTTGATGTCGCGGCGGAGGATTATCGGCCTTACATGATTGACGGCATCGGCCAGGCACTGGCGGGTGCCCGTGAATTGCGTGAGCGCGCCGCTGCCGGGGATTTGAAGGGCGCGAAGAAGGCCTGGATTTCCGCCCGCTCCGGATGGGAGCGTTCGGAAGTGTTCACGGCGGGCTTTGTTCCCGAACTCGACGCCCAGATCGATGCGTGGCCGAATGCCGACAGCGGCTTCCATGCCATCGAGGCTGAGCTGTTTGGCGCCGGTCTTACTGATGTCGATGGCGATGCCAAAGCGCTTGTCGGGCATCTGGACAGCCTTCACGACAGGCTTCGCGACATACCGCTCACGCCGCAGGGCATCTTGGACGGCACCGTGCGGCTGGCCTATGAGGTCGGCGAGAGTAAAGCTGACGGTGGTGAATCGCGCATCAGCGGCACTTCGCTCGACGACATGCGCAATAACGTCGCCGGCATCGATTTCGCCTACCATACGATTTTCGCGCCCGCGCTCAGGACCGCCGACGCCAGGCTCGCCGGCGCGGTGGATGCAAGGATCGAACAACTCAGGGCGATCGTAGCGGCGCCCGATCTGCAACACGTCGATGTCTCCGCCCTGCGACGCGCCAGCGAGGAACTGGTGATCACGCTGCAGGGGGCGTCCGACAAATTGGGATTGCGGCGCTCGACGCTGGAGGCCGCATCGCAATGATCCTCCGCCGCTCATTCATCGCTGCTCTGGTGCCCGGACTTCTGGTCGCGGGCTTTTACGGGCGCGTCATGGCTTTTCCGGTCGACGGCGATCAGACGACATTGCCCGCAAAAACCGAACTCAACGAAGACGCGCTCGACAAGCCACGCGAAGTATTCCGGTCTGACATCGCCGGCGGCAAGTCGTACTTGGTCAATCTCGGCAATCTGGCCTTCAGTTCGCCCGGAATTCTCGGCGGGGTGGCCCGGCAGGCCGGCTTGAGTTGCGGTACCTGCCATGTCAACGGCGCGGGAAACGCCAAGTTCTTCGTGCCAAAGATGTCGACGCGCCCGGGCAATTTCGACACCACCGGTCCGCTGTTCAATCCGAAGGCGGACAATTTTGTGCTCGATCCCGTGAGGATCCCGAGCCTGCGCGGTGCACGCTATCTTGCGCCCTATGGCCAGGACGGCCGCATGGCGTCGCTGCGGGATTTCGTCCGCAATGTCGTCGTCAATGAGTTTGCCGGGCCCGAACCGGCGCCGGTTATCCTCGACGCGATCGTCGCCTACATCCAGGACATCGACTTCCTGAACAATCCCAGTCTCGGTCCCGGCGGGCGATTGATCGGAAAGATCAGCGAATCGGAGCGTCGCGGCGAGGCGTTGTTCATGAAGCCGTTCCCGCACGATCCGAATCTGAGTTGCGCCGGCTGTCATGTTCCCTCGGGCGCCTTCGTCGATCATCAGCAACATGACGTCGGCTCCGGCGGTCTTTTCAAGACACCGACGCTGCGCAACGCGGATTTCAACGCGCCGTATTTCCACGATGGCCGCTTCGACAGCTATGATCAGGTGGTGGCGCATTTCGATCGCGTATTCGATCTCGGCCTCTCTGCACAGGATCGACAGGATCTCGTGGCCTACCTCACCGCCGTGGGCGACGGTACGCAACCATATGAGCGCGAAGGCGCGGGGGCATCGATGAAGGAAATCAACGATTTCACCACCGTCCTCGCGACGGCGATTCCGGCAGGCGACAAGGATATCGTCGCGCTGGCGGTCGACACCATCGGCAATGAATTGCGAGAATTGACCGAAGATTATCCCGACCGGAAGAACACCAGCGTGTCGGGCGGCGAGCAGCAGCGTGTCTTGGCGCGCACGGCTCTTAAGGAACTCGTTCTCACCTTGCGACGGATCGATATGGCCGTCGCGGACGGCCGGACCACTGACGCGGCGGCGGATTACAGGAATTATCGTTATCTGATGGCCGCCGCGGTGCCCGCGCTGCTGGCCAGCGCCGAACCGTGGTCGTTGTTCAATCCCGCGGTGCATGATTCGCATTACGCGGCGCTACGGCAGGTGATGCAGTCGAGGCATATGTCGCACTGAGGTCCACGAGGCTGTTCGGCTCCGATCGATCAGGACTTGGCGCTATTCTTCTGTTCGGCGCGGTTTCCTCGTGCGAACCGGCGTCCAGACGCATCAAATGCGTCGCTCGAAATGCCGGAGCAGATCACGATCCGATTCAATCTGGATCATGATCTGGAGCGTTGCGGCAGCACAAAGATCGCGTTGCCGCCTGAGAAAATCATGTCGCCGCAAAGAATTGACCGCTGTCGGATCAACGAGGTTCGACCTTGCAGGATCATGCCCGCGTTCGCTGGTCCAATGCCGACGCGCACGTTGCCAGTGTTCACGAGAAAAATGAGCGCCAATGAAAGAGTAGTCCGCTTTACAAAAATTATTTTTCATCGCGCCGGCAAGTTCTTCAGCGAAAGAATTTTGGAGGCTTCTGAATTTATTTCAGCGCATTCACAACATCGATATGCCTGCGTCATGTTGACCCACTAAGTAGTGCTACGCTAATTCAACCTCTGGGGTCGACAATGAAACCGACGTTCAATTTGAAAAGAAGATGGCGGGTCACCACCGCGCTGTGCATCGTGTCCACGATGGCAGTCGGGACCGCGAGCTATGCTGCCACGAACTGGGGCCGAAGCAGCTGGGATTTGCGTTCGCATTCCGACCGCTCCCATGGCGGCAACGGTGAGAACAATAACGGCAACAACAACCATGGTGATGACGGCAAGAACCAGAACACGGCTAAGACCGCTTCGCCGATCAAGCACGTCATTATCCTGATCGGTGAAAACCGCGGCCTGGATCACACCTTCGGTGTCTACAAGCCGAAGGGCAGGGGTGAGACCATCTCCAACCTGCTGTCGAAGGGCATTGTCAACGAAGACGGCACACCGGGCCCGAACTTCGCTCAGGCGCAGCAATACTCGGTCGCCGCGCAGCCGTCCTACTACATCGGCGCTCCGGCTATCGCCAAGTCGCCCTACAGCGCGGCCAACGCGATGCCGCAGCCCAACACCAACGGCACCCCGACCGCGCAGAGCGACACCGGTGCTCCGTTCAATACGATCACCGAAGCGCACGTCGAACAAGACATCAATCCGGCGGACGCCGACATCCTGACGACCGGCGCCAGCGGCTTGCCGACCGGCGTTCAAGACACCCGCGTTCCCGGCGCCGGCACGCTGACGGGACCGTTCCCGCTGCAGGGGCCCCAGCTCACCGACGACGACTACACCGGCGACACCACGCACCGCTTCTACCAGGATTGGCAGCAAGACGATTGCAGCGCCGCCGGCGCGACCAAGAGCAACACTTCAGGCTGTCTGGCAGACCTGTTCCCGTTCGTGATGGCGACCTACTCGTCGGGCAACAAGAGCATGGGCAACTCGATGGGATTCTACAATGCGGAGCAGGAGCAGGCTCCGGTCCTGAAGCAGCTGGCTGATCGCTTCACCTTAGGCGACAACTTCCATCAGTCGTTCCATGGCGGCACCGGCGCCAACCACTTCATGCTTGGCACCGGCGACGCAGCCTTCTGGAGCGATGGCAAGGGCAACCCGATCAAGCCGCCAGCGAACATGATCGCGAACCCGAATCCGGTCTCGGGCACTGTCAATGCGTACACGGCCGACAATAACTTCAGCGCCTGCGCTGACGTGTTCCAGCCCGGCGTCGGGCCGATCGTGAGCTACCTGGAGAACCTGCCTTACGCGGCAGAGCCGAACTGTCAGCCCAACCACTACTACATGCTCGACAACACCAACCCCGGCTACCTGCCGAACGGTGCGCTGTCGGGCGCCGGCAACATCCCGCCATCGCCGGTCAGGACCATCGGCGATGCCCTGATCGAAAAGAACATTAGTTGGGCCTACTACGGTGGCGCGTATAATGATGCCGTGGCGCTATCGAACGTTGCGGTTGCGGCGAATCCGACCAGCCCAAACCTCGGCGCTGCCGCGCTTGCCGATCCGGCTCACGCTCTCGGCGTCGCCTATTGCCAGATCTGCAATCCGTTCCAGTATGCGACCTCGATCATGGCCGACCCGACTGTCCGGACGGCACATATCAAGGATACGGCTGATCTGATCACGGCGATCCAGAAAAACACCCTGCCTTCGGTGTCGTTCGGCAAGCCGGATGGTCTGCTCGATGGTCATCCGCAGTCCTCAAAGGTCGACCTGTTCGAAGCCTACGTGCTCAACGTTCTTGGTGCGCTCGACGCCAATCCGGAGCTGAAGGCGGAGACGGCCGTGTTCGTCACCTGGGACGAAGCCGGCGGTTACTGGGACTCGGGCTTCATCCAGTCGCTCGATTTCTTCGGCGACGGACCGCGCACGCCGATCTTGATCCTCTCGCCGTATTCGACCGGCGGCAAGGTCTATCACAACTACAGCGATCATGTATCGTTGCTGAAGTTCATCGAGCGTAACTGGAACCTGAGGCCGCTCACGAACCGCAGCCGCGACAACTTCCCCAACCCGACGTTCTCGAAGAACGCTCCGTACGTGCCGACCAACAGCCCGGCGCTTGCTGATCTGTTCGACGCGTTCGACTTCAGCCACGCGGTCACTCAGCCCTACACCGAGTGATCCACGGGCGATCGGGACGCCTCGTGATTTAACCTAACCGAAGTGGCGACGATCGGGCTTGATGGCCCGGTCGTTGTCGCCTTTAGTCCGACGGCCCTCATGGCGGGTTTCCCTTTTCGGGTGTTGATGATGGGCAAAGGCCCCCTGATTGTTTTGCCATCCAACCGGCCGTGGTTGAGTGTGCTTGCTCTCGCCGCCTTTTTGTTCTGCGGCTGCGGTGCGGCGCCCGCGCAGCAGTTTTCCGCCGATCTTGCCATCGCGCGGGACGGTGGTGCAGCGGCGCCCGCAGGCAAGGTGCACGTTTTCAGTGAAAAGGTGCGAATTGAAACGCCGGAATTCGCCGGCGGCTTTTTCCTGATCGACGGAGCGAAGCCAGCCGCTTTTTTTGTGCGGCCGGCCGCTGGGATATTTATGGACGCCCGTCAATCGAGCCGCCTCACCCGGATATTGGTGCAGGTCGATCCGGGCGATCCATGCCGGCAGTGGCAGGCTATGGCGAGCGTGGCTGGCGTCGCGGATCAGGGTGACTGGCGTTGCGAGCGCGTTGGGGAGGAGACGATCGAGGGGCACCGCGCCGTCGCCTACCGGGCCGTTTCAGCTTCCGGCCAGGAAATCTTCGGCTGGATCGACCCGGTGCACAAATTTCCGCTGCGGATCAAGACCGAGGACGGGGCGGTGATTACCGCCCAGAACGTTCGGGACGAGCCGCAACCCGCGCAATGGTTCGAGATTCCCCCAGGTCTCCGGAAATTCGATCCTCAGGCACTCATCCATCAAATCAAGCAAAGCGACGTGTGGGTCGCCCATGAAAACGATTCGCAGAGTCCACATCCCTAGCTTCCAACGTCCTCATCAAAAATGTCCCCGTCGCGGTCAACGCGTCTCCGGCCGCCGGCGCGCCGTCCTTCCGCAATACCTTGAGCGCGAGCGACCGCAATACGCCTGCGCGCTTATGACCGCGCTACTGCCGAACGCGTCAGTGTTGCCGGGGCGCGGCGACGGTAGTGAAAGACTTGGTTATCTCGCGCCACCGGATCGCAATCGAATCAACCGGGGATAAAAAATGAAATGGGTTTTCAGCGAAATGCGACCTGCTGACTTCAATCCGACACAGGCCCGTCATTTGCCGCTGTTTATAAACCGTCGCGTTAACCCATCTTTTTTAGAGGAACATGATGAGAAAGAATCTGCTTTCCACTGTTGCGCTGTTTGCCGTCGCGGCGGCTGTTGCCGGGAGCGGTCCGGTTGCCGCTGATGATTCACATGGCAACGGCCCGGACTTCGGTCAGCACGGCAACGACGGCCATGACGGTCGCCCGCAGAACGAGGCGCGAACCGCGACCCCGATCAAGCATCTCGTGGTCATTTTCAACGAGAACCGCTCGTTTGATCATTACTTCGCCACCTACCCGAAGGCGACCAACCCGTCGGGCGAGCCGGTCTTCAAGGCGGACCGGAATACGCCGAACGTGAACAACCTCGCCGCGAATGCATATCTTCTGCTCAGCAATAACCCCAACTCCACCAACCCCCTCAACGGCACCAACGCCGTCAATCCGTTCCGCCTCGATCGCACGCAGGCGAACACGGCTTCTCAGAACCATTCCTATACGCCCGAGCAACAGGCCTATGACAACGGCAAGGCCGACCTCTTCCCGAAATATACGGGCAGGGGCACGTCGGGCGGCGCCGGCGCCTTTGGCACTCCCGGCCAGGTCATGGGCTATTTCGACGGCAACACGGTCACCGGCTTGTGGAATTATGCTCAGCACTTTGCGATGAGCGACAATGCCTATACCGACAGCTACGGTCCGTCGACCCCTGGCGCGATCAACGTGATCTCCGGCCAGACCAACGGCGTGAAGAACATCGTCGGCAATTCCTCGTCCATCAACGACGGTCAGGGCGGCCTGACGCTGATCGGTGACACCGATCCCGGTTACGACGTCTGCTCGAGCACCACGAGCGCGGCGATCCTGACAGGCAAGAACATCGGCGATCTGCTCAACGATGCGAACCTCACCTGGGGCTCGTTCATGGGCGGCTTCAATCTGCAGGCCACCAACACGAACGGCACCACCGGCTGCAAGCGCAGCACCAACAGCACCGTCGTCGGCGGCAACGTCACCGATTACGTTCCGCACCACGCCTGGTTCCAGTACTACGTGTCGACCGCCAACCCGACGCATGCCCGGCCGAAGTCGGTCGCGGCTGTCGGTTACACCAAGCAGAACGGCCAGGTCGATCCCGCCAACCACGGTTATGATCTGCAGGACTTCTACGATGCGGTGAAGGCCGGCAACTACCCGGCGGTCTCGTACATCAAAATGTCGGCTTACCAGGATGGTCACGCAGGTAATTCCGATCCGCTCGATGAGCAGGCCGGAAACCTCGAATTGATCAACTTCCTGCAGCAGCAGCCTGACTGGAAGGACACGGCCGTGATCATCACCTACGACGACTCCGACGGCTGGTACGACCACGCCTACGCCGCGCCCACGACCGCGTCGTTCGATCCCACTGCCGACCAGGTCAATGGCCCCGGCCAGTGCGGTACCGGCACACAGCCCAATGGCTTGAACGGCAAGCCGGTTAACGGCCGCTGCGGTCCCGGCACGCGCATCCCGTTCATCGTGATCTCGCCCTTCGCGAAGCAGAACTACGTCAGCCACGAGCGCATCTCGCAGGCCTCCGTCGTGCGCTTCATCGAAGACAACTGGCTCGACGGTCGTCGTCTTGGCGGCGGTTCGGTGGACGCCACGGCAGGTTCGATCAAGGACATGTTCGACTTCGGGCATGGCTACCGGAACGCCGAGCTCTTCCTCGATCCGTCAACCGGCACCGAGATGCCGGACCACGGCCACGGTCACTGATCGCGGCACGATGCAGCACCGCCGCATAATGTGGCTCCTCGGCGCCGGCCTCAGTTTGGCCGGTGCCGTCTTCGCGGCCGAACCGCAAGGTTCGGCCGGCGATAATCCACATCCAATCCACCTCG
>Ga0210410_10003844_pt1 | contig 13267 bp, 11 predicted proteins | sample IncBWC4MmetaG_FD_161058 | JGI IMG/M metagenome (GOLD analysis project Ga0210410, IMG submission 161058) | Forest soil microbial communities from Barre Woods Harvard Forest LTER site, Petersham, Massachusetts, United States - Inc-BW-C-4-M | ecosystem: Environmental > Terrestrial > Soil >... | reverse complement strand
CGGAAAAAGCAAAAGAAGGCGAACGAGTGAATCCCACGCCGTACAAAGAAACCGAGGAGCGCTAATCATGGCGAACTTTTTCATTCGACGGCCCATCGTCGCGATCGTGATTGCTATCCTCACGGTCATCGTCGGCGCGATTAGCATCGCAACTCTGCCGGTAGCGCAGTTTCCGCAGATCGCTCCACCTGAGATCAGGTTGCAGGCCACGTACCCCGGTGCGGACGCGCAGACTCTTGAGCAAGCCGTTGCGACACCGATCGAACAGCAAGTCAGTGGCGTGGACAACATGACCTACATGTATTCGCTGAACGCCACCGCGAACCAGCAGACAACATTGCTCGTCGACTTCGATCTCAAGACTGATCCCAACACGGACCTGCTGCTCACACAGTCGCGCCAGCAGTTGGCCAACGGCCAGTTGCCGCCCGAGGTAAACAATTACGGAATCAACTTGAAGAAGTCGACCACAGCACCGCTCATGCTGATTGCGCTTTATTCGCCGCGCGGCACCCATGATTCGAACTATCTGGCCAACTACGCCTACATCAATCTCAATGATCCGATCGCGCGCTCGTACGGCGTTGGCCAGACCCAGGTCTTCGGCTCAGGCCAATATGCCATGAGGCTCTGGGTGAAGCCTGATCAGATGGCGAAGCTAGGCATCACGGTCACCGATATTGCCAACGCGCTTAAGGCTCAGAACACCGTCAATCCGGCGGGCCAGGTCGGGGGCGAGCCAGCTCAAAGCAATCAGCAGTTCACCTACGCGGTGCTAGCTCAAGGCCGCCTGACTTCGCCGGAGCAGTTCGGCGATGTTGTCGTGCGTGAAGCGCCAAACGGCGGAACGGTTCGGGTAAAAGATGTGGCCCGTGTCGAACTGGGCACGCAGGACTACAGCTTGAAGGCCCGCCTCAATGGCAAGCCCAGCGCCGCCGTTGCCGTCTACCAGTTGCCCGGAAGCAATGCTGTTCAAACCGTCGCAGGTGTCCGCAAGCTCATGGCGCAAATGAAGCAGCGTTTCCCGCAGGACATCGATTACACGGTTTCGCTCGACCAGACACTCCCCGTCACGGAGGGCATAAAAGAGATCCTTTGGACCCTCGGGATTGCGATTGCGCTGGTCATTTTCGTGGTCTACCTGTTTTTGCAAGATTGGCGCGCCACATTGATTCCCATGCTCGCCGTGCCTGTCTCGCTGATCGGTACATTCGTCGTCTTCCCACTGTTCGGCTTCTCCATCAATACGCTTTCGCTGTTCGGGTTGGTGCTCGCAATTGGACTGGTGGTCGATGACGCCATAGTGGTGGTTGAAGGAGTGCAACACCACATCGAGGAAGGACTGAGTCCGAAGGATGCCTCCATCAAGGCGATGCAAGAACTTTCCGGTCCGGTGGTCGGTATCGCCCTGGTTTTAGCTTCGGTGTTTGTGCCGACGGCTTTCATACCTGGCATTACTGGCAGGCTGTATCAGCAGTTCGCCATCACGATCGCCATCTCGGTAATGCTCTCTGCGTTTAACGCCCTTACCTTGAGCCCCGCACTTTCGGCCCTTCTCCTCAAACCCAAGAAGCAAACTCGCGGACCGTTGGGAAAATTCTTTGGCTGGTTCAACGCATACTTTGACCGCTCCACCGACAACTTTGTCCGGATGTCCGGTGACCTGATTCGCAAGGCCGGCGTGGTGATGGTGCTGCTTGTAGTCGCAGGCGGTGCAGCCTGGTTCTTCAGCAAACTTCTGCCCACCAGCTTCCTGCCCGACGAAGACCAAGGTTACCTCTACATCAACATGCAGCTTCCTAATTCGGCGTCGATGGAGCGGACGAGCGAAGCTGCAAAACAAGTGGAGGACGTTCTCGCCAAAACTCCGGGAGTGCAGTACACCACCAGTGTGGTCGGCTTCAGTCTGCTCAGCTATGTCCGAACTTCGTACAACGCATTCTTCTGGGTATCTCTGAAACCCTGGGATGACCGAAAAACACGGGACGAACAGTATCAAGCCATCAAGGTTCGTTTGAACCAGGAACTTAAAAAAATGCCCGAAGGAACAGTCTTCAGTTTCTCACCACCCGCGATTCCTGGCGTCGGCACGGCCGGAGGCGTCACGTTCGTACTTGAGGACCGCGCCGGCAAGGATGTCAAGTTTCTTGCAACGAACCTGGCCAGGTTCCTGGCAGCCGCTCGCAAGCGTCCTGAGATTGGTGCGATCTCGACCACGTTTGTGCCCAGCGTGCCACAAGAGTTCATCAATGTTGACCGAGACAAGGTGTTGAAGCAGGGAGTGGCTTTGACTGATGTCTACAACACCATTCAAGCCTACATGGGCGGCTTGTTCGTCAACTACTACAACGATTTCGGACGTACGTGGCAAGTCTATGTAGAGGCCGAAGCGCCTTACCGTGCGACGACCAACGATCTCGGACAATTCTACGTCCGCAACGGCCAGGGGCAGACAGTACCGCTTTCAGCGCTGGCAAGATTCGAGAACCGTTCCGGACCTGAGTTCACGATGCGCTACAACGAGTACCGGTCCGCACAGATCAACGCTAGCGCTGCGCCCGGTTACAGCTCTGACCAGGCAACGGCGGCCCTGGAAGATGTCTTCAAGCAAACCATGCCCCAAGAAATGGGCTTCGACTACCTTGGCATGTCTTACCAGGAGCAAAGGGCGCGGCAGGGAGTTCCGTCTTCAGTCATCTTCGGATTTTCGCTGCTGTTCGTTTTCCTGATTCTGGCAGCTCTCTATGAAAGCTGGACAGTGCCTTTTAGCGTGCTGCTCAGTACGCCGGTCGCAGTATTCGGCGCCCTCGCTGCACTCTGGCTGCGTCGAGTCGTGCTCGGCTTCTTCCTGCCTCAGTACATGGTTCAAATGGAGAACGACGTGTACGCGCAGATCGGCCTGGTGATGCTGATCGGACTGGCTGCGAAAAACTCGATTCTGATCGTGGCATTTGCGAAAGAGGACTACGAACGCGGCATGTCCATCGTCGATGCGGCACTTTCCGCGGCGAGGCTTAGGTTCCGGCCCCTGATGATGACGGCGCTCGCTTTTATTCTCGGCTGCGTGCCGCTCTGGACAGCATCCGGAGCAGGCTCTGTCGCGCGCCAGATCATGGGCACGGCGGTAATCGGCGGCATGGTGGCGGAGACCTTCATCGGCAGATTCTTCGTTCCTGCGATCTTCTACGTCGTTGAGAAACTCTCAGGCGCTGAGAGACCGAACGCGCTGCCACTCACGCCCGCCGAGGCGCCCAGTCAGGGGGACTGATTTATGAAAAACACTGCACTGTTAGGAATTCTAGCCGTCCTGGTTCTGGAAGCCGGCTGCATGATGGGGCCGAAATACAAGCGGCCGGCTGTGGACGTCCCGCAGGAATATCGTGCACCCGCGCCGCAAGAGGCGGGCCAAGCCTCGTCGCTGGGCAACGAGCAATGGTGGCAGGTCTATCAGGATCCGGTGCTCACGCAATTGATCCACACGGCTGTCGCGCAAAACTATGACGTGCGCATCGCGGCTGCCCGCGTGCTCGAAGCCCAGGCGCAAGTCGGCATCACCCGCTCCAATCAGCTCCCTTCGGCGAGCGTTGGTGCGGACGTTTTCAGTCAGCAAAACGCGAAGCTGTCGAAGTTGTTTCCCGCTTATCAGGTCAACGCTGGCGAACTGAACCTGTCGGTGATCTGGAATCTGGACTTCTGGGGAAAATATCGCCGGCAAACCGAGGCTGCTCGTGCCCAGTTACTCGCAACCGAGTGGGGACAGCGAGCGGTGCTGTCTTCGCTGGTCGCTAATGTAGCGACGGCCTATTTCCAACTTCGCGCACTAGACAGCGAACTCGAAATCTCGCAACGCACGCTGGCATCACGGCAGCACTCCCTTCAGTTGACTCAGGTGCTTGAGACACATGGCTCGGGCTCCGGGCTCGACGTGAGTCAAGCGGAGCAACTCGTCTACACCGCCTCCGAGACGATCCCGGATCTCGAGCGGCAAATTCAGCAACAGGAAAACGTGCTCAGCGTTCTTCTCGGAGAGAATCCCCAATCCATTCCCCGCGGACGCGCGCTGACCGAACAGCCTGTTCCCCAGAACGTACCGGCCGGCCTTCCCTCGGAATTACTCGAGCGCCGGCCGGACGTCCGCCAGGCGGAAGAGAATGTGGTCGCGGCCAACGCACAAATCGGAGTCGCAAAAGCTGCGTTCTTTCCCAACCTGTCGCTCACCGGATTAGGGGGGCTTGAGAGCAACGCCTTGCACCAGTTCATCACCCAGCCCTCGGAGGTTTGGTCCGGGGCCTTCAGCGTGAGTCAGCCCGTCTTCCAGGGCGGGGCGCTCCGCTCTCAACTCAGGCTCGCCCGCGCCAACTGGCAAGAAACAGTGTTCTCTTACCAGCAAACGGTCCAGAACGCTCTTGAACAAGTTTCCAATTCGGTGGTCGCTTCTCAAAAAGACCGTGAGTTCCGGGAGCAACAGGAATTGCTGACACAAGCGGCCCAGCAGACCGACCAACTGTCCGAGGTTCTCTATAAGAACGGCGGCGCGAGTTACCTCCAGGTGCTGACCAGCGAAACAAATTACTTCTCAGCGGAACTGAATCTGGTGCAAGCCCAGCTCAACGAGCGACTAGCGCTCGTGCAGCTTTACCAGTCCCTTGGCGGTGGCTGGCAGCAATAAAGAAAGGATTAAAGATGTTTAACGGAATTCCGGTTACGTACGACGGACCTCCCGAATCTGGACGTGCATTATGAAACGGATCGCGTCCCTTTCAATCTTCTTTGCAGCGCTCATCGAGTTCGCAATCGAGCGCGCAAGGTTCGACCTTTGGATTGTGGCGGGAGTTGCGATCATGACCCTACTGTGGAATGTCGTAGGACGAGCGCTACGCCCTCATGTGGACTAGGAGCAACACGAACAGAATGCGTCCGCTGGCGGATAGTTTGCAATGTTCGTGTACTTTGAGGCCCAGGCCGTCGCGTCGGGCTTCGTTGAGACCGGTTTTTGCGCCGGTCGGGGAAAGGTAGTTTGAAAATGAAGACGAAGTTGTTTTTTTCGATCCTTCTGTTGACTGCTGCTGTGGCGCCCGGTGCGCTAGCTGCTGGCGACGGGGGCGACGGGAAGTTTTACACCGGAAGGGGTCAATTGCTGGTCACGTCGGCTGACGACCCAGCAGTCAAGGATGTGCCAACAAATCCCGCCGTGGTGCCGAACGATCCGAAGCAAGTGCTCCAGGATTATGACTCATTAATGATCGCGCTCACGCAGAAGTTTTCTGTCACACTCGCGACGATTGCAGAAGCAGCCAAGCGTGGCGACCTAAGCAGCGAGCAGGCAAGAGAAATGAGCGCCGAGCAATATCAGCTTACCCACATGCAGTTTGAACTGCTCAGTCTGTGGCGTGGAATGGAAGAACAGGAGTCAGCGAAAATTCCTGCTGTTGAAGCAAAACCGGGTTCAACGGGAGACAACGAAGTCGTGACTGTGGCGTTGCCCTTTTCATCCCTTCAACTCAATCCCTCTTTGACTACGTATCTCAGTTTGACGTCCTCGCAAGTTGAAGCTATCCGGCAAGTAATGATGCGGGAACAACATAGTCTCGAACCTTTGATGACGGCGATTCGAATTGTACGAGAGAAGCTGCTTGCAATCGGCGGTGAACACGTGAATGAGAAGCAGGTCAAAGCTCTGGCCGATACAGAAGCAAGTCTGCTGGCAAGGCTGATCGTGGCGAACGCCCGCATGCAATTCAACATTTACAAGATTCTCAGCCCCGAGCAGCAAAAGAAGCTCAGCGATCTCGAACGAACACAGGGCGCAGTCACTTCGGATAGTAAGTAAGCAATCCCTGTGAACTACAGATCGGAGGCTACGCGCGTCACAGCTGATGCGGGAGCGCAGATAGTTGTGCCGCGCCGTCCGGCCACGTACAGGGCTGGAAAACCCCATCCCGCCGTCGCCACTGCTCATTTTGCAAGCGAAGGCAGGGTCCTCCGACACAGGCTCACGAATACGTAGCGCGGTCGATATCGAACTTCTTCATGCGTGAGATCAGCGTTGTTCGTTTGATCCCCATACGTGCCGCCGCCCCGTCCGGGCCTCCTACGCGCCCGCTTGTGACTTTCAGGGTGCGGACAATCTGATCGCGTTCACTGGCTGCGCGCATGCCCGCCACCTGGGCGTACCTGCCATTGTGGCCCAGTTCAGCAATCGGAGCTCGCAGCGCCGTCCCATGGCTAAGGATCACTGACCGCTCGATGAAATTCTCCAGCTCACGAATGTTCCCCGGCCAATGCCAACTGGAGAGCTTCCTCATTACAACCAGCGGAATCGATTCGATCCGCTTTTGCATGCGTTGGCCGTACTTGTGAGTGAAATAGGTCACCAGCAGCGGAATATCCTCCGGACGTTCGCGCAAGGGTGGGATGCGGATAGGAAACACGTTTAGGCGATAGTACAGGTCGCTACGAAACTCGCGAAGGTCCATCATTCGTTGCAAGTCTCGATTGGTCGCGGCTATGAGGCGCACGTCGACCTGCTTAGTTCGGTTGTTGCCCAGCCTCTCGAACTCTCGCTCCTGCAAAGCGCGTAACAGTTTGGGCTGGATGTCGATCGGAATATCTCCGACCTCGTCAAGAAACAGCGTGCCGTGGTCGGCGAGTTCAAGCCTTCCGATCTTCTGCGCAATCGCGCCGGTGAAGGCGCCTCGTTCATGCCCAAAAAGCTCGCTCTCGAGCAGCCCAGTGGGAATCGCAGCGCAATTGAACTTTACGAATGTCTGCTGCTTGCGCCGGCTGCATTCATGAATGGCGCGCGCAATCAATTCCTTTCCCGTGCCGGTCTCGCCCAGAAGCAACACGGTCGAGTCCATGGGAGCCACGGTTTCCACAAGATTCAAAACATGGCGGAGTCCCGAACTTTGTCCTACAACGCCTTCAAAATTCATCTCGCCGCGGATTTCATCTTCCAGATACAGTTTTTCCTGCGCAAGCTTATCTTTCAATTCGGCGATCTCGCGATAGGCTGATTCCAGAGCAGGACTGTAGCTTATGACTTGCTCGAATCTGCGCTCACTGTAGTCCTGATCACCGGACCGGAATCTTTGGACCGCTCCGACATAAGCTCCCATGAAGCACCTCCTAGACCCGGCCGACTCTTCCGCCAATGCCGGACAACAAGCCGCCAAGCCGAGCGCTTGCGCCCACCGTAGCTCGACGCCAATCTGGAATCGATTCTCCCGACGGCCAATCCATAAGCTCTAGTTCTTCGATCCAGTGCAGCCCCGACTGCCGAGCCTGCTCAGGGCCAAACAACTTTTGTACCGCGCGGATGAACGCCGACAGCTCTTTTTCAGCCAGGATGAGAAAACCATCAGCGAGTTGAACGCAAGGGTCCATTTCCGCATCCCTTGCAAGTTTCCGATTTTCGAGCATGACAACCTTTCGGACCAACCCATGCCTCGCAGGGGCGGACCATTTACTAAAACTCGTCACCTATTAAACTCGTCACCAAACAACTACATCCCAGTGCTCGGCAAGCATTCCGTTTTCAATGCGCACAATATCTGCGGCAATCCAGTTCACAGCCAGGCCGAAGTTCGAAAATCGTCCGTGCACGATGACAAAATTCCCTTCGGCCATAATCGTTCCGTGCTCATATTTGAGAGTCAGTGGAAGGCTCTTGACGAGATCGAACAGGCCCTCACGACCGGGAGCAATGTGCGCGCTGTGCTGGATGTAGTGAGGTGACCAAAACGTCTCGGCAGCCGCGTAGTCACGCTTGTTGAACAAGGTATCGAAGGCTTGCAGGACAAGCTCTTTGTTTCTCGGCTCAACTGTACGATTCATTGCTGCCGCTGCCTCCTCCCAAAGCGTTCATCCACCGTCCACAGGGATACTGGCACCGGTGATCCAGCGCGCCTTTCCCGAAGCCAAAGGCGCGATGACATAGTCGGCTCCCTACTGCCCGATAGTGGACCGACAACATTTTGTGAACAACCCTCGTTAGAGTCCTAGTTCGGCTACCCAATGAAGGCGGGTGCGAACACTACTATTGAGGGAGAGCGGCGCAGCTCTAGCGATCACGAATGTCAATGCGCTTTCGTCCGAAAAGCCGTGCATCAATGGACCGATGCCCTGGGCCGAGAGCCGCCAAGGCTGCGCCAAGACTTGCCAACAGAATGGAATCTTCCACGTGGCCCGGTAGCGAAAATGCAAACGCAATTTCCAAAAGCACGACAACCGCACCAGCCAGCGGGGTTGCGAGTCCAAGGAGCAGCAGTGTCCCGGCTCCGATTGCGGCGGCCTGCATAATCATGATTAGAAGCGAAGGTGACTGTGAGCGGGCAACGATCCCTTCGTAAATCAGCACAGTCCCGGCCGCAAGTCGTAGAACCAGAAGGCCTCGGCCCGGCCATCCGTTGGGGAACATCGAGAATAATCGTTGCAGAGAAATACCCTTTCGGTCCTAACGTAAAACACTCGAAATGCGTTCCGAACGCCCCAAAAAGGTCTCCGCACTGCCCCCCTTTTGGGGTGCGCCCAAAGCGAAAGATCTATGCTCCAGTAGTGTTTCCGAGAGGCGTAGTGCAAGATCAAGACGGAACCTCTACATTTTGCAAGCTGCCAAAGGGTGGAAGATAATTCGGACCTGGCGGAGGGAAGAATTAACCTCAGGCTCTATCTGCGAACTCTTGCTTGCGGTTGGGGCGCGTTAGCCTGGTGCTTCCCGGCATTTGCAGTTCCGGCTCCAGCGCAAGAGACCCCGGAGACTCAAACAATCAGACTCCCTCTGATCGCGGGGACCGATATTCATTTCCGAAAGCTTCCCTCTGATTCGGGACTTTCGCAAACGCGAGTCTCAGAAATCGTCCAGGATGACGACGGTTTCATTTGGTTTGGGACGCAGAATGGATTGAACCGCTTTGATGGCTACAAGTGCAAGGTCTTCAGACACGATCCACAAGATCCGCAGAGTCTAAGTGGCGTTTATATCTACTCGCTCTTCAAGGATCGCTCCGGCTTCATTTGGGTTGGATCGGATCAGTTTCTCGATCGATTCAGCCCGCTCACCGAAACATTTACTCACTATCCTTTACTGCCGTCAGACTCCAGCGGTCTTACGACAACTGTCAGTCATATTAGTCAAGACTCATCCGGGATGCTATGGCTATCTACCAGCAAGGGCTTGTTCAAGCTCGACCCCACTAGCGGGCAAACAACCCGTTTCCTTCACGACCCCAACGATCCTGCGAGTCTAGGTGACGATGAGATCAAATCGACCGGCGAAGACAGGGAAGGCAGACTTTGGGTGGCCAACAGTCAAACACTCGACGAATTTGATCGAAAAGCTGGAAGAGTTATCAAACACATTCCGATACCCGACTCGGGCGTAGGGGTGCGGTTTCACGAGGACCGTTTCGGTGTCTTTTGGATCTTCTATGGCAATGACGGCTTACCGGCCATTCTTGACCTGAAGACAAACAAGCTGATGCGTTATGAATTCAATCCAGACCATCGCTCGGGTGGGTCAACCAACCGCGCGTACGCGATGCTTGAGGATCATGAAGGCACCATGTGGTTTGGAACGGCCGCTTGTGGCTTGCTGAGGTTTGATCGCGAGCATTATCGATTTGTCAGCTATACCGACCGTCCGGGTGACAGTGACAGTTTGGCAGACACGCGAGTTACGGCACTGTTCGAAGACCGCGAAGGAAACATCTGGACCGGATTGCACCAGGTAGAGCCACAATTCTTTTCGACCAAGCGACAACCGTTCGAAAAATTCATACATGAGTCTGGAAATCCGAATAGCCTGGCATCGCCGCTGGTCGGCGCCATCTATGAGGATCAAAAGGGAGTGTTGTGGGTTGGCACCGATCGTGCGCTGAACATGATCGACCGCCGGCTCGGACAGTATTCCACATTCAAACTGATCAGCGGAACTGAGGTACTGGCGATAGTCGAATCGGGCGCGAACACACTTTGGTTTGGAACTAGCCAGGGGCTGAAACGATACGACCGGGAAACAGGAGAGCTGCGCTCGTACAATAGAATTCCTGGAGATCCGTCTTCCGTATGTAGCGGCATCATTGAGCGTCTGCTGATCGATCATAATGGAACACTCTGGGGCGCAACATGGGACGGCCTCTGTCATTTCGATTCGTCCAGCCAACGCTTTACCACGTATAAACCAGATGCGAAAAGTCGAGGCCTCAATTATCACGCGATTGCGGAAGACAGGAATGGTGACATGTGGCTCGGCGGCAATCTGGGACTGCACCGATTCGATCACCTTACCGGCCATTTCACCATCTATAACCACAATGCGGATAATTCCACGAGCCTGAGCGACAACCGGGTGAACTCGGTCTACTTTGATCGCGCCGGAACACTTTGGGTAGGTACCCAAAATGGGTTGGATAAATTTAGCCCCAAAACCAACACGTTTTCTGCGTACAGCGAGCGCGACGGTATCGCGGGGAATGTCGTGAGCTGCATTCTGGAAGATAATCGCGGATTGCTATGGATCAGCACCAATAGGGGCATATCGAACTTTGACCCTCGAACCGGAAGGTTTAAAAACTACACCGCAGCGGACGGTCTTCCAGGTGCTGACCTTACCGGGTGGGGTGCCTGCTACAAGAGTGAGGCGGGGGAGATGTTTTTTGGAGGGTTCAGTGGAGCGACCGCATTTTTCCCGGACAGAATCGTGGACGACATGCTTCTCCCTCGGATTGCTTTGACCGAGTTCAGGCTCTTCGGATTCCCCGCGCAGCGCAGTCATGATTCCCCTTTGGCAAACTCTATCAATCACACCCATCAAATCACGTTGTCGCACTCGCAAAACATTTTTTCCATCGAATTTTCGTCGTTGAGCTACCTGGACGCTGCGACCAGCCGCTATCGCTACAAATTGGAAGGCTTGGGTGACAAATGGAACGAAGTGGGCAGCGATCGAAGGGTGGCGGCCTATACCACTCTGCCGCCCGGAACCTACACCTTCCGAGTCGAGGCCGCGACCAGTCATGGCCCGTGGAGCGAGCCAGGAGCGATGGTGCGTATCCGAGTTTTGCCACCATGGTGGGGTTCGGTGTGGTTTAGGCTCCTCGGTACTTTGGCGGTTGTCGCGATTTTGTGGATGCTGTATCTGTTTCGCCTTCAGCAAGTCGCTGCCCAGTTGCGAGGCAGGATGGAAGAGCGCCTCGGCGAACGAGAAAGAATTGCCCGCGAGTTGCACGACACTCTTCTGCAAGGGATACAAGGACTCATCCTCCGTTTTCAAGCGGTGGCGGAACGAATACCTAACTCGGAACCAGCTCGCCAGTTGATGGATAGTGCGCTCGATCGTGCCGATGAAGTGATGGCCGAAGGACGTGATCGCGTCAGGCACCTGCGGGTTTCCCTAGCACCTACAAAGGATTTGGCCGAGGCGTTCACCCAAGTGGGTCAGGAACTTTCGCAGGGAACAGGCGTGGAGTTTACCCTGGTTGTGGAAGGCGAGGTGCGGCCTCTGCATCCCGTGGTTCTAGACGAAGCTTACTGGATTGGCCACGAAGCTCTGGTGAATGCGTTCCAACATGCCGACGGAACGCGGGTCGAAGTGGAGATTGCCTATGATCACAATAAATGGCATATCCGATTTCGAGATAACGGTCGCGGCATCGATTCGAAGATCCTTGAATCCGGCGGAAAACCGGACCACTGGGGAATGTCCGGAATGCGCGAACGAGCCACGAAAATCGGTGGTCAGTTGGAGATCTGGAGCCGGCCCCACGCCGGCACGGAGGTGGAACTCTCCGTGGCCGGATCGAAGGCTTACCGGACCTCCAAGAGCCGCTCGGCCTGGACCTTGTTCATGCGCGCCGTAGGCGGAGGTAACAGATGACGGAATCTGCAACCCCCCGGATAAGAATCCTGACCGTTGACGATCATCCGGTGCTCCGCGAGGGAATTGCGGCGCTCCTGGAGGGTCAGAAAGATATGATTCTGGTTGCCGAGGCCGTGAATGGGCGCGATGCAATCGAGCAGTTTCGCACCCATCATCCTGACGTTACACTGATGGACCTGCAGATGCCCGAAGTAAATGGTATCGATGCGATTGTTTCCATTCGCAGCGAATTTCCACAAGCCCGTATCCTTGTATTGACGACATACAAAGGCGACGTACATGCCGCCCGAGCCCTGGAGGCCGGAGCGTGCGGCTACCTTCTCAAGAGCGCATTGCGTAAGGATCTCCTGGATACGATTCGCGCCGTACACACGGGCCGCAAGCGAATACCCGCTGAAATCGCGATGGGAATTGCCGAGCATCACTCCAGCGACACCCTGACTGCCCGCGAACTGGAAGTGCTCACGCTGGTGGCCGCTGGAAATGCGAACAAAATTGTCGCATCGCAGTTAGGCGTTTCTGAGGAGACCGTTAAGGGACACATGAAAAGTATCCTCGGCAAGCTGAACGCAAACGACCGAACTCACGCGGTCACCATCGCGCTCAAGCGCGGCATTCTGCAACTGGAAGAATGACGGAGGAGGGAATCCATCGCGGCGTTGCTACGTCAAAGAAGCAGGAGGCAACGTAAGAAAATTACCGCCCCTCGGCCTTCTGGCCGCGAAGCACCATGCAAGTGGAAGCCGCTTTCGCGACCAATCGGTTTTCCTCGTCGGTGATGGTGCACTCGACGTAGCCGATCGTGTGTCCCCGCCGCACCACCGTTCCTTCCGCTTTGAGTTGCGCCTGCCAGACCGGGCGAAAGAAATTGATTTTCAATTCCACGGTAGTAAAGGATTCACCTGCGGCGAGGGTACTTGCAAATGCTATGCCCATCGCGGCGTCAGCAATATCGCAAAGAACTCCGCCATGCAGCGTTCCCATGGGATTTGCATGCTGTGGTCCGGCGGTCAGGACGACCGTCGCCCGCCCATCACCTATGTCTTTCGCCTCAAATCCAATCAGACGCGCGATGGGAACGTCGTTGGTCTTGGCGCGTTCCCTGAAGTCCGCTTGCGAGGGAATTTCTTGTGTACTCATGACTTGGTGGCTCCAGCCTTCGATTTCCGCGCACGAACCTTGCTTTCGAGATATTCCTCCAGATGACGGACGGCAAAGTCACGAGGCTCTTCCTTCTTCTGCAGACGGCTCACCATTATGCTGCCTTCAAGCGTACTTGCAATTAAGGTGGCCAACTTCGCCGAATCGACATCGCCACGCACCTCGCCTCGTCGTTGCCCCTCCTTGGCGATTGACTGCAGACGATCAAGCAAGGAACTGAGGGCCCGG
>Ga0210410_10003843_pt1 | contig 13267 bp, 12 predicted proteins | sample IncBWC4MmetaG_FD_161058 | JGI IMG/M metagenome (GOLD analysis project Ga0210410, IMG submission 161058) | Forest soil microbial communities from Barre Woods Harvard Forest LTER site, Petersham, Massachusetts, United States - Inc-BW-C-4-M | ecosystem: Environmental > Terrestrial > Soil >... | reverse complement strand
ATAGACTGTTTGCATCCTGAGGCCTTCGATTCTTGGGGGAGAAGCCGGGTTGCTCGGCTCCTCGACCCTCGGGCGCACGCGAATCCCGGAACAACCGGAGTCACATCGAGTGTATTTCCTCTATAGCGTATTGATGGGTCTTGCCGCCCTGCTGACATCGCCCTATTGGCTGATCCAGGGCCTGCGCCACGGCAAATATCTCTCTAATCTAGGCCAACGTCTCGGCTTTTCCATTTCGGGACTCGAAAAGCTCCCCGCGCAGCACTCCGGCGCCATCTGGATTCACGCCGTCTCCGTCGGCGAAGCTCTCTCCGGCGTCACCCTCGCCCGCCGCCTGAAAGACTCCTACCCTCAGCGCCCGCTCGTCGTCTCCACCACCACCCTTACCGGTTACGCTCTCGCTAAAGAGCGCATGCCCTTCGCCGATGCCGTAATCTATTTCCCGCTCGACTGGGCCTTCAGCGTCCGCCGCGTCCTCGACGCCGTCAAACCCGCCTCCGTCATCATCCTCGAAACCGAAATCTGGCCCAACTTCCTTCGCGAAACCGGCCGTCGCAAAATCCCCGTCCTCTTCGTCAGCGGCCGCATTTCCGATCGCTCCTTCGCCCGCTGGCAAAGTTATCTCGGCGCATTCGGCTTCTTCCTGAAGCCGCTCCTGAAGTCCGCCCTCAGCCACGCAGCCGCCTTCCTCATGCAATCCCAGCCGGACGCCGACCGCATCCGCGCCCTCGGTGCCCCACCCGAAAAAGTCACCGTCAGCGGCAACCTGAAATACGACCTCGAATTGCCTGAGCCCACTCCCCTCGCCAAATGGCTCGAAGAAGAATGCGCCCGCCGCGGCCGCCGCCCGCTCATCGTCGCCGGCAGCGTAGTCGCCACCGAAGAGCCGCTCGCCCTCCTCGTCTTCGGCGTGGTCCAAGGCGATTTTCCAAAAGCTCTGCTCGTCCTCGCTCCCCGCAAGCCCGAGCGTTTCTCCTTCGCCGCCGATTTCATCGAAGAGTCCCATCGTAAATTCGTCCGCCGCTCGGAACTCTCTCTTCCCGGTCCCGCTGTTTCCGCCAGCGCCGGCAACGGCCTGAACACGATCCCCGACGACGTCACCGTCCTCCTCCTCGATTCCATCGGTGAACTCGCCTCCCTCTATCGCCTCGCTGATGGCGTCTTCGTCGGTGGCTCGCTCGTCGATTCCGGAGGCCACAATATCCTCGAACCTGCCGCCTTCGGCAAAGTCCCCGTCTTCGGCCCCTCCATGGAAAATTTCGCGGCCATGGCCGCACGCTTCGTCGAATCCAGCGCCGCCATCCAGGTCGAAAGCCCCGAAGACGCGGGCGTCGAAATGATTCACCTCCTCAAAGATCCCGAAAAGATGCAGCGCATGGGCGGCACCGCGCGCCAACTGGTCGAAAGCAGCCGCGGCGCCCTCGACCGCGCCCTTGCCGCCGTCTCCCAACATCTAGGCGGTGCGGCGCGATGACTCTGCCGTCGTGGCTGCGTCTGCTGCTGTGGCCCGCGTCGGTACTCTACGGCGATCTCGCGCGTCTCCGCGCCCGCCTCTACGCGCAGGGAACTCTGAAAACGAAGCGTCTGAACACGCCCGTAATCAGCGTAGGCAATCTCACCGTCGGCGGCACCGGCAAAACCCCAATTGTGATCTTTCTCGCCGAATGTTTCCTCGCCGAAGGAAAACGCGTCGGCATTCTCACCCGTGGCTACAAAGGCGCCGCCGGCACCAGCGATGAAATCGAACTGATGAAATTCCGCCTCCAGGACCGAGTGATGTTCGGCGTTGGCCCTGACCGCTATGAACAAGGCCGCCAACTCGAGGCCAAAGGCGTCGACATCTTTCTCCTCGACGACGGCTTCCAGCATCTTCCCCTCTTTCGCGACGTCAACATCCTCCTCATGGACGCCACTCAGCCTATCGGCCGCGAAAGCATGCTGCCCGCAGGCCGTCTCCGCGAACCCGTCTCCGCCATGGATCGCGCCGACGTCCTCGTCATCACCCGCCTCGAAGCCTCCCCCTCCACTCTCGCCACTATCGAAAAGCTTCGCGACTATCCTGTCTTCTCCGCCGTCACGCGCCTGCTCGGTTTCCGCCGTCTCGGCCAGGGAATTGCCCTCCTCTCCCTTGACGAAATCGGCGGCGGCCCCTTCTACGCCTTTTGCGGCATCGGCAACCCGAAAGCGTTTTTCCAGGACCTCAAAAACTGGAACCTCCCGATATCCCAAACCAGCGAATTTCCCGATCACCATCGCTACGACCAGCGCGACGCCCTCGAACTCGAACAGTCAGCCCGCACCACCGGCGCGAAAGCCTTCGTTACCACCGAAAAGGACGCGCAAAATCTCTCCGGCGTCTCCTTCGCTGAATTTCCCGTCTTTATCGCCGTGATTGAAATGGAACTCCCGCAGCAGGATGCCTTTTTTGGCTTCATCCGCGAGCGCCTGGCCGCCAGGAGCGCCGTGGTATGAACAGCTTGAAGATCATGATCCGCGCCACCAACTGGGTCGGCGACGCCATCATGGCCTTGCCCGCCCTGCGCGCCGTCCGCCAACGCCATCCCGATGCAACCATCAGCATCGTCGCCCGTCCCTATGTCGCCGACATTTATCGTGATCAACAAATTTGCGATGAGCTAATCGCCTACGATCCCAACGGTGGCCATCGTGGCTGGAGAGGTCGCGAAAAACTCGCCGCCGATCTTCGCACCCGTAAATTCGACGTCGCTCTCCTCCTCCAAAACGCCTTCGACGCCGCCTGGCTCGCCTGGCGCGCTCAAATCCCCCAGCGCATCGGCTACGCCCGCGACGCCCGCAGCCCCCTGCTCACCGAAGCCATCCCCGTCCCCAAGCCCGGCGAAATCCCCCCGCACGAAAAGTTTTACTATCTCGAGCTTCTACGCCGCGCCGGCTGGCTCGATCAACTCCCCAACGAGCCGCACATTACCCTGCGCGTCCCCGACGCCGCCCGCCAGCGTGCAGCACAAATTTTTCTCGAATCTGGCGCACGTCCGCACGTCCGACGCATCGCCGTCGGCGCCGGAGCATCCTACGGCTCCGCCAAATGCTGGCCCCCCGATCGCTTCGCCAAAGCCCTGAACGCCTTGCTCTCCCGAGCCGACGCCGACGTCATTCTCTTCGGCACTCCCAGCGAACTCCCTGTCTCCGCTGCCATCGCCGCCGAATTGCAGCGCGCCCCCATCAATCTCACCGGCAAAACTTCGATCGCCGATCTTCCCGCGCTCCTCTCCCAGTGCCACCTCTTCCTCGGCAACGATTCCGGCGCCATGCACGTAGCCGCGGCAGTCGGCCTCCCGGTAGTCGCCGTCTTCGGCCCCACCGATCCGGACGGCACTGCCCCGGTCACCCCGCGCCTCACCATCGTCCAGCAAAAGCCCTACTGCAGCCCCTGCTTCCTTCGCCGCTGCCCCACCGATCACCGCTGCATGACCGCCGTCACTCCCGCCATGGTCGAATCCGTGCTGCACTCAGCGCTTGAGGAGGTGCCTTCTGCCTGACCCCTCCGCCCGCCGCCCCGCCGTATTCCTCGATCGCGATGGCACCATCGCCGAAGAGGTCGGCTACTTGAATCATCTCGACCGTTTTCGTATGTTTCCGTTTGCAGCCGAAGCCATCCGACGCTTGAATCAGGCCGGAGTGTCCGTGGTCGTGGTCACCAATCAATCGGGAGTTGCCCGCGGCTATTTTCCGGAATCGCTGCTGCACGATGTCCACGACCGTATGAAAAGGGAACTGGCCCAGGCTGGCGCGCACCTCGATGCGGTTTATTATTGTCCGCACGGAAAGTCGGACAATTGCGATTGCCGCAAGCCGTCGCCCGGCATGTTGCATCGTGCCGCGCGGGATTTCGGCCTCGACCTGAAGCGCTCGTTCGTAGTCGGTGATCGCTACGGCGACATGGAACTGGCCTTCAATGCAGGCGCAAAGGGAATTTTCGTGAAAACGGGTTACGGTCTCGGCGATTTCACCTGGCATGGCCAATCCTGGCCCAGGCAACCCGACGTGGTCACGGACAATCTCAAGACCGCGGTGGACTGGATTCTGAGGGATAAATGACCAAGCGCTCCAAAAGGCAGTTGGCTCCCGCCCCATCCGTGGATCTCGTCGCCCTCGCCGAAGTCGTCGAGCACTTCTCCACCAAGACCGTAGTCGTGCTCGGTGATTTCGTTGCCGACGCCTTCCAGTTCGGCGACATCACCCGCGTCTCCCGCGAAGCCCCCGTCCTCATTCTCAAGCATCGTGAAACGCAAATCGTTCCCGGCGGCGGCGCCAATGCCGCCAACAATTTCGCCTCCCTCGGCGCCAGAGTAATTCCCGTCACCGCCATCGGCGAAGATGAAACCGGCGATCGCCTGCTCGAATTCTTTCACGAGAAAAAAGTGGATGTTTCCGGCATCTTTCGCGTCAAGGGCTGGACTACCCCTACCAAAACCCGCTTTCTCGCCGGATGGGCCCACAAGGTCGGCCAGCAGGTTCTCCGCGTGGACTACGAACCCGACCAGCCTCTGCCGCCAGAAGTTCACAACAAAATTCAAGCGGCGCTCTCGAAATCTCTCAAGAAAGCCGACGCCCTCGCCGTCTCTGACTACGGCTTCGGCGTAGCTAGTCCGCAGGAACTCGGTAAAATTCTTTCCGCCAAAAAGCGCCCGCTCCTCGCCACTCTCGACTCGCGTTACCGGCTCACCGACTACAAACGCGCCGGCCTCCACTCCGCCACGCCCAACGAAGGGGAAATCGAAACCCTCCACCACACCGCCATCGGAAAAAATCTCGCCGAACTCGAACGCTGCGGCCGCGCGACACTCGCCGAAATGAAACTCAAATCCTTAGTCGTCACCCGCGGACGCGACGGAATCGCCCTCTTCCAGCCAGGCATGCAGACTGTTCACATTCCCATCCATGGCAGCGACCAGGCCGTCGACGTCACCGGCGCCGGGGACACCGTCCTCGCGGCTTACACCCTCGGCCTCGCCGGCGGCGCCACGCCCCTCGAAGCCGCGCATCTCGCCAACCTCGCCGGCGGTCTCGTCGTCATGAAGCGCGGCACCGCCACCGTTTCCCGCGCCGAACTTCTTGAAGCCATCGGCTCTTCCGCCTCTGGAAAAACTTCCTGACCCATGCGCAAAGCCCAAGAAAAAATCGTCGCACGAGAAACTTTGCAATCCTTGTTGGCGCCCGCGAAACAACTCGGCAAGCGAATCGTAATGGCCAACGGCGTCTTCGACACGCTTCACGTCGGCCACGCCCGCTATCTAGCCGGCGCAAAATCGGAAGGCGATCTTCTCGTCGTTGCCGTGAACTCCGATTCCAGCGTCCGTGCGCTCAAAGGCCCCGGCCGCCCCATCCTCGACGAACAAGCCCGAGCCCTTCTCGTCGCCGCTCTCCGCGTCGTAGACTACGTCGTGATTTTCCCTGAACCCAACGTCGAAAAACTTCTCGAAGAGTTGCGTCCCGGCGTCCATGCCAAAGGCACCGACTATACAGCCGACTCCGTCCCCGAACGCGCCGTCGCCGCACGTCTCGGCATCCGTGTAGCCATCGTCGGCGATCCCAAAGATCACTCCACGTGTTCGCTGATCGATGCCGTCCGCAAGGCCCCCCATGTCTGAGCCGCGTTTCCTCGTCGTGCGCCTCGGCTCCCTCGGCGACATTGTCCACACGTTTCCTGCCGTCGCCGGCCTGCGCAACTCATTCCCGCGCGCCGAAATCATCTGGCTCACCCATCCACGCTGGGTGAATCTCGTCGCCAGCAGCGGCCTCGCCTCTGAAATCTGGCCCGTCGATTCCCGCAATCTCGCCAGCGCCCGGCAGGTCATCGCAAAAATTCGCGCACAACGTTGGGACGCGGCCATCGACTACCAGGGACTCTGGAAATCAGCCCTGCTTCCGTTTTTGGCTGGCATTCCCAGGCGAATTGGCTTCTCTTCCGAAACCATCCGTGAACTCGGCGTACCCATCCTCTATACCGACCGCGTCCACGCGCGGGCATCGCACATCGCCGATCAAAATGGGGAACTGTCTTTGCGTGCAGGCGCACAATCTGCCGTGGGACAAGTGAAGTTGCAGCTAAGCGAAACCGGTCGTCAGCGTGTCTGCGCGGACCTCGCTGCCGCTGGCATCAAACGCTATATCGTCTTGAGCCCAGGCGGTGGCTGGCGCTCCAAATGCTGGCCCGCCAAACGCTTCGGCGAACTCTCCCAGAAGATTCGTGAAGAACTAAATTTACGCTGTGTAATTAATTATGGCCCGGGAGAAGAAACTCTCGCTGCTACCGTGAAGTCGGCCAGCGGCAACGCCGATCCATTCCTTTACGACGGCGAACTCGGCCAACTCATGGCCCTGCTCCAGGGCGCAAGCTGCATCGTCGGCGGCGACACCGGTCCTCTCCATCTCGCCATCGCCCTCGGCACAAAAGCCGTCGCCATCTTCGGTCCCACCAATCCCGCCCGCAACGGCCCCTACCCGCCTCAACCCTTCGTCTTGCGCGACCCTGCCGCCTCCACCACCCACAAGCGCGAAACCGAAACCAATCCTTCTCTTCTCAAAATCTCCGTCGCCCAGGTCTTCGACGGCGTCAAGCGCCACCTCGGAGCTTCCGCATGACCCCGCTCAATTTCTTCGCCCGCTGGCGCGTCCGCATCGGCTACTTTCTTGCTGTCGTAGTCTTATTTCTCTCGCGCCCGGAACCCCGCGCTATCTTGATCGGCGCTTGCGTCGGCCTCCTCGGCCTCGCCATCCGCGCCTACGCAGCCGGCTATCTTCACAAACAAGCCGTCCTCACCACCACCGGTCCCTACGCTCGCACCCGCAATCCTCTCTATTTCGGCAGCAGCATCCTTGCCCTCGGCGCGGCCATTGCCATGAACTCCTGGCCCTCCGCCACTCTACTCCTCATCTATTTCGCGCTCGTCTACACCCTCGTCATGCGCCGCGAAGAAATCGAACTCCGCGGCCACCACGGCGCCGAATTCGACGCCTACGCAAATTCTGTCCCCCTCTTTTTTCCCACCTTAACCGCGCCAAAACCGCCATCCGCCAACCCCGCCGCATTCTCCTGGTCCCAATACCACAAAAACCACGAATACCAAGCCGCCCTAGGCTTCCTGTTCTTGCTGCTAGCCCTAGTCGTAATCTGGCGCCTCCACGTAGCCTAGCCACCGGTAGCACAGCGATTCCTCGCTGTGCGCCTTTCTCTTCTCTGCGCCCCCTCTGCGTACTCAGCGCCTCTGCGTTATCTTTCTCTTTCTTTCTAACTTCACCGCTTCCCTGAAACCTGACTCAACTCTTCTCCACACCCCACAAAACAATTCACCCGCAAACTATGCCCATCCGTAACCACCTGCACCGCCCCCTCCTCATCCGTCCGCAATATACGCGCCCCGCTCCCCCGCAGCCGTTCCAGCAACTCCGCACTCGGATGCCCATAAGGATTCTGCTCCCCCGCCGAAATAATCGCGATCTGCGGCCCCACACTCTCCAGAAATTCCGCCATCGTCGAATTCTTGCTCCCGTGATGCCCCACCTTCAGCACATCCGCATGAAGTTTCTCCGCGTCCGTCTCCGAAAGCATCGCGTACTCCGCCTGCTTCTCCGCATCGCCCGGCAACAGCACGCTGCGTTCCTTGTATTGCAACCGCACCACCAGCGAGTCATTATTCTTCGCGCTCGGCGCGATCTCCTCCGGCGGAATCTGCGGCCACAAAAAATCCACCTGCACGCCATCCCACGAAAAACTCTGCCCGCGCAATTCATGCTCGATCCGAACATGCCGCCGCTCCGCAATCTGTTTCAATTGCCCCAGCGCAGGCGTCTCCGTCTCCCGCCCCAGCCACAACCGCCCCACCTGAAAATTCTCCAGCACCGCCTTCAATCCGCCGATATGGTCCTGATGCGCATGCGTCAAAGCTACGGCATCCAGCCTCTGTATCCCCCGCGACCACAAATACGCCGACACTGCCTCTTCTCCCGGATCCGGCCCCGGAACTTCCTCGTGTCCTCGAAATCCCGCGAATCTTCCTCCTCCGTCAATCAGCAATGTGCTCCCCTTCGGCGAAATCACCAGGATCGAATCCCCCTGCGCCACATCCAGAACATCCACCTCCAACGCCCCACGCTCCACCTCGGCAGGGAAGGGGTACGTCGCAATCACCAGCGATGCCAGCAGCAATCCCGCTGTCCCCGCCGGCTTCATCCACTTCCCCCGCGATCCCTCTGCACGCAATCCCGCCGCCAGCAAAATTCCGCACCCAAAAAATAAAATCGTCACCCAAACCGGCGGCCCCGGAATTCGATAGCTCCCATGCGCAAATCCGGCAAACCATCCGACCACGTGCCCCTGCAACGCAACCAGCCACCCAAGCGGCCAAGCCAGCACGCGCGCGATCGGCGGCGCCATCACCGCTCCGCCCAACGTGAAAAATCCCAGCGGCACAATCACGCCCGTCAACGGCACCGCAAACAGATTCGCCAGCGGCCCCATCACTGTCACCCGGTGAAAATCCCGTGCCATCAGCGGCAACATCCCGAATTGCAGCACCACCGAAAGCGCGATCATCTCTCCGCCGCGCAGCGACCACCCGAGCCCCTTCACGCCGAAATCCTGCGCCCATTTTGCGTGCCGCGCAGACAATCTCGAAGTCATCGCCGCCGCAACCGCTTGCAAATCCAGTCGGAACTGAACCTGCTGCGCCGAAAACGCACCATCCCGCGTAACGTCACGCCACCCGTGCAACGCTCCAACATACGGCTGTACCTGCCGCTCCATCCACGGCAGCGCAATCCCCGCAATGCACCCAATCGCCAAAAACGATAACTGAAAACTTGTCTCAAACAGTGAAGCCGGTTTCGCCACCAGCAGCGCGATCGCCGCCACCGCCGCCGAATTCAAAATCTCCAACCGCCGATAAAAAAAACTGGCCAACACAACAATCCCCGTCATCAGCCCTGCCCGCAAAACCGGCGCTCGCTGCTCCACCACCGCGATGTACGCGAACAGCGCCGCGAGCAGCAGCACCGTCGCCAGCGTCCGTGGCAATCGCAACCGGGTCCCCAGCCAGTACAAAAAAAACGCCAGCGCTCCCACGTGTAATCCTGCCACCACCAGCACGTGAAACACGCCGGTCTTCTGGAAATCCACCGACTCCGCCTGATCCACAAAACTCCGGTCACCCAGCAGCATTGCCCGCAAAATTCCCGCCGTCTGCGGCGCCCCCGGATAAAGAGCATCCAGTCGCTCGCGCAGCAGAGCCCGCAACCGCGCCAGTCGCGTCCCCATCGTTGCGGGTGGTGTCGAAATTCGTTCAAGCAGGGAACTCGCCCGCAAGGTCGCCAGCAAATGAATATTCTGCTGCGCCAGATATTCCCGCCGGTCAAACGCCCCGGCATCTCTGAACACCAACGGCCGCCGCGCCTGCGCCATCACCGACACTTCATCCCCAGCGTGCACCTCCGGCAGCGCGTCGCCTTCCTTCGGGGTGTACCCCATCCGCATTCCGCCCGTAACTGGAATCATCCCCGCGGAGGTCTGCACTCCGGAAAGATCCATCTCCAGCCCAACGCCCCACGGCAACCGCGCCGGCTCGCTACGCAAATGTCCAAACCACCGCAGTGGCGTTTTCAATTCAATCTGCCCCGCCGCAAGCCGGTTCAAAATGTGTTCCGCCGGCAATGGTTGCAAAGCCGAAACCATCGCCGCAGCGCCCAGGCACACCCATCCCGCCAGCGAAAAAATCGCCGCAGCCCATAGCTTGTCGCGCCACGCAAACAACAGCGCAACGATCAGCAAAAAAATAATGAGCAGGAAAGAGAATTCCAAAACACGATGGGAGAGATGCAACTCCCGGCCAAGCAAAATGCCGCCCGCAAACGCTGCGGCAATCGCTACGGCCGGAATCCTCATGTCACTCTTCGTAACCTCACCAGCGTTTCGATGTGATACGTCTGCGGGAAAAGATCAAACAACTGCACTTCCGAAAGCTCGTACCGATGCCCGGGCGTCGTCTCCGTCTGCGGCTTCCGTTCCGAACCCGTCAACACCGCCAAGTCCCTCGCCAGCGTCGAAGGATCGCACGAAAGATACGCGATCTCCGGCGCGCCCAGATTCGCCAGCCGCGCAGCCGTCTCCGCACCCAGCCCCGCCCGCGGCGGATCCAGCACCACAAAGTCCGGCTGCTCCGTAAATTTCTTCAAAAACTCTTCCACATGCTCGTTCTCGGACACAACTTCCACGCCCGCGGCCTTCACGTTTTCCCGCAAATCCTGCGTCGCCGCCAGGTTCGCGTCCACGCTCACCACTCGCGAAAATGTCTTCGCCAGCGGCAGCGTGAAGAACCCCACTCCCGCGTAAAGGTCCAGCGCGAATCCGCCCTTCTTCCCGCCCACCACCGCCTGCAGCAAGTCCTCAATCAAAAACCGGTTCACCTGAAAAAACGAAAGGTGATTCACGCGAAACGTAAATCCCCCCGCCTGCTGCTCCAGATATCCCGTCCCGAACAACTCAAACCGGTTCTTGCTCTGATCCAGCAGCAGCAAACTTTCCAGATTCGGCAGCGCCGCACGGAAATCCGCAATCAATCCCTTCGCCGGCTTCACGAATCGCTCAAACGCCGCATTCAACGCGATCTTCGTATCAGTAGAATCCGCAAACGCCTCAATCTCCAGCAACCCCGTCGGCAAGGTGTTCGCCCGCGCCATCTCCTGCAATTTCTGAAACGCTTCGTGCAGTGCCGGCGAAAGCACCGGACATTGGTCAATCGGCACAATCCGCGCGCTCTCCGTCTGAAAATATCCCAGTGCCCGCGGCAGCGCCTCCCGGTAAGCCCACTGCGCCCGGTTTCTGTATCCGTAAGGCTGCGCCGTGTGCTCCGTAATTGCGCCGTCCCACGAAATTCCTCCCAGCCGCGAAAGCGTCTCTTTAAGAATCTCTTTCTTCAGCCGCACCTGCTCCGAAATTTCAATGTGCTGGTAATCGCACCCGCCGCACACCTGAAAATGCGGGCAAGGCGCTGCAATCCTAGCCGCCGCGGCCTGCTCCACCCTCACCAAACTCGTGTGGATCAGCTTCTTCTTCCGCGTGCGCACCGCCGCCCGCACCTGCTCCCCAGGAAGCACGTAAGGAACAAAAACCGTATTTCCATCGGCGTGCGCCAATCCCTCCCCGCCATAAATAAGCTTCTCAATTGATAATAGTAACTCATCAGCCATAAATGTCCACTCTCATCCTTTTTTCCTGGAACTCTTCGTAGCGGCCACCTTCAGGTGGCCCTGCAATCCGTGTAGGGGCGGCTTTAGGCCGCCCTCTTGCCTTTGTAGCGGCCGCCTTCCGAGGCGGGCGCCTTTTGTCTCCCACCCTAAACTCAATTGCCAAGCGGGCGCTTTTTGGGCTCCACCCTAAACTCGATTGCTCGACGGAAATCTGCTCTCTAACCAAAATAAAACAAACTCAACCGCGGCAACCGGTACTCATCCAACAACCGCTTCTGCAAATATTGCTTCTCCACCACCGCCAATTGCGCCGCTTTCATTTTGCGCCGATACGCCGCCAATTGCGAATCGACCTCGCGCCGGATCTTCAGCATCAACTCTTCGCTCGCATGGCTCAGCAGGGAAGCGTGCAGCTTCTCATCCAGAATCGTCAGCCGCCGCTCCAGATCTTCCAGGTCCACCGGCCCCGGTGACTCCAACAGCGTCATCGCTCCGGAAAGGGAATTGGCCACATTCCCAAGCAGTTCCGCCACCGCCGCCTGCGAAGCAGCCACCCGCTCCGCCGCTTTCCTCAACAACTCAATATTCCTTTCCAGATAAACCCGCACATCTTCCCGCGAAAACACCTCTTTCGCCGCCGCGCTGCCATTCGATGGCTGCGCCCCCGCAGCCGCTTCCTGACTCTCCTCCGCCGCTTCCAGCACCGCATCCGTGCAATACGCCAAACTCTTCAGCGGCTTTCCCGCGCCGCGCCGCGACCGTTGATAACTCTCAAACGCCCGGTCGATCCCCTTCAGCGCCGCTTCCAACGGCACACCGGCCTTCTGCCAGGTCTCCATAATCGCCCAGTCCAGCGGCGACACCAGCAGGTGCGCCCCGCGCTTCTTCCAGAAATGTTCCTCAATTTCCGTGAAGTAATTAAAGTAGTTCCAATTTTCCATTTTGGAGTGCGGAGGCTCTGCCTCCGCCTTTACGGTGCATGAAATGCGACCCAGACAACCCTATCGTTTCATTGCCGCAATCCTAAATCTCTTCTTCCGAAATCTTCCCCGCTGCGCCCTCAGCGTCTCTGCGTTAAGCTCTCGTTTCCTAAACTCCCAAACTCTTGAACTCTTGAATTCTTAACTCCTAACTCTTAACTCTTAACTTTTAACCTCTTCTCCACCCCCGCCCCTTCCCCAACCTGATTCTTCTCCCAAATCAGCCGCAACCCCGTCAGAGTCAAAAACTCATCCACATGCTGAATATGCTTCGTCCCCTTCGCCACCAGCCGAGCCTGGCCGCCCGTAGCCACCACGGTCGCCTCGCTCTTCAGCTCCACCTTCATCCGAGTCAGCATCCCGTCCACCATGTCCACCGCGCCGTAGTACAGCCCCGCCTGCATGTGCGTCACCGTATTCGTTCCAATCACTTTTCCCGGATCTTTAATCTCCACGCGCGGCAACCGCGCCGCCCTGCTGAACAGCGCCTCCGACGCAATCCCGATCCCCGGCGCGATCACGCCGCCCAGGTACTCGCATTTCGCCGAAATCACGTCAAACGTAATCGCCGTCCCAAAATCAATCACAATGCACGGCCCGCCATACTGGTGAAACGCTGCCACTCCATTCACAATCCGGTCCGCCCCAACCTCCATCGGATTGTCCACCAGCACCGCCATCCCCGTCTTCACGCCCGGCTCCACAAACAGCGCTTTCTTCCCCAAATAAATCCTCGACATCTCCCCCAGCGTCCAATTCACCGGCGGCACCACCGAACTGATCATCACCCCGGTAATCGCTTCCTGATTCAGTCCCGCGTACGAAAACAGATTCCGCGTCAACACGCCATACTCGTCCACCGTCTGTGCCCGCGCCGTAGTCAACCGCCAGTTCGCGATCAACTCCTCCCCGCGAAACACCCCCAGCACCGTATTCGTATTCCCCACATCAATCGTCAGCAGCATCCCGTCCCCGTAGCGGCCACCTTCAGGTGGCCCAGCGTTCCAACTCCCGTTCCGATTCCAATTCCAACCACCCGCCTACAAACCATCTCCACTCTGTAG
>Ga0210410_10003842_pt1 | contig 13269 bp, 11 predicted proteins | sample IncBWC4MmetaG_FD_161058 | JGI IMG/M metagenome (GOLD analysis project Ga0210410, IMG submission 161058) | Forest soil microbial communities from Barre Woods Harvard Forest LTER site, Petersham, Massachusetts, United States - Inc-BW-C-4-M | ecosystem: Environmental > Terrestrial > Soil >... | reverse complement strand
GGGTGATCAGCGCGCGCAACCCGGTGTACTCGGCGCTCGCGCTGGTGATGTGTTTCATCACCTCGGCGGCCATCTGGCTGCTGATCGAGGCGGAGTTCCTCGCCGTGGTGCTGGTGCTGGTGTACGTGGGCGCCGTCATGGTGCTGTTCCTGTTCGTCGTGATGATGCTCGACATCAACCTGGCGGAGCTGCGCGTGGGCTTCAGCCGCTTCGCCTGGCTCGGCTGGCTGACCGCGCTGGCGCTCATCGTGGAGATCGCTGGCGTCGTGTGGGTGCGCGGGGGACTCGGGCTCGATGGCGGCCGCGGCGGTACGCCGCAGCCCGGCGACTACAGCAACACGCTGGCGCTCGGCAGCGTCCTCTACACGCGCTACGCCTACCCGTTCGAGCTCGCCGCGGTGCTGCTGCTGGTGGCAATCGTGGCCGCCATCTCCCTCACCATGCGCCGCCGCGCCGGGCTCAAGTACCAGGACATCAGCCGCCAGGTGGCGGTGCGGCGCGAGGACCGCGTGCGCCTCGTCAAGATGGACGCGGAGAAGCGCCCGTGATCACCCTCGCACAGCTCCTGACGCTCTCGGGCGTGCTGTTCTCGCTGGCGGTCGCCGGCATCTTCCTCAACCGCAAGAACGTGATTCTGCTCTTGATGTGCGTCGAGCTGCTGCTGCTCGCGGCGAACTTCAACTTCATCGCCTTCTCGCGCTATCTCAACGACATCAACGGCCAGGTGTTCGTGTTCTTCATCCTCACGGTGGCGGCGGCCGAGTCGGCCATCGGACTCGCGATCCTGGTGGTGCTGTTCCGCGAACGGCGCAGCATCAACGTCGAAGACCTGAACACCCTGAAAGGCTGAAGGCGAGCCCATGAATCCCAACGTGCTGCTCGCCATTCCGCTGCTGCCGCTCGCGGCCGCGGTGATCGCCGGGCTCGGCGGGCGGCTCATCGGGCGCGCCGGCGCGCACACCGTGACCTGCCTCGCGGTGGGGGTGTCCTGTGTGCTCTCGGTCATGGTGCTGAAGCAGATGTGGTGGGACGGCGTGCCGAGCTACGACGCGCGCGTTTACACCTGGCTGGTGAGCGACTCGATGCACATGCAGGTCGGATTCCTCATCGACCGCCTCACCGCGCTCATGATCACGGTCGTCACCTTCGTGTCGCTGTGCGTGCACGTCTACACCATCGGCTACATGGCGGACGACCCGGGCTACACGCGCTTCTTCAGCTACATCTCGCTCTTCACCTTCTCGATGCTGATGCTGGTCATGGCGAACAACTTCATGCAGTTGTTCTTCGGCTGGGAAGCGGTGGGACTGGTCTCCTATCTCCTGATCGGCTTCTGGTACACGCGCCCGAGCGCCATCTTCGCCAATCTCAAGGCCTTCATCGTCAACCGCATCGGCGATTTCGGTTTCGTGCTCGGCATCGCCGGGGTCGCCTACTACACCAATTCGCTCGACTACCGTGATGCCTTCGCCGCCGCCCCGCACATCGCCCAGGCTCTGCTGCCGCTCACCAGTGCCACCAGCGTCAACGCGCTGACCCTCATCTGTGTGTGCCTGTTCGTCGGCGCGATGGGCAAGTCCGCACAGGTGCCGCTGCACGTCTGGCTGCCTGACTCGATGGAAGGCCCGACGCCGATCTCCGCGCTGATCCACGCGGCCACCATGGTGACCGCGGGCATCTTCATGGTGGCGCGCATGTCGCCGCTGTTCGAGTACTCGGACGCGGCGCTCTCAGTGGTGATGGTGGTGGGTGCGGTCACGGCGTTCTTCATGGGCCTGCTCGGGGTGGTGAACAACGACATCAAGCGCGTGATCGCCTACTCGACGCTCTCGCAGCTCGGCTACATGACGGTGGCGCTCGGGGTGTCGGCCTACGGCGCGGCGATCTTCCATCTCATGACCCACGCCTTCTTCAAGGCGCTGCTGTTCCTCGCGGCGGGCTCGGTCATCATCGCCCTGCACCACGAGCAGGACATGCGCCGCATGGGCGGGCTCGCCAAATACATGCCGATCACCGCGGCCACCTGCTGGATCGGTGCGCTGGCCCTCATCGGCACGCCGTTCTTCTCCGGCTTCTACTCCAAGGACGCGATCATCGAGGCGGTCGGGGAGTCGCACCGGTGGGGTGCGGGCTTCGCGTACCTGTGCGTGCTGCTCGGGGTGTTCGTTACCGCGCTCTATACGTTCCGTATGCTGTTCCTCACCTTCCATGGGCCGGAGCGCTTCCGCGAAGCCGCCGCGCACGACGGCGATCATGGTCACGACGATCACGGCGCAGAAGAGCATGGGCACGGCGGCGACCCGCAGGAGAGTCCGTGGGTGGTGACGGTGCCGCTCATCGCGCTCGCGATTCCTTCGGTGCTGATCGGAGCTCTCACCGTGGCTCCGGTGCTCTTTGGCAGCTACTTCGGCCACTCGATCTTCGTGCTGCCGGCGAACGACGTTACGGCCAGGGTCGGCGAGGACTTCAGCGGCGCGTTGTCCTTTGCGCTCCACGGGCTTCTCAAGGCGCCCTTCTGGTTCGCGGCCGCCGGCGTTGCGACCGCCTGGCTGTTCTTCCTCAAGCGCCCCGAGCTCGCCGCTAAGGCCGCGCGCCGCTACCGCCTGGCGTACCGCATCCTCACTGAAAAGTACTACTTCGACTGGTTCAACGAGAACGTGCTGGCGGCGCTCACGCGCGGGATCGGCGTGGGGCTGTGGAAGGGTGGTGACGAGGGCCTGATCGACGGCGCCATGGTCAACGGCACCGCGGAGAGCGTCGGCTGGTTCGGCGGCGTGCTGCGGCGCGTGCAGAGCGGCTACCTCTACTCCTACGCATTCTGGATGGTCATCGGGCTCGCGGTTCTCCTCGGCTGGTACCTGACTCATCCCTAAAGAGCCGCACGCGCATGCCGCATCTCCTTTCCATCCTCATCTGGCTGCCGATCGCCGCGGGCCTGGGAGTGCTCCTGCTCGGCGAGCGCAATATAGGCGCCGGCCGCTGGCTGGCACTGGTTGCTGCGCTCGTGACGCTCGCCCTTACGGTGCCGCTCTGGGGCCAGTTCGACACCGGCACCGCGGCGCTGCAGTTCCCCGAGAAGCTGCCGTGGATTCCGCGCTTCCAGGCGTACTACGCGCTCGGCATCGACGGCATCTCGCTGCCCTTGATCGTGCTCACGGCCTTCATGACCGTGCCGGTGGTGATCGCCGGCTGGACGGTGATCGAGAGCCGGCCGGCGCAGTACTACGCCGCGTTCCTCATCATGGAAGGACTCATGATCGGAGTGTTCTCCGCGAGTGATGCGCTGCTGTTCTACTTCTTCTGGGAAGCGATGCTGATCCCGATGTTCCTCATCATCGGCATCTGGGGCGGTCCGCGCCGCGTCTACGCCACCATCAAGTTCTTCCTCTACACCTTCCTCGGCTCGGTCTTCATGCTGGCCGCGCTCATCTACATGTACGTCAAGGCGGGCGACTACGCGATCGCGAGCCTGCAGGCGCTGCCGCTCACGCTCCTCGAGCAGCGCTGGATCTTCCTCGCGCTGATGCTCGCCTTCGCCGTCAAGGTGCCGATGTTCCCGGTGCACACCTGGCTGCCGGATGCGCACGTCGAGGCGCCCACCGGTGGCTCGGTGATCCTCGCGGCCATCATGCTGAAGATGGGTGGCTACGGTTTCCTGCGCTTCTCGCTGCCCATCGCGCCGGATGCAAGCCGCGAGCTGGACCTGCTGGTGATCGCCCTGTCACTGATCGCGGTGATCTACATCGGATTCGTCGCGCTCGTGCAGCAGGACATGAAGAAGCTGATCGCCTACTCCTCGATCGCGCACATGGGCTTCGTAACCCTCGGCGCCTTCGTGATCTACGAGATCGTGCGCGCGACCGGCTCCAGCCACGGCGCCGGCATGGGGCTCGACGGCGCGATGGTGCAGATGATCTCCCACGGGCTCATCTCCGGGGCGCTGTTCCTGTCCGTCGGCGTGCTCTACGACCGCGTGCACAGCCGTCAGATCGCCGACTACGGCGGCGTGGTCAACACCATGCCGGTATTCGCCACCTTCATGGTGCTGTTCGCGCTCGCCAACACCGGGCTCCCCGGCACCTCCGGCTTCGTCGGCGAGTTCCTGGTGATCATCGCCAGCTTCAGGGCGAGCTTCTGGTATGCGGCGCTCGCCGCGGTCACGCTGATTCTCGGCGCCTGCTACACCCTGTGGCTGGTGAAGCGCGTGGTGTTCGGCGCCGTCGCCAATCCCAAGGTCGCCGCGCTCGAGGATCTGAACCCGCGCGAGTTCGTGGCGCTCGGGGCCCTGGCGATCGCGGTGCTCGTGGTGGGAATCTGGCCCGCGCCGCTGCTCAAGGTGATGCAGCCGACCATCCACCATCTCCTCACTCAGGCGATCGCCACCAAGCTGTGAACCGCCCATGCCCGCGAACCCGATGAGCCTGTCGACCCTGGCGCCCGCGATCGCGGAGATCTGGCTCATCGCGGCGATCTGCATCGTGCTGCTCGTCGACGTGTTCGCCGGTGAGCGCCGCCGGGGACTGACCCCGACGCTCACGCTGCTGGCGCTCGCGCTCGGCGCCGCGCTGACGGTGCAGTACGGCGAGGTCGCACGGCGCACGGTGCTGTTCGAGGGGCTGTACGTGGCGGATGAGCTCGGCTGGGCGCTGAAGCTCGCTAGCTTCCTGATCGTCGCGGTGGCGCTGCTCTATTCGCGCAGCTACCTCGAGAACCGCAACATTCTGCGCGGCGAGTACTACGTGCTCTCGCTCACGGCACTCCTCGGGATCTTTGTGCTGGTCTCGGCCAACAGCTTGCTGACGCTCTATATCGGCGTGGAGCTGCTCGCGCTCTCGGTGTACTCGATGGTGGCATTCGACCGCGACTCGGGCGTCTCGGCCGAGTCCGCCATGAAGTACTTCGTGCTGGGGGCGATCGCCTCGGGGGCACTGCTCTATGGCATGTCGCTCATCTACGGCCTCACCGGCACGCTCAACCTGGGCGAGATCGCCGCGCGGCTGCCGGGGCCGGTGCATCCGGGCCTCATCCTCGGGCTCACGTTCATCGTGGTGGCCGTGGCCTTCAAGCTCGGCGTCGTGCCTTTCCACATGTGGCTCCCCGACGTGTACGAGGGCGCGCCCACCAGCGTGACGCTCTTCATCGGCACGGCCCCCAAGATCGCGTATTTCGCTCTGGCGCTGCGTCTTCTCACCTACGGGCTCGGGCCCGTAGTCGCTGAATGGTCGCAGATGCTGGCCGTGCTCGCGGTGCTGACGCTCGTAGTCGGCAACGTCGTGGCGATCGTGCAGTCGAACCTCAAGCGCATGCTGGCGTACTCCACCATCGCCAACGTCGGCTTCATCGTGCTCGGCTTCGTCGCCGGCACGCCCGAGGGCTACAGCGCGGCGCTCTACTACACGCTGGTGTACGTGCTGGTGGCGCTCGGATCCTTCGGCGTCATCCTGCTCGCGGCTTCCAAGGGCTTCGAGGCCGACCGTCTGGACGACTACAAGGGCCTGTATCAGCGCGATCCGATGCTGGCGCTCGCCATGATGGTGCTCATGTTCTCGACCGCCGGCGTGCCGCCGTTCGTGGGCTTCTGGGCGAAGCTGCGCATCTTCCAGGTGTTGTGGGAGACCCAGCACCTGTGGCTGGTGGTGATCGCGGTCGGTGGTGGGTGCCTACTACTACCTGCGGGTGATCAAGCTCATGTACTTCGATCCGCCGGCGCAAGTCCTGCCCCCGACGGCCAGATCCACCGGCGTGCGCTTCGCACTCGGCCTGAATGCGCTCGCCGTACTCGCCCTCGGCCTGCTGCCGGGTCCGCTGCTCGACCTGTGCGCGCGGCTGATTCACTGACAAGCCGCGCGCGGCACGCAGCTGCGCCGTTCCAGAAAACGACGACGGAGACCTCATCATGAAACAGCTACTCCTGCGGTTGCTGTGCCTTCTGTGCCTCGTGCCGCTCGGCACCGCACAGGCGGCGGGCACGCCCCATTACCGCATCACGCACCAGGTCTCGCTCGCGGGGGACGAGGGCTGGGATTACCTGCTGTTCGAGCAGGGCGGGCATCGTCTGTTCGTCTCGCACGGCTCGCGGGTCGTCGTGGTCGACACGGACAACCTGACCGTCGCGGGAGAGATCCCCGACACGCCTGGCGTGCATGGCATTGCGCTCGCTCCGGACCTGGGGCGCGGCTACGTGAGCGCGGGACGCGCCGGCAGCGTCGTGGTGTTCGATCTGAAGACGCTGGCGCGCCTCAAGGAGATCAAGGTCACGGGCGATAACCCGGACGCGATCCTGTACGACCCGGCCACGCATCGAGTGTTTACCTTCAACGGGCGCGGACGCAACGTCACCGCGATCGATGCGAAGAGCGACGAGGTCGTCGGCACGGTGGCGCTGGATGCCAAGCCGGAGTTCGCCGCCACCGACGGCAAGGGCCGCGTGTACGTCAACCTCGAGGACAGGAACAGCCTCGCGGTGCTCGATCCGCACAAGGTCTCGGTCGTGTCCACGTGGCCGCTCGCCGGGTGCGACGAGCCCTCGGGGCTCGCGCTCGATGCGGCACACGGGCGCCTGATGTCGGTGTGCGGCAACAAGGTGATGGCGGTCGTGGATGCCGCCTCCGGCAAGATGCTCGGCACCGCGCCGATCGGCGCGGGGGTCGATGCCGCGGCCTTCGATCCCGGCACCGGGCTCGCGTTCGCCTCCTGCGGGGAGGGCGTCCTGACGGTGGTGCACATCGGCTCCTCGGGCCGCCCGGAGCTGGTGCAGTCGGCCACCACGCAGCGCGGCGCCCGCACCATGGCGCTCGACCTCGAGAAGCACCGCGTGTTTCTCGTGACGGCGGACTTCTCACCGCCGCCGCCCGCGACCGCCGCGCAGCCCCACCCGCGGCCGTCCATCGTCCCGGGGTCGGTGCGCCTCCTGGTGCTCGAGTCCGATTCGTGATCCGGGCCGGCATGCGCACCACGCTCACTGCCGCCGCGCTTGCCACGTTGTTGCCGCTCACGGCGGTGGCCGGTGCCGCGCCGCCCGCGGGCGATGCGGTTTACGATGCGCTGGCACACGACATCTTCAAGCAGCTCATCGAGATCGATACCAGCGATTCGACCGGCAATGTGACGACGGCCGCGGAGGCGCTCGCGCAGCGCTTTCGCGACGCGGGCTTCCCGGCGGCGGACATGACCTTGCTCGGGATGAACGCTCGCAAGCAGAACCTGGTGGTGCGCCTGCACGGCAGCGGCCAGCATAAGCCGCTGCTGATGCTCGGCCACCTGGACGTCGTCGAGGCGAAGCGCGAGGACTGGACCACGGATCCCTACAAGCTCGTCGTGAAGGACGGGTTCTATTACGGCCGCGGCACCATCGACATGAAGGACGGCGACGCGGTCATGGCGGCCGCGCTCATCCGCATGAAGAAGGAGGGCTTTCACCCGAGCCGCGACCTCATCGCGGCGTTCACCGCCGACGAGGAGGGCGGCTGCTGCAACGGTGTCAACTGGCTCCTGAAGAACCACCGCGAGCTGATCGATGCCGAGTTTGTGCTCAACCAGGATGACTGGTCGGTCGTGTCCGAGCACGGCGTGCCACGGGTCGCCCGGCTCATCGGCGCGGAGAAGCTCTACTCCGACTACCAGCTGGTGACGACCAGCCGCGGCGGCCACAGCTCCGAGCCCCGGCAGGAGAACGCCATCTACGAGCTCGCGCGCGGTCTCACCCGACTCGCCCCCTTCCAGTTCCCGTTCGAGCTGGACAGCGTCAACCGCGGCTACTTCGAGCAGATGGCGCACGAGGTCGCCAAGGGCCAGGAGGCCGAGGACATGCGCGCGATCCTCAAGACGCCACCCGATGCGCAGGCGATCGCGCGCCTGTCGCGGGACCCGCAGAACGTCTGGGTGACCCGTACCACGTGTACGGCCACGCGGCTCGCGGGCGGACACGCCAACAATGCACTGCCGCAACGCGCCGAGGCGCTGGTGAACTGTCGCATCTTCCCCGGGCATTCCAAGGAGGAGATCCGCCAGACGATCATCAAGGTGCTGAACAACCCGCAGATCACCGTGCGCTACGTCGCCGACGACGGATCGATCTTCGACCAGGCGACGGACGAGCGGGCGGTGGCACCGGCGCCGTTGCGACCCGAGGTCGTGAAGGCCATGACGACACTCGCCGAGGCCACGTGGCCGGGCGTGAAGGTGATACCGTCATTGGATGCGGCTGCCTCGGACGCCAAGTACACGATGGCGGCGGGGCTGCCCACCTATACCTTCGGTGGGGTAGCCGTGGACAGCGACGACGTGCGCGCCCATGGGCGTGACGAGCGGGTCGCGGTCGCCGAGTTCTACAAGTGGAACCGGTTCTTCTACCGCTACGTCACGCAGATCACCGCGCAGTAACGGCCGCCGCCGTGGCGCCGCGGACTCACCGCATCAGGACATGCGGCGCGAGACGGCGATGACGCCGATGAGCACGATGACCACGTTGAGGATCCACCACGCCATCTGCTTGTGGATCAGCGCGCTCGCGACGCCGCCGGACCGAGGAGCCGGCGGCGCGGTCGCGTCGCCGCCCGGGAGCTCCGCGTCGAGCACCTCGCGCACCCCGTCGTGGGCTACCGTGATCGCAAGCCTCCCCGGCGGCTTGGGAAGGTCCTTGAGCGCTAGCCCCCAGGTGCCCTCCGGGCGCGCGGTCACCGGAATGCTGCGGCCGTCCACCGCAACGGCGAGCTGCGCGCCGGCCAGCGGTTGCTGATCGGCCGTACGCCGCACGCGCAGCACCAGCGTATCGGACGCCACCACGCCCTCGACCGTGACGAGAGCCGAGTGCGCCAGCGGCGCGAATGCGGCGCCCGCGGGCGAGTCGGCCAACGCCTGTGCCGCACACCCCAGTACGCCGGCGGCGGTCAATGCCAGCAGTCGCATCACGCGTTTCATACTAGCAGGTAGATCGCCCAACAACCCGGGGTGCGCCGGTGCAAAATAGCGACCGGCGCGCCGTGCGCCGAAGCTTATGAGAGGTCCGATGGCGAGACGGAGCAAAGCGGCGGGTGGCCCCGCGGGCGGTGGCCGGAAGGATGCGGTCGCCGCGCCGGGCGACGCGGCGCCGCTTCGCTATCAGTCCGGGTTCGGCAACCACTTCGCGAGCGAGGCACTGCCCGGAGCACTGCCGCAGGGCCGCAACTCCCCGCAGCGCTGCGCCTACGGGCTGTACGCCGAGCAATACTCCGGCACCGCGTTCACCGCCCCGCGGCACGCCAACCGGCGCAGCTGGCTCTATCGCATCCGTCCGGCGGCCGTGCACGAGCGCTTCGTCCCGCTCGACTCCGGCAGGCTCGTCGGCCACTTCGACGAGGTGGCTCCCTCACCCAATCAGCTGCGCTGGGATCCGCTGCCGGTGCCGCGCGCGGCGACCGATTTCGTCGCCGGGCTCGTGACCGTTGCCGGTAACGGCTCGCCCGAGCAGCAAAGCGGCTGCGGCATTCACTGGTACGTGGCCAACCGCTCGATGCGCGAGCGCTTCTTTTGCGATGCGGACGCGGAGCTCCTCATCGTGCCGCAGCTCGGTGCGCTGCGCTTCCTGACCGAGCTCGGCTGTCTCGAGGCCGAGCCCCAGGAGATCGTTGTTCTGCCACGGGGGCTGCGCTTCTCCGTGGAGCTCGCCGGGCCCGAGGCGCGCGGTTACGTCTGCGAGAACTTCGGTGCACCGTTCCGTCTGCCGGACTTAGGTCCCATCGGCTCGAACGGGCTCGCCAATCCGCGTGACTTCGAGACACCGGTCGCCTGGTACGAGGACCGCGCCGGCGACTTCGCGCTGGTCGAGAAGTTTGCGGGCCAGCTGTGGACCGCGCGTATCGGTCACTCGCCACTCGACGTGGTCGCCTGGCATGGCAACCATGCCCCGTACAAGTACGACCTGCGCCGCTTCAACACGCTCGGCTCGGTGAGCTACGATCACCCCGATCCGTCGATCTTCCTGGTGCTGCAGTCGCCGAGCGACACGCCGGGCGTCGACACGATCGACTTCGTGATTTTTCCGCCGCGCTGGCTCGTCATGCAGGACACGTTCCGGCCCCCGTGGTTCCACCGCAACGTGGCGAGCGAGTTCATGGGCCTCATCACCGGCACCTACGACGCCAAGGCGGAAGGCTTCACGCCCGGTGGCGCCTCGCTCCACAACTGTATGAGCGGGCACGGGCCGGATGCGGCGACCTGGGCGCAGGCGACCCGCGCCGACACCTCGCGCCCGGTGCACATCGCCAACACCATGGCATTCATGTTCGAGACGCGCGCCGTGATTCGCCCGACGCGCTTTGCGCTCAAGCAGCTGCAGGGTGACTACCAGCGTGTATGGCGGGATCTACCCAGGAATTTCTCGGCGGATGGAGCGCCGGCCCGCCCACCCCGGCGAGCCCGCGCGACGGGCGGAGCAGCCTCCGCGACAGCTAAGCGGCGCCGCGACTGACGGGCTGGCACACTAGCGGCATGGCCGCAGTCGACGCGACCCACGATCCGAAGCTCACGAGCTGGGTGGCCTCCGCCAATGCCGCGGGGAGCGACTTTCCCATCCAGAACCTGCCGTTCGCCGCCTTCCGCCGCGCCGGCAGCCGCGAGCCCTTCCGGGGCGGCGTCGCCATCGGCGCGGAGATCCTCGACCTGGGTGCGCTCGCCGCCGCCCAGCCCTTCGGCGGAATCGCGGGGGAGGCACTCGCCGCGGCGGCGCAGTCGTCGCTGAACGCGCTCATGGGCTCAGGCGCGGGCGCTGCGGCGGCGCTGCGTGGCGCGCTCTCGGAGGCCCTGCGCGCGGACAGCCCGCTGGCTGAACGGCTGCGCAGCTCGCTCGTACCGCAGAGTGCGGCCGAGTACCGCGTCGCCGCCGAGGTCGGCGACTACACCGACTTCTACGCCTCGATCCACCACGCCACCTCCGTCGGACGGCTGTTTCGCCCCGACAACCCGCTGCTGCCGAACTACAAGTGGGTGCCGATCGCCTACCACGGCCGCGCCTCGTCGCTGCGCGTCTCGGGCTTCGACGTCGCCCGCCCCACCGGTCAGGTGCTGGCGGCAGGTGCGGCGGCACCGGAGCTCGCCGCGACACGCCGGCTCGATTATGAGCTCGAGGTGGGAGTCTTCATCGGCCGCGGCAACGAGCTTGGCGAGCGTGTCCCGCTCGAGGAGGCCGAGAGCCACGTGTTCGGCCTCTGCCTGCTCAATGACTGGTCGGCCCGCGACATTCAGTCGTGGGAGTACCAGCCGCTCGGGCCGTTTCTCGCCAAGAACTTCGCGACCACCGTCTCACCGTGGGTGGTGACGCTCGAGGCGCTCGCGCCCTTTCGCACCGTCTGGACGCGGCCCCCGGGCGAGCCGCCGCCGCTTGCGTACCTGGATGGCGCGCAGGTCCGGCGCGCGGGCGGCTTCGACCTCGAGCTCGAAGTCCGGCTCGACACCGTGCGCATGCGCGCGGCTGGCCTCGCTCCACAGCGCCTCAGCTGCGCGAACTTCCGCGACTCGTGGTGGACGGTGTCGCAGATGGTGACCCACCACACGGTCAACGGCTGCAACCTGAAGCCCGGCGATCTCATCGGCAGCGGCACGCAGTCGGGACCCGCACCCGAAGAGGCCGGCTCGCTCCTCGAGCTGAGCGCCGGCGGCCAGCGCCCGATCGCGCTTGCGGACGGGGAGCAGCGCACCTTTCTGGAGGATGGCGATCGGGTGATCTTTCGCGCCTGGTGCGCGCGGCCGCCTTTCAGGCGCATCGGTTTCGGGGAACTCACCGGCACCGTGCTGCCCGCCACCGCGCCGCGATAAGGTGAGCGCGCGGGTGAAGAACTATCGTTACTACGACCTCATCCTCGGCGCCTACGTCTGCGTGCTGCTATGCGCGAATCTGATCGGCGCCGCCAAGGTGTCGGTGATCACGCTGCCCTGGCTCGGGCCGCGCACCTACATGGCCGGGGTCCTGTTCTTCCCGATCTCGTACCTCTTCGGGGACATCCTCACCGAGGTGTACGGCTACGCCCGCGACCGGCGCGTCGTCTGGAGCGGGTTTGCGGCGCTCGCCTTCGCGGCGTTGATGTCGGCGGTAATCGTGCACCTGCCGCCCGCCGACTTCTGGCGCAGCCGGCAGCCCGCCGTCGAGGCGATGTTCGGCAACACGCCGCGCATCATCTGCGCCTCGATCATCGCCTTCTGGTGTGGATCGTTCGTCAACAGCTACGTGCTGGCGAAGATGAAGATCTGGACGCGGGGCCGCTGGCTGTGGACGCGCCTCATCGGCTCGACGGTGTGCGGGGAGCTGGTGGATACGGCGCTGTTCTATTCGATCGCGTTCGGCGGACTCTGGGCGGCGAGCGATCTCACGTCGGTCGCGCTGGATCAGTACGTGCTGAAGTCGCTGTGGGAGGTGATCGCGACACCCGCCACCTATCGGATCGTCGCCTTCCTCAAGCGCGCCGAGCAGGAGGACTACTACGACCTCCACACCAACTTCACGCCCTTCTCGCTCAAGGCGTGAGGAGGCGAGCGTGCGCCCCGGATCCAGGTCAGCAAGTTTCGGGTCGCCGCAGCGGAGCGCGCTCCGTACGCTCCGCCCGGTGATGCCCGAAGTTGCAGCTTACTTGCCGATCTGCTGGCTGACCTGGTTTTCCTGCTGGTTGAGCGCCTTCTGCTCGGTCTTGGTGATGTGGCCGCCGTTAGTGCTCGCCATGGTGCGCTCTTCCCGGCGGATCGCGTGATCCTCGCTGTGAAGGTGCTGGGCCTGCGCCTTGGTGATCTCGCCTTCCTTGCGCTCCTGCTTGATGCGCTTGTTCTGATTCTTGAGGCGGTTGTTCACCTGTTCGCGCCGCGGGTGGTCCTTCTGCCACTGCGTGTCGGCCAGGGCAGGGGCCGCGAGGGCGCCGAGGGTCACGGCGACGACGCCGGCGATCAGAACGCTGCGAATCGAGTTCATGGACATATCTCCTCGAGCCAAGTTGGTTGAGCGGTCGATATTCAGCCGGAACGCCGGCTTCCTGGGCGTTAACAACGTCGCAGCTTCATGGGCGCTGACGTTTGTTACGGAAAGTTAACGACGGATACTCTGTGACGCAGTTCACAACACGAGGGATCTTCCTGAGCCTCGCGCTGATCGCGAGCGCGGCGGCGGCGGCCGACGATGCCCCGTCCGGGTCGGCGCGTCAGTCGCTCGCCGATGCCTGGTGGACCGGGCCGCTGCTCGCGCCCAACGCTTCGAGCTTTCCCGCGGGCCACGCGCTCCTCGAGCCCTACGTCTTCGATGTAAACAACAAC
>Ga0210410_10003841_pt1 | contig 13269 bp, 20 predicted proteins | sample IncBWC4MmetaG_FD_161058 | JGI IMG/M metagenome (GOLD analysis project Ga0210410, IMG submission 161058) | Forest soil microbial communities from Barre Woods Harvard Forest LTER site, Petersham, Massachusetts, United States - Inc-BW-C-4-M | ecosystem: Environmental > Terrestrial > Soil >... | reverse complement strand
TTTGCGCGGCAGTGGTAACCGTAGCCGTATATTGAGTGCTGGCGGTGAGCGCGGCTGTTGGCGTAAAGATTGCCGTATTGCTTGCGGAATCGTACGTGACCGCGCCTGCTACCGCTGTTCCACCTGTAGTTTTTGCCAGCGTGAACGTCCCCGCCGCTGTAATCGTGGAGGCAGTCATCGCGGTATTGAAAGTTGCGCTAATTTTTTGATTGAGCGGGACGTTGGTGGCCCCGCTGGCAGGAACTGTGGAAGTGACTGCGGGCGGGGGCGCTGTAGTGAAAGTCCAAACGTAGTTGGCTGCCAGTGGATCGCCCGTCGGATCCTTCGCCCCGGTGGTAATCGTGGCCGTATACAAGGTCGAGACGGCCAGAGGCGCCGCCGGCGTGAATGTTGCGGTGGACCCGGAATAGTTGACCGATCCGGTGACCGGAGTCGTGCCCGGGCCCGTCAACTTAAACGTTGTCGTGTTGATCGTGGTGGCATCCATCGGCACGTTGAACGTTGCCGCGAGAACTACTCCCTCCGCGACCCCGACGGCGTTGCTCGCCGGAACGGTGGGAGGAACCACGGCCGGTGGCGTAGCCGTTGTAAAGGTCCATACAAAGTTGGCTGCGAGGGGAGCGCCGGAGGGATCTTTTGCTCCGGTCGTAATCGTGGCCGTAAATAGCGTGCTATTGGCAAGAGCCGACGTGGGCGTAAATGTCGCGGTGCTGCCTGTGTACGTAACGGCGCCAGCCACGGGAGTGGCTCCCGGTCCGGTCACAGTGAAGGTTGTCCCAGTGATGGTTGCAGGATTCATGGGCCCGCTGAAGGTAGCGGAAACGAGCGTAGTGACGGCTACTCCGGTGGCCCCGTTTGCAGGGACGGTGGAGACAACCGTGGGAGGCGGTGCCGTTGTAAATGTCCACACAAAATTGGCTGCCAGGCTGACGCCTGCAGGATCTTTCGCTCCAGTTGTAATCGTTGCTGTAAACAGGGTGCTGTTGGCGAGAACCGTCGTTGGCGTAAATGTCGCCGTGGAACCCGAGTAAGTGACCACTCCCGCTACCGGAGTTACGCCCGGACCAGTCACAGTAAACGTGGCATTGGTCAGCGTGAGCGGGTTCATTGGCTCGCTGAACGTGGCGGAGACAAGTGTGTTAACGGCTACTGCCGTGGCACCGGCCGCCGGGACCGTGGAAATAATGGTTGGCAGACCCGTTGTAAAGCTCCACACAAAATTCGCCGACACGGCGTTGCCGCCCGGGTCGGTGGCCCCCCTCGTGATCGTGCCAATATATAGAGAGTTAGCGGCGAGCGAGACGGCGGGTGTAAACGTAGCGGTGGTGCCCGAGTAACTTACGGCGCCGGCTACAGCGGTCCCTCCCGGCCCCGTTAAAGTAAAAGTCGAGGTATTGATGGTTGCCGGGGCCATCACCGAACTGAACGTTGCCGTCACCGTGGTATTGAGTAGTACAGCGGTGGCGCCGTTTACGGGGGATGTGGCGATCACCGTGGGTGACAAAGGACTGCGGGCTTGTTCCCGGCCGCACCCTGCCACAAGAGCAACTAATACGAACGCCGCCAACGATGTTTTCCCAAATTTGAATTTGCGCATTAGCTTCTCCTGTTCAACCGGTGAAAAGGCGATCTCTTCTTTGAAGCCTTCAGGATCTGTTTCCGCACCATCAGCAGGCGAATTCCCGATTACGCAACGAGTCGGGGAAAACAAAATTCTCACCGCGATAGGTTGAGGCGACAGTCCGCGCCCTTTGGGTCATGTCACACTTCTCCGCAACTCCAAAGAATCCCAGATGATGTCCAAGGCGGAGGTGGCAAGCTGGAACATCCTGGTCGATTGCGAGCTAGGGCTACGCTGTTTCTCGTGCGGTCTTTTCAGCGATTACTGCTGGCCTCTCTCGACAAGAACTCTTTCCACCGACTCAATGACTGTGCAAGACCGAAACCAAATCCGTCGTTGCTTTTTCATTGCTTACCGCCGGCACTTCCCACAGCTAAGAGATTGATTACAAAGGAGACGCAGAGAGGTGGGTTGGTTCAGCCCGCAACCATCTGTGCCGACTTGGAAAGAAATCAGTTCCATTTGAGGAATTAGAATCAATTGGAGAATTGCGACAATTTATACCGGCAGGTTTTCAGTGCGTCTTCTGACTCGATTGTCTTGTTGTCGCTTTCCTCGGGTGCGCTGCCCACTGAAATGGGTTGCGCGCAACTAGATCCGCCTCGGCAGTTGTGTCGGGAAGTTCGGCGACAGCTGTTGGCCGAGAGCAAGAAGCACAGCGCGACGAGGTTGCTAGAGCAGATTCCCTGGATCGGTCCCATCCGCGGCGCTATGTTGATTGGGAATATCGCTCTGTTGCCGGCCAACTAAAACGTTCCAGAAAGATCCTGGCCATCCGCGGACTGAGCATCAACCACAATCACGATCTGAAAAACATCCTTGGGGGAGGTACACGGGCAGTGGGGATCAGACAACTCATTCCTGTTCAACAAGAAAAAATGGTGCCCGGGGTGGGAGTCGAACCGCTAAGCCCGATTGAAAGAACGTAACTTACTGATTTTCCAGAACGCCAAAAACGTCAGAATGGGCAGATTTGGGGGATCGAGGTACACGGCAGGTACACGGAGCCAATCAAATCACCACCCGCTCCGGCTGCCACGCACGCAGCCGTCCCCCGGCGCGAAATCTTTTCCGCTCGTTGAAATGAATGTATCCTTTGTTTGATGAACAACGATCTCCAGACAATCGCCAGCATGGAGTTTGGAAAGGCAATCCAGCGCCTCAACAAAGAGAAAGAATCGAGAATGCGGACTGCGCTGGCGGGCCTCCCAGGCGGGGGACCTCAGCTTGCCGCAAAGAGAGAGATTGAACTGGAGCACGCCGAGAAGATGTGTGCTGCCCTTGCCGAAATTTGGGTGAATTTATTGGAGGGCACCAACGGCGGGATTTTAACTCGCCAGCATGTGGACTTCATTAAAGAGCAGGTCAAGGCTGCGGCATCAGCCAGACGAAGCAGCCTAATGAACGGACCACCAATGGCCTCTAACCAGCAGGCTGTTGCGAGTTATGTTGCTAGGCAAATGGAAATAATTACGGCCAACGTTTGCCGAGATTTGGAGCTAAGGCTTAAACGGCAGGAAGTAGGCCTGCCCAAGGGAGAGTCAATGGAAAAGGGCATCAACTTGACTGTGCAGAACGCCGCCAACATAAACCTCGGTTCTCAAGTCGGCACGATCAATGCTGCGCTAAATGTTATTTCCCAGCAGGGCCAGAGTGAAGTAGCCGCCGCAATCAGGGAATTGAGCAACGCTGTTATGAACAGCACTGAAATCAAAGATCAGCAAAAACACGAAGCGTTGCAGGTTATTGCCGACATTGCGAAACAGGCAGAGACCAAACCTGAGGCACGTTCCGGTGGAACGGTGAAAGCTCTGATTGCAGGTTTTCCCGCGATAATTGGCTTGGCAGCAGATGTGACTGCGCTATGGGATAAGTACGCTCCGCTCATCCGCGCATTCTTCGGAATTTGAGGCGGCCTGCTCCCCTACAGCTTCGACCGTCCCGATTCATCCGTCTTTTCGATCCGCACAGTCGCCGCAGGATATGCCATCAATATTTCCCACTTCCGGCTTCGCGCCTCGGCTTCGGTCAAACGCTCGGAAATATCGCGGGCATTGGGGACACCAGGCGCGAACACGCGATAGAAGTCTTTGGGATTTTCGTTGGGTCCTTGCATACTTCCTCGTTTCATGTCACATCTTACTCCGCAGCCCACGATAGCTCTTTCCACAGTTTAAGGGCAAATGTTCGTCTGGATTTTTTGGCTGGCTTAGTGTGACCATGATGAGGGTTGAATCATGTGGGAGGATTTCAAAGATGAGATGGGGAACCGTATCTAGTCTGGATGAGGTCATTCGGCCGAGGAAGAAAAAAAGTCGTCACCATTGGAACACTTAAAGATTCTGCTTCCGGCGCTTTCTCTCATCGCTTATATCGTCACCCAACTGTCTGAAAAGCACCGTGCAGAATCAAGGGTTCTTCTAGGCTTAACCATAGTCCTGGTCGCGGGAGCTTACTATTCGACTGTGAGGCGGCGAGTCCTGTTGCTGCTTGAGCGCAGAAAAGATGACGCCGTGGCGAAAAACGCATTCCCCAAGTTTCGGGAGATGGTGCATCGTTTTGGGGAATTCATAGACAGTAGGGGTGAGAACACTCTCCACGCGATAGTGCTTAATGAAATCTTGCGTCATCGTGCGAATGGACCTCCAGCATTCAGAATCCCGAACCGGGACCTATGGTACGGATGGTGGACTTATTTCTGGCAACGGATCGACCGTGAGCACCATTCAATGGATGAAATGCGTGCCGCCCTTATGGAGTTCCATTTGCTGGCGGGTTCGTATTCCAACTACTGCGTAAGCCCGATCTTTGACGCTCCATCAAATGTAAAGGCTGAAATTCCGCAGGAGGCCAAGAGCAGCCTCAACGGCTTTCAGCAGCGTTTCGAGAGGTTCGCTGGTGAATACGGGCAATTCGCAAAATCACTATCGGAATCCCGGCCCGTTCTTCACGGATTGCCGTACTGGATTAGCAGTCCCAAGCCGCTCGCGTGAAGAAATCATGTCAGCCTTCGAAGATGTCGAAAAGCTGGTAAAGGAATGGCAACCACCGGCGCTGCCGACCGAATTGCAATATCGGAACGCGCTGATAACCCTTCTGCGTGAACGGCTGAAGATGGCAAAGATCGAACCTGAGTACCGTCACAAAGGGACGACCATAGACATTTACGTCAAGCAGCCGGGCTTCCTCGGTTATTCAGAAGTGTTCGTCGAACTGAAACGCAACCTACTTCAAAAATCGCAGTATGACCGACTGGTGGGTCAGATTGAATCCCTGGAACCAGTTAAGAATGCCATCATCGTCGTTCTGTGCGGCGAAACGAATCCGTCGCTGGTTACTCGCTTCAAGGAGAAATACGAAATTACGAACGGGATACAGATTGGGGTCAGCATAAGCGATGCACCAATTACGGTCGTGGTAAAAGACGTTGGCACGAAAACTACAGCAAAAGCCACACCACGACGGAAAGAGAGCAAAGAAGTGCGTGCTTTGCTCGACCTGCACAAGCGGAGAATCAGAGAGACGCGCATAGCAAACAATTACTACCCTGAATTACACCGTCTTCGTGAGACTTTCATCCAACACGGTCTCTCTGAGAGAAGTCTCGAAAATCGAGAGTTCTTTGACAAGTGGCTCACGGACCCGGTAGTTGAAATGGGGTGGGCACCTGCCGGTGGATGGACACTTGAACGAATCACGGCCCTTCATGAGGATATAGAGAAGCTGCGGGCATAATCATCTGCGCGTAGCCGGTGCCTGCGCCTCGATAGTGAGCATGAGTGGTTGTGCTATGCATAACTTCGATATGTGAGGCTCGCTGGTAACTCTTTGGCCGTGGATATTCCTGCTTTCGATGGCGATGTCCTAGTGGCGTCGGTGATACTGTCGGCACATGACACCAGAACACAAATGGGAATTAGTCCGCACCATCATCTCAATCATCCCCGCGACCGCACTTTCCGCATGGGCACTCATTCACCAGAGACGCCAGACGAAGGCGAGAATAGACGTTCTTATCAGTCCGATTTTTACGCCCACGATTGATGGGGGGTCGTTGCTGGATGCGGACCAATTACCGGGCGTGGTCATTCGGAATCAGTCGCCGTTCCCTCTGCGAATCTGCAACGTAGGTTATCGCATAGGCAAGAAGTTTTACGCTTTCAGCGCGCCTCCACAGGCCTCGGACTTGAACCCAATGGCAGATTGGCCGTGCGAGTTAGCGCCACGCGCCCGGATTGCTGTCTACCCGAATCTCCTGCCCTTCTGGACCGAGTTGAAGAGGCTCAAGTCGGACCTGAAGGGCGCGAATGTGTGGGACGTTGGGCACGCCTACTGCGTAACAGAATGCGGCAACATTTTCACGTCTCGACGGCTCTCTCGAAAAGCGCGTAAGTCGCTTCGCGGCACTCCGGGCGACAAAGGGAAGCCCCAAGGAAAAGCAAACTTGAAGGATTTCTGACGGAGGGCAGAAATGATTAGGCTCAGTACGCTGCTTCGGGACGAGGGTATTGACCCCGCTCATGTCAAGCTCGTTCGCCATCAGGACACACGCCACGCGGGCAGGCCCAGCCCTTATCAACTCTGGCTAGCCGCCGATGGACGGCTCGACCTTTATCAACGAATACAGCGCCGACCTGTGTTCAAGGGAGCGCGATTACTCGCCTCGTTTGTAGCCACTCCACTGAATGAGACACTGTTCGTCGGGATGTACGAAAACAAGGGGGTCGGCAAAGCTGCACAGGGACTCATTGACCCCATCTCCGGTAAAGATGTAGGCGGTCTGAATTTTTACAACTTGGTTCTGAGTCGCAAGCTGGATGAATATCGCGGATGCCTCGTTGTCGAGTGGGGTCTCGGATACCGGAGTTGGGTTCAGTTGGCTCGCAAGAAAGAGAAGACCGTCGTAGAAATCCACCGTGCCGCCAACGAGCCACCATTCCCTGGATTTCTGGATTTTTGTGAGAGGCTGAGCGGACTGGCAGCCATACCCATGTCTTGGCGTGCGGCGCTATCAGCCGTAGCGGGAATCTATCTTCTTACCGATCCCGACACGGGCAAGCAATACGTCGGTTCTGCCCAAGGAGTTGGCGGGTTTTGGGGGAGATGGGAACAGTATGCCACATCAGGGCATGGAGGAAATCGGCGGATGCAGGACATTCCCGCTGCCGATTACCAAGTGTCCGTGCTGGAAGTGGCTTCATCGTCTGCTGGCACCGATGTTTTGGCGAGAATGGAGGGGCGCTGGAAACAAAAACTCCTCAGCCGGAAGTTCGGCTTGAACGCGAACTAAACCGGTATACTTGCGCGTAGAAGTGTTCCGCCGTGAAACGCCCAAAAGTCAATTCCGAAACCGCTGCGATCCAAAAGCAACTGGCCCAAGCCCAGAAGGAAGCGCAAGACGCAATGGGCGAATTTCGCAGTTGGGGGACTCCTTATTACGAACTGGTGTGGTTAGAGGCCGTTGAGAAGGTCCGGCGATTAGAACGAAAGATTTCAAGACGGAAGATGCAATGACCGCAAGGCTTCATAGGCCGTTGATTTGATGATTTAACAAATCCACCTGAACAGCCCGCGCTTCCTCGAAGCGCCTCTCTAGGCCGAATATCTTGCATCGAACCGCGACAACGACCTCAATTTGAAAACGACGAGCGGTCGCACCAGGCGAACCTGCCAATGGAACTGTAAGATGGGTCAAGAATTTCACCCGATGGGAAATGCGGGTGTTTGTCTGATTGCGGACTTCCGACTTACCAGCCTCCAAAAGTTTGCTCCTCGGGGAATCCTTACCCACCGGTTCCGCCCGTTATTTCCCACTACCCTCCTAAACCGCTTCAAAGTACGTGCTTTATTTACTTGCGCACGTGGAATCGCAATTGCTCCTATTACCATTGAACCCGCCAAACTCTCGCCAAGGTCGTGCTTATGCCGAACCGCTCAGTGATTTCACTCGCAAGCGCGTTTCTGACTCTTGAAGCCGCTGACAATGCTTCTCATCAGTGGAGTAACAACACGCAAAGCCAAACGTTTCTCGGTACGATTAAAAAGTGGGGAGATTCTTTCTGGCTGGCCAACACTTCAGAAAAAGTGGCTGCTCGGCTTGACGACCAATCTATGGCTAATCATTTTGTAAACCAAAAAGTGAAAGTCATCGGTACAATTGATGTGTCCAGTAACCGCATCGCCGTCGAAACTATCACGCCTTGCGCCAGATAACCCGATTCGCAATCCTCTTGAACCACACGGGGACTTCATTCAGGTTTCTACCTGATTGACTATTACTAGCCCGCGCCTAAACTAGTAGTTCCAACCCTCAAATAACGCCCGGCCCAATGAGGATGTATGTTGGAAGGTCGGAAACAGCCGCGCACGGCAACGCGTCTTCTGGTGTCTATCTTTCCGGTCCGCGATCCACGCCTGACCGACTTGGCCTCCATAGAAAATCTCAGCTCTCGCGGCGCACGCGTGACAACACAGCGGTCTTGGGAACTCGGATCGCACGTCGGTATCAGGGCCATTTCTGGTGACATGAGCGTCAGAGCACGGGTGGTGTATTGTCAGCCCATTGCGAAGGATTTCGCCGTTGGCTTGGATTTTCTAACGCAATTCCGATAAGCGGAGCATCAGGGATTCTTCGAACCCAAGTCACGCTATAGCCGTTTTTTGGTCTGCTTCTTCATCCGCGTACGGCTCCCCGAAATGCCTTTTAAGATGTTTTCAACCGTCGTATTCAGGGCGTCAGCTATACGAAGCAATGTGGCCAGTCGCGGCCACCGTCTACCTTGCTCGATTAGCCCCATACCGTTCCGGCTCAAGCCGCATTCGTGAGCTAGTGCTTCCTGGCTGATTTTCTTTGCTTCGCGTAGTCGTTTGATGCGCTTCCCGAGAAACACTAATTCTGTCTGCATTCAGAGAATTGTGTTTGCATAATAGGACACCGTCTACCAACACTGTGTTGGACATACAGAGTGTGGTCGCATATTCTTTGCGTATCCCGACAAGGAGGCCCAATGACCCTCGGAAATCGGTTTGTCCGGCTGTTCACGTTCCTGTTCGCCATTTCCAGCTTTGTTGTTCCGGTCCACGCCAAACATAAGCTGCCCTTGCCCGCGCAAGTCCTGACGGCAAAAACCATTTTCATCGACAATCAAGCTGGCTACGCCAGCATCGGCGACAAAGTCTATGACGAGCTTCGGAAATGGGGTCGGTATCAGGTCGTGGATTCTCCCGGCAAGGCCGACATCGTGCTATTGCTATCCGCCAAGGAATACCTGGCCGGATACACTGGCAATACTGTCCACAACACGACCGGCACGGTCAATGGCAGTGGTCAGATTAGTTCTCAGACCTACAGCACGGGTGGCAGCAGCGCAGTCTACGGCGGCACGACCTACATAACGCTGATTGATCCCAAGTCAGGTGATTCGCTATGGCAGGACGCACGCGCATGGGGACGTTGGAAGAGCGCGACACGCGGTCTGGTTAAGGAGCTGCGGGACCGGGTGAACGAACAAGAAAAAAAGTAGGCTGCCGTGAATCGGGATCGGAATAGAAAACCACCCGAAGCCACCATTCGCAGCAAGTGGCTGAGCGTCAAGCAGGCCGCGCAATACATGGGCTGTACCTTAAATTACGTGCGGCGGCTTTGCCAGCACCGGCGAATTCCGTTTGCTAAGGTAGGCCACCGATACGTGCTCGACCGCAAGGATTTGGATGCGCATGTCGAATCAAGGAAGCAGCCCGTGCTATCCGCGTCGGTGAAAAGCCCTGAGTGTTGACACGGACGCCAATTGCGGGGAGTATTTCGGCGTGTTCGGAGTGGTTCCACCGTCAAAGGCTAGGCAATGAGCACTGATTCGCTGCTCGGGATAATCGTTTTGCTGTTGCTTCTAATCCTCCGCACGCTTAATGACATCAGCGGCCAGTTGAAAGACAGGTTCGAGAAGAAACAAGACGCGCAAGAAAAAGGACCAGAATAAGAGTTAGGCGGAAATGCGGGGGAGTGTGAAATGGGCAATCCGACAACACAAGATACAGCGGTTCAAGAAACCGAGAAGTTTGGCCGGAATCGTTTTTCGCCGGGAGCTTATGCACTCAATCTCCGTGCTGCCACTAAACTGCCGCTGCAAATGAACGGGCAGCCGTCAACGTTCGTCGAGGTTTATTGCAAACTGAGGGATTCAAAGATCAAAGAAATAAAAGAGCACATTCTTGGTTCAGACGCCTACATGACCGAACAAGGCGAAATCGTACTTGACGGAGAAATTGGAGAGTGGCCGCAACGGGCTGCGATGCGGGAGCTTGCGAGTTTGCTTCAACAAGGAATAGACCCGCACCGCTGCACCTGGTTTTATTACACACATGATTGGTCGCGGGATGCAGACGAGTCCCATAAGTTCTTTGCCATTTACGACAGCAAGGTCATTTTGGAATCGTGCAGTTTCAATGCCGAGGAACCCTTGATCCTCAAGCGCAACGTGGACAAAGAAACCGTTTGGAACAGCCATGAGTATTTCGACGAAGCATTCGAAATTTACTCGTACCGGAAGTTCTACTCGGAAACCATGACCGGCCAGCTTATGGTGCTGAGGCCCGACGAGCCGATCCTGTACCACTTCGAACGACCGCAGGCCCGCAACATCGAGCGGGAGATACGGCTCGTAACGCAAGTCAGGATTTACAGATTACTTTTGGTGGCGCTGCCACTGTTGGCCGCACTTGTCTTCCCTTCCTACAAAGGCTACCTGGCACCTGTAGCAGTTGGGCTTGGAATCAGTTTTCTGTGGTTTTTGTGGCAAACACGCAAGGTAGGACAATCATAAGCGGCGGGATTCGCTTGCCGATGCTATCGCTCTGCACGATCCGGCACAATCACGCCTGACGTAAATATTTGTTTACGTAGCGTATTTTGGTATTGACATTTAGCTTATACAGGCGTGTAGTGCAAACAACGGAATCGGCCCAACTCAGACTCACAAAAAAGGATGACTCTATGAAACACATCCTCCTAGCAGTTGCGCTCCTGTTCTCGGCCCACCTCGCACGATCCGCGCCCATTGGAGCAGTAGTCCAAACATGGAGTTACGACCGACAAACAAATTTCGTCACGTTGACAATCATCAATACCTCCCAGAAAGACATAACCGCCTTCAATATGGCTATCAAGGAAACTTACGCAGACGGAAGCGTGTCGCAGCATGAGGTCTTGGAAGAACTTGTGGGCAAAATTCTCGCCGCGCAACAACTCAAAGGGACCGCGCAGGAGGCGGGCTTCCGTCGCCACTACGGTGACGGTGTGTTTCATGCAGGCGGAACTCTGGACGAGAAAGTAGCGGTTCTCACCGGACTGACAGATTTTCAGGCGGTGATAGACGTTGTGACCTATACGGACGGCACAGCGGACTCCAAGAATAATGATGCTTTCGGGCGCATTGTTGAGGAACGTAAAGCTACCATCGCGTCAAAAAAGGTCGCGATTGACTTCATAAAGTCTGCATTAGCCGATACGAACGACCCTGACCCCTCCGCAACTGCCGCAAAAAACATCAAAGATCGGGCAATGGTTTGGAGGGCTTCACACACAAAGATGGACTTGGACCCGGTTGTGTTGGAGTCAATCGCAAACGAAATCAAAAGAGCTTCGTCGGGCATTTCCCCTGATAAGCGGGATGCACTAAATCGGCTTGTGAATAAGGAGGAGTCCAACATTTCCATGCTCTCTGTCCATGCGGCGGTCGTAGAGAACAAAGGAGGTCCGCAATGAAACGGTACTTCGCCTCGTTTTTGGTTCTTTTCGCACTCGCGGCTTCGGCGCACGCCCAAAACAACTGTAGCTCACCACAACCCTCCAGCCTTTACAATTACACTCAGACACCGCCAGTCCCACCAGCAGTAAAAGCGTTAGGTTTCCCGGATGTAGTGCCTTGCAACGGTCAAAACGTAGATGATACCTATACCGTCCAAGTGTTTGAGCAGGACTCTTGCAAAAACACTCAGACCAACTCTGTTTATGCGCAATCCACCCGTACAACTTTCGGGGTCGGAATAGCGATCTGTTCTTGGAGTATGCTCTTCGGGAGTATCAATGATATGTGCGACCCGCGCTTGGAAGACAGCGCTACGACCGCAACCAGCCCAACTGACTACAATCGGTTCTACATCAGGGCGTATGACGCAATTGAGGTTAGCTATAATTGTGGTAGTCCAACAACCCTTTCTCGGCAGGACTTCTGGCAGTGCCAGGGTGTCGCTTGCCCCACCAGTTCAGGTGGTGGCTGTGTTGTCGTTCCCCTTGGGGGTGGACCATACGTCATCGGCCACTGCACTCCACTCGTCCTCGATCTCAGTGGGAAGGGATACTTCCTTACTGACGCTGCCAATGGCGTGACGTTCGACATATCGGGTACGGGGAGTCCGATACAGATGGGATGGACCGCGCCTGGCGCAGACAACGCCTTTTTGGCATTGCCCGGCCCAGATGGTCTCGTACATAATGGCCAGCAACTGTTCGGCAGCTTCACCCCGCAGCCTCCATGTCCAACCGGCGACAATTCATGCTCCCCGAATGGCTTCCGCGCACTGGCCGTGTACGACGATCCGAAGAATGGTGGCAATGGTGACGGCATCATCGACGCCCGCGATGCCATTTTCAGTTCCTTGCGGCTGTGGATCGACGCCAACCATGACGGCATCTCGCAACCGGAGGAACTCCACGCACTCCCGTCTCTTGGTGTGAACTCCATCAGCCTGAACTACAAGGAAGGCGACAAGACAGACCAGTACGGCAACGTGTTCCGCTACCGTGCGCGGTTGAATCCAGATAAACAGACCGATGCTGGCAAAACCGCCTACGATGTCTTTTTCGTGGTTCAGCCTCCAGCGACAACGGCACAGTCTTGCCCCGCTCCTCCCGCAATCGGAAAGCGGCCAGCTTCTTCGATTCTCAAACACTGACCTTGCCTTCGTGTACCAATGTGGACCGCAAAAGGCACATTGCTCGCTTTGTGGCTCTTTGGATTCGGTACGATTGCGCTGCTCTATTTTTCAATCTTCCGTCACCTGCCACCCAACTCTGCCGGGAGTATCAGTATTCAGCGCCCGCACGATACATAATCCTTACTGGTGGGTGGCTCTCGCAGTCTGTCTCGCCCTCGGCTATGCGATTGCCCGGTCATGGTCCGTCCCACTGGTTTTATGGATCGCGCTGCTGGTGACTGGATTGGTCCCGGTTGGATGTCTCGCACTATTTCTCGTTCTCGTGTACAAACTGAAGCAGGTAAGTCAGGGGAATTTATGAAAATGCGGGTCGCCTTGTTCACGGCCTCGTTGCTCGCCGGATGCGCCAGAATCCAGGATGTTGGTTCGCTCGGGCATGGCTCAAGTGGATTTCACGACCGGCAACAATTTTACCAGTCGAAACGGACCCGCCTGGCGGGATGAGAACGTTGAGCGAACCAACATCCTTGATGCAGAGGATACAGCATCGGAGGCGTGTGGCTGAACAAAAATAAAGCGATTCTGTCCCGTTAGGAGTTGCCCATCACGAGTATCTCCGACATCGTAATTGGGATCGTGATAGTGGGTCATAATCAGGGGAATCGAGCGCCTGGGAGACCTCTTGGAAAAGTGGAGAAAGTCCTAGAGCGCTTCAA
>Ga0210410_10003840_pt1 | contig 13273 bp, 8 predicted proteins | sample IncBWC4MmetaG_FD_161058 | JGI IMG/M metagenome (GOLD analysis project Ga0210410, IMG submission 161058) | Forest soil microbial communities from Barre Woods Harvard Forest LTER site, Petersham, Massachusetts, United States - Inc-BW-C-4-M | ecosystem: Environmental > Terrestrial > Soil >... | reverse complement strand
AAAATCGATGCCGCGCAGCGGTTTGATTTCAAAGATTGGCGCGGCGGCGGCCATCGCCGCGTAGTTCAGAAAATCACGGCGCGTAAGTCGGCGATGCATCTCTTCGCGTATCTCCTTGGGCGTGCAGTACCGCAGCGCAGTGGCAGGTATCGTCTTTTAGGATGCGGGAATAGGCTAACACGAAGCCAGGGTGAGGTGAGTCTTCCGATTCGGGGGAGAACCAATCGAGGCCAATCACAACTAAAGAAGAAGCCACCAGGTATGGATACTTCTCAGCATCCATACCTGGCGCTCCCGGGGTGGTTAAAAGATGAACTTGAGTCCGAACTGGATCAAGCGTGGATTGGTGCCAGGATAAGTGCTCGTAACCTGGCCGAAAGTTGCATTTGGAGTCTGTCCCAATGCAGCGTTGGTGTTCGCTGCCGAACAGCAGCTGGTATTCGGCGGTGCGAATTGGGTGCGGTTCCACAGGTTGAAGAATTCCGTCCGAAATTCTAATCCGAGTCTGTTGTCCGGGCCAAAGTTGGTGCGCTTAAACAATGCGAAGTCCCAGTTGTTTACACCAGAGCCGCGTAGAGTTGGGTCGGTGCGAGATTCATTGCCAAAGGTAAAGTCCGCGGGTGAAGTGAAGCAAGCGGTGTTAAACCACTGGTTGAGTTTTGAAGCGAGTCCGCCCGATGGCGCACCCTTGCTACAACCAGCAACCAGATTGGGGCGTGAGCCTCCGTTAAACGACGTTGTATAATTTGGATTCCCGTTGGAGAAGACCAGCGGGAACCCCTTCTGGAATACGGTTACGCCGTCAACTCCCCAGCCACTAACCAACTTATCCATCACACCCGTTACGTCAGACATGTAACGCTTGCCGCGGCCAAAGGGGAGGTCGAGAACGTAGCTGATCACGAGTCTCTGCGGTACGTCTTGCGAAGACAGGGAGCGCTCGCCCTTCAGATTGTTGAAGTCCTGGATGCTGCCCGTTGCGGCTTCCAGCCAGTTGGTGAGAGTGTCCGCATTGGTGAGCAATTTGGCATTGGTGTAGGCAACCAGCAACGACCCGGCGCCGGCAAACCGGCGCTCGAGCGTGAGTTGCAGCGAGTTATAGATGCTGTCGTAGTTCCCCTGGCCGGCGAGTTTCAAGCCAGTATATTGCGGAAAGGGGAGGCTCAATTGTCCAACGGTCGTGGTTGGCCCGGACAGCGCGAACGCAGTCTTCGAAGTTGAATCAAAGAACGGATTTGGGACCGGCTGCAGCAGTGACACGGAGGGTGCCCCCGCCGCATTGGCTACGCAACGCGCGTTCGTAATTGCCTCCTGAGCAGCGCACTGTGTGGCCGCCACGGACAGATAGTTATTCCCGATCTGGTCAATCTGCGAGTCGTAGAGCGCCAAGTGCGTGCCCTTCGAACCGACATAGGCAGCGGAAACGAAGAAGTTCCAAGGTAGATTCCGCTGGATGTTAATGTTCCACTGCTGCACGTAACCGGCCGGATGATCAAACCTGTCGGCGATGGTGAAGTTCTGAACGACTTGGGTGGCGTATTGTTGAGTGCCAAGCACGCCGAGCGTACGACCGACCGGGGGCACAACCACTGGGAGGAACGGTGTGTTAATCGTGTTTGAAGGATGGACATTATCAACCGTTCCGGTGAAAGAGGTCGTAGCATCATTCACGAAATCGTTGTTGGGGTTGAGCCCAAAGGAAACGTAGTTGGGAATCCAGAAGATTCCGTAACCGCCGCGGATAACGGTTTTCGCATCCCAGCTATAGGCGAACCCTAAGCGTGGGGCAACGTTATCCTTCGGAAGCGGAATATTGGTGCGCTGACTCGTGCTGACCAGAGACACATCTCCCTTCAGACCAGGAAGGCCACATGGAGTCCCGGCCGTTGTGACGCAGGACGTCAAACCTGCAGAGACGGCGGGGTTAGCAAGCCAGCTCACCGCATTCGGGTTGAAATCGGATTGGCGATTGAAGCGTTCTGACCATGGTCCCTGCAATTCGTACCGAAGGCCAAGGTTGAGAGTGAGTTTGTTGGTCAGGCGGAACGTGTCGTCCACGTAGAACCCGCGATAGATTTGCTGTCCGGCCACCAGCGCAGGGACAATAGCTTGGCCGAAGAAGTGGTTCTCGACGCTGCTAGGGTTGTCTGCATAACCTAACAAGAAATCGGAGAAACTAAAATGTGAGAAACAGGGAAGGCCGGAACCGCAGAACGCAAAGGCGCCGCTGGCCACGTTGGTCTGTGCATAGTTGTCCCGCCCGATCTCCAATTGGAATCCAAACTTTACGGTATGCCGCCCGCGCACCAGGGTGACGTTGGGGCTGAGATTCCACTGCGTATTGCGGTCCGTGATAAAGCTCTGGCCTTGAGTGCACATGATGTTGTCCGCAAATTGGAACACGCACGGAGTAGGTGGCGTCCGCGCACCGGAGGGAATGGCAGCGTTGTATTGCGCCGGCCACCCGATGGTAGTGAGATCGAATCCGGAGTTAGTAGGTGCGCGATTGTAAGCAAAGCGGCTAAGGCTGGCGTTTATGGCAACGATTGTGTTTGGCGTCACCGTCCAGTTGTAGCCGACGGCCGGGGAGGTGCTCGCATACTTTTCCGAGCAGCGGTCCGCGCACAGGCCTGTGCCCAAGGGATCGACCGGCAAATCCAGCACGTTCCAATAGGTAATGCGAAAGAAAATATGCTGGTTGTCGGTTATCCTCTGGTCCATGCGTCCAACCACTTGGTTCTGGTTACCGCCACCGCTAGTCGCAGTAACGAAGTTGTTCGTGTCGATACCGGAACTGGTAATTGTGCCTGGCACATTGGGTAACGGGAAGTATTTCAGCAATGCCAGAGAAGTTGGATTCAGCCGGCCGGTTGGCAGGATGTTGCCCGCGAAGGGGGTCGCGGGCCCGCCGTAATTGGGGCAAGCCACGGGGGTCGAGACCGTACCGCCGCAGGGATCCACGACTTGTGTAGTGATCGCCGAAAAATCTCCACCCCGTTCGGCCGGAGTTGGCACTGTGGTCGTAAATGCCGTGCCGGTACGGAGCCGGAAGCCTTCCCAACTGAAGAACCAGAACGTCTTGTCCCGTCCGTCGTAAACGTGCGGAATGACGAGTGGACCGCCGGCGTTAGCTCCAAACTGGTTTTGTGTGAACGGGGGTCTCTTCAGGTGGTTCTTATTCAAGAAGAAATCGTTTGCATCCAGCACCTTGTTGCGCAGATATTCGTAGGCTTCTCCGTGCAACCCATTGCTGCCCGATTTGGTGCTGAAGTTCATGACACCTCCCGAGAACTTGCCCCAATCCGCTCCCAGGTTACTGGTCTGGACTTTGAATTCTTGAATAGAATCCTGCGTCGGAATTACTACGGGTAAATTGATGTAGCCGATATTAAGCGGCTGGCCGTCGAGATACTCGGCGCTTTCATTTCCGAAAGAGCCATTCACCTGATAGTTTCCCCAGCCGAAGGGATTTACTCCGACGGGCGTGCCGCCGGAGCTTCCTTGTGGGACGACCGACGGGGCGAGTGTGATGAGGTTGAAAACGTTACGGCCGTTAAGGGGCAGTTCCGTTGCTTTGCGCTCCTCAACCACCTGCCCGATCGAAGAAGTTTCCGCCTGCAGAAGCGGCGTTTCACTGGTGACCTCGATGGTCTGATTCACGTCGCCGACTTGCAGGGTGACGTCGATGCGAACGGCCTGTCCTACTTCCACGATAACTTCCGGGCGGGTGACGCGCTTGAACCCTGCCTTTTCAGACAAGATGCTGTAACGGCCAGGCAGCAGGTTCACAAAGTCGTACAGGCCGTCGGCCCCCGATTGAGCCGTTCTCTTCTCCGCAGTAGCCAGGTTCGTCAGGGTGACCTGGGCATCGGCGATGGCCGCACCCGAGGCATCCGAAACTGACCCGGCAATCGATCCGTATGTCGTCTGGGCGGCGAGTGGTTCGCCAAAGAGCCCGGCTACGCAAAGGCAAAGTGTTAAATGCAATGCAACCAATACAGCTAAACGCCAGTTTTTCATCCCCTACGCTCCTCGTTTTCACGATTCACTGCGCGTCTTCACCGCCTCCCGCAGACACACTACAACGGTGAAGCTCCGTTCGATCGGACTTCAACTGCCACACCATGCCCTCGACAAATTAGTGTTCTGCCAACTAGTACGAAAACATTAAGGGATGTGTACCAATCCCATAGGTCTGTGATTTAAAGCGCGTTCGGTACTAGGCCTGAACACGGACATTCCGGGACAAACGAGGACCAAAGGACGTGCGATACTTTGTGGGGCTGCGGGGATTGACCTAGGGGTGGTTAGCTTGATTGCGGAGCAGGGCGTACAAAAATGGCTTACTGGTCGGTTTGTGGCTCCCGCCCCGGGGCTCCACGGTCACGAACACGGCGTCGATCTCCGCCAATTGCTTGGGATCATCAAACCGCATGACCCACCGGCGGTTATTTTCGTTGTCCAAATAGAGGATACCCAGATTCATCGGGGAGGCAGGTTCCCCCTGGGGAGCTTCACGCTGCCCCCAGACCTGGAACGTGCTGGCGTTCACAACGCCGGGTTGCCTGTCGAGATCGAACGCGTAGAAAATCAGAGATTTTCCCTGGGTATAAAACACCCGCCCAAACGGCTTCTGTGTGCGGCTACTGCCATCCACGTCAAAAACGTCGGCGATATAGAGTTTTCTGGCACCCATCAATTCGCGGATGTCCCGGTCTGAAATTAGATATTGTTCCGCATCCTTCAGGCGGCGGTCCTGATCGCGATTTTTTGCCAGGAGATCTTCAATTTTGGATTCCAGGGAAGCGGTTTGCAGCGAAGTCTTGTCGCGCTCCGAACGAAGGCTTGCCAACTCGGTCTGATTATTGGCGTAAGCCTGACTCAGAGCTTGCAACTTGGTGTTCAGATCGTCCCGCTGCTGTGCCAACTCTTTCCGCTGCGCCTCGGATTGGCTGCTTTCCGCCATCAATTCATTCGAACGATTTTCCAAATCGCGCAGTGACGCACGGAGCTTGGCGAGCGCCCACTCTTTCTCCGCGCTTTCGGCCTGAAGTTGAGCCAATCGTTTCGCCTGCGTGGCAAGCGATTCATCGGCTTCTCGCTTCTGCTCAGAAAGCTTTTGGTATTGTTGCTCCAAAGCTGTGGAAGTCTGGGCGACAATTGCCGGTTGATGGGTTCGTGTACCCACGTGATATGCACCAGACGCAACGGCGAGCAGCAGGCCGGCCGCGGTCGCCAATCCTGCGAGCCGGCGGACCTTGCTAGCCAGTGGTGAATGCTGCCGGATCGTTGCAGGAGGAGGATTTCCTTGTTCCGGCAAAATGTGTTGTTGCCCGCGAATACGCGCCCACAGGCGCTCGCGTACTCTCGAGTCGTCCCAGTCGAGTCGCTCTGATCTTCCGAGATACCCCTCGGCAAGTGCGGGCATTCCCTCCGTGGTTAAAATCTGGTATTGGGCGAACACTTCGTGGCAAGGCTCGCAAAGTTCCAGGTGAACCCGCAATTCGGACCATTCCAGGGGTGCAAGACTGCCCGCGGCCGCCAGGGCGCATAGTTCCTTGTATTTTTCGTGATCTTCGCCGCCGTCTTGAATCCTTAGCATCTTTTGGTTTCCCGAAGCCTCTGCACAAACGCGCTCCTACGCAGGCGCTCCAATCCGCGGTAGAAATGATGCCGCGTATTTCCGAGGGGTTGGTCGAGCTTCCGGCTGATCTCCCTCAAATCCAGACCCTCAAAATAAAACAACTCAAGCGTGACGCGCTGGCTTTCCGGCAGTTCGTCAAAGGCCTTCTCCAGCTGGATTCGGTTTAACTTCGCACCGATCTCGCGGTCCAGATCCGTCTCTCCCAACAATGTATCGCCAAGCGAGCCCGTGTCTGTACCAACATAAAATCCTCTGCGCGCCAGATGAGCTCTGCGGTCCAATGCCCGGTGCAACGCAATTTGAAGCACCCAATTCTTTACCGTTCCTTTTGCCCCATCATAGAGCAGGCACTTCCTGAATAGATGGAAAAAGGACTCCTGGACCACATCCTCGGCTTCACCACGGTCACGCACCACTCCCAGCGCGATTCTAAAGACCAAGCGGGCATACCGGTCAAACAAAATTTCCAATGCCGTCGCATCATTTGTTTGCAGGCGATGCATGGCTTCATCGTCGGTTGGTCTGGGTAGTCCTGGGAGTTCTGGTGAAGAAGCGGATAGCTCCCGGCCCCGGGCCAAGGCAACGGGAAGCGTGAGCGCACGTCGTTGCGGTAAAGTGCTCATGGGTTGACCCCGGTAGACGGCCGGTACGCGGTGCCACACACAGTTCGACCGTGCCAGCAGAGAACTTCCCCGACGAAGCCCCGATGGTTTCAAGACAATACACCAACGGGCGGGTAAAGGAGAAGATTTTTCGATGCGGGCGAATATCTTTGTTTCTGGTACAAACTTCAGAAGGGAGACGTAATTATACCAATAGGGACAACATTCGCAGGCCAACCGCTAGAACAGGAATTTCAGTCCAAACTGCACCAGCCTCGGATTCGTGCCGGTCGCCGTACTTGTCACTACCCCGAAATTTGGATTGTTTGCACTACAGCAAACCGTATTTGGGGGCGCGAATTGCGTCCTATTAAAGAGGTTAAAGAACTCCGTACGAAACTCCAGCCCCAGCCGTTCGTTGCTCCCAAAGCGTGCCCTCTTAAAAAGCGCGAAGTCAAAGTTGCTGATTCCCTGGGCTCGCAGCCTGGGGTCCACCCGCGGCTCGTTCCCGAAAATAAAGTCGGGTGGCGCCGTGAAGCACTTTGTATTGAACCATTCCGCAATCGGCTGGGTAGGGCTTGCGGCCGCACAACCCGAAATCACATTTGGGCGGGAGCCGCCGCCAAACAGTGTCGTCCCGTTCACCTGGCCGTTCGTAAAGACCAGCGGAAAGCCGCGCTGAAAAATTGTTACGCCGTCCACTCCCCATCCTCCCACGAGTCTTTCCGTCCATCCCTGCGCACTAGAGAGATACCTCTTCCCCTTTCCGAACGGAAGGTCGAGAACGTAGCTGATGACCAGGCGTTGCGGAACATCTTGCGAAGACAACGAACGCTCGCCTCGCAGATTGTTGTTGTCTTGAATGCCCCCCACGCCCGTCTCCACCCAGGCCGTCAGCGTGTCCGTGTCGCTGATCAATTTTGCATTTGTGTATGCGACCAGCAACGATCCGGCATCCGCAAAACGGCGTTGCACCGTGAGCTGAAACGAGTGGTAAATGCTGTCATACGATCCTTGACCCGCAAGTTGAACGCCCGCGTACTGCGGATACGGCCGGAGTAGCTGTCCCAAAGTGGTCGTGGGTCCGGCAAGCGCAAGTGCCTGACCGTTGATGAAGAATGGATTCGGCGTCGATTGCACCAGCATCACATTTTGTCTGGGGTTCGGAAGCGACGGGTTCACCTGCGCCGCAGCCTGCGCGAGCAATGCGTCCGGTATCTGGTTAATCTGTTGGGAATATTGCGCCAGATGCGTTCCGCGTGAGCCTACATACGCGGCGGACACAAAAAAGCCCGCGGGAAGTTCGCGCTGAACGTCCAGATTCCACTGCTGCAGGTAGCCTTGGGGGTGATTATCAGGATCAACTTCCGTAATAGACTGCACAACCTGCGTCAGGAATTGCTGTGTGCCGGTTGTGCCAAGGTTTCTTCCCGGCGGCTGCGCAATGCCGTTCGGGAAGGGCAGCGCAATCGTGTTTACCGGGTGCGTACCATCCACCGTCCCGGTGTAAGTTGTCGCCCCTCCGTTAACCATGTCGTTCAGGGGATTCAGGCTGAACGAGACGTAATCCGGTATCCAGAAGATTCCATAACCGCTGCGGATTACGGTTTTCGAGTCGATGCTGTAGGCAAGCCCGACCCGCGGAGAGAAATCCAGCTTTCGGAGGGGAAGATTGTTGCGGTTGCCGGGGCCGATGAGGAAAGCGTCCCCGAGAAGCGGTGGTGAGCCCGCGGGAAGATACTGCGTCAGATAATTTGTTGTTTTCGGATTGAAATACGATAGACGGTTGAAGCGCTCCGACCACGGGCCTTGCAGGTCGTAACGCAGACCCAGATTCAAGGTGAGCCTGCGCGTAGCTCGCCAGGAATCGTCAAAATACAACGCGCGATAAATCTGCTGGCCCGCGGTGAAGGAGGGAACGACAGCTTGCGCAAAAAAATGATTCTCAAGATTGTTGAAATTGTCCGCATAACCCAGCAGGAAATCAGCAAACGAAAGCCCCGTCCCGGAGACTCCGGGCAGGGAAGTGAAGCAAGCCTGGCCGGAGACGCAGAAATCAAATGCCCCGCTGGCGATGTTGGACTGCGAATAATTGTCTCGCCCAACTTCGAGCTGAAACCCAAAATGAAATTGATGGTGGCCTCGTAACATCGAGATGCTCGGGGAGATATAAAACTGGGTGTTGCGGTCCTGAATGAAGCTTTGACCCTGGGTGCACATGATGTTGTCGGCAAAGTTTGCCACGCACGGAGTCGGCGGTGTGCGCATTTCGGCGGGCACGGACTGGTTATAACTCGCCGGCCAGCCGATGGATGTCAGGTCGAATCCGGTGTTCTTCGGGTTCCGGTTGTAAGTGAACCGGCTGACGCTTGCATTCAGCCCCAAAATTGTCATGGGTGTGACGTTGTACGTATATCCCGCCGCGGTCGCGTTGGTGCGATAGTCCTCGGCGCAGCGGTCGGCACATAGCCCCGTTCCCAGGGGATCGATGGGCAAATCCAGAACATGCCAATAATTAAAACGGAGGAACAGCCTTTGTTTATTTGTAATGTTATGGTCCAGGCGTCCAACAAACTGATTGTGGTCTCCGCCAGTGGGCGCGGCAGTGGTGAAGTTGTTCGTCGTCGCACCGGGATTTGTCGCCGCAGGCCAAAGGTTCAGCAGTCTTTGTGAAGTGAAATTTATTCGAGTCGAGGGAATTACGTTGTTCGGGAAGGGGGTGGGAGTCGCGCTGCTTCCGGGACAAGCTCCCTGCGCGTTCACGCTTCCGCCGCACGGGTCGTAAATCTGATCGATCAACACCGGCTTGCCGTTTGCGTCTATGCCTCGATCGTTGCAGATGCCCGCCGCGAAGCCCGATTTGCAAATCTCCGAAAAAATGCCCGCTTTTTCCTGGGAGTCGGGGACAGTGGCGGTGAACGGTTGGCTGGTCCGCAAGCGGAATCCCTCGCCGCTGGCGAACCAGAATGTCTTGTTCCTTCCTCCAAGGTGAGGAATGTTCAAAGGCCCGCCGGCGTTCGCGCCAAACTGGTTCTGCACCCAGGGAGGCCTTGGCCGGTCAACCGCATTCAGAAAAAAATCGTTCGCGTTGAATATTTTGTTGCGGAGATACTCGTATGCCTCGCCATGGATGGAGCTTGCGCCGGCCTTGGTGCTGAGATTGGTTACGCCGCCGGAAAATTTCCCCCATTCCGGGCCCAGGTTGCTGGTCTGCACGCGAAATTCCTGTATCGAATCCTGCGTCGGAATCAGGATAGGCAGATTGATGTAACCGATATTCAGGGGCTGGCCGTCCAGAAATTCCGCGCTCTCATTCCCGAACGAGCCATTCACCTGGTAATTGCCCCAGCCAAATGGATTCACGCCAACCGGTGTGCCGGTCGAGCTCCCTTGCGGCACCACCGAGGCCGCCAGTTCGATCAGGTTAAATACGTTGCGGCCGTTCAGCGGCAACTCATTCACCTTCCGCTGCTCCACCACGGTGCCGATCGTGGAGGATTCCGTGTCCAGCGGCGGCACTCCTCCCCGCACCGTCACGCTTTCCGAAGCCGAGCCAAGGACCATCTCAAAATTAATTTCCAGCGCGTCTTGCACGTGGAGAACGAGGTCCGACTTGATGACCGCTTTGAATCCCACTTTCTCGACTTCGATCCGGTACGTGCCTGGCGGCAAGTCCGTTACGTAATAACTTCCCGTCGCATTCGTAATCGTCTCGTAGTGGAGCCGGGTTCCGGTGTTGATCGCCGCGACCAGCGCATTCGGGACGACACCTTTGCTTGAGTCGGTAATCCGCCCCGTCAGTGAGGCATTTGTCGATTGCGCATTCAGTGGGGGAGCAGAGCAGAGAAGCAGGCCGCCGAGAGCGGTGGCAAGCACGAGCGCCAGCGGAAGCAGCCGGGAAACGATACGCGAAGCCAAAACCATCCGGAGAAGTACCCCACCCCTTCAGCGCTTGCCTCGACTGGCTGGATCGTTCACTCACTTGTATCAGTTATTCAAATGATGTCAAGAAGCCCGCAAAGAGGTCCGGTTTTAGGCGGCAACGGCCTCAAGGCCGCCTGTTCGAACAAGAGCGAATCGTGTTAAATTCCAAAGGGAGCGCCCGTAGCTCAGCTGGATAGAGCATCGGACTTCTAATCCGAGGGTCGCGTGTTCGAATCACGCCGGGCGCGCCATTTTTTGTAGAACTGACCCCAATTCACAAACGGAAAACGTTCCTGTCCCCAAGTTTCGGAGAAGTGGAGTCCTGGTACGGAACTTGTCCGGTAAGGCGACTTACCAGGAGTTGCCCCCCCCCAAAGTTCGCGATCGACGCAAGAATTTCTTGACATCAGTCACTGTCAAGTGGTACATGCTGTACCATGACACAACGTAGAGCATCCGCCGCGCGTGTTCGACCCCCTCTCACTGAGCTTGAAAACGAAGTGATGCAGGCTGTATGGGACGGCGGGACATGCGCCGTCGAAGCCGTGCATCGGGTAGTCTCCCGTAAACGCAACCTCAAAGAAACAACCGTTCGCACCTTGCTGCGTCGCCTTGAGCAGAAAGGGTACCTCACGCATGAGTCTGATGGGCGGGCTTATATCTATCGCGCGGCAGAACCGGCGCGCAGCCTAGCCGCTCGCGCTGTGCGGCAAATAATCGACCGCTTCTGCCAAGGGTCAGTGGAGGAATTGGTCAACGGCATGGTGGAAGCGAAGGTGTTGAACAAGCACGACATCGAGCAGTTGGAGAAATTTATCCGCAGTCGGCGGCCAGGAGGCAAATAATGGAACGCCTATTTCTTGAGTGCGCAATCAGAGCAGCGTTGCTGGTTGGAGGCACGGCAATCGTGCTCTACGTGATGCGGGTTAAAGCCGCCGCCGCGAGGCACTGTATTTGGGCGGGTGTGATGGTGTTGATGCTGGTGCTTCCCGTTTGGGCGGCTTGGGGACCAAGGGTGCCGCTTCGCCTGCTCAGGCCCCTGGCTCAGGTCACTGCAAGCGAGGCACTAATTCCGGCTCGCAACACTCCGACTGCCCTTCGCCCATTGCCTTTCGTTTCGACGTGGCAAGCGATCTTATTGGGAGCTTATCTGTTGGGGCTGTGCTTGCTACTGTTTCGTCTGGCCATAGGCACCGTCCACGCACGCAGATTGGTTCGAGACGCGGCGCTCCACGATAGCCTTCACACCAGCCCATTATGCGCCGCGCCTGTGACCGTGGGATTTTTCCATCCAGTGGTAATTTTTCCGGAACACTGGCGCGAATGGCCTCAGGCGCACCTCGACATTGTCTTGACACACGAAGGTGAGCACGTTCGCCGCCGCGATTCCCTCGTCCAATGGCTTGCACTATTGAACCGTGCACTCTTTTGGTTTCACCCTGTCGCTTGGTGGTTGGAACGCCATCTCTCCGCTTTAGCCGAAGAAGCCTGCGACAACGTCGTGCTGGCGCGCGGGCACAATCTCCGAGTATATGCCGAATATCTCTTAGACCTAGCCCGCTCGGTCACGCGCTCGGGAGCCCGGCTGAACAGCACTGGCATGGCGATGCCCGGAGGTTCCCTACCGCGACGTATCCGGCAGATACTCGAAGGCGGCGCGGTGCCGCATATTTCACGCACGCGGATGGCGTGTGTTGGCCTCGCTTGCGCGATTACGTGCACCGCATTTGCCGCAGGCACGCTCGATCATGCCCGGCGGAACTCGTCCGTGCAGTCCGCATCTGCTGCCCATCCCGCCACAAAATTCGTTTTGAGCGACCTCAGAATTGAAGGAGATGTTCATGACCGAGATGGAGTGAGAGATAGAATTTTGAACGCATGGAAAGATCGAGAATTTGACGATGCCAGAGATTTGGCCGATTCAGTAATGGAGGTTGGCATCAGAGGAGATTTCCAGGGTCGAGGATATTTCAAAGTTGTAGCTCAAGATCCCGTGTCTAAACCTCTGGGCCTAACGGACGGGAAACAGCGCATCCTTATCATCGCCACCGTAACGGAGGGCGATCAGTTCCGGCTCGGGGCCCTCACTCTCCAAAATGTGCCTCCGGATCGCGCGCTGAGTATCCCCGCGACGACCCTCAGAGAGCAATTTCACCTTCGCAATGGGGACTTGTTAAACGTGGGAGAAGTCCGAGCGGGACTGGAAAGAGTAAAGCGTTTGTACGACGCCAAAGGTTACGGAGATGCGAAGGAGGAGCCCGAAACTACCATCGATGACGCGCACCATCTTATTGACATAACAATTCGCATCACTCAGGGATTGCACACCAAATAGAGCGCTCACCAACTCCTGATAAACGCGGTTACCGGAGATGTGGGCACTGGGCCGAACTTGTCCGGTTTGGCGACTTACCGGGACTTGAGTTCGCGCCAAACGAACGGGCGACGAATCCCTTGTTATTATTGAGCTTTGTAAATTCATGCTCCAGCGGCCTGTTACAAAAAATAAAGGTGAATTGACATGGACAACCGCGAGTTCGTCGTGATGACAAAGCAATACGCCGTTAATGATGTCGTGGAGGAGTGCGTCAATGCACTCAAGGCTCCTCGACTACCGAAACATTTACCTGTACCGCGTGACCCTGTAGAAGAAAGCATCTCGCGATGGATCACCGACCATTCGTTCGTTGAACAACAGCGATCTGAATGGTTCAACCTGCTAACGGGAGAAAATCAGAGAATGGTTCGAGCGATTCTCAAAGATTGTGCAGAAAGAGCTTTAGCAAGTTTCTTTACGCTACTCGATGGGGTTGGCGGAGCCTACGAGGGAGTATTTGAAATCGTCGCAGTTGATTCAGCGAATCGGAGAAGTGTTCTGAATCCACAAAATACGGTGATGCTCCACGATTTGTTTTCTGAAATTTGCGAAGAGGGACGTCAAAAAACGTAACAGCCGCCGAATCTTGCTTGCGGGTGCAGTCACATCACGCCAAGGTCCTGATTAACGCGGTGCATTCAATAGGTCGATGCAACACCATCTAGGAACTAATCTGTTCAAAGGTGGTGTTTATGATCCAACGAAAACGGTGGAGACTTTCTCCCG
>Ga0210410_10003838_pt1 | contig 13274 bp, 14 predicted proteins | sample IncBWC4MmetaG_FD_161058 | JGI IMG/M metagenome (GOLD analysis project Ga0210410, IMG submission 161058) | Forest soil microbial communities from Barre Woods Harvard Forest LTER site, Petersham, Massachusetts, United States - Inc-BW-C-4-M | ecosystem: Environmental > Terrestrial > Soil >... | reverse complement strand
CGTGGAGTTTATGAAGAAAGTGGTTCCGCTGCACGATGACCTGTTTGACTTCTTTTATGAGGCGCTGCCCGGCTACGAAGAGGTTGGCCGCCGGCGCGTATTGCTGGGTTGCTGGGGTTCCTTCAACAATCCCAAGGTTTGCGACTACACATATAAAAATATGACGCAATGGGGTCGGGCGATGTACGTCACGCCTGGGGTCGTGGTGGACGACAAGCTCGTAACTAACGACCTCGTCGACATCAACTTGAACATCCGAATCCTGCTGGGGAGCTCGTACTACGACGACTGGCAGAACGGTGAGAAATTCGTGAAGACCGATCCGCTGGGAAACCCCGTGGATCAGAAACATCCCTGGAATCAAACAACGATCCCGCGACCCCAGAAGCGCGACTTCGCCGGCAAATATACGTGGGTGATGTCGCCCCGCTGGCTCGACAAGCGCACAGGAGATCACCTGGCGCTCGATACCGGTGGCGGCCCCATCGCGCGACTCTGGGCGACGGCATTGGCCGGATTGGTGGACATCGGCTACATCAAGTCGACCGGGCGAAGCGTCAAGATGTACTTGCCGAAAACTGCTTCGCTTCCCGAAGTCGAGTTTGAATGGAAGATTCCAAAGTGGAGCAATGCCATCGAGCGCGACCGCGCTCGGACGTACTTCCAAGTGTATGCGGCCTCGGCAGCCCTTTACTTTATCGAGCAGGCGTTAGCGGAATTGCACGCCGGACGGACCAAGACCTGGTCGGACTTCACCGTGCCCCAGGATGCCATTGGCTGCGGCTTCCACGAAGCGGTTCGCGGCGTTCTGTCGCATCACGTAGTGATCCGCGATGGCAAGATCGCGAATTACCATCCGTACCCGCCGACACCCTGGAACGCCAATCCTCGCGACATCTATGGAACACCAGGGCCGTACGAGGATGCTGTGCAGAACACGCCAATTTTCGAGGAAAATGGCCCCGACAAGTTTAAAGGCATAGACATCATGCGCGCGGTGCGGAGTTTCGATCCTTGCTTGCCATGTGGCGTACATATGTATCTTGGCAACGGAAAGTTGCTTGAGACTCATCACTCTCCGATGTTTGGGCTCCACGCTTGATGTTCTTGTCATGGAGTAAGAGCGGGTGGCCATGCACCGGAAAGTGGGCAAATGGCCTCTTTTTCCCGACTTGGGCCACCCGCTTCCGTTTGTTTCTGAAGGAGACTATGGCGCAGGACATTGCATTCCAGAAACGAATTCAGCGCATCGGGGAAGTTGTCGAGCAGTTGGAATCGGCAGCCGACCCAAACGCGCGAGCCATCGCGAAGGAGCTAGTCGAGTCACTGATGGCGCTACATGGGGCGGCGTTGGAACGAATTCTCGAATTGGCCTTCGAAGCCAGCGAGGCTGGGCAAGCAATCATCGCGAAATGTGGAAGCGATGAGTTGGTGAGCAGCGTGCTCCTTCTCTACGGGCTGCACCCCCTGGATTTACATACTCGCGTGACGCGCGCGCTGGAAACATTGCGGCCCTACCTTGCATCTCACGCTGCGAATGCGGAGATGGTCTCGGTGAGTGCCGATAACAAAGTCGCTGTACGACTTCATCTCAAGTCCAACGGCTGTGGCTCTTCCGCGGTGAAATCTACCGTTGAAGGGGCCCTACAAGATGCCGCGCCCGACGCGGCAGCTATCATTATCGAAGAGACCGGGGCTGGCCTTACGGGTTCCGCGTTTGTCTCCGTTGAGCAACTCCAGGGCGGCCAATCCATGGTTGCTTTGTCCGTCGCGCGAGTTCAGCAGAGCGGGGACTGACATGCCTTCCGTTTTTTCGCCGCAACAAGAAAACGCGTTCACGGCACTTCGCCGGTTTGCCCGCAACCGGACCGCTGTCGAGCGCTGCGAAATGTGCAGCCGCGAGCTCGCCGCGGAGCACGAACATTTGGTCGAGCCGGTAAGCCGCAACCTGATCTGCGCCTGCTCCGCTTGCGCGATTCTCTTCGAAGGCCAGAGCGGCACGAAGTACAAGCGCGTTCCTCGCCAGGTAATCTACCTGCGGGACTTTCAGCTAACCGACGGCCAATGGAATGGATTGATGGTCCCGATCGACATGGCCTTTTTTTTCTACAGCACGCTGCATGGAAAGGTTATCGCCATATACCCTAGTCCGGCGGGACCTACGGAATCGCTGCTCACTCTGGACGCATGGACTGAAATTGTGCAGGCCAACCCCGCACTAGGGGAGATGCAAGCGGACGTCAGCGCACTGCTCGTCAACAGGGTTGGTCATAGTCGGGGCGCCGCAGCGGAGTACTACCTTGTGCCCATCGATGATTGCTACAAGCTCGTCGGCCTGATTCGCACCTATTGGCGCGGCCTCTCAGGCGGCACAGAAGTGTGGCGCGAAATCAGCGCGTTTTTCGCCGCGCTCAAAAAGAGAGCCGGTGTGGGACGGGATGCGTATGCCTGATCTACGACTGAGCATTGAGAGTGTTGAGGCCGCCAAATACGCGGCCGCGCCGCTATTAGTGTTCAAGGTGCGAATTGCGAACGAGCCCGCAGAAGAGATTGTGCACACCGTCGTCCTGCGAGCCCAAATCCAGATCGAAGCCACGCGCCGCAAATATGACGCCAATGAGCAAGCTCGCCTCCTAGATCTTTTCGGCGAACCGGATCGCTGGGGCCAGACATTGCGAAGCATGCTGTGGACTCACGCGAGTGTTGTCGTGCCGCGCTTCAACGGCACGGTGCTTGCGGATATTCCCGTTCTATGTACCTTCGATTTCAATGTGGCGGCAACAAAGTACTTTCACGGCGTGACCAGTGGAGATTTGCCATTGTGCTTCCAGTTCAGCGGAACGGTTTTTTACCAGAGTGAGGACGGGCCTCTCCTGGTCGCTCCAATCTCCTGGGACAAAGAAGCCAAGTACCGCTTGCCGGTGAAGGTCTGGAAAGACCTGATGGACCTTTATTATCCAAACTCCGCCTGGCTTGCGTTGCAAAGGGACACGTTTGAGAAACTCTATCAATGCAAGGTGCGCGAGGGCATTCCGACCTGGGAAGAGGCCCTGGAGAGAGCGTTGAGCGCTCTTCCGGAAACGGTGCGGTCATGAACGCGGCCCTTGTGGACGGAATCGTGAAGGCCGTTCTGTACGAAGGGTACATGCTTTATCCCTACCGGCCTTCCGCCGTGAAAAATCGGCAGAGATTTAATTTTGGCGTCGTCTACCCGCGCGCTTACAGCGAGGCACAGAAGGGCACGGACGCGCACACGATGCAGACCGAATGCCTGGTTCAGGGAAACAGCGAAACTCAGTGCGCGGTGCGCGTCAGATTCTTGCGCATGGTTGATCGTTCTGTCGCAAGGGTGCGGACGCCCACGGATGAACTCTCGTTAGTAACCCAGCAAGATATTGAAAAAGTTGAGAGATTGAATCTCAACGATCAAGTCTTGTACGCGTGGCAAGAAGCTGCCGAAGAAACGATCGAAGTGGCCGAGTTCAATCTTGCCGCTCTCACTGCTCAACCCATGCAATGGCCCTTCCGGTTGTCGCCAAGCCAAACAGCGGAACCGGTTCGCGATGCGAGTGGCTTGATCGTTGGAATCATTCACCGCGAGAAAGCAACGCTTGCAGGAACAATTGAGCTGTCATCGGAGTGGCTAAACGAAAGACTTTTCCGTCTTAGGACGCGCATTTCGAATACTTCGCGCATCGAGCATCTCGTGACACGTGATGTGGCGTTGTCGCGCTCTCTTGTTTCCGCTCATACGATTCTTGAGGTGCGCGGCGGTGAATTTGTTTCTCTCGTGGATCCTCCCGACTCATGCCGCACTTTCGCCCTTGCTTGCCAAAACCTCGGTACTTGGCCAGTCCTGGTCGGGGAACCGGGCGAACGCGTCACCATGCTCTCCTCGCCGATCATCCTGTACGACTATCCACAAGTCGCCCCGGAAAGCCCGGGTGACCTGTTCGACGGCGCCGAGATCGACGAGATTCTGTCGCTCCGGATAATGACCATGACCGATGAAGAGAAACGGGAAATGCGCCAGTCCGACGACGGCGCCCGGCAGATTCTCGACCGCACCGAGGCTCTACCCGCCGAGCAATTCATGAAACTTCATGGAGCATTGCGCGGGCTGCGCACCATCAAAGGGGAGACGCCATGAACGAATGGGAATGGCAGCTCCTGGAAGATAAGACGCCTGTCGAGTCCCTCGAGATCAACGGTCTTCAAGTCCGGCGCGGTGATCGCGTCAAGTTGCGCCCGCGAGCCGGTGGAGACGTTTTCGATCTCGCCCTCGACGCAAAAATCGCCGCCGTCGAGTCCATTGAACAAGACTACGAGGGTAACCTGCACATCTGCGTGGTTCTCGACGACGATCCCGGCAGAGACATCGGCCTGATGCGGCAGCCGGGCCACCGTTTTTTCTTCGCGCCAGGAGAGGTGGAACCCGTCGCAAAAGGCGATGAGGCGCAGGCCACGCACACGAAAAGAGTACTCATCGCCGGAATCGGCAACATCTTTCTGGCTGATGACGCTTTTGGAGTGGAAGTAGCGAGCCGGCTTGCAAATCAATCGTTTCCATCAGGAGTCCGAGTAGCGGATTTTGGAATTCGCGGGTTCGACCTCGCGTACGCACTCATGGAGGGCTACGACACAACAATTCTCGTGGATGCCTATCCGGGAGAAGGCCAGTCCGGCACTCTGTTCGTTCTTGAGCCGGACTTGCGGGATCTGAATTCCACCACGACGCCGCAAGGTTTCATCGAACCCCACTCTATGAATCCAATCAATGTCCTGCGCATGGCCGCGAGCATGGGAGGACAGTTAAAACGAGTCCTACTCGTAGGTTGCGTACCGGCAACTCTCGGACCTGAGGAAGGACAGATGGGTCTCAGTGAGCCCGTGTCCGCCGCCGTCAATGAAGCCGTCAAACTTATCGATTCGCTGGTAATGCGAATTCTTGCTGGGGAATGGCCTGCAAAGAAATAGCTGGGAATCCTGTGTTCAAAAGGAGGGTGGCATGGCCGTGGAAATAATGAATCGGACCGAGGAAACAAATGGAGTCGACAAAGAGACTCTCTACATGTTCGGTGGCGTGGCCCTTGTGATCGTTGGCGCCGGGCTCGTGCTTTCCAATCCCACCGTGCGCCGCTATCTTGGGCAGATGGGCATAGGTAACTTTGCTTCAGCCGCTCTGCCGGACCTGGAGCGATATTTCCGCCTGCGTTCCATGTAACGCACAGGAATATGCGCTGATCGCATGAGTTATGGGTGAGCACCTGAAAGCCGGCGAGCATCATCGTCGCGGTTCCGCTGGAGCGATAGAGTACGGATGAGATCATGCAAGTAGGAACACAAGAAGGGCTTGCTATGGTTCGGTATGTTATCGACGCAACTGCGAGCCGATTTACCGTGCAAGCCTTCGCAACCGGAATGCTCTCTGCTTTTGGCCACAACCCGACGATTGGAATTCGCGATTACGAAGCGGAGATTCAATTCGTTCCTGAAACCTTCGAGAATGCCCTCGTTCACGTAAAGGTCCAGACCTCCGCGATGGAAGTTCTTGACGAGATGAAGCGCGACGATCGCCAGAAGCTCGAGCAGGAGATGTTCGACAACGTTTTGGACGCCAAGCATTTTCCGACGGCAGTCTATGAAAGCAAGCGAGTGTCGGTGCAGAAGTTGAGCGATAACCTGCTCGAGGCTCATCTGACCGGCGAGCTTTCGTTTCATGGTGTCACCCAGGAGCATTCCTTTGACACGCGGGTTACATCAATGGGGACCATGATGCGTATCTCCGGAGAATTTCCGTTGCGCCAATCCGATTACGGGATCAAGCCGGTCTCCTTCGCAGGGGGAGCACTGCGACTGAAAGACGAAGTGAAGTTCAAGTTTGACCTGGTAGCTCGAAAGTAGGAATAAATCGAATGCGTGCAAAAGGCGGCAATAAGACTCTAGCAAGGGAGTTGTATCGTGTGCCTAGCAATCCCGGGAAAAATCGTCGAGCTGGATTCGCAAAACGCCCTGCAAGCCGTTGTTGACGTAGTTGGCGTGCGCCGCAAAGTGGATCTAGGGCTTTTGCAAGACGAACCGCCGGTCCCTGGGGACTGGGTGCTGATCCACGTCGGCTTCGCCATGAGCAAAATCAGCGAGGCCGATGCCTCCGATCAAATGCGGACACTCACCATGTTAGGTGAGGCCGAAGCTGCCATGCAGGAAGTGCGCGGTTATGGTTTGGAGAATGAAGAGGGGAACGAAGAGCAAGGCCAATCGGGTCCAAGGTTGAAGCAATGAAATTTGTGGATGAATTCAGATCGCCGGAACTGATCGCCAAAGCAGGCCAAGAAATCCGCCGGCTCGCCGAACCCGCCCGGCACTATCGCATTATGGAAGTCTGCGGCGGGCACACGCATGCCATCTATCGTTTCGGCCTAAAAGACTTGCTTCCGCAAAACGTTGAATTAATTCACGGTCCAGGCTGCCCGGTCTGTGTTCTTCCCATGGGCAGAATTGACGACGGACTGTCCCTGGCCACGGATCCAAACTTCATCTTTGCGGCCTTCGGCGACATGATGCGCGTTCCCGGAACGCACGGAAGCCCGCTGGAATACAAGGCGCGGGGCATGGACGTTCGCATTGTCTATTCGCCGGCCGATGCGCTCAAACTGGCGCGCGGTAATCGCGAAAAGCACGTCATGTTCTTCGCCATCGGATTTGAAACCACTGCGCCTTCTACTGCCCTGACGCTCATGCGCGCGAAAGCGGAAGGTCTGCGCAATTTCTCGGTATTTTGCAATCACGTCACGATCATTCCCGCCATTCGTGCCATTCTGGATTCGCCGGATATGCGCCTCGATGGCTTTGTCGGCCCCGGGCATGTTTCCACCGTCATCGGCTGCCGTCCATACGATTGGATCGCTAAAGACGAAGGCAAGCCGGTCGTTGTTTCCGGTTTTGAACCGCTGGATATTCTGCAATCGATCGTGATGCTTCTGCGCCAGCTCCGAAAAGGCGAAGCCAAAGTCGAGAATCAGTACAAGCGTGTCGTTCCCTGGGAAGGGAATCGTGCTGCGCTTCGCGCTATGGGCGAAGTCTTTGAGCTGCGCCCCTATTTTGAATGGCGTGGTCTCGGATTCATTTCGCAGTCCGCCCTCAAAATCCGCGGCACTTATGCCAAATGGGATGCTGAGCAGCGCTTCTCTGTACCGGGCGTGCGCGTCACTGACCCCAAAGCCGCGCAATGCGGAGAGGTGCTGAAAGGCGTGCTAAAGCCGGCGCAATGCAAACTCTTTGGACGCGAATGCACGCCGGAACGACCCGTGGGTGCACTGATGGTTTCGTCGGAAGGCTCCTGCGCAGCCTACTACAATTACGAGCATCGCAAACCGGTTGCCATTGCCGCCGCGGCGAATTGAGCGAATGAGACTTCTATGGCCACTGTTGCTCCAAAGATCAAATTCCGCGAGCCGCAAATCGAAATGGCACACGGCGCTGGCGGCAAGGCCAGCCGCCGGTTAGTCGAGGGGTTGTTCGCTCCTATTCTTTTTCGTGCTGGCCAGGGACCCTTGGGCGACGCAGCCCATATCCAAATCAACGGAACGCGAATCGCCATGACGACTGACAGTTTCGTGGTCAAGCCTTTGCGTTTTCCAGGCGGCTCCATCGGTGAGCTGGCCATCAATGGCACAGTGAATGATCTCGCGGTATCCGGCGCGAAGTCTGAAGCAATCGTTGTGACCTATGTCCTCGAAGCAGGTTTGCCCACGGATGTTCTGGAAGCGGAAGTGCGCGCCATGGCGGACGCCGCGGAAAAAGCAGGGGTCGTGATTGCCGGCGGAGACACAAAGGTGGTCGAGCACGGCAAGGCCGACCACATGTACATCACTACTACCGGAATCGGCCGCCTCCTTTCCGGAGTCGTAATAACGCCCGACTCTGTGCGACCTGGCGACAAAGTCTTGCTCTCTGGACCGATAGGAGACCACGGCATTACAATCCTGCTGGCCCGAGGCGATCTCGACCTCGAAGCCGATCTTCGCTCTGATACACGATCTGTGTTTCCCCTTGTGCAGTCCCTCGTGCGCGAAGCTGGTGCGGGCGTCCGCTGGATGCGCGATCCCACGCGCGGCGGCGTTGCCACATCGCTCAACGAATTGGCTCGCGATTGCGGGCATGGAATCGTCGTTTGCGAAGAAAAAATTCCCGTGCGCGATTCAGTGCGCGGCGCCTGCGAGCTTCTCGGCCTCGATCCCCTGCACATTGCAAATGAAGGTCAATTTCTCGCTATCGTTTCTTCCGAATATGCCGATAGTGCACTGCGTGCCTTGCATGCCATACCTGGCGGAGAAGATGCGGAAATGATCGGCCAGGTTTGCGAACAACCCGCCGGTGCGGTTCTAGTCACGACCCTTTACGGCGGAAGGCGCCTGGTTGACATGCTCGTGGGCGACCCTCTGCCCAGAATTTGTTAGAAAGCACCATGCCGACTCTCGAGCTGACCACGCAAATTGAGCAGCGGTTGCTCGCGCGCAATCGAGTGCTCGACTCCTTTTTCACGGTCGAAGCCGGTAGATTGGCCCAAGCATGCCATGAGATGTCGGAGCGGTTTCTTCAGGGCGGCCGGTTGCTGGCGTTTGGGCGCGGGCCGTATGCGACCGACGCTCAGCACGTATCTGTTGAATTCGTGCATCCTGTGATCGTCGGAAAACGCGCGCTTCCCGCGCTCGATCTCTCTCTGGCGTTTCAGCCTTGGCTCAAAACGCTTGTCCAATCCCAAGACATGGTGATGGGCTTTGGCCCGCCGGAAGGCGATACGGAAGTCTGGGCCGCGCTCGACGCGGCAGGTCAGCGCGGCGCAATGACATTTGCCTTGCCTGGAGTCGAAGGCTCTTATTTCGCATCCGCTGTCACGCAAGATCCGTTTATCCACCAGGAGCTAATCGAAATCCTGTATCACACTCTCTGGGAAACCGTCCACGTCTTCTTCGAGCACCGCGAATTGGGCCATGACGTCGGTGAGGCCGGCTTTCTCTATCCATTTCTGGGGAAGGAGAAGCAGGAAACCTTTGCTGTCGTCGCCGAAGTTGCTTCCTCTATCCAGATGAAAGTACGCGACGACGCGCTTTTGCGCGCCAAGGTCGCCAGGGAAGAAGTCGAAAAAATCGGCAGCGCCGTCGTGGCTATGCGCGAACGCATCGATCGCAAAGGCAAGCTCATTATTTTTGGTAACGGCGGATCGGCAACCGACGCAAATGACTGGGCCGTCGATTGCGTTATGCCGCCGCCAGGCTACCATCCGGTGCCTGCGGTCTCTCTTGCCATGGAGCCTGCCAACATTTCCGCAATAGCCAACGACGTGGGCACCGAGTTGATTTTCCAGCGGCAACTGATAGCACAGGCGCGGCCCAACGACGTCGCCATCGCAATTTCCACCAGCGGTGGCTCGAAAAACATCATCATGGCGCTCGAGGAGGCACGCAAACGAAATCTGCTGACGATTGCACTGCTGGGCTATGACGGGGGCGAAGTTCTGCGTCGCGGCCTCGCGGATTTTCCCCTGATTGTCCGCTCGGACTACATCCCGCGCATCCAGGAAATTCAGGCTTCCATTTACCACCTCATCCGCGAGGCGCTTGAGGGTTTCCGCCATGTCTAAGTTAGAGCTGTACGGCACGGCGAGCTGTCCTTACACGAGCGAGATGCGCGAGTGGCTTGAATGGAAGGGGAGTGAATTCACCGAGTACGACGTCGAAGCCGATGCGCAGGCGCGCGACCGAATACGCGCGCTCGCTCAAGCTCCGTTTACCGTACCGCTCCTGATCGAGGACGGCAAAGTGATTCAAGTCGGATGGCAGGGCCGGGGCTGCGTCGTCTCCGGAAGATAACTCGATGCCGAATGCGTACTCCATCAAGGTGCATGGCGTAGTGCAGGGCGTCGGCTTTCGGCCGTTTGTCTACAGACTTGCTCGTGCGAATGGGCTGAAGGGTTGGGTGTTAAACGCGGAGGAGGGAGTTGAAATCCACATCGAGGGACAGGAGGTACGGCTCCAATCATTCCTTCAGAACGTAAAGCTTCAGGCGCCTCAGGCCGCCCTAATTGTTGACTTGCACGCGGAGCCGGCCGAAGCTGCTGGTTTCACGGACTTCGTGATCCGGGAAAGCAACCGCAATCGGCAGCCCACGGCCCGAATCTCGCCTGATCTGCCCGTCTGTGAAAGTTGCTTGACAGAACTTTTTGACCGGAAAGATCGGCGCTATCACTATCCCTACATCAACTGTACGAACTGCGGCCCCCGTTATAGCGTGATTCAACGCCTGCCGTACGACCGCCCAAATACGACCATGGCCGATTGGCCGCTAGACGCCCACTGCGCGGCGGAGTATTCCGATCCGGCTAATCGTCGTTTTCATGCGCAGCCCGTGGCGTGCCCTTCCTGTGGGCCAGCGTATTCGTTTCGAGCGGGCAATCAAGTCGTGAACGGCACCGAAGAAGCCGTGGGAAAGGCTGTGCACTACCTTCGAACGGGAAGGATTGTGGCTGTTAAGGGACTTGGTGGTTACCATCTCGCCTGTGACGCGAACAACTCGGAAGCTGTTTTCGCCCTGCGCGCCAGGAAATACCGCAAGGAAAAGCCTTTCGCCTTGATGGTGAAAAATATCGAGATCGCGGGTAGCTTGATTGACCTTGCTCCGCAGGCGGAGGCGTTACTGAATTCCATCGCTCGGCCCATTGTCCTCGCGCAAGCCAAAATCGAACTGTCTGGCGTTGCCCCTGAAAATGACGAACTCGGCGTGATGTTGCCTTACACCCCGTTGCATCATCTGTTGTTCGCCGCCGGCGCCCCCGAAATCCTCGTTATGACCAGCGCAAATCGCTCAAGCGAACCCATCGCCTATCGAGACGAAGATGCGCTGGAGCAACTCTCCGGCATCGCAGATGGTTTCCTCATAGGCCAACGGCCGATCGCCCGCCGTGTCGATGATTCCGTCTCTCGCGTGGGCACGTTTGGACCTGCGATCCTTCGCAGAGCACGCGGTTACGCCCCAGGCGCCGCTGCGACCCTCCCAATCGACCGCCCAATCCTCGCTCTAGGCGCGGACCTCAAGAACACGATCGCTCTCGTCGTTAGGGGCCAAGTTCTTGTCAGTCAACACATCGGAGACCTGGACCATTACCAATCGTTCTGTGCCTTCCGCGAAACTATCCAGGATTTGCTTTCCATGTACGCCATCGATCCCAGCGAATTGCTGCTCGTTCACGACGCGCACCCTCAGTATCTCTCCACGATTCATGCCGCAGATCTTCAGGCAGCCCAACGCGTCTCCGTACAACATCATCGCGCTCACATTGCCTCTGTGCTCGCCGAGCGTGGCGCTTGGAATAATCGCGTTATTGGGGTCAGTTGCGACGGCACCGGTTATGGCGACGACGGCACGATTTGGGGCGGCGAGATTTTCGTCGGCAGCGTGCGCGAAGGTTTCGACCGCATTGCCCACGCGCGTAGTGCCATCCTGCCCGGCGGCGATGCAGCCGCTTCTTTTCCAGTGCAAGCGGCGGCGGGCTTTCTCGCTCAGCTAAACGATCTACCGGACTTGGCGGCACCCCCGTTTTCATTTCCATCGCGCTTCTTCGACGCTGTGCGGCTTGTCCACGCAAAGCTTCGCTTCTTCAGCACCACCTCTATGGGACGGCTTTTCGACACCGCCGCGGCCCTGCTCGGTTTTACCCGCGAAGTTACTTTCGAAGGGCAAGCCGCGATGTGGCTCGAGCACCTCGCCACCCATGCATCCACAACCGACGCATACCCATTTCCTTTCGTCGACGATGAATTGGATTTTCGCCCGTTGCTCGAAGGCATCATCCGCGACCGCCTCCGCGGCCGCGATATCACTGAAATTGCCCGCGCCTTCCAGCGCGGAATTGCCCAAGGTCTCCGCAACGCGGTCGCGACTCTTTGCCCCGCCCACGAAACCGTTACGGTTGTTCTATCCGGTGGGGTTTTCCAAAATGAGCTGCTTTTGCGGGACCTGAAGAGCGTCTTGGAACCAGAGCGCCTGCAGATCTGGACAAATCGCCTCGTTCCTCCTAACGACGGCGGCATCAGCCTTGGCCAGGCTGCGCTCGCCGCGCTGGCGAAATCGGAACCACACGCTTCCCTCCAAGAACTCGATTCCTCATGGGCAGCTCATGTGACATAGACCTAGGTGACATGGGCGCACATGAATTAGGAACTTCGCGGCCGGAACGTGGCAGCAACTCTGGGTGAACTGACAAATGCACGAACTCTCGATCGCATTGAGCATAATGGAAATGGCGGAAGAGGAATCCGAACGCCGCGGAGGCGCGCACGTCCAAGCCGTACATCTCCGCATCGGCCTCCTCTCCGGAGTAGTGAAGGAAGCCCTTCTTTCCTCCTATGAAATGGCGTGCCAATCCACGCCGCTGGAGGGCTCGCAACTTTTGATCGAGGAGATTCCCGTAGAGGTTTTCTGCCCCAAGTGCCAAGCGCCGCGTTTAGTTCAATCCATCCAATGGTTTGCCTGCCCTGAATGTGGTACGCCAACTCCCACTGTGGTCCGCGGAAGGGAGCTAGAGGTGATAGCTCTGGAGATCAAAGAATGAGCGCCGAACCGCGCTTGGTCGAAGTCCGAAAAAATGTTCTCAAACAGAACGATGTGATCGCCCGCGCCCTCCGCGAACGCTTCCGCCAAGCCGGCGTCCTCGCGGTAAGCCTGGTGTCCAGCCCCGGCTCCGGCAAGACCGCATTCCTGGAGCGGACGCTGGCGCTTCTTCATGCACGCTACAAAGTCGCCGCGCTCGTGGGCGACCTGGCCACGGAAAACGATGCCGCGCGCTTGGCCCGCAGCCAAGCTCCTGTAAGGCAAATCATCACCGGAACGGTCTGCCATCTGGAAGCGGCTATGGTCCAGAACGCCCTCGACGGCTGGGACCTGAATCATTTGGATTTTCTGTTCATTGAAAATGTCGGGAACCTGGTGTGCCCTTCCTCCTATGATCTCGGCGAAGACTTGCGGTTTGTGCTGCTCTCCGTAACCGAAGGTGAGGACAAGCCGCTAAAATATCCGACGATCTTCAACAGCGCCGACGTAGCCATCATCACCAAATCCGATCTCGCCGCGGCCGTCGAGTTCGACGAAGCAGCCGCGAGACGCAACCTCCAAGCTGTGCGGCCAGGCATGGAAGTTTTTAAATTGTCCTCCAAAACCGGCGAAGGAATGGCCGATTGCTTGGATTTTCTCGATCGTCGCCGGATATCTAGATCGGA
>Ga0210410_10003837_pt1 | contig 13275 bp, 8 predicted proteins | sample IncBWC4MmetaG_FD_161058 | JGI IMG/M metagenome (GOLD analysis project Ga0210410, IMG submission 161058) | Forest soil microbial communities from Barre Woods Harvard Forest LTER site, Petersham, Massachusetts, United States - Inc-BW-C-4-M | ecosystem: Environmental > Terrestrial > Soil >... | reverse complement strand
CCGATCTCCGAATCGGGGGCGTCGAGCTTGCTCTCACACGTCTTCGACAAAGACGCCATGGCCGCCAAGCCTCTGCCCTATGAACGCCTCGACCAACTCACCATCGACATCCTCCTGGGAGCCGACTAGCACAAACTTTATTGAGCCGAATAGGAACCGCCGTCGGTACCATTATTTGCGTAAGCAGAGTTCTTGCGAGAGGCAGCCTCGAAGGACTTGCGCTGGAGGAAGAAGTCGAGGTTACCGCGCATCACAACATGCGGAGCGAGGCTCAGATGGTGGGTGGGACACTCGCGGTCGACGAGAAACTCATGGAGCAAGCGGAAAGCCATGATGCCTTGCGTTCGGGGCCGCTGATAAATCGTTGCGGCCACCGCGCCTGATCGAATTTCCTCAACCAAGGCCGGAAAAAGGTCGGTAGTGATCACTGTTAAGCGATCCAGAACTCCTTCGTCGCGGGCGGCGTTTAAGACCGGAATCGAAGCTTCGGTGGTCACATAGATTCCGGCTAAATCGGGCTGCGCCTGAAACAGGTTCCGGCACTTCTCGTAGGCGATGGACTCAATGTCGTGATCTTCGATGGGCTTCTGCAATTGCATCTGGGGATAAAAGGATCGGAGCGTACTCTCAAACGCTTTTATTTTTTCCGCATGCTCGGTGATTCCCAAGTCGCTGAGGGTGCACGCGACCTTACCGGTCCCGTGCAGGATCTTTCCCAGCAGATCGGCGGCCAGGGAACCGCTCACCATAGTATCGATGGAAACGACCGCCAGTCGACCCGATCCGGGCACGTCGGCGGAAATGCAGACAATCGGAATTTGAGCCCGCGAAGCCTTGCGAATCCACCGCCGCAAATCGCCGGGGCGGCTGGGGAACATGATAATGCCGCTGACCTTCGCCTTGAGCGCTTCCTCGAACGCTTCTTCTTCGCCTTCGCCCAGTTGGGGATAGGTACGATATTCGATCTCAACGCTCTCCATTCCCAGCGACTTGGCTTCACCCTCAATGCCGGCGCGCACCTCGTCCCAAAAAGACGTTGTGCCCTTTAGAGTGTTGACGGAAAGGTGAAACTTGCGCCTTAGCGACAAATAACGGGCCGCGCGGTTCGGGCGATAACCCAGATTCTTGGCCATCTCCAGCACGCGGGCCTTGGTGACGGTACTGATTCCAGCATGGTCGTGCAGCGCGCGATGAACGGTTCCAGTGGAGATGCCGAGCGCGTGGGCAATATCCAGGAGTGTGACCTGAGTGCTTTTCATCGGACGATGCCGATCGCCATCGGGACCGAAAGCTCTCCGCCGATCGATCTTTTGCTCATCAATCTCTCTTTGAATCGGACCGATTATACGTCAGTTCAGGAGCGCGAAGACGGTCATTGTAATCGGTTACATCAGTCTCTTTTACGTTACCGAAAGAACTCATTTTCAGCTACGTCTGTTCTCAATCTCGGGTAACGAATCCGCCGCCCTGACCACCGCTTGGGTGGTGTCAACACCCAACCAGCACAACCCGCTTCCCACGGTCACGATGGCTGCCAGGGTTAAAGCGGCAGTCCAACCGAACCTGGAAGCGACGTAGGCGGTCACAATCGGCGAGAAGGCTCCGGCCAGATTGCCGAAAGTATTCATGAGTCCGGCGACCGAACCGGAATAGAGTTGACCAAGATCGATGCACGCGGCCCAGAACGTGACCGAGGCAAACATGTTGCAACCGGCCGCGGCTGCAAGAAACAGGATTGCGGTTACTTTGTTCGGCGCGTGCGCTCCCGTCCACATCAAGGCTGCCGAGGTGAACATTCCCAGCCAGACGGCCACACGCTGCCCTCGGGGCTTTCCCAGGATTCGAACCGCGAAGTCGGAGAATAATCCTCCCAGCGGCGACATCACGGCAATCGCGAGATACGGCATGGCTCCATAAAAGCCGCCCTGTACCAATGAAAATCCGCGAACCTTGATTAGATAGATAAAGAGCCAGGTATGGAAGAAGTAGATGGGGAACCCCTGGCAGAAATACCCCAGAACCAGCGCGATCACAGATCGATTGGAGACAATGCGACCCCAGGGAATATGAATCTTGTCCGCGGCTGCCGCCTCATAACTACGGCCGCGGCCGATGAGTTCGATTTCTGCTGCGTTCACACGGGGGTGTTGCTCGGGCCGGTCGGTCGCGAAGAAATACCATGTTAGAGCGACCGCGATGCCGAGAAATCCGCAGCTGTAAAAAGCAGGGCGCCATCCCCATCGCTGCATGATGAAAGTAATGACCACTGGCGTCAGCGCGCCGCCCAAGCCGATGCCGAACAGATTGAAGCTGCTCCCGAGACCTCGCCGCTTTTGGCCCATCCAGTTGGCGACAACCTTGGTGTAGCTCGGAGAGCTGGGGGCTTCGCCGATGCCGATGAGGAAACGAATCAGCGCGAACGAGTAAGCTACGCCCAACCAGCCGGTAATTGGCAACCGGGGCGCGAATGCGGTCGCCGCCGTGAGGACGGACCACGATGAGATTGCGACCAACAAGACCCTGCGCGGTCCGAAGCGGTCGGCTAAATATCCACCGGGAATTTGGGTGAGCGAGTATCCGAAAAGAAATGAACTGAGAATCCAGCCCATGCTCTTGAGTGAGAGAGAAAACTCGTCTTCAATAAAGTGGCCGGCAATGCTGAGGTTGAGCCGGTCAAGATAAGTCAAAATGGTGGTGATGGTCACCAAGGCCATTATTTGCCAGCGCACGGAGGTGGCTCGCGCGGTGGGCGTTGATGCCTGTTCCGGCGGAGTGGTCGGCGGAGTCTGGGCGCTCAGAGAGAAACCTTTCGCAGTGCAACAGTTCCTGCGTTCTCAGAAAAAACAGTGAGAGGAAGTTCGACGCGAAAGCAACTACCCCTGCCCTCTTCGCTAGTGACGCTGATCTCGCCCCCGTGCGCTGTACAGATTGCTTTCACGATCGAGAGGCCGAGACCCGCGCCACCGGAGGATCGAGAGCGTGCCTTATCCACTCGATAGAAGCGCTCGAATACATGCGGAATGGCCAGGCCCGGTATCCCCACGCCGTTGTCACTTACTTCGAGCACTGCGCTGCCAAACTGCTTCCGGACCTTGACCTCGACCCTGCCGCCCTCGGGCGTGTACTTAATGGCGTTGTCGATCAGGTTCGCCACCACCTGCTGCAAGCGCGTGCGGTCCCCTTCGACGCTCACCATCTCTTCCGTTGAAATATCCAGCGCGATTGCCTTTTCCTGCGCCAGCACTCGCATTTCATCGGCAGTCGACCTGGTTAATTCGCTGAAATCGAGAGCCGACCGATCGAGATTGGCCTCGCCCGCATCCAACCGCGAAATGGTAAGCAGGCTCTCGACAATTCTGGACATGCGATGGGTTTCCTCCAGAGCGCTGCCGATCTGGTCTTCGAGCGGTGCGCTCAAGGGGTGGCTATGAATAATCCCTTCCAGTTCTAATTGAAGGATCGTCAAAGGCGTGCGCAGTTCGTGAGAGGCGTCGGCGGAAAATCGGTTGATGTGCTGGAACGCCTCGTCCAGCCGGGCTATCATCCGGTTCAGTGCCGTCGACAGTCGCTCCAGTTCATCTCCGGTCCGAATCACGGGGAGACGTTCGCTTAAATTGCTCGACGTGATTCCTTCCGCTCTTTCCGTAATCTCGTCGACGGGGCGCAGGGATCGCCTCATCAACCAGTAGCCACCGCCGATCGCCAGCAAAACCACGAACGGTGTGTAGATCGCGAGAGTGACCAACAATCCGTGCAGAACAACTTGGATTTGCTGGTACTGAATGCCGCTCTCCACCAGAAATCGGCTCCCATCGGCAGTCGTAAAGCTCATTGCGTTGATGAGTAACTGCTCTCCTCGAACCAATCGGATCCGTCGAGCGCCGTCGTTCTTGCCGTCGTAGGCAGGGATCTGCAAGGGATCAAAGGCGCCATCCTTGGGAGCATTCGAGAGATAAATGACACCTGTTCCCTCCCGATAAACGCGGATAAAACGCGCATTCACCTCGGGGGCATAAGCTTCGTTTATCTCCGTCGGCAACCAGTCCGCCTTCTTCCCCGGAAGTTGTGAAAGCAGCTCTGTTCCGATGGTCCGGCACTCGGACGCGAGCGTCGCTTGCAGCGTGCTATCGAGATAGCGCTCCAGACCCAGGTACACCGATACGCCAAACGCCAGCAGAGCGCCCGCCAGCAGCCCGGCATACCACGCGGTCAAGCGAAAGCGCAGCGAGCGGAAGTTCATGGTTGAGTTCCCTGTGTAATGGTGTAGCCCACTCCACGGACGGTGCGGATTAACTTGTGCTCGAAGGGGTCATCGATCTTTACCCGCAAGTGGCGGACGTAGACGTCAATAATGTTGGTAACGCCGTCAAAACTCTGGTCCCAGACGTGTTCGACGATCATGGTACGGGAAAGCACGCGCCCCGCATTGGAGATCAAATATTCCAGCAGCGAATACTCTTTCGAGGTAAGGTCGATCCGTTTGCCCGATCGCCGAACTTGCTGTGAGAGGCGGTCCAATTCCAAATCTGCGACGCGAACCACGCTGCTGCGGCTTACGGGCCCGCGCCGAAGCAGGGCTTTCACGCGAACCAGCAATTCGGCAAAAGCGAAGGGCTTGGTCAGGTAGTCGTCGGCTCCGGCTTCGAAATTGCCGACCTTGTCGGCCACGGTGTCGCGAGCCGTAAGCACGAGAACCGGAACATGTGCGTTCTGCGCCCGCAAACGGCGAAGCACTTCGCTGCCGTCCATCTTGGGCAGCATCAGATCGAGAATCACCAGGTCGTAGTGATAGGTTGTCGCCAGCTCTAATCCTGATTGGCCGTCGGCCGCCACGTCGACCGCAAAGCGCTCCTCAGCCAGTCCGCGTGCCACAAAGCTGGAGACTTTCTTTTCGTCTTCGACCAGCAGAAGCCGCATGATTGTTTGCCAGCACGCTGTTGCGCGCTGCTTTCCGCCGCACAAGTATAGTGCGATTCAGTCAGAAAACTGCACATGAATTCTTGTTCAGAATCATCCTCCGCGTCACGTGAGAAAGCCTGGCTCAATCGACGGTTGCTGAACAATATTTCATCTCCCCTTCATGGGGGATTAAGGTTTACCAGCCAGCATCAATAGGCCGAAGTGCAGCAATAATCTCTTACAATGATTCTCTGACTGAGAGGCAACTTGAAAAGTTACAAAATTGCAGTGATCGAAGGTGACGGCATCGGGCGCGAAGTCGTGCCGGAAGGCATTCGCGTGCTCGAGGCGGCAGCCCGCCGCTTCGATCTTTCCTTTTCGTGGCAGCATTTCGACTGGAGCTGTGAAACCTATCTCAAGACCGGCCGCATGATGCCGGAGGACGGCCTGGAGCAACTGCGGCCTTTTGACGCGATCTATCTGGGCGCGGTCGGTTATCCCGGCGTGCCCGATCATGTTTCGCTGTGGGGATTGCTGATTCCCATCCGCCGCGGATTCAAAGAGTACGTAAATGTTCGCCCGGCAAGGCTTCTGGAAGGAATCACAAGTCCACTCGCCGGGCGTAAGGCCGGAGAGATCGATTTCATCATCGTGCGGGAGAACAGCGAGGGCGAGTACTCCGAAGTCGGTGGGCGCATGAATCGCGACACGGAATTCGATATGGCGGTTCAGGAGACGATTTTCACCCGCCGCGCCGTCGATCGCATTATTACTTACGCTTTCGACTTGGCCCGCACACGCAAGAAGCACGTGACTTCGGCGACCAAGTCCAACGGCATCGTCTATGCCATGCCTTTCTGGGATGAGCGCTTTGCCGCGATCTCAAAGCGCTACCCCGATGTAAGGGCCGATCAATTTCACATCGACATTTTGACCGCGCACTTTGTCGCGCACCCCGACTGGTTCGACGTAGTCGTCGGCTCGAATCTTTTTGGCGATATTCTTTCCGACCTGGGCGCAGCCGTGGTGGGATCGATGGGCCTTGCTCCTTCTGCGAACTTGAATCCGGAAAACGAGTGTCCGTCGCTATTCGAGCCGGTGCATGGGTCCGCGCCCGATATAGCTGGAAAGGGAATTGCCAATCCGGTGGCGCAAATCTGGTCGGGCGCGATGATGCTGGACCACTTGGGCGAAAAAGCGGCGGCTCGAGCCGTCGAGAAGGCTATCTTCAGGATCCTGGCGACTTCGGCCGTGCGCACGCGCGATATCGGCGGGACGGCCAGCACGAGGGACATGGGCGAAGTGATCGCTGCGGAAGTTTCATCCGTCGCCGCGACTGTGCGATAGTCCATCCACCTAATTTGAATTGGGGGAAGGTCCCACCGCTCTCACGATGGGACCTTTTAGCGCTTCCAGCCCTTCTGCACTAGGGCAGGACATCGTAAACTCGCAACTCCGCAACTTGCTTTTCGTGATGCGGAACCGCAAGGTAAAACTTGTTGAGTTCCGGAACCAGGACGCCCGTCTTGGCGCGGAATGAAGTCGCGACATGGCCACTTCGGTCGTAGTGGTCCGCATCGGTCTCCTGGAACACGTCGAGGAATTCGGATCCGGCAAAATAGATGCGCTTGCGCTGGCTGTCGAAAGCCATGTCGTCGACCATTGGGGCCGCGGGATAGTGAACCACAACTTTGCCGGAGTCGGTATCGAGGACAATCAGCGTCGCCGGAATGCGAATTCCCACAAACAGCCGGTGAACGCTCTCATCCAGGGCAATCGCAGTACTATTCTTCCCAATCTGAGAAATGGGCCAAGTGGCAAGAAGCGCTCGGCTGGTGCGGTCAAACACTTCCACCGTGCCATTGCCGCGGACATTGACGAACATGCGAGGGCCGGAGGTTTCGAAAGCCATGCCTTCGATGTCGTCGGAGTCCATCTTGATTTCGTTGGTTACCTTTCCTGCTTCGACGTCGACAATACTGATGTATGCGTTGGGGAGTTTGGCGTCCTTGCCGCCATTCACGACATAAAACAATTTGGTGGAAGGATCGTAAGTGCTGGCGTCCGCCCCTTCGCGCACCTTGATGCTTCCCGCCGGCTTGTAGGTTCCCGATTCTGTTTCATAGATTTTGATCTCGCCCAAGTCGCCGTCCACTACGAACAGCTTCTTCAGGTCGGCACGATAAAGCAGCGAATGCGGCGCCTTAAGATCTGCAATGGTGTGGACCAATTTGTTGGTCTTCAGATCGAAAATCACGACCTTCGAGTTCTCTTCCGCGGTAGCAAACAGACGGCTTCCTGCCACATCTGCAAGTAAATGATCGAAGTCGCCGTCTTTCAAGGCGGGCAGCGGAGTCGTGTGCGAAAGTTTAAGCGGAGCCTGCTGGGCAGAAACTCCGGCCGCGAACGCGAGAATGATTGCCGAGACAATGATTGCGGAGACGACGAGGAAGCGCGACGTTTTCAATGGAACCTCCATGAACTAAAAATTCGGTTGAGGATGAAGCCGCAAAGGCTCGCCAGTCATTGCGCCCAGAAAATCCATTAGACCCAGAAAATCTGAAGCGGGCATTAAGGCTGCGTTAAAAACAGTTCATCTCCCCAACTCAGTGCGAAACCGCGACCGCTGCGACCAACCGCTTCGGCACGCTGCCCACTTTAATCCGCGTCACTTCCCGGCGATTCTTGACGTCGATGACAGTAACGTCGTCAGAATCCGCATCGCTGACGCATAAATATTTTCCATCCGACGCAAAGGCCAACCAGTTCGGACCGCCTCCGGTCGCAACCTTACCCACAAACGTTTTCGACTTAACGTCGTAGATGTAAACGCAATCGTCGAGCAGGCTGGTCACCCAGAGTTCGCTTCCGTCGGGGGTCAAAGCGAGTCCGTGCGTGAGCGTATCGGGAGTTTCATATTTCAGCGGATGTGGCGTCGGATGCTCGGCGGGCATCTCCACTCTCTCGATCACTTTCTTGCCCGGAATATCTACGATGTTAAAACCGTGCAGATCGGCGACCGCGACAAACATGGTCTTGTCATCGGCGCTGACTGCATAAGGCCGCGGGCGGCCCCCAGCCGGAATCACCGCCGCATAATCCATCTTCTGCAGATCAATCAGGTTGATCTCGTGCGATCCCATCGAGCTGACATAGACGTAGCGATTGCTTCCGGTATTGAGAGCGTTGTGCGGCTCTTTGATAGGCAGGCTCTTCACTACTTCCTGCTTTGCCACATCGACGATGTCGACTTTGTCTCCGTCGCGAATTGGAACGACGGCATATTTTCCGTCGGGCGTCACCGCGACCTGGTTCGGACGTCCGCTTACCTTCACGGTCCCGATCACTTGCCGTGTTGCGGTGTCGATGATTCTGAGCGTGTGGTCGGATTCGACGGTAACGAACAGGCGCTTGCCGTCTGGTTGAACCGTGACTCCATGAATGCGGTCGCCGAGTTTGATGTCGCCAACAACTTTCATAGAAGCCAGGTCGACAATGCTGATGTCATCGCCGCGGCTGTTTCCCACGTAAAGCAGATTCTGCGCGGCGGCTGTTGCCGCGCAAGCCGCCAGGACGCAACTAATTCCTACATTGAGGGCAAATTTACGAGACAGCATCGAGATCTCCTCGTCTTCTACAGACTACTGATCAATCCTGAAGGCTCTCTGAAGACTTGGAGTGCCCCTCCGTAAACCAACGCACCATGAACTCGCCGCAATCTAAGATCAGAAAATTACTTTGATCGCGAATTGTGCTTCCCGCGCGGAGGTGGTGGTCTTGGTCAGCAAACCTGCCGCCGGGTTCAGCGTGCCCGTGCCGTCAAAAATGTCTGTGTTTGTGGGATTGGACGGCGGAGCAAAGTTGGGATGATTGAGAATGTTGAAAATCTCGGCGCGGAACTGAATGTTGAACTGCTCCGAAATTCTCTTAATGTAGTTGTTCTTGAACAGTGAGAAATCCAGCGACGTAACGCCCGGCCCGATCAAAATATTTCGGCCCGCATTGCCGCGAAGATTGAAACATCGCAAGTCGCCAGCAGGCAGTGCTGCTCCCAGACTTGGCGGAGCGGGGTCGCAGTTCGCGTTCCAGAACGCCTGGCTCGGTGCCGTGGGAACCGCGAAACACTCGGTCTTGACGTAATTATTCGGATTGCCGGGGCGCGTCAATGAACTGCATCCCGACCCTCCCAATCGATTGGGGAAAGCCCAATCGTCGCTGCTGAGTGTGTATTGCGGATCCGAACCGGTTCCCCAGGTTGCGCTGAAAGGCACGCCCCCACTGGCCGTGAAGATCAGCCCCAACTCCCATCCGGCCAGAGCCCATTCCGCGGGACCAGTCAAAGACTTCGGGGTAGGCGCTTCCCATGTGCCGTTCATGACGAAAGTTTTATCCACGTTGAAATCCGAGAGGCCGCGGCTCAAACGCATATCGAACCAGTGCAGGCTCGAAATGGAATTGCCGAAAGTGTCGCCGGCTACCGAAGCCGAGCTGGTGTCCATACTCTTGGCCCAGGTGAAAGTGCCTTGCATCTGCAGGCCGTGGTTCATGCGCTTGGCCAACTGGGCTTCCAGAGCATTGTAGTAAGAGTGGCCTTCGTAGAAGATTCCGCGAATCGACCCGAAATTCGGGTTGATGGGATTGGGCTGGTTCCCGGCATTAGGCCCGGTGGTCAGATTGCCGTTCGCGTCGACCTGCGGCCAGAGATATCCGTACTGTGTCTTGGTCGGAATCACCAGATCAGCCTCGTCTACTTTGAAAGGCTGGTGCACTCCGCGTGACCCGACGTAGGCCACCATTGCAGCCACAGTCGGAGTGACCTGCTGCTGCACATTGAGATTCCACTGCATAATGTAATTGCGCTTGGAGTGGGAATCCACGTAAGTAGAGCGCAGAGTGTTCGCCGGGAAATTCGTGAGACCCGAGAAGAAAGTGCCCTGTCCTGGATTGTTGACCGCGGTGTAGGAAAAGAACGGCGCGGACTGTGTCGTCATAAGAATGAACTGATAAGGCAACGGCAGCACATCGAATAAGCCAACGCCGCCGCGGAGGGCGGTCTTGCCATTGCGGAAGACATCCCACGCGAAACCGACGCGCGGCTCAAAATTATGCAGAGTAGGGTTGTTAAAGAATGATCCCGAGCCGGAGCACTGCCCCGGGACTACTCTTCCGCATACCGGAAGGGGGTCGGATATGTTCCGCAGGTTGGCGGTCTTACCCGAGGTTTCTAGGGGTACGGTGGAGGTCTCGTAGCGCAGGCCGAGATTCAACGTAACATTCGGCTTCCAGCGCCAGTCGTCCTGCACATAAAGGCCGAAAATATTCTGGCGAAGATTACGAGGAGAAAGAGTACTCGCAATTCCGCCCTGGAATTTCGTGGGATTGTTGGTTAGAAACCCGGCCAGATCGGTGAAACGCCAAATGCCGTTGGGATCGGTGTCCGCAATCACATTCAGCATCATGCGCTCGAAGGCTCCGCCGAATCGAATGGAGTGCGTTCCCTTGGTGAGGAAAGCGTCGTCGTAGGCTTGCAGAGAATTCCAATGGTAGAAATAAGTTGGACTGCCCCCGACTCCTCCCGTGAAGTCGGAAACTCCGCCCCCAATCAGTACTTGCGACGCGGCGCGCCCGGCAAACGCTGTGCCGCCAACGCCGAGATCAGTCTTAGACGCGTCAGGGTTAATGGCGCTCGCGCTCTGATTATTGTTGACCGCCTCGTGATTGCCGCCGATGCGAACCGAATTCGCGAAGCTGGGCGAGAAGATGTGAGTCTCCTCGATCGAAACAAACTGCCTTGCGGTCAAAGTTTGGAATTCCACATTGTCTAGCCCATCCGGCGACGAATAAGGCGTCCGGTCGAACATGTAGGTGCCGAACAAGCTGTCTTTACTGGAAAAATTGTGGTCGATGCGTGTCGTCAAGAAGTTTTCGTTCACGACTTGCTGACCGGCGAAAGTGTAGGTTCCCAGGTCGCCCATCACGGTCGCAGGATCGGGCAAAGGATAAAAAGTAAAATACTTGGCGGCCGCTGGATCAACCGTGACCTGCCCGGTGCTAAGCGCACCCGTCCGAGCCGCCGCCGATGGCACGGTCGCGACTGTGGTCACACCGAGGGACTGCCGGATGGCTTCAAAATCGGCGAAGAAGAATGTCTTGTCCTTGAGAATCGGACCCCCCACCGTCCCGCCAAACTGGTTCCGCTTGAACGGTGGAATATTGCCCACGTCGAAATAATTCTTCGCGTCCAGCTTGCTGTTGCGCAGAAACTCGTACGCGCTGCCGTGAATCTTATTGGTTCCGGCTCGCGTGATCGCGTTCACCACTCCGCCGGACGTCTTGCCGTACTCGGCCGAATAGTTGCTGGTAATCACCGAGAATTCCTGTATGGCGTCTACGCCCAGGCTGCCGCCGAGCACGCTGCCCGGAGCCCCGTTGGCGTAGTCGTTAAGACTGACGCCATCCAGTCGATAATTATTCTGCTGCGGCCGTGCGCCGGAAATCGTCAACTGCTGGCCGAAGCCGCGATTGCCGCGATCGGTGCCGGCGGAGAAATCGGGTTGCGTGTGAATTGCGCTCACGCCCGGTTGCAATTGTGCGAGGTCCGTCCAACTTCGTCCGTTCAGCGGCAACTCGCGCACCGTGGTCGCGTTCACTACCGCGCTGATGTCTGAACTGGAGGTCTGCACCGCAGGGAGTTCGCTGGCGACCGTGACCGTCTCCGAGATCGACCCCACTCGGAACATCTCGTCCAGTGTGACCGTCGCGGCCACCGTCAGACTAATCCCGGCTTTGGTGTCGGTCTTGAATCCCGGCGCTGTGAACGTTATCTTGTAGCTTCCCGCCTGCAAATTCGGCGCGGAGTAGAAGCCTTCATCGTTGCTGGTGACGTCCCGGACTACTCCGGTTTCGATATTGGCGATCGAGATGTGAGCGTTGGCGACGAGTTTGCCGCTGCTGTCCGTCACAGTTCCTGAAATCGTTCCGCCAGTTACTTGAGCTTGCAGGCTCACTGTTCCAGACAACAAGATGAGCGCTGCGGCGGTATACACAAAGCACAGCGTTCTAAGGCTCGGCTTGCAGATCACGGGAGGGCTCCTTGTGGACGCGCCACAGAGATTACTCCAAGAGCAGGCGGTTAACACACATTAATTTCCGTTCATCGGCGGAAGTAACGACGGGAGCCGGCCAGGAAAAACTCGATTTGTTAGTGACGCTCCGACAGCGTCCTCTCTTTATACTTCACTTCTTCTACTTCACTTTTCTATTTCACCTCAAAGCTGTAGGAACCTGACCCGACCGCGACTAGATACGACCCGTCTTGTTCGTTGAGTGTCATGGGATTGCCGCTCTCGGTCAGGTGCGCTCCTGCGATCTTAGGCAAGAAAATTTTGGCGGAGGTGTTCGCCGGAATCGTTACCCGCAAAGAAAACGGCCCTGCTGGACTTCCTTTCCAGTCGCTGGTGATCCTGCCGTAAATCGAGTTGTATTCCGCACGCGCCGAGTTCATGCGCGCATCGAGATGCGGATGAATCACGATCTGCTTGAATCCCGGAGAATCCGGAACGGTATCGATGCCGGCGGCGTAACGATAGACCCACGCGATCACCGATCCGAAAGCGTAATGATTGTAGGAATTCATTGACGGATCGCCGGTGTCACCATTCCAGCGCTCCCACCACGTGGTCGCGCCCTTGGACAACATATAGCCCCAGGATGGGTAGGTGTCGTTCAGCAACAGACGGTAAGCGACATCGGAGCGTCCGTGATCGGCAAGCGCAAAGAGTAGAAACGGAGTTCCTAGAAATCCGGTGGAGAGGTGCCAGTTGCGCGCTTCGATGTCTTTGACGAGTTTGTCGACCAATACAGGTTCGAGTTCACGGGGCGCCATCTTTATATAAAGCGCTACTACGTAGGAGGTTTGCGTTCCGGTTCCGACTACCCCGTCTACCTTGATGTACTCCTTCTGAAACGCGGCGCGAATATTCTGTACCAGGTCTTCGTACCGTTTTGCGTCGGCGTCCTTGCCGACCGCGTGCCCCATCTGAGACATCATGTTTGCAATCAAGGCCCAGTATGCGGTTGCGAGCAGATCTTTGTTCGTATTTTCGTCGGGAGCCAGCCAGTCGGCGAAATTGGGACCCACTCCTTTTTTACGCAGGAAATCGGGATTGTGGCTGGCGATGAACTCCATCCAGCGCTGCATCGCGTCCCAATTTTTTTCCACCACCGCGCGATCGCCGTACTGCATCCAGGTGGTCCAGGGCACGATGATCCCGGCATCGCCCCAACCGGGGGCGCCAACCTGATCGCTCCCCTCAGGAACGTCTGCCGTTTCATCGAGACTGGAGGGCAAGGTATTAGGCGACACGTTGGTAAACG
>Ga0210410_10003834_pt1 | contig 13279 bp, 11 predicted proteins | sample IncBWC4MmetaG_FD_161058 | JGI IMG/M metagenome (GOLD analysis project Ga0210410, IMG submission 161058) | Forest soil microbial communities from Barre Woods Harvard Forest LTER site, Petersham, Massachusetts, United States - Inc-BW-C-4-M | ecosystem: Environmental > Terrestrial > Soil >... | reverse complement strand
TCACGCTGGAACAAGCCAAGGGCTTCTCCCTGTTTATGCTGAAAGCGGTTCTCAACGGACGCGGCGATGAAATCATCGACCTCGCCAAGGTCAACCTGTTTCGCTAGCGAACCGGAAAAGCGAGTCCTCAAATGACGACAAATCCAATCGCAGCACCTCTTACTGCCGACGCAACCAGCGGGTGGCGAATTCGCGCCTACCAACTCGCCTGGGGACTAGCCCTTTGCTTCTACTTTCTCGAGTACGCCTCCAGGTCAGCGCCGGCGGTGATGATCGAGCATCTCGCAACCGCATTTGGCACCACCGCCATCGGCGTCAGCGCTATCCTCGGAACCTATTACTACACTTACTCAATCACCAGCCTTATCGCCGGTGCTGCGCTGGACCGCGTCGGCGCGAAGAAAGCCGTGCCCGTTGGCATTTTCATTTTGGCTATTGGCTGTCTGCTGTTTAGCATTCCGACCGCGGGAGCGGGCTACGCCGGAAGGCTCCTTCAGGGCGCGGGTTCAGCTTTTGCTTTCACTGGCGCGGTGTATCTGGCCGCCCATGGCTTTTCCGCACGTTGGCTGGCCACAGCAATCGGCGTAACCCAATGCCTCGGCATGCTCGGCGGGTCAGCGGGCCAATCCGTGGTGGGCCCCTGGCTCGAGCATGGCGTTGGATGGCAAACCATTTGGCATTGGCTCGGCATCGCCAGCTTCGTAGTCGGCGTACTCCTTTTCGTGATTACGCCGTCGGAAACTCACCCGCAAACCGCCCGTTCCGGTTGGACGTCCGTGTTGCGTCCCTACTCGATTGTATTTCGCAACCCGCAATCGTATCTCTGCGGCGTTGTGGCAGGACTTCTTTTTGTGCCCACCACGATTGGCGACATGACTTGGGGCGTGGCTTTCTTTCAACGCGATCGGATGTTCAGTTACCACGACGCGGTGGTAACCGGTTCTCTAGTTCCGCTGGGTTGGGTCATTGGTTGTCCGCTGCTCGGCTGGCTCGCGGATTTTGTGGGACGTCGCAAGCCTGTGCTCATCGGGGGCGGCGTCGCCATGTTGTTGTCCGCAGCGGGGATCACCTTCAGCACAGGCCAAGAGGCTGCGGCAATAGGCTGCTTCATATTCGGCATCGCCTCGGGCGCCGCGATGATTCCGTACACCATCGTCAAGGAAGTGAATCCGGACGAGGTCAAAGGGAGCGCGACAGGGGGAATCAACTTCCTCACCTTCGGAGTGACGGCACTGATTGGGCCCATTTTCGCCGATTTACTCGGCAAGGGTTTCGCTAGCACGCAAAATCATATCGCCCACTTTCGTGCTAGCGGCATCTTCTGGATGACCGGTATTGCTTTCGCCATCCTGCTCAGTCTGTTTCTGCGCGAAACCGGCCACGCGCGGAAGAGCGCAGAGGCTGTCTAGACATGAAGCCGATCTACATCCTATTGGCATGCTTTCTTCTACGGGGCGTCGTCGAGCGGTCGACCGAATATGCAGGCACCAATATCAAGCACCAAGCGCCCACTCAGCAACTTCAGGAACAAGGCAAACCAGAACAGGCGCCGCTGGGTTCTTTCAGAGTTGGCGACGCGGTTCTGGAACTGGGGGGATCCGTCGATCTCGAGAATATTTTTCGGACGACTAACACTCAGAGCAACATCGCGACTAATTTTGGCAGCTTCCCCTACAACAATACACCGCAAAAACACACTTGCTGGGTCCGTCTTGCGGGTCGGCCTCCACACACGACGGGGCTGTATTCGTTCCTTCAGCGCGCCTGACTTGGGCACTAAAACGGAGGCCTTGGAAATTGCGTTGGGTTTTGAGAACAATCTTGCTGATTAGTCTGCAAAGTGCAGGGCTCGCTCTCGCGCAGCGTGCGCCTCAGTCACCTGACCATCCCTGGCATGGACTTGGGGAAGCGAGGATCGAAGCGGACGCGAGAAATCTCACCGAACCGGGACTCAGCTTCGATCAGGAGAAGACCTACTCCTTGGCGGAGCTTATCGATCTCGCCGAATCGCACAATCCCGAGACGCGCGTTGCCTGGGAGCGCGCCCGTGCGCAAGCCGCCGCTTGGGGTATCGCGCGCAGCGAGCTCTATCCCACAGTAGCGGCAGCGGCGCTCGCTGGCGTTGACCGCGAACAAGCTTACCTGGCGAACCGTTTCTTCCGTCAGACAATCGGCGACTTTCAGGTCGCCTTGAATCTGAATTACACCATCCTTGACTTCGGCGCGCGGGCTGGTCGAATCAACGCTGCGAAAGCTGAGGCTCTGGCTGCGAATTTCGCGTTCAATGACACACACCGCAGCGTGATTTACCGAGTTGAGCAGGCCTACTACCAACTCCTGAATGCCTCAGGCCAAGAAGAAGCCGCCCGAGCCAATCTCTCCAACGCGCAAGCGGTGCAGCAAGCGGCCGAAGAGCGCCTGAACCATGGCTTAGCGACTCTCCCCGACGTACTCGAAGCTCGAAGCGCAACCGCGCAGGCGGAATACGAACTGCAGGCAGTGCTCGGAGCCGAGGAGATTGCCTACGGGAACCTGGCTACCGCCCTCGGAACGGTTCCACAAACTGCCATACACGTCCAGCCGCTGCGAGAGCTGACGATTCCGAGCACCATCGACGACACCGTCAACTCTGCGATGGATCGCGCACTGGAGCAGCGCCCTGACCTCCTTCAGCGGGTTGCCGACGTCCAAGCGGCGAAAGCCAGGGTCAAGGAAGCGCGTGCGGCCTACTATCCCTCACTGGATTTCACCGCCAGCCCAACGGCGCAGTCGCTCTACGGGTTGCAACAGCAGTTTCCCTGGGGACAAACGGCAGGGCTGACGGGTGGCATGGCTTTTAGCTTGAACTGGACCGTGTTCGACGGCGGGGCACGAAAAAATAGGCTCGCGCAAGCGGAAGCCAACGTCCATGAGGCGGAGGCTCAAATCCACGTTTCGCGCGATCAGATCGCCAACGAAGTTTGGGCCGCATACTCCGATTTGAATACTGCCTTGCGCCAGCGCGAGGCTGCGACTGCACTGCTCGAGGCCACTGGCCGTTCCTACGATGCCGCCCTTGAATCCTATAACTACGGGCTTCGCAATCTGCTGGACGTGACTGCAGCACAGCGAACCCTCGCGCAGGCTCGCTCGACCGACGTCCTCGCTCGCACGCAGGTCCTTACGACCTTGGCCGCTTTGGCTTTTAGAGCAGGAGACTCAATTCAATCGAACGCGATGAGACCCAGACCATGACCGTCCTTCGAGATTCCCGCCTGGTGAGACTTCTGCCCCTGCTGCTGGTGGCGCCGCTACTATCGAGTTGCTCGCGGGCACCTTCGATAGAGGTACTGGGTTCGTTTTTCCCGGCATGGCTGGTGTGCTTCATTGTGGCGATTGTGCTGACGGCCCTCGTCCGGCTGGCATTGTTGCGCTTGCGGGTGCAAGCAGCATTGCCGTTGCTGGTTTACCCGAGCCTGGCTGCACTCTTCACCTTTCTGCTTTGGCTCATCTTTTTTTACTAACGACTCTTATTGAATTTCTCATGCTGCAATTCTCGGTAGCGAGGAGCAAAGACCATGGAACTCGATTCCACCGCGACAACCACCAAGCAACTTAGCCGCTGGGTGAGCATCGCCATTCTACTGGCGGCAATCGTCCTGGGCCTCGCTGTGCTCTACCACATTAACCACTCTCCGCGAACCGACGACGCCGAAGTATTCGCCAACTTTATCGGGATCGCTCCGCAAGTCGAGGGTCCAATTGTCCGCCTGAACGTGCGAGACAACCAGTTCGTCAAGAAGGGCGAACTGCTATACGAGATTGATGAGCGGCCGTATCGGTACGCGCTCGAAAAGACCCTTTCGGAACAGGCCGCCCTCGAAGGACAAATCGCTGACGAGCAGCGAAAAATCAATGCACTGGTGAGCGGCGTCTCCGTTGCCAAAGCGAATGTTTCGACGTCCGAAGCCGACATGGCACGCTGGGCGGCGGCCATCGAACAAGCGCGGGCGGACGTGGCCAATGCGGAGCAAGGGGTGAGCCGGGCAAGAGCAGAGTGGACGTACGCGAGCAACAATTTGCACCGTCTTGAGCCGCTTCTGGCAAAGCAATTCGTCACCGTCGATCAGGTGGACCGTGCCAGGACTTCTGAAATCTCGCAGTCGGAAGCACTGAAACAGGCGGATTCGCAATTGAGGCTTTCTCAAGCAGGCCTTCAATCCGCGCAAGCGCAATACGAGCGGTCGAAGTCGGCAGTCGAACAGAGCAAGGCGCAACACGAACAAGCACATAACGCGGTCACCACACTCGATCCTTTGGTCAACCAGCGAGGCGCGCGTGAATCAGCCGTGAAGAACGCTCGCTACAACCTTAACAACTGCCAAGTGTATGCGCCTTTTGACGCCTTGGTGACAAATCTGACGATTTCGGAAGGCGCTTACGCCCACGTGGGCCAGGACGTCTTCACGCTAATTGATGCACGCACCTGGTGGGCAATCGGCAACTTTCGCGAAGGACAATTGTCACACATCAAGCCGGGAATGCGTGCTGAGGTTTACGTCTTGTCGAAGTCCAATATCCGATTCTCGGGCATCGTGGACAGCGTAGGCTTTGGAGTGACTCCTGATCCAGATGTTATCGGAAAGCTGGACAAAGGCTTGCCGGACGTGCAGCGAACGCTCAACTGGGTGCACTTGGCATCCCGCTATCCGGTTCGTGTGCGTGTGGAAAATCCGGCGCCAGAGCTCTTTCGAGTTGGCGAGTCTGCGGTTGTGACGATTCGTGGAAATTGAGCATGGCCACCGCGGCACAAAGCATCTCTACCATTTCTTCGTCACTGTCTTGGTTAGAAGAGTTTCTTAAACACGAACTATCACCATACCCGGGCAGAACGGCGCTTGTCGTACGCATGGTTATTGCCGCGACTCTCGTCATGATGATCTGCATGGTATTCCGCATCCCTTACGCGTTCCAAGGAGCGATCTATGCGCTCATAGTTTCTCGAGAGAGCTCTCAAGCCACGTTCACGTCGGCTGCCTCGATCCTCTCACTAACCGGAATCGGCGCGGCGTATCTTTTGGCTTCGGCCTCGCTCGTCATCAGTGTACCAACCCTCCATCTTCTCTGGGTCATAACTTCATTCTTTCTGGGATTTTACGCGATCAGCACCATCAAGAACTTCGCTGCCAGTTCCACCTTCGCGATCATGATCTGCGTTGGAGTACCCCTCTGGGATCGCCATCTCTCAGCCGAAACGAATGTCGAAGATACGTTATGGCTCTGTTTGGCATCCGCGATAGGAGTCGTAGTTACAGTGGCAGTGGAAGTGTTGTTTTCGCGGATCAAGCCCGGCGAGGACATCGTTGCGGGCGTCGCGGAGCGCCTTGCCGCTGTCCAAAACTTGCTAGCGTGTTTTGCCGAGGACCGCCCCGTCGATCAACTGTTACAAACAAACGTAGTGCGCCTGACCATGGTGGGAACGTCCATGTTCCGGCGCATCTTACAACGGTCTGCCTATGCACCGAATTATGCCGAACAAATGGGAGCAGTGATCGCTCTTACGGGAAGACTAGTCGATCTCGCCGCCAATCTGACGAGTCCAACCTACCTGTCTGGTGACGGTCGCGAACAAATTCGTCTTCTGGCCAAAAACGTCGGCGACGTTCGTTCGGCTTTGCTGGCGAAAGGAACTCCACTCTTGAATGCATTCCATGTGACGCAAGGGAATGTTTCACATGCCATTCCCTTAGTGACCGAGATGCAGAAAACCGTCCAGCTCATCAAAGAAGTTCTTATGGGCTCGCAGTCGCTCAGTGTTTTTGCACCGCAGCCCTCAAGTGGCGATCAGCCGTCCTTTTTCGTTCGTGATGCGTTCACCAACGTCAAGCACATCCAATTTGCCCTGAAAGGGTGTTTGACCGCCGGCTTGTGCTACATCATTTATAACGGGGTGGACTGGCCAGGAATCAGCACAGCGGTCACGACTTGTTTCCTCACCGCGCTTTCTACCGTCGGTTCGTCTCGACAAAAGCAGGTGCTGCGTATCTCTGGAGCCCTGATGGGTGGCTTCCTTATTGGGATGGGCTCACAAGTGTTCGTCTTGCCCTATCTGGATTCGATTGCGGGATTCACTATTCTTTTTGTCGTTGTCACCGGCTTCGCTGCCTGGTTCATGACTTCCAGTCCGCGCTTGTCCTACTTTGGCGTGCAGGTCGCCGTTGCTTTTTGCCTCATCCATATCCAATCATTCGCGATCGAGCCTTCGCTTTCGATAGCCAGGGATCGCGTTGTCGGCATCGTGTTTGGGCTGATTATGATGTGGTTTGTGTTTGATCAGCTATGGACTGCCCCGGCGATCGTGGAGATGAAGAAGGCGTTTATCTCCGTACTCCGATTGCTCGCACAATTTGCGAGGGAGCCCCTTTCCGCGGATGCGAGAGCTGCAATCGGGCGCAGTTACTCTCTCCGCGACACAATCAGCCGGGGTTTCGACAGCGTGCGGGCGTCGGCCGATGGCGTTCTCTTTGAATTCGGACCTTCTCGCAATCAAGATCTCGCATGGCGCAGCAAGATCAGAGAGTGGCAACCGCAATTGCGACTCCTTTTCCTCGCAGAGGTTGCGCTTTGGAAGTATCGTGCTCGAGTCCCTGGCTTTGAGTTACCAGAAAGCGTACGCGTCGCACAACGAGCCTTCGATGACGAATTGGCGCGAGCGCTGGCAGAGCTGGCCGACCGGATGGAGGGAAGGCCGCCGGGCGCAAAGCCCCGAGAAGAGTGGCTTGCGCCTCTTGAACGGACAGTCAGAGCTTACGATGTACACGAGCCGCAAAAGCAGACACCAATTCGACTTCAAGCGTTTCTTTCCCTGCATCGCAGAGTCGAAAACATAGTGACTTCCTTGAAGAAAGATCTGAACGTCGTGTGACCCGAGCAATACGGCCGCAGATCAGTGGAGACCATTTCCAGTTGTGAAGTCGTGAAGGACATAGCATGAGTGTTTTGGTTTACATTGACGGTCGGCCGGCCGAGTGCCGCGAAGACTACGACGAAGTGATCGGGCCTGGCTATTAAGCTCACGCCCTGAAGTCCACGTTGGTTCCGAGGCGCCTCATCTCAGGCTCGCGGCGCCAGTCAGTTGGATGCACTTCTTGTCCTGAAGAATACAAGGGCTCTTCGGTTCCATAGGTGGAGCGATGCGCCAACCGAAAGACGAGTTCTTGGCGAGTAGTCGGCAACTCGGAAGTAATCGCAAAAGTGCGCAAGTTATAGCTAACTCTTTCCGGTTTGCCCATCATCTGACCAGCATAGAATTGCACGCGAAATTATGGTCATGATCGTCAAAGTTTATAAAAAGTGAAGTCTATTCGGCCAATTTAGCTTTAGGGAATCGAGGAGAGAGGAATTGTGTAATGCGGCCTGGGTGTCCCGTATTCTGTCACCGTGAGGTTCAATCCATGCGCCGATTTGAGTTCAAGGACGGAAGCTCGAGCAAATTCTGGGAAGTGACACTGTCGGGAAATACGCTTACGGTGCGTTTCGGACGCATTGGCAGCGCAGGGCAAGAAAAATCGAAAGCATTTGCCACCCTGGCACTGGCTCGAAAGGAACAAGACAAGCTCATCGCGGAGAAACAAGGCAAAGGATATAAGGAAGTAGGGCCGCCGAGCAGTGCCAAAGACGTCCCGCGAGCCGCGACGATCAAGCCAACCGGACCGGTGTCAGATCTACTTGCACGCTCGAACAAATGGCTCTCGGCGAACCGTTCTGATTACTACGCCAAACTGCTCCGTGGTGTTTCACCAACCGGCTTGGATGCATTCGAGAAGAAATTCCAGCTTCAACTCCCGTCCGGCTTCCGTGAGCTCTATCAATGGCGAAACGGGCAAGACCCGAATTGCTCCGCCAGCCTGCAATACAACTGGATGTTCTCGCGATTGGAAGACCTTTCTGACAGCAAGGACACCCTGGATGGCATGATCGGATTCGATTTTGAAGATCCCAAATGGTGGCGCCGGGGATGGATTCCATTCTTGTCGAATGGCGGTGGCGATCACTTGTGCGTGGATTTGACCGCCGAGGATGGGGGCACTCCCGGTCAACTGCTCACTTTTTACCATGACTCGAAGAGGCGCCCAGTCGAATATCCCAGTTTGCACGCTTGGTTAAGCGAACTTGTCGACTCGATGGAAAATGGCACCCTCGAACTATCCTGAAAGAGACTGCGCATCTGAAACGGCAACAATAAATATAAGCTCAAAACGAACGATCCCGGGATGATTGTCGGCAATCCGGAAGTTGAAAATGCTCTTGCTAATGAACAAATTCTTCTTCCTGTGAATTCGAATTCCGAAGGCTACGAATTTCCGCAGATGGAGCAGTACGGAGGGATTGTTATGGAAGCAGTGGTCGGATCGGCCCGACCGCAGGAATAGTCATGAGCCGTTACAGGCGAGCGCCCCTATTGTTTCCGATCGTCGTGGGCGAATTCTTACGGTTCGCTTGGCAGAGGTCCAAACTCAGGCGGAGGGATACGCCGTTTGGAAGCCGCTTCGTAAGCCGAGGCTATCTTCAAAATGATATCTTCCTTTCCTGGCTCGGCTCGAAAAACGAGGGAGAAGGGCAGACCGGGCGGCGGTAGAGTTGTAGGCGTGTTGTTGTTGGTCGGAATATATCGCTTTTTATCTGCGCTCAACACAAAGACGGGATCGTAAACCGTTCGCACATACCCGGCAGGAATCAGAACTTCCGTGACACCGGCGAAAGGTCCCATGCGGAGTTCACCGCGGATGTCGTCGGGAGGCTCCGGTTGAGGCGCCAAGCCTATCTTCCCAGGTGGCAGCGAATAATGGAGACGCACGACGGCGTCGAGGTGGTTCTCTGAGATAACTTTCATTTCCACGCGCCGCAGTAACTCTCGCATCATGATGTGCTCGTCGATCCCCTGCCGATCCCCGAGCGCGTTGCGCATGTCCTCCATCCCTTCCCAATTCTTGAATGCCGCGCGCTGATCATCGCCCCAGAACTTGGACCGCGCATTGAGCGTGGGGAAATCGATCAAGGTTTCCGTGAATCCGCGTTCTTTCCAATCGGCCGCTCGCCGCAGGGCGTATTGATTGAATTGCAGCGTGAAGGCGTTGGATTCCACCACCTCCTCGATGGCGCGAATATTCAGGTTCCTGGGGACGGGCAGCCGTCCTTCCGCCAAATTCAGGAAGTAATCCATCGGTTTCATTGTGCCGGTTCCGAAGGTCTTGCCCGGTGCAAACTCAGTCGGCTTTATTTTCGCCGCGAACTCCGGGAATTGAGGCTGGCCGTCCCGCTTGAGGCGATAAAGAATATCGGGGAAAAATACGGGCACAAGTTGCGCCAGGGCTTGCGTGTAGGAAGGCGACATGTTTTCGATGCTGGGATCATCCGGCCAGAGCGGATCGACAGATTCGACCAAAGTAGCTCCCAGATAGTCGCCCAGGATGGCCTTGATTTCTTTGGCTGCCGCTTGCGAAATCGGTTCGTCGGCCTTTGTGCCCGGGAAAGTCAGCATCGATTCACGGACAATCCCGATGCGCATTCCATGCAGCGAGCCTCGTGTGCCCGTTGAGGCCGCGCTGCCGGCGTAGGGCTTGTCCAATACACTCGATCGGGGGACCGTCGTGAACATGTCGCGTGGATCGTAGTATCCGTCCGCCGGATCCTTGAGCGCATCCAAAACTTTTGCTGCGTCTGTGACCTTGTGGCACATAATACCGGCGCGATCCAGGTAGATGTCCGCGCCGATGGCGCCGCCCAGAAAGGAAATCAGCGACTTATGAGGCAAGATCAGCGCCACCGCGTTGTGATTCGACGGACCGCGGCAGGACAAGCTCGTCTCTTCACAAATGCTGCAGGCCGTGAGGTTCGCGCCCACGGAGACACCCGAGCCGGAGCTTGAACCCAGGGAGGCGGCGCGCGTGGTGTCATAGACATCGCTCGGATTACCCGCCCAGGTGCTGCGCTGATAACCTTGCGTCGAGACAAATACTTTCACGGGCCGGTTCGTGCCTCGCTCTGGGCCGGCGCCGCCGCGAGTGGATGGGACCGGACGCCCGTTGTATTCCGTGTTCGCGGTTTTGGCATAGATAATGGCGCCTTTTTCCCGAAGTTGCGCCACGAGCGTCTGGTCCCGAGCCGGGAAATCAATGTCGTAGTTCGCGTCACCGCCGCCCGTGCTGCGCATGTCCTTGGTGTCAAACGCGTCTTTGAATGAGAATGCGATGCAGTACATCGGCATTTTCGCCAGATTGGGAGTCCTTCCGTATTGCTCATCGAGTTCGGCCGCGCGCTCCAGCGCATCCGGTTGCTTGCGGAATTCCTCGCAGACCGCCGGCGAGCCGGGCGGCAACGGCCCGTCGGATGGACGCCGGTCGCGATCGCCTTTGCAGGTCACGGAGCGCTCACCGCGGATATTGATTGTGCCGAGCGCGTTGAGCTGGCCCGCGTTGGGAACGCCGACGGTCATGCCGAACTGCTGCTGCACAGTCGGATCGGACGCGGTTGATTCCATCCTTCCAAATTCAATCGGCGGTCCGGCATACTGCTCGAAATTGGGCAGCAGAGTAGATATGGCTATCGTCTGCGTAGGAAATTTGAGCGGTGAGCCTGCGCGAACCACGCCAGGCGCGGGCGGGATCGGCTCCCCGTCTTTTGTGACCAGCACATTGCTGACCCCGTTATAAGCTTTGGCTCGCTTTATATAGAGTTGGACTAATCCTTTGCAGGTGATCTGGCCATTTCGGATGGCCCGATGCACGTCGTCGATCGTCGCTTCCTCCAGGTGAAAGCCAGCCTGTTGCGAATCCGCGGCTTCAGCCACCGCTAGCGTTACAGCCAGCAGGAAAAATGCTCTTTTAGACCTGAACATGGATACTCCGGAATTTTCGTTGGGTCTGATTTTCCAATGAGGATGGAATTCAGCTCTTCGCCCGCGATCCAGTGCCCCGCCAACACTGGCCAGTCGCGTCTGAGCTCATGTAAGACAGCCGCATTGGCCCCATTTGCGTATCACTTTCCTGCCAGCGGAGCCGTGAACGTATCACAATTGCACCGATTTTGTTAACCGGGATTCTTGCTCAGCGGGATTTCAATTCTTCCAGTGCTGGGTAGATTGCCTTCATAAGTACTCACGATGGATCATTTCTTTAGCTTCATGGGAAGCCTGAGCGAGTTCCATTTTGGGAAGAGAGGATTCGTTTCCCGGTGGTTCTTGCAGCTGGCTGGAGGCACCCCTCTTGGCCCCGGAGTGGAAGGGCACAAGGTTTTGCGTGCAATGATTCGCTTTGCCGCCTCGCTCACCTGCGGCATAATCCCCCCGCACAGGGTTGGCAGGCGCGTCCGATTCCACGAGTGGGGAGGATTCAGTGAGTGAGCGTCCATGGAGTTCCACGGCACCGCCGGGAGAATTTCGGCCCTACGTGCCGGCTGAAGAGTCCCTCGCGGAGTTCACCCTCCGCGCCATCATTCTCGGCGCATTGTTCGGATTGCTCTTCGGCGCTGTTACCGTGTACGTCGGCTTGCGCGCCGGCCTGACTGTTTCCGCGTCGATCCCCATCTCCGTGCTGTCGATCAGCATTTTGCGCGCGTTTGGCCGCTCCACCATTCTTGAAAACAACATTGTGCAGACCACCGGCTCCGCGGGCGAATCGCTGGCCGCCGGAGTCATGTTCACTCTCCCGGCGCTGATCTTCCTCGGTTTCGGTTCGGAATTCACTTTCTGGCGCATTTTTCCTCTGGCGCTGCTGGGCGGGTGGCTCGGTGTGCTCTTCATGGTTCCGCTGCGCCGCCAGCTCATCGTCAAGGAACACGGCAACCTCGTTTTTCCCGAAGGCACGGCTTGCGCCGACGTTCTCGTTTCTGGCGAGCGAGGCGGTTCGTTCGCAGGACGCGTGTTCTGGGGACTCGGTCTCGGCGGTGTTTACACCTTCCTCATGAAGACCGCCCTCGCCTGGACCGAACAGCCGGAAAACCGCCCAAGCTGGTTCCCCGGCGCATCCTTCCGCGCGAACATCACTTCGGAATACCTCGGCGTTGGCTACATCATCGGCTCACGCGTTTCCGGCCTCTTGTTCGCGGGTGGAATTATTTCGTGGCTGGTGATGATGCCAGCCATCAAGTTCTACGGGCAGCTTGGGGGCAACACGCCGATCTATCCGTCGACGATTCCCATTGGGCTGATGACGCCGGACCAGATCTGGGGTTCGTACATCCGCCCGATGGGTGCGGGCGCCGTAGCCGCCGCTGGACTAATTACACTGCTGCGCACTTTGCCGACAATTTTTTCGGCGCTCCGGGCGGGGCTCAAGGACGTGCGCGCTGAGGGCGCGGGCAAATCCACAGCCACTAGCCGCCTCGACCGCGAAGTGCCCATGCGCTGGGTGATTGTGGGCTCCATCGTTATCGTCGGGATGATGTGGGTCTTGCTGACGTTTCACCCCATGAAGGGCGCGGACACCAACTGGTACCAAAACGCGTTCGCCGGTTTGTTCGTCGTCGTCTTTGGATTTCTCTTCGTCACTGTGGCGGGGCGCATCAGCGGACTGCTCGGCAATTCCTCGAACCCCATCAGCGGCATGAGCATCGCCACTTTGATGGCTACCTGCGCGATCTTTTTTGTGGCCGGGTGGACCCAACCGAATTACGCCGTGTTGGCGCTGATGATCGGCGGCGTGGTGTGCATCGCCGCCGCCATCGCCGGCGCCACGTCCCAGGATCTCAAGACCGGCTACCTGGTCGGCTCCACGCCTTTCTGGCAGCAGATGGGTCTTTTGATCGGTGTGACGGTTTCGACCCTCGCCATCGGCACCACGCTCAATCTGATGAACAAGGGACTCGAGAAATACATTCCCACAGAGATTCCCGTGAATATTCAGGCTTTGCCCGGCGGCGTGAAAATCGAGCGAGACACTTTCACTCATCAAGGCAAAAACTATATCCTCATCAACTCGCTCGGTTCCCATGAAGTTCCTGACGGCGAATATCTCTACGATCCGGGGACCAGCAAGATCGAATACCAGTGGGCGCAGGGGATCGGCAGCGATAAGGCACCCGCGCCGCAGGCACGGCTCATGGCCACGGTCATCAGCGGGATTCTGAATCAGCGCTTGCCCTGGCGACTTGTCCTTATGGGCGTCTGCCTGGTGATCGCCGTGGAGATTCTTGGCGTTCGCTCGCTGGCCTTCGCCACAGGATCGTATCTTCCGCTGGGCACCACGGCGGCCATGTTCGCCGGGGGCCTGGTGCGCATGCTCGTCGATGCCACCACAAAGAA